>WNFO01005920.1_pt1 | contig 10757 bp, 8 predicted proteins | sample 5400251 | NCBI WGS metagenome assembly WNFO01 (sample SAMN13153354, study PRJNA577476) | soil metagenome | isolation source: 100 cm saprolite under Madrone tree | place: USA:California | collected 2016-06-14 | reverse complement strand
TGTCGGCCGGTGCCTTGAGGCTCTTGCGGGCAGCTTCCAGATCACGATGCCACGCTCTGGCTTCGTTCTCCGGCAAGTCATTTTTAGCCAGAGCCTCGGCCAAATCGCGGCCAACACAAACTTTTTCGTTGTCCGGTACCAGGCGCGCGACCGGCTCACCGTTCTTCAGGAGCACAAACGTAACATTTTGATAGTGCGCGCGGTTAACGCAGTCGGCAAAATTGCGCGAAGCTTCCGTGACGGTTATGCTCGTTTTCTTCATGAATCTGATTATCAGAATATCTGATTTCCCTGACTGTGTCAACAGATAGCCGTTGATGAGGTGTGCGACAAATTCGTGGGTGTCAGCTGGTCCTGGCCCCATTTACGTGTGGGTCAGTATAGGAGAATGTGCCGTCTGGATTCTTATAAATGAAGCCTCTCCCTACTAAAAACTCCCTACACATTGAAATCGTTGCCTTTACAGAGTCGCGACCAGTAGCCTTCCCAGGCCATGCTGACTCTACTTTTCTCTCTCCGAGATTGTCTCCGAGCCCGTGCCATTCTGCAAGCAGAGATTCTTGCTCTTCGGCATCAGCTCCTGGTACCGCAACGTTCGAGTCGTGGTCAGCTCCGTCTCAGTTGGCCTGACCGACTCTTGTGGGTTTGGCTCGCGCGGTTGTGGAACGACTGGCGATTAGCATTGCTCCTTGTCAAACCGGAGACCGTTATCGCCTAGCATCGCAAGGGCTTCCAACTGTGTTGGAATTGGAAGAGTCGCCATCTTGAAGGACGACCCTCCGTATCCAATGAAGTTCGGAATCTCATCCGGAAAATGAGCCTCGCCAATCCTCCTCAACCCACGCAAGCGTCAGATCGATTCCCGCTGAGATTCCGGCCGAAGCGTAGATGTTTCCACCCTTAACCCAAACCGCATCCTCAATGGGAAAATAGCTTTCGATCGTTCTCAGCTTGGGTACCCTCTTGGTAGAAATCTTCGAACCAAGCTGGTTTCCCGGTGATTGCCTCTGGCTTTTGTAACGTTAATCTATCCGACGTCCCCGACTTCTTCGCTTTAGGCACGTTTTTCTTTCCCTTAGCGTCTTGCATCCGTAGGCGAAAATGCAGATGATCGAAAACTCTCAGGGCCTCTATTGCATAAGACGTCGCCACACGCTGATCCTCAATCATCACGAGGTTGTCCCCATTATTCTTCTCACCACTTGGAGAGAGGTTCGACGACCCGCTAAAGACCTTGGCCGTTGGGAGATTGAAATCGGTCACAACGAACTTGTCGTGTTCATGAATCCCTTTCCCGCCGCTCCACTCCGCCTTGAAAGGCTCCGGTGCCTTCGCTGCGAGATAGGAATAGCGGACCGTGCCAATCGAACCATCGGGTTTCTTGATCTCCAGGCTTCCCTTCTGGTCGGAAATTCCATAGCTGAAGAGCTTTTTCTTCATCAATCGGTCGACCGCTTCGCGAACCGGTCCGGACTTCGTTTGATACAGGAACGCGATCGCGAAAAACACAGACGAGGTCGCTTGATCAATAGCACCACCAACTGGTCCTAAGGAGAGATCAGTAGAGTCATGCGGCGAAAAACAGAAGTGTACTGAAGGCATGCCAGACACACTGACTAAGTGCCATTGCCTCGACAGTGGATCCTTCTCAAAGGATGTGGGATCGGAGAACGCCAATTCAAAGGCCTTCTCAAAGAGGGCGGCCGCATCAGGCGCATGAAAAACCATGGCGTTGTTTGCTTGAACATAAATCCCACGAAAACTGAAATTGGTCGAACCAAACAGCACTTTTTCAGGCTTTCCGTTTCTCCTCGCGATCAAGACCTTGTTGTGCTGCAAATTGTGAAAATGCATTCTCTTCACGTTCCCGGTACCTGCGGACGCCAAGAGAATTTTCGCGGCTTGTGATTCTGCGCTGGTCGTCAGCTTGTGGTCCTTTGAGTCATCGATAATGGCTCGGAGCCGGCCACCAATCCTTCTTAGGCGGTCGACGATGTCCCGTTCGTTCAAGTCGTAGGCAAAGAAATCGAGACTCAGACTCTTATCCCTAACAACCTCGTCAAGGAAGTCAAAGATCAATTCATACGCTTCAAATCCGAGCCATTGATAGACGTCGCCTTTGGCCTTTTTGAATTTCAGGCCTTTGTTGGCTATCGTCGGAATCACTTTTGTGTTGTTTCCGTACTTGTCGACATATGCTTGCGAGGAAGCAAAATTCCGCGTGAAACCGACATCCAGAAAGTTGTCATAGACTACGGGATCCAACTGAATGTCGAGACTCACGGAACTTCCGGAAACCAGCTTGTTGTCGGAGGGCATATGCTGCTTGGTGATGCGATAAACATAATTTCCTCCTTTCGGATCGTAGGGAAAATGCACCCAGCGAAACTTCTGGAACGGAGCCTGCGTGGAGGGAAAGTTCCGAAATCCATCAACCGCTTTGCCAGCCTGTTTCTTGTAGTCGAAGTTTAAGCGGTTTCGTAGCGCCAGGTATGAGGACTCTCCCGGACTGCGAACCTCAATAGTGAAGCCCACGAAATCAGCCTCGGGCTCTTGCACATCCATTCCAACAAGGCACATCCGTTCGCCGCGCCAGAGTTTTACATTGAGGCCCGCATTCTCTCCGCTGTTCGTGAACCCGCTCACTGTGGTTCCTCCTCCGCCGGTCCCGAGAAGGTTCTTCCGAGGCTTTAGCCTCGTTCGCTAGGATAGTAGGTGGGGCCGGTCTTAGTGCGGCATATTAAATCATACTTATTATCAGAAGCGGACATAAATCAGACGTATAGCAACTCGAGGTAAGTTAACTGTGCAAGAGTGACATAGTTAGAGTCTCTGACCTGCGCTCCTCATGCGCATTGCTTGCCTGGATAGAATGTCGAGCCGGGGTTGGTCTTGCAAAGGCTCTGCGTCGTTACCCTGCATCGATTTTGACCGGATCCGTCCACCCAATAGCACGCGCCAATCGGATCGTCCGCTGGACCAACGGCTGCGGTCAGAGCAGACACCGCAACCGACAACACCGGACGTTTCTCTTTCTTCCTTATCGCCGGCGTTTTCTTCCGAGCTGCCTTCTTGCCACTTCTGCGATCCTTGGCTTTCTTGTTTGTCTTTGGTTTCTTCCTCTTCATTTCTTTTCCTCACTCTTCTTGACGACGATTTCGGTCCCTTATTTTGGCGGTGATGAAAACGTGTAAGTCACCGTCAAAGCGCTTTTCAAGTAGTTCTTGCGTTTCGCTTTCGGCGCATTGTTGAAGAAGTAGTCTTCCCCGCTGACACTCAGGGAGAACGATTTACCCAGCGGAAACGAAATGCCCAGCGATCCACCAGCCTGTACCGCCCTGGCGTCGTTGAGCATCGGAGTTACCCACATCGATTGATCGATGCTAAACAGCACCTTCTGTACTCCGCTCTTGTCCGTAAACAATGGTACGTACGCGAGGCTCTCGTTAAGTCGCACTCCTGCCAGGTCTTCGGATCCACCGGGGAAATAAAGCCGTTGGTGGATGTATCGCAGACTGGCCTCGCCACTCACGGTCAACCGGTGTCCCGCCGTAAGCACAGGCTTCTTCTCGCGGCACTCGTTCGAATATAGGACCCTTGAAACTCCCACCCCATAGCTCTGCTGCAAACCAATTCCCAATGAGGAGTTGCCGAAGAAATCCGATACCACCAAACCCGCTGCGCTGCTTTCGGAACGTAGCTTGTTTCTGAGCGTTACGGTTCCGTCGAACGTATCCGTGACGACGGCCGGCATGCCCACCTTGTAACTCTTGTTGTGATTGGCTGCAGCAAGAAGAGAGGAAGCCCAGGAAGGTGTTCCACACAAGTCGGGCAGGTTGTGTACGACCCGAAGACTTCCACCAAACACTTCTTGGCTTTGCGACCCAAGCGCGACGCTTTCGGGAGCATTCAAGCTAATCGCCACGGAGGAACTCTGCTGGGCCGCCGACTCTTTGGCATTCACACGCTGCGTCATTCCCGCGGTGCTGTGCACCTGTTTCACGAAGAACACGGATGAGCCGATCGTGACCATGAATGCGTGAGAGTCGACGTCGACGATCACACCGGACGTCGTGGTGCGCAAGGTGGCTGTTTGGAAGTCTACGAACTCCGATTGCGCCTCCGTTCCTTTTCCCTCTATTTTCCACCGGCGGTTCCGGGCGTGAACTTCGGCGATCTCCGTCCATGGAATCGTCAGATCGCCCAGCGCGTCGCTCTTGAGGCGCACTGCTCCGCTATCCGCGCTTTGCACTTGGCCAGAGAGACGATCCCCATTGCTGAAAATCACCGTATCGAGATCTTCCTTGACCGGCTCGGCCGGAACGCAGAAGCCTGCGAAGCAGAACATCAGGATTGCTATTCCAACGACACGGGGAAGCGTCCGAAGCATGGGTAATCTCCCGTCAACTCGTTCGACCTACGGGCGGGGACTATACTTGCTTTGCTCAGGGCCGTCAACATCTCGCCATATGCGCTACTCTATAATGGGCAGGCTCGTCCGTACGACACGTGCGCGCAGGCGAACCCGCTGGTCCTCAAGGAAATGCAAGATAATTTGGCTCGTCGTAACGCAGCAAGGGTCCACTCCGCTTATCCCGAGCGCAACAAAGGAAAGCCCATGGAGGAGAAAACAAAACCGTCAAAAACCTTCAACTCGAACGCCGACGACCGATCGGAGAGGAACGGGGGCATGGCCTATACTCCAATGGTGTCGTAACGAACTTGGCGCCACCTCGCGACTAGGGTAGTATGTCCGCGATTCGGCGTCCTCCGTTCTTTTTCTAACATGCTCGACTTTCGCGATACTTGGGCTGTCCTGGAAATCACCCGAAGCGGACAATCGGTCCTCATTCGATACCACGACGGACTATTGTACCGGGCTGCCGGGGAAACATACTTCAGCGACGCCATCGTTCTACGCCGCGACATTGTCGAACCCATGGCACGACTGATTCAATCGCTTCCCGAGGGTCGCCCGGGCATGCGGAACGACGGACCGCTTCCAGTTCCGGTCTTCGTCCGGGTCACCGACCAAGAAGCAAGACCGTCAGCTTGGTCCCACCTCGTTCGCTCCCTTCGCTTTCCCGGAGTCAGTTCAGAACGGCTCCAGTTCGTCCATCTGACCGACCGCGCACCTCGTGCAAGGGTGCCCTTTAGTCTGCCGTTCAACGTTATGAGTTTGGGAAATCCCGAGCGGTTCGGTCTTAGGCCGTTACTGGAACGCCCTTGGTTTCGGTCCAGTCCCATCCTGCAGGAGCGAGGGATCACAATCCGGCAAACAAGCCGTCTTCACCTTGCCAAGAATTTTGAACAGACTCGACAGGACATCCTTTTTGTCTCTGAGCTGCACAGTGTCTTTGCGTATCGCGCGATCCGAAACCTCCCTCCGTCCTACCGGCCGCGGCTCGTCGTGGACCGCTCTCCCGAGCTCCCAGAGATTCCCGAGGGAATCTCGGTGCTCCACGTCCCTGGCGAAAACGCTCCGGGCTCACTTGGCACCGAGATCCTCTTTGCTTTGATCCACGATCTCCCTCTGCACGAGATGCTGCGGGCCCTACAAAGGAAGGTCAAAGCGAGCGCGGAATTTTCCTTGTACTCGAACCCTTCGGCGAATCACGAGTTGCGCATACTCGACGCGTACCAAAATCTGCGCCGACAACTCACCCACTACCAATCCTTGATGACCGTCTTCGAGTTGCCCGAGAACCAATTAACAAGTGTTGGTCCTCCGGCCCTGGTCCGAACATTTGCGACGCACTCCGAAAAAACCCTCGCCGTGGGAGCGGCCGCCACAACTGCCTTGGCAAGCGTCTCCAGCTTCAATCACGAGACAACGGGCCTTATCCGGCTGGTCAGAGCGGAAAGGCAACTCGCGTCCGTCGAAGAAAACTGGAAGACGATTCAGAATAAATTGAGGAAACTGCACCGCGACCCAGCCTTGCGCGAACGGCTCGGACAACGACAGCGCAGGACCGTGGACATTGCCTTGGAGCGGCTCGAAACGCAACCGTATGCCTCAACCGTAAATCCACAGACCTCCCTCCAGGCCGGCGCACGCTATCAGGTTCGCGTCCACATTGGAAATTTACTCCCGGGAAATCTCATCCTGAAGCAACCCCCTTCCATCGATCTCTTGCTCCCGTACTCCAAATTCTCCATGGGCTACAACCTTACCGTCGCGATTCAGCAGAAGGAATTTCAACTCCTTTCGAGCGTTTCCCAAGCCCTGTTTCTCCCGCGCTTCGGAGGGTCGAAGCTCGTTTACTTTGAGCTTCGCGCGCCGCGAACTGATGGACCTGCAACCTTTCGCGTTCTCCTCTACTACGGGAACCAGCTGCTCCAATCCTTCCGTTTCAAGTCCGTGGTGACGCCGTCCGAAAGCAAACGCGGCGATTCAACCACTGAAGTCGAACTCGAATTCTCGCAAACGTCCCGCTTTGCGAACCTGGACAGCCTCAAGCCCCGCGCTTTATCCATTGCAGCGAACAACAATCTAAACGGAACGCACGAATTCTTTCTCCGGGGCGAGAGTATCGGAGAAGCACGTCTGACCGCCGGCGCCTATGAGGAATCAATAAAGGCGTTCCGGGAAATCCTCGAGCGAGCGTCGCTCAAACCGGATACCAAGAATCAGCCGAGGTTCTTTCCAACGACAGAGCCCGGGGAGCCTGCTGTTTCGGTTGCTTCCGATTTTTTCCGTGAGCTCGCGAATAAGGGATTCGACACCCTCGACGGTATGTTTAACGTCTTTGGACAGGAATCAACACTTTCACTCGCAATTTCGAGCCTGCGCGACCCCAAGAATGACGGGGCAACCATCCAAATTGTTCGCATGCAGGAACAGAGTCCCGTGGCGATTCCGTGGAGCCTCCTCTACGACTATTTTCTCCCCGAGACGCGTACGGGTGACTTCTGCCTAGGGCTGACTAAAGATGAAAGCGGTAAAGTGCATCCGTGTTCTCACGGCCCGGAAGATGGGATTTACTGCATCAAGGGGTTTTGGGGATTCCGGTTCGTCATCGAAGAGAGAATTGCAAATGGGCCAAGCGACCACGGCATCCAGTCCATCCCGGTTCTTCCCGACGCCGAGCCACTCTGCGTAGCGATGGATATGAAAGTCGACGGTGTTTCCACATTGCACCAACAGTTCAAGGACGGGATCGGCGAACAGAAAGTCGCCGGGCCACTCGATTCGTCACAGCTCCTCGACCTTCTCTGGAAAGAGCCACCAAGACGCCCAACCGTCCTTGTCGTCCTTGGACATCTTGAAACCGGACCTCGTCAATTTGCCCACGAACCTGCCGGCGATCGCATCGTACTCGTGCAAGACAAGAGTTGGCTCACGCGTGAAAGCATCTCACGGCGCTACGTTCAACAGCCAAAACATTGGCAGCAACCGCGCCCCCTGGTGCTGCTCATGGCCTGTGAGGTCGCTGCCACAACGACATTCAAGTTGAATGATTTCGTGCTTGCGCTCAATCGCGCGGGAGCTGGTGCCATCGTCGGTACCGAGTCCCTCGTCTTCGCCGACCTGGCTTGTTCGTTCGCGAAGTACCTCACACTGACCATGTGGAATGCCAAGGAAGGTCAACATGTCTCCCTCGGGCAAGCCATGCGGCAGTATAGAGTCATGACCCTGCAAAAAGGGAACCCTTTGGCCTTTGTATTTCGTTCCATTGGCAATGCCGACCTGATTCTGGAAACCTAGGAGTACCGCCGTGCTTCGAACCGTTGCGTTTTTCTCTTTGTTCTTGCTTTGCGCTCCTCCTGCTCCGGCAGACGACAAACTCCTGGTGCCTGAAGACAGCTCTCCGATCCAATTGTGTCCCAACTGCAAGACGGTCACGGTTCTTCTGAAGCCCGGAAAATCTAAAATTGATTTGAAGGATCAGCCGCGAATCGCTGGTCTGCTTTTGTCCGGCGCAAAAAAGGACACGCAACAGTTCAGCGCGAAATGGCTAGGAGCAAAACGGCCCGAGGCACTCGAGATCGTGCTGGACCTAGCCTCCGTCGCCCGCTCTGGAACCTACGATCTGTACATCGACCTCCAACCGCAATCCAACCCCACGGCCGAACGGCTCCATTTGCAGATCATCCATCCCGAACCAAGATTGAATGCCGTGCCCAAACTCCTGATCGACAGGACCTGCTATTTCCCCGGATGGGAATCCGGCACGAGCCCTCGACTTACCCTCGTGGAGTCTTCGAATCTGTCCAATCTCACCAATGTGGATTTCAATCAAAATACGAACACCGTTTTGGGCGCCAAGCTGATCGGAGGAACCGTGCACGTCACCGACCTGAAGAAACAAATCGGCGCCGGCACATCTGCGGATTTTACTTACGAAGTCATCAACGACTTCCCGTTCGGAACTGCAACGGGAACTCTGACTGTCCGGGCGGCGGAAACGAACGGCCCGGCTGGCGCGGTCGACTTCGAGGTGCGGAGTCATCTGCATTGGATCTACATCGGCGTCACGATCTTCGTTGGACTTTTCTTTAGCTATTTCTTGAAGGTTCACTTTCAACAGAAGATCGAGCTGGACCAAGCCAGGCTCGATGCGAGGAAATTGTATGAACGCGTTGTGGAGGAAGAGACAAAGCACGTCGACCCGGACTTTCGCAACGCATACAACGCCGCGAAAGAGGCGCTCAAAACGGCGTTGGTTCACGATGACGCGGCTGATATCAATGCCAAGAAAACCGAACTCGACGCCAAATGGCGGGACGCTTTGCAAAACCTGGCGACGCGTCGCCAGGAACAAGTGGCCACCCTGACCAAGGCCACCGATACTCTTTCGGCCCCCTGGTTCGTGCCCAAATCCATCCGAGATATCGTTGATAAAGCCAAACGCGACGTCGCTCCCGCACAAACATCTCTAAATTCCGACAATCTGCCGGAGGTAAGGCGCCAACTCGCAGAGGTACTGACCGGATTCGCCGACGCCATTCGCACAAACGCACTTGCCTGGCAATCAAGGGTGAACGGAATACTCGATGAACTGCTAAAAACTCCGCCGGGAATCTCCAAAGCCATCGCCGAGCAGCTCGAAAAGTCCATCGGGGAAGTTCGGTCCATGCTCAGCAAGATCACGGCAGCGACGGAGATTTCTACAAACGAACAGATTCACCAAACCCTGGTTGACCTGAGAACCGAAAAGACAGCGGCAACCCAATTCTTCGATTGGTTGCGGCTCGCCGTGTCGTCGGAAGTTTCCGGCGTCGCCACGGCGGCGAAATCGCTCGGTCCCTCAAAATGGAACACCGTTGTGTTCGCGAAACTTCAAAAAGCAGAGCAAGGCCTCGAAACCACACTCTCCGCCGCCGCCGACACTCCCGACTGGCAGGATTTAGCCACACGCTTCGGCGCTCTCCATGACGCATGGCTTCAAACGCTACAAAACCAACTCCCGACATCACTCCTCACCGTCGAAGAGCTTCTCAAGGTACAGGACTATAAAGCGGCGGCGGAAGCAGTCATCCACCAGCTCAAGAAGAACTACGGCTTGCTTGGCGGAAGCCAGGCAATCGAGGCATTGCCGATTCAGGTGCCCGGCTTCACCCAGTTGCTAACGCCACCGGCCGCATCTCCCTCCTACTTCATGCGCACCCACCTACAAACGCTGTTCACGGCGGATCCCGTGACGGCCACCTCCGTCACGGAAGCGAACAAACTGAAACAGGATAAGTTCTGGCAATCCCTGGTCGTCGGCATCATCATCACTGTCTTTGGGTACTCAACCCAGCTCACCACGTTCGTGGGAACGTTTACCGAAATCTCCACGCTGTTTTTCTGGGCGTTCGGCCTCGACCTCACCGTCGACACCGTAAGAACGCTCGCGACGAAGAAAGCTTCGTAGTCTTCGAAATCCTGGTGCTCCGTGTTGAATCCCATAAACGCTTTATCTGGCGTCGCTTACGGGACGAGAAGCATTGTTTCCCCCCTTAGTTGTCCGTAACTTGTACGTAGAATGCTCCGACTCACATTCTGTCTAGCAGGGCCTTCTCTTTTAGCCAATTCTCGCTTACCGAGCTCAATCCCTCGCGGGCATATTTTTTCTGGACTGGATTCAGCAATGCGAAAAAGTGTATCGTCCATTCCTAGTGCGCCTCTTACTACAAATTAGTTTCTGCCCGCTTATCATCTTTCCGGTGATCAACCCTCCTCTCATCAATTGCTCGGACTCAAAACACGCTACCTCCAGAGCTGTCGCCCAGGTTGCAAATTCAGAAATCCACTTGCGGATAGGTGAAGCCTATGAGAAAAACGGGCAGCTCGACAAAGCCGAAGCGGAGTACGTGATTGCCGCAGCCGGGGGCACGTCTGAGATCCAATCCCAAGCCCTAGCTAACTTGCGAAGGATCTTGCAACGGACCCAGGGATCCGCTGCACCGAGCTTCGCGCCAGCGATTCGGTTAACTCCAAAACGCCTCAGAAGCGCTTGACCAAACCAACCGTGCCTCTTCGCCATCCCCCACAAGCCCGACATTTAGGAATCGCACATTCTTGAAGGAATCTGCCGAGGATGCTCGAAATTGAGGAGGAATCTTGCACACAATCTGCGCACCTCCCTTCGGCCTGCCGCGCACGATAAAACCCTCCGCGAGTTGTTCGGTCGTAAGCGTCATCTCATGGCCGTCTGGACGAATTGAGAGTAAATAAGGATGATGCCCGTTGTGGGCAGTCGATAAGTGTCCACGAAGGGATAGATGGACACGTCCGAACAGACGACGCTTGAGACAATCAGGCAGACGAA
>WNFO01024822.1_pt1 | contig 10758 bp, 12 predicted proteins | sample 5400251 | NCBI WGS metagenome assembly WNFO01 (sample SAMN13153354, study PRJNA577476) | soil metagenome | isolation source: 100 cm saprolite under Madrone tree | place: USA:California | collected 2016-06-14 | reverse complement strand
AAGACCACGGCTCGCGCCGCGGACTTCTCATCCTGGTCAGCAAGCGGCGTCGTTTGCTGAACTATCTGAAGAAGTACGACTCGGAACGGTATAAAACCGTCATCTCGAAGCTCGGCATCCGCAAGTAAGCGCGACCGGCTCCGTGTGGGGCCGGTTATTTGACTCCGAGAGCCTCTGTTAAAGTGCGTTCCAAACCCCGAGCCTGGCATCCGCCTACCCGTGCGAACTCCGCGCTGGGTGCCCACGTTTCGCTATTCGAATCGTGGGTTGCAAGGCCTCCTGCCGAAAAGGATTGATCTATGAAGCCCGAACCCACCACAGCTTACGTCGAACTCGCCGGCGGCAAAAACATCTCTTTTGAAACTGGAAAACTGGCCAAGCAGGCCCACGGCTCCGCCGTCGTCCGCATGGGCGAAAACGTTGTGCTGGCGACCGCAGTCGCCAATCCCGAGCCCCGCGAGGGCATCGACTTTTTCCCGCTCACGGTCGACTACCGCGAGTACACCTACGCCGGCGGACGCATTCCCGGCGGTTTCATCAAGCGCGAAGGGCGCATGAGTGAGCGCGAAGTCCTCACCAGCCGTCAGATTGACCGGCCTGTCCGTCCGATGTTCGCCGAAGGCTTTAAATGCGAGACCCAGGTGATTGCGTTCGTGCTGTCCGCCGACACTGAAAACGATCCTGATGTTTGCGGCATCAACGCGGCCTCCGCCGCTCTTACACTTTCCGATATTCCGTTCCTTGGCCCGATCGGCGCAGTACGCGTCGGGCTGGTGGATGGCCGCCTCATCGTCAATCCCACCTACACCGAGATGCGCGAAAGCCTTCTGAACATCATGGTCGTCGGAACCTCCGACGCGATTGTGATGATCGAGTCAGGCGCGAAAGAAGTAAAAGAAGAAACAGTCGTAGACGCAATCGAGTTTGCCCACACCGAAATCAAAAAGATCTGCGCAGTAATCAGCGAACTACGGGCGAAAGTAGGCAAGCCCAAGCGCCAAGTCACGCCTCCGGAATTCGACGAAGCCTACTACAAAGAGTTGGAGAAAAAGATCGGCGCGCGTCTGGCCGATGCGCTCGATACTCAGAAGCATCCGAAGCTCGAAAGCTACGATCTTGTCCGCTCCCTAAAGAAAGAGTTGGTTGCCGCTCTGCCGGAAGGCGACGACAAGGCCAAAGCCAAGCTCGAGAAGTATTACGAGTCCTTGCGCGAGCGCTTTTTCCGCGACCAGGTCATCAACAACAAGCGGCGTCCTGATGGCCGCGCCTTCGACCAGATCCGCGAAATTTGGATCGAAGTCGGCGTACTGCCCCGCACCCATGGCAGCGCAATCTTCACGCGCGGCGAGACCCAAGCCCTCGTGACCACCACCCTCGGCACCAGCGATGACATGCAGCGCCTTGAAGGCTTTGAAGGCGAAGCTAAGAAGCGCTTCATGCTCCACTACAACTTCCCGCCCTTTTCGGTCGCGGAAGTTGCATTTCTGCGCGGGGCGGGACGGCGCGAGATTGGGCATGGCGCACTGGCGGACCGGGCGATTTCGGCTGTGCTTCCTAACGAAGATAAGTGGCCTTACGCGATGCGCGTTGTGTCGGACATTCTGGAATCAAACGGGTCGTCTTCGATGGCGACGGTTTGCGGCGCTTCGTTGTCACTAATGGATGCGGGAGTTCCACTGAAGGCTCCGGTCGCGGGTGTTGCCATGGGACTGGTCAAAGAAGGCGAGCAGTACGCCATCCTGACTGACATCGCTGGCGCTGAAGATCACTACGGCGACATGGACTTCAAGGTCGCCGGAACGAGGGACGGCATCACCGCGCTGCAGATGGATATTAAAGTTGCCGGCATCACTTCGCAGATCATGCGCGAAGCGCTGTCGCAGGCACAGCGTGGACGTTTGTTCATTCTCGACAAGATGAACGAGGTGTTGATCGAACCGCGCACTAAGGTTTCGGCGTATGCGCCCCGCATCTACACCCTGCAGATTCCGGTGGACAAGATTCGCGACGTGATTGGGCCGGGCGGCAAGATGATCCGCAGCATCATCGAACAGACCGGCGTCAAGATCGACGTGGAAGATACCGGCAAGGTCAACGTTGCGTCGAACGATGAAGTTTCGGCCAACAAGGCCCTGCAGATTATCCGCGATCTTACCGCGACTGCCGAAGTAGGCAAGACCTACCTTGGGAAAGTCACGCGGCTGGCGGAGTTTGGGGCGTTCGTTGAGATCATCCCGGGCACCGATGGCCTGCTGCACATCAGCGAAGTCGCCGAGCACAGAATCAAAGACATCAAGGACGAGCTGAAAGAAGGCGACCAGGTACTGGTGAAAGTGCTGGCCGTAGAAGGCAATCGCATCAAGCTGTCGCGCAAGGCAATCTTGAAAGAACAGCGCGCCAAGATGGGCGGCGCTCCGCCTCCACCGGATGCGGAAGGCGGAGCACCGGAAGCGAGACCATACGTGGCGCCGGTCGTGCACGGCGAACCCACGGCGGTGATCGAAGGCGGCGCCGATTTCGACGCCGATGATGAGCCTAACTTCAATCGCGTGGAAGGTGAGCCCGCGCCAGCGGGCGCCGGCACGGGTCGCCCCGAAGGTGGGCGCGATGCTGGCCGCGGCGGCGATCGCAATCGTCGGCGGGGCGGCGGTGGTGGTCGAGGCCGACGCGGTCCGGGCGGCGGTAGCGGTGGCGGACACCACGGTGGCGGCGGTGGCCGCGGAAGACGGTAAGGCGTCGTTAGTCGCTGGTCGTTGGCCAAAAACAAAACTCAAGGGCCGCAGAGATGCGGCCCTTTTTGTTTGCGACCCCCGTCCTATGCTATGTAGGGTCTGTTACATAACGTCGGCTTGGTTGTTATTGACATCGTAGGTGAAAAGCTTTAATGATGATGGCTCCCCCAGCCGCACATCTCCGCCGGGGCGTGAATAAGATTCGGTCGTTGGCGCACACGCGGAGCGAGGACGGTGTTCCGATGGTCAAGGACGACTTGCCGCCGAACCCGCAAGATTGGCGTGAACTCGCGCAGAAAATCCAGGAAGAGACCGATCCGGAGAAAATGATCGAACTGGTGCGGGAACTCATCGCCAAGTTCGATGAAGACAAACTGCGTAAGAGTATGCTGGCCGCTCGGAAGCCGCAACCTGGCCCGGGTTTTCCTGAACCCTAGTTTGAACGGCGCTCGACCGGGTCGGCGTCCACAATGCGCGTCATCTCATTGAGCAGTGACCTGATTTTCCCCCGATCCGTCTCAAACATCAATCGTTTCACCAAGCCGCGAAGCGTCTGCAGCTCCTCTTTAGACAATGGCTGAGTCCGTTGGGCAGCGACCACGGGCACGCTCCAAATGTAGTCCACGATACCATCGCGATTAGGTGCTTGTCGTTAGGGCGAATACTGTATCGGGGCCGCGACCGCAGTAGTGATTTAGCCGCGCAGCATAGTGGCCGGAGTTTGATTTTTTCATAAGGGGCGAATACCCACCAGGCGCCTTCACTTCAAGTCTGATTCCTATTTTGCCTTGGGTTGCACTGTCATGTCTTCGTACTCGGCATGTCCTTCGTGTGCGCCGAGACGCTGCTCCGGAGTGATCGCAGTCGGCGTTTCGCCTGCCGCCACCGAATTGCATCGCATCGTATCTTCGAATCCAGGCGCTGAGAAAATGAATGTCAGGCTGACCGGTTCGGTCCCAGTGTTCTTCAAGCTGATCCAGGTATGAGACGGAATAAACACCAGTCCCCCCGCATGGACAGTCGCGCTCCTCATCGCCCAGCCAAACGTGCGCCGTTCCGGACTGGATCAGCAGGATTTCATCCTGGTCAAGGTGCCTGTGCTTAGCGTACTTTGGCAGCAACTTCGACATGCTACTTGACACGACTAAGGACATTCACGTCGATTACGAGCATGTGATCCTCGATGGGGTCAATCGAGACCGATTTCCCGCAGAGTTCCTAGCACGCCACGTCCCGAAGGGTTTTTCAGTGGCAGGACTATACGAAGCTTCAACGATTTGACAGGCAAAATTATCTCGGGGCACTTAGCCAGGCAATTGAGCAGGACCTGCAGTGTACCCGTGCAATCAAGAATCGATCGGAGGATGCAAAGGCCCTTGCAGAGAAGCGGACTCGCTGGAACTTCAAAACCGCGATTCCACAGTATTATCCAACGTACAACATAATGAGCCTGCTCCTCCCTCTGGCTTTAGTCAGCGATGAAAAGGTTGACATCGCTCTCATAGTGACGCGTAACCCTTCTGGCTCGTATCAGGGCCGAACAGTTCTCCCCCTCGAATGGGCCTATCAGAACGCCCGATTGGTGTGCCGTCCCGACAGTGACTGGCTCACTCCCGATAGGGTCGAGTCAGAGCGGGAAAGGTTATCGGAAGAAGACGATTAATTGCCCTGGCCACGCATACTTTCCGCGTAATTTAGCGGGTGGCCGACTTCTCCGGCATCATAAATAATCGGGGTGCCCCATTTCTCGCGCACTTTGCGAGAAGTGAGGCCTTTTCGCGGCGATGAGACTCCTTTACAGATTCTCCTGTCGGCCGCGGGGATCAACCCCATTCCGATGCTATCTACCTTGTCTCCCACTTCTCGCAAAGAAATGTTCAGTCCCATGACATTCTTTACAGGGTGTCCCAAGACATCCCTTACACTCCGCTCGTCCGCGACGCGGGTGAGGGAGAAAGATGCCTTGGAAGACGATGGACGTGCGAGAGCAGCGAGTGAGGTTTGTGGTGGCGGCATATCGGCGAGAGAAAACGCTGGCGGAGTTGTGGAGTTCGGGATCTCGCGGCCGGTGGGTTATGAGTGGCTAAAACGGTATCGCCAAGGTGGAGTGGCAGCGATTGCGGAAGGCAGCCGGCGGCCGCAGCACAGTCCGCGGCGAACGGACAAGAAGGTAGAACAGCGGGTGTTGGAGTTGCGGCAGCTGCTATCCGGACTGGGGAGCGCGCAAGCTGCGGGTGCTGTTGCAGCGTGATGGAATCGAACTGGGGCGTAATACGATTCATCGCATTCTGCTGCGGCATGGTCGGGTGCATCCCGAAGACCGGCATGAGCCGGCGGTGGAGCGGTTCGAGCGCAGCGCGCCGAATGAACTGCCGAATGAACTGTGGCAGATGGACTTCAAAGGTCCGAAGCTGTGGCATCAAAAAGTGGGGCCGCTGTCGGTGATCGACGATCACAGCCGCTACCTGATTGTGCTGCAAGCGGTAGCGAGCACGCACACCGAGCAAGTGCGGGAGCCGCTGGTGGCGGCGTTTGGCGAGCACGGTGTGCCGGAGGCGATGCTGATGGACCACGGCACGCCGTGGTGGAGCGTGCATAGCGCGGGCGGGATGACGAAGCTGTCGCTGTGGCTGATGCGGCAAGGGATTGCGCTGCACTGGAGCCGGGTGAGGCATCCACAGACCCAGGGCAAGGTGGAGCGGTTTCACGGCGAGTTGCAGCGGGCGCTGGCGCGACGACGAGTGCTGGTGCCGGATGCGCAGGTATGGTTGGACCAGTTTCGCTGGGAGCACAATCACGTGCGACCGCATGAGGCGCTAGACATGCAGACCGCGGCCAGCCGCTGGCGTCCGAGTGCACGGCGCTATGACGCGAACCCGCCGCGCTGGGAATATCCGGCGGGCGCGCGGGTGTTGAAAGTGGACTCGCAAGGCAAACTAACCCTGGCGGGAAAAAACTGGAGCATCAGCGACGCCTTGGCGGGAGAATGGGTGCAGGTGATGCAGTTAGAAGAACGCTTGCAAGTGTATTACTGCACCACCCTGATCCGCGAGATTGATCTGGGAATCCAGCGCTCGACCATGGTCGACCGCTGGATTCCCAACCAACCAGTGTAAGGGATGTGTTGGGACGCTTTGTAAGCCCTGTCCTGGGACTAGACAAAAGAACGCGAGAAATGGGGCACCCCCAAGTGCGTTCAAACAGTCGGCAGCCCACGTTTCAAAAACCGAAACCTGGGGCGTCCCCATTTTAGGCAGCCGCGAAGCGGCGCAAAATTACAGCCCACGGCGTAAGCCGTGGGTAGAGGTCAACAAAAGGACAAAGCCCCGAAGGGGCGAAAGACAGTCCAGTCAACTCCAGATGTACCGTTCGTCATATGCAATCTTGTTCTTCTTAAGGAACGCCACGAACTCTTCCTGAAACGATCGCTTACGGTGATGCTCCTCCTGCGTTGCGATGTATTTCGAAACGGCGGCCACATTCGACTCGGGCCACATCCGCCACCGATCGTGCAGGACGAATCCGTGCCAGAACATGAACGTGATCGGCGGTGCCGTTGACGATGATCGCCGTGGCCTGCATTCCGCGGACGATGCCTCCCAGGTAGGCGAACAGATCGTGACGGAGCCTCGGCGTAATCAAAGCCCGTCGCTCCTTGGTGCTGAAGATCAGGTGAATAACGACGTTGCCGGCAGTGTGTGCCATTTTTCTTTCGCCCCTTTGGGGCTTTTCGTCCTGAAAGCCAGCCTACCCACGGCTTGCGCCGTGGGCTGTAATCTTGCGCCGCTTCGCGGCTGGGTCACTCTGACGCTTCGACCAGGCATGGACATTATCAGAAGCGGGTCGAACTGGATGTGATCTGGAACCGAAGAAAGTGTGATGATTCGAGGACAGTTGTGAATGAAATTGATTACGGCTCGCGCAGCAGGTTCCAAGCTTCGCGGTAGGCGGCGAAGAGGGCGCGTTGGCGGGGGTGGCGGCGGGGAGGGAAGAGGACGCTGGTGCGGTGCTGGATGAGGGCGATGGGGAGGATGAACCAGGCGTCCTCGGGGATGACGTGGGCGATGAGGAAGTCGACTTCGGCGGGTTGGTAGGGGACGACGCCGTGGTTGGTTCGGCGATGAGAGTTGATGCGGTAGAGGCCGCACATCAAGGTGGTAGTGGATTTGATCTGGATGCGCCAGAGGCGGTGTCCGGCGTCGAGGATGAAGTCGTAGCGTTCGCTGTCGCCGTACGGCTTGGACACGTGGAAGCCGAGCGATGCGGCTTTGAAGACGAATGCTAGTTCGGAAAGTTCTCCGCGACGCTTGGTGGTTAGTTCGTATTCTTCGGCGGTTTTGGTGGAGGCGGGCTGCTGGCCGGTCGGCTTGCGGTTGCGACTCGTCCGACCTCTTCGCTTCATTGACCTCCAATGGAAAAAGGCGCGGCTGTTGGCCTGCGCCTTTGTTTTTTTTGTCTCTATTTATAGGATAGCAAAGTGGAGGGGGTAATCCCGCCAAGTTGGCAGGCAATATTTTGGGAAAGGAATGAGTGGGTTAGGAGGAAACGGGCGGGTTCGGGCGCTTGACAAGATTTTGGGGAGCGATGCCCGCTCAAGGGACTCAAGACTCTTACTCTCCAAACTACAGCTTCCGCGATCTCAGTAAGAGCAGCCTTGGATGCTCTCCCGCCATCTTTCAAGCGGGGAAAAAGCCATGTGGCGCATCCTGCTGCCATTCGTGCAATTCGTGGTTGATTGCTTGCTGGGTCTTGGAGCGTTCGCCCTCATTGCGATCCTGGCGTGCGGGCTATGGGGGCGCGCAAACAATCGCCGCAAGCGTCGGCCCGAGTCATTCGTGGCGTGAAAGTTTCTTCCAACCAGTCCTTCGTAACCGAAAAGTTAATAGGGTCCAATCGCCGCACACTCAAGTTGAAAACATATAACCGTCCCGGATGCACGCCGTCGTTCTTGTTGGACGATCCGATATAGAGAGTTCCATTCACCAGTGCCGGGGAAGAAGAGACGATCGAATCCTGGGTCAATCCTGACCAGAGCGGTGCACAGGTGAATTGGCCGCAGCCGGAGGCGGAATAGGCGAGCACTTCATTCGTGTTCTTGCCGACATACACGACGCCATTGGCGACAGCTGGCGAAGACAAGATAGCCGCAACCGCGCCATCGCCCACGCCAATCCATTTGGGCGGGCAGTTGGGTTGGCCGCATCCGGCGGCGCGGAAGGCATAGAGGAAGCCATCACCGGAACCGACGTAAAGAGTGCCATGGGCGACCGCAGGAGTGGAATCGACGTAGAGGCTTTGCGTGATGCCAGTCCACAGCGGATTGCAGACAGGATTACCACATCCCGCCGCTTGGAACGCATAGACCTTGCTGTCGAAAGCACCGATGTACACCACTCCGTTGACAACCGTCGGAGAAGATTCGAAAATCGGAGCGCCCGTCGGGCCGATCCACAGCGGAGAACAAATCGCAGCGCCGCAACCGGAGGCGGAAAAAGCGTAGAGGTTCTGATCGTTCGATCCGACGAACACCACTCCTTTCCAGACGGCTGGCGAAGACTCGATGTGGTCGTTGGTCTTTCCCTTCCACACCGGAGCGCAAGAGTTTTTTCCGCATCCCTTGGCTTTGAACGCATACAGATTGTTATCGAAGCTGCCCACGAAAACCATTCCGCCAGCCACTACCGGAGAAGACTGAAGGATCGCTCCACCCAGTGTCCCGGTCCACAGCGGTTGGCACGAGGCTTGGCCGCATCCGGCCGCTGAGAAGGCGGAGAGTGTGTGATTGTTGGATCCGACATACACGACGCCATTGGCGACGGCGGGCGAGGAATAGACTGATCCGCCTGCATTTCCTGTCCAGACTGCAAAGCATTCGTCGGCGCCGCAGCCGGCGGTATCGAACACATACAGGTTGCCATCGGTCGAGCCGAGATAGATCGACGTGCCAACGACTGCGGGAGAAGAGAAGTCGATGATGTCGCCCGCAATGCCTACCCAACTCCGTGAGAGGAACTGCACGTTGTTCCGATCAATCACGGTCTCCAGAGGATTGAAGCCAGTGTGAGTACGCTTCAGATGGAACATCGGCCAGTCAGTCGCAGAAACAGGCAGTGTAAGAATCGTCGAGAGGATGAGCACGATTGCACGGAGACGCATTTCACAGTCCTCCTGGTGATGGAGTCAGCCGGTCGTGCGAACAGCGGCAATAGTCTAGCCAACGAGCGGGATCCGTTTGTCACGAAAACGTCAAATTAGTGCTGACTTTGCGTCTGGCGGGTTAGGGTGCTTTTGGACATCGGCAAAGAGCAGCGGGCGGGGGCGCCCGCTCTACACAGGCGAATCTGTCGTAAGATGGCAGGACGTGTCCATGGAAACTGTCTTCAAGATTCTGGCTCCCATTCTGGTGACGATGTTTGTAATCGGAACGGCGGGATGTGTGATCGTGATTCCGGTGGTGGCTTACAGACTCTTCAGCGTTCTGGTGGAGCCGGATGCTCCGGATGAGCAGTAGCGGGGTGATTGCCGGGCCCTAGCGCGGATGGATGGCGGGAGCGATGGCGCCATTGCCCGCCGACTCTTTGGACTCGCGAATCTCTAAGTCTCTTTGGCGTGCGTCGGTGGCTTGCGCGGGGTCCATGCCGGCTCTCAAGCCGCTTTTTTCCAGGAAGTAGCGCCAGCCTTCGTGGGCGTCCGGCGAGCTTTGACGGTTCTGATACTCGCGCATGACGGCCTCGGCGTTTTGCCGGCCCTGGATGACTTCGACTACGCCAGCTGACACGTAGGTTCGAATGTTGTGGCGGATGAGGACGTAGGAAGATCGTGAGTCGTCGATTGTCAGAGGGTCTCCGTGATGCGGCCGACGATGGTCGGATATTGAGCAGGGTGCCCGTCCTCAGCTTGCACTTTCCGGGCGGGCACCCGCTGCGGTCGAGAGTCTGCGCCTAGAGCGGGCGGACGTTCTCAGCTTGCCAGCCTTTTGGGCCCTTGGTGACGTCGAACTCCACGGTCTGGCCCTCCTGCAAGCTCTTGAAGCCGCCTGCCTGGATCGCCGAGAAGTGCACAAATACATCTTCGCCAGTCTGCCGGCTGATAAAGCCGTAGCCTTTGGCATCGTTAAACCACTTTACTGTTCCTTGTTCTGCCATTTTGGTTCTGGTGTTCCTTTCAATCGATTTACGCTGGAAGGGATTCGGAAATAACGAGGGCAGGCGCTAGCTGGTTGGCACGAGGCTGCTCTACAACCGACTCTGTTCAGACGCCCTTATAGGGTACCAGAAAAAGGAGTTAAAAGCGAACATTAGTATCGGTGATCGGCAATGCCTGACCTGCGGCAGGATTACCGGGAATGAGGCGGCGGCTCGACGCCGGGGACACCGTCGGCGACGACCAGGCTGCGCGAGGGTTGGGTATAGGAGACGACGATCTTCTTGCCATCGGGTGTGATGTGAAAGGTTTCGATGAAGAGGTCAGGTGAGGCGGAAACCAGGGTTTTCACGGCTGCCCCGGGGGCGGAGGGGAAACTCTGGCGGACGATATCCTGCCCGCGCTCGCTGGTGTAGACGATGGAATGGCCGTCGCCGGAAAAGCGGGCGCGCTGGCCGCGGGCTTCAAACTCCATGGCGCGCCATCGGTGAGCCGCACCACGAAGATCTTCGCCCGGAGCGCGGCGCTCACGACGTGATAGAGAGCGTACTTGCCGTCGGGGCTGACGTCGGGCCAGGCGACCCCACCGCCGACGACGAGCGAAGCGTCGGTTCCATCCACGCGGACTTTATATAGCCCGGGACGCTGCGGGTTGCCGGAGGCATAGATGACCCAGCCGTCGGTTGTGGCGATCGGATTTTCGGCGTCGGAGCCGTCGTTGGTGACCTGGCCGGGCGCGCTGCCATCGCGCTCTGCGGTCCAGATTTCAAAATGGCCGGAGCGATTGGAACTCCAGAACAAATGCTTGCCGTCGGGTGTGACGAAAGGATCCCAGTCGGAGGCAGGATGATCGGTGAGGCGGCGAACGGCATTCGTTTTGGTC
>WNFO01005918.1_pt1 | contig 10760 bp, 8 predicted proteins | sample 5400251 | NCBI WGS metagenome assembly WNFO01 (sample SAMN13153354, study PRJNA577476) | soil metagenome | isolation source: 100 cm saprolite under Madrone tree | place: USA:California | collected 2016-06-14 | reverse complement strand
CGTACGTTGGCATGCGCTACTACAATCGTGCCAAGGATTCCGGCGCCGTGATTCTGGATCATTACACCGGAGTCGGCGAAGTGCTGGCCGTGCACGCTCTCGATAGTGTCTTCGAAAAACTCCATCAGCAAATCCGCGTCAAGCGCGGCAGCTTGTTTTCCCTGGACGACGCCAAGAACAACGATCTCATCTTCATTGGCTCGCCTTCGGAAAATCTGACTCTTTTGGAGTTGCCGAACACCGAGGAATTCAGCTTCAAGCAGATTACTTCTGGGCCGCGCACGGGCACCATGGAGATCATCAATTTTCATCCCGGATCGGGCGAACCCAAAGAGTTTCTTCCGTCTCCGCCTGACGAGAGCTTGACCGAGGACTATTCGGTCATAGCGCTAAAGCGAGGGCTTAATCCTGCGCATTCCGTCCTGATTCTGGCGGGCGCCACCACCATCGGCACGCAAGCGGCCGTGGAATATGTTTGCCAGCAGGACTCTCTTGAACAATTACTATTACGGCTCTCCGTTTCGAATTCCGGCGATCTGAAACCGTTTGAAGCGGTGATCCGCGTGAAAGTCGTCAAGGGCGTCCCTGTTGGCTCGGAACTCGTCGCCCTCCGCAAAGGCCCCGCCTAGTTACAACCTTCGGGCAATTTGCACGGATGCCGAAAAACTCCGTTACCTGTCATCCCGAGCGAAGCGAGGGATCTGCTTTTCGCGAAACCTTCAAAAAAAACGAATACTGTCTTATTTTTTTTTGGATGCCGGCGGCGTCAGGCGTGGATCGAGTGCTACGGCCCGATCGAATTCCTTTTGTGCCTCCGCAATTTTCCCTTGCTGGCGCAAAGCCTTCCCCATTTGAAAATGCGCAGCCGCATAGTTGGGAGCGGAGTTGATCGCGGCGCGGAATTGCAAAATCGCGCCATCAACGTCTCCCACCTTGAGTAGCCGCAGCCCTGAGTTTGTGGCGAAGAGCGCCGCTTGTTCGCTGGTTTTCTGTTTGGCAATCTCCGCTCCAGCGCGGCTTTCCGCCGCCGCGCCTTCCGCGTCGCCTAGTTGGCGCAGCACCGTTGCCAACGTAGTGTGAGCGCCCGCAAAGTCCGGCTGCATCCGAATAGCTTCCCGCAAAGCACTCGCAGCATCTTGAAGTTCACCCTTTTGTTTCAGCACCGTGCCTAGCGTGTAGTAGGCTTCGGCATAATCCGGTTTGGCGCGAATCGCCGCCCGCAATTCCTCCGCCGAGGCCGCAAACTCTCCTTGTTGCCACAGTGTCACACCGAGGGTGTAGTGCGCATCTGCTTGACCAGGATCGAGGTCAATCGCCTTTCGAAACTCCGCGATCGCTTCCGGTAGCTTGTCTTTCAGTTTGAGCGTCAGTCCGAGGTTGTAGTGGATCGTTGCATCCCGCGGGGAAATCTTGATTGCGCTTTCGAATGCGGTGATAGCCGCGTCGAAGTCTGCCACTTGCAAATGCGCTGCTCCGAGATTTCCGATGTATCCACTATCATCGGGCCGCAAACGCACTGCTGTTTGGAACTCCGCAATGGCTCCGCTGCCATCACCTGTTTGCAAGAAAGCAAGTCCCAGATTGTTGTGCGCGTCCGGATTTTCCGGTTGCAATTTCACAGCTAGGCGAAATGCCTTGATCGCTTGCTCCGCCTGACCGCTGTGCTGGAACAGCAAACCCAAACTGTTTTGCGCGTCGGGATAATCCGGATTCAAATTGACACAAGCTTGCAATTCACGGATCGCCGCATCCGTCTGGCCCTTGCTCTTCAGAATTTGCCCAAGATAATAGTGAGCACCCGGGTCCGCGGGATTCATCCGTACCGCTGATTGAAGATGTTGCGCGGCCTCGTCGAGGGATTTTTCCAGGTAACGCAAAACGCCAAGATGAAAATGCGCTTCCGCGAAATCAGGCTGCAGCCGCAGCGCTTCGGAAAATTCCGCGGCGGCGTCCAGCGAATCGGATTTCTGCACCAGCACCGCGCCGAGATCGTCATGCAGTTCCGCGCGTTGCGGTTCCAATGCAATCCCCCGGCGCAACTCGCTGATTGCGCTATCGAAGTCTCCGGAAAAATCCAGGACCCGCCCGAGCGTGCGATGCGTCTCGGAATCGTCTGGAGCGAGCTGCGTGGCCTCGCGCGCCTCGCGCAGCCCAGCTTGCAAGTCTCCCTTTCGAACAAGCGCGTTACTGAGATTCACGTGCGCCTGCGCGAACTCGGGTTTTAGTTTCACCGCGATCCGAAACTGCGCGATGGCAGGATCAATTTCTCCTTGAGCGAGCAGAACCCAGCCCAAAGAGTTGTGCCCTTCGGGACTCTGCGGCGCAAGGCGAACAACTTTTTCAAAATCCGCTCGGGCGGAAACCAGATCGCCTTTTCTCAGCGCCAGCATGCCTCGCTGGTAGGTTGTAGCAGCCCGCGAAGCAGAATCTGTCTTGGCGGAGTCTGTCTTGGAAGAATCTGTGGACTGCGTAGCGCCCATCGCCGCGGCAGCGCAGAAAAGAAAAAGCAGCGCCGCGGAGAATTGAAAAAAACGCATCCGACAATGAAAGAGCTTCGATTCCACGCGACAGAGACCCGTAGAGTGTTCTCAAAAATTCTAACATGTCCGCGGCCGCGCCCCTCCACAAGCTGCCTGGTTGAGCTTGCTCTCCAGGATGAACCCACGCCAGACCTTGCTATGATTGGAGGTTGATGACGCTCCATTCCTCTTTTCTCCGGTTTCCGTGCTTCCTTGGGCTTTGCGCTTTTCTCTTCATGCAATCTCTCGGTTCTCAGACTGCAAAAAGCGGCAAGTCCGAGAACGCAAACGCCAAGCCCCTCGTGCATTTCACCGACATGGCGCAGAAAGCCGGGCTCACGACTCCGGTAATTTTTGGCGGCGAAACCAAAAAAAAATACATCATTGAAACCACGGGCACCGGCGTGGCCATTTTTGATTACGACAACGACGGCTGGCCGGATATTTTCGTCGTGAACGGCACAAAATTGGAAGCCTTGCCAACTTCCAAAGCGCCGACGAGCCACCTCTACCACAACAATCACGACGGCACGTTCACCGATGTCACCGAAAAAGCCGGGCTGACTCACACCGGCTGGGGCCAGGGGGTGTGCGTCGGCGATTACGACAACGACGGCTTCGAAGATCTGTACGTCACTTACTACGGAAAAAATGTTTTGTACCACAACAACGGCAACGGCACGTTCACCGATGTCAGCGAAAGAGCACATGTCGCAGGCAGCGGCAAAGCCTGGGGCACGGGCTGCGCTTTCGTGGACTATGATCGGGACGGAAAGTTGGACTTAATGGTCGCCAACTACGTCGATTATGATTCCGCCACTGCGCTTGCGCCGGGCGAACGGCCTTCCTGCATGTGGAAGGGTGTTCCGGTGATGTGCGGTCCGCGGGGGTTGCCGTGGGCGAAAAATATTCTGTACCACAACCTCGGCAACGGCGCGTTTGAAGACGTTACAACGAAAGCGAAAATCGATCAGACCAACGGACATTACAGCTTCAGCGTTTCCACGCTCGATTACGACGACGACGGCTGGCCGGATATTTTTGTGGCGTGCGACAGCACGGCCAGCATCCTCTATCACAACAATCATGATGGCACGTTCACCGATGTCGCGGTTGTGGCGGGCGCGGCGTTTAACGATGACGGGCGCGAGCAGGCCGGCATGGGCTCCACGGTTGGCGACTATGACGGCGACGGCAAACTGGATATCTTTAAGACAAATTTTTCCGATGATACCGCTACGCTCTACCGTAACAATGGCGACGGCACATTCGACGACAAAACTTTTCCGGCGGGATTCGGCCTGAACACGCAATATCTCGGCTGGGGCGTCATGTTTCTTGACGTGGACAATGACGGCTGGCCCGATTTGCTGCTGGTCAACGGGCACGTGTACCCTGAAGTGGACAGGCAGCATCTCGGAAGCAATTTCCAGGAGCCGAAAATTCTTTATCACAACAACGGCAACGGAACGTTCACCGATATTTCCGCGAGTGCGGGACCGGGAATTACCGCGGTGAGTTCTGCGCGCGGACTGGCGGTCGGCGACTTGTGGAATGACGGGCGGATGTCCGCGGTCATCAGCAATATGAATGCGCCGCCCATGCTGCTGGTGAATGACGTTCGCAATGCGAATCATTGGATTGCGTTCCGGACGATTGGAACGTCGTTTTCTTCCGGTTCGGGCAGCAGCAAATCCAATCGCGACGGCATCGGCGCGAAGATTACGTTGAAAGCGGGCACGCGCACGCTCGTTGACGAAGTGCGCAGCGGGTCCAGCTACGTCTCGAATAGCGATATGCGCGTTCACTTTGGCCTCGGGTCGGCCACGAAGATCGAGTGGGTGCAAGTGCGCTGGCCCAGTAGTCTCGTCGAACGCTTTGAAAACCTGCGCGTCGATATAATTCATACACTGAAGGAAGGCTCCGGCGCGCCGGTCAGTCCTCCTCCTGCTCCTGCCAAGCCGTGATTCGAGGGAATAGTTGGCGGGACAGGAGAGATCCTTCACTCCCGATGCTCGTTCAGGATAGAAATCCTTCGTGAAATTTCTAGTTAACAATAACCGGCCACCCCCTCCCCTGTTTTTCAAAAGTGTTCATTCTAAAGAAACTTAAAGTCCTTTGTTTTGATACACTTTTGGAAGTGTTCATTCTAAAGATACTTAGGTGCGCTTTCTTCACGCATTTTTCGAGTATTGATTCTAAAGGGTTTACCGGAAGAGAGTTAGGAGATGGGGAGATTGAGAGTTGACAGTTGAGAGTTGAAAGTGGGAGACGAAATCGGCTTGCGGGCCTAGGAGGGGTAGCTTGATGCTTAGTGATTCCACGAGAGTGGCATCTGACTATCAAAGGCAATTATTGCATATAGTACTGTACTTGTCAATAGCTATTTGAATGAAATTCAGAAGTGGTTTAGGGAGAACGAGATAGCGGGGGACGGCTCGGACTGGAATGCGTCCTTAACCTCAGAGAATATTCTCGATGTCCCGGGCACCGTGCAACACACGCACAATTTCAATCGCGCCTGCGACGGCACGGTAGAAAATGATGTAGCGGGCGAAGGGAAAGCTTTGAATCCCCGGGGCCAACTCCTCGCGGTGGCGCCCTGAGCCAGGCTGGCGGGCCAGGGCTTGAAGTGTTTCGTAGAGTCTGTCGATAAAGGCATCCGCATTGGCCACACTGTCATCTGCTATGTAGCTCCAAATCTCGATCAGGTCCGAGTTTGCGCGAGGGCTAATGCGGAGCTGAGGCACTTATTTCGCGCTCTTCGCCGATTTCTTCTCGCGGGCGGCACGCTTGAGTTCTTGCGGGTCGAACACAGTGGACGGTCCGCTGTCCAAGCCTTCCTGTACATCATTGCGGAGCCTCTGCACTTTCAAGGCGCGGAGCTGATCTTCTTGTTCCAAGAGGCGCAGCGCTTCTCGGACAACCTCGCTGGCAGAGTTATATGAACCGGAGGCAATCTTCTCGCGGATCATTTGTTCAAGGTGGGGAGTAAGGCTGATGTTCATGGGCATGGTGACAGACCTCGGAAGTTTGGCAATCCCAAGATTAGCGCGACTGGCAAAGATTGTCAATCTTTGACAAGAAGGCAGATCGAAAGCACGAGGCGCCCACGTTTTCAATGAGGTTGACTCTAAACCCGCACACACAAACCGGCGTATGCGGCACCCGGCCCATACTTACTCAGTCCAATCCTAGCTTGGACTGGAACTTATTTTTTATTTTGTACGTTTTCGTGTTGACCGTTCCCGAGAATACCGCGACAAAAAATTCCCCGTCGCGTGCTGCCGCTTTTACTTCGTGGACACCCTCCAACGTGAACTTTGTCCTCAACTCCTGGCAGTGATTCGAACCCCCGAAATTGTTTTTCCAAGTTTCGGATAGCGGCTCCGAGAAATAAGCCTCCTTCACAACGCCCCCGGAGAGGTCAGAGACCCGTACAACCCGTGTGATCGACGTACAGCCCTCAGCGATGGTTTTGCCTGCGTAGCCCTGAGCCACTATCATCAGTGATCGCCGCTTGTCCTCGTCCGGGGGTTCGTATCGAATGAATTGCTTCTTGGCCGATTCAGCGCGTATTGCGAGAACCGCCTCGGGCATGAACAGGGTAATTAGGGGCACTTGATTCCCTTGCGCTGCCATTAGCCCCTTATCCCAAATCAGTGCCCAATGGTCACGCCCCTTACCGCTAATGGCAAGCTTCACTTCATCATCGGGAAGCAGATTGGCGGGCGGTGTCGCTGGCGGAGGCGGTGCGCTGGCTGGGGAGGTAACGGCTGGAGAAGCGACAGGCTGCGCGATAGGTTCCAGGGTTTGCCCCGGCAGAATTTCCAACTGTTCCATGAGCTTGTTGGGGCCGAACGGAGCGCAAGTGTCGAGCTTCGTGCCGTCTTTGAATTCAAAGAGGACGAGCGCCGCCTTTTGCTGGTCCAGCATCATAACGCGGAGTCCTGGAGTCAGTCTGTCCATCATCGCCTGCGTTAATCGTGGGGACTTGGATGGCTTCGCAGAGAGGACGGTGGCTTCCTCTCCCGCATGGGACCGGTCAACCTTGTAGGTTCCGGGCTGGCACAATGGTAGCCGTTGGACATTCACTCTCTTGCCGACTAGCTGAGCGGGGTCCTGAATCGTCGGCGGTTGATCCTGCGCCACCGCCGCTATCGTGGAAAAGAGAATCCCGAAAACGGCGAGAGCTGGCCAACGCAACTGCCAGTCGCTTCTACCTGGAAGGCTGTTCACGCCGCACACTATACGCTTTCGACGGGGCCATTGCTAGCTTCTGGTGAGTGGTGTTCTGGTAACGGTCGGGTGTATCCTCTTGGCCCATGAGCCATCAAATGGGGCTAACCTGCAACGAAATAGAGGCAGCCAATCGTGCGGAAGCTATCGCACTGCTTATTCGAGCTGGCTATCGTGTCTCTCGCCCTGAGGCTGATTGTTATGGCGAAGACCTGATACTGCGCACTCCACAGGGACAACTTTTGCCAGTTCAGTTGAAAGCCCGCATGACAGTAGACAAGAAGAGATATGGGAACAAATCTCTATGGATGCTCTTTCCAAGCGCAAAGTTCAGGGCTAATGTTGGACGGAAATGGTTTCTAGTGCCCCACGATAAGCTGTATAAACTGATGAAGGTCAAGCATGGCATGCCTCTTCGTTTGACGGAGTGTGGAGTTGCGCGACAGTTCCAAAGTCGGAGTGTCTGTCTCTGACCGGGTTTGAAGTATGAGACGCTGGCCAAAAATCGCCGTGGTGCTCTTGTTGCTCGCCGGGGTGCAAGGGGCGCTTCCACAATCTGATAGCGCGCACATTCGCAGCGGGCGAAGGTGTTTGTCGAGAAGATGGATGGGTTCGAGGATAACTTCGTCGCCGCGCTACAAACAAAAAAGGTGCCAGTGATCGTCGTTACCGACAAGGATAAGGCAGATTTTTTCTTTAGCGGTTACTGCAACATCTTTGGAGACTATCATATTGAAGCGAACATCAAAGCGGTCAACAAGGATGGAAACGTCGTTTTCGCTTATGACTACAATGACGCTTACCCGATTCATAGTAAGCAGAGCGCAGCCGAAGCATGCGCCAAAAACTTGAAAAAGAACATGGTGGTCCGCTAGGTTTCGATACGTCGACACTCAACACATCCGGAGTTAGGAGAGTTACGCCGGGGCTGAAGCCCCGGCCTCCTAAGGAGAAATGCTAGATGCCTCCGCGACAAAACTCCAGGCGTGGAGTTCACTCTTCGCGGAGGAGGATGGCGGGGTCGATGGAGAGGGCGCGTTGGGCGGGAATCCAGGTGGCGACCAGACCCAATAGCGCCATAGCTAGGACGACGCCGGTCAAGACGACGGGATCGCGGGGAGTTGCTTGAAACACGATGAAGGCGAGCACGCGGCTGGCGAGGAGGCCGAGGAGCAGGCCGGCGGCGGAGCCAAAGGCTAGCAATTTGAAGGCGCGTCCCAACGCTGCTTGCAAGACTTCCTTGCGCTGGGCGCCGAGAGCCATGCGAATTCCAAGTTCCTTCAGGCGCTTGGTGACGGAGTAGGCGGCCATTCCAAAGATGCCGGTCACGGAGAGCATGGCGCCCATCGCTCCCATGACACCCAGGGTCATCGCCGCAATGCGCGAGGCAAACAGAGGGGTGGCTAGCTCCTGGTACCACGGTCCGATATAAAGAGGCAGGCCTGCATCGAGCGCCCGCACCGAACTTCTGACAGCTGGCGCCAATTGCCCTGGATCGCGGTCTGAGCGCACAGCCAAATATGTCTGCGTCGATGGCGATTGCAGGATGGGAAGAAACATCGCCGGCTGCGGATCTTCGGTGACGCGATCATATTTTCCGTCTTCCACAATGCCCACCACTTGAGTGCGCGTGCCATCCGGCTGCTTGAAGTAACGGCCCGTGGCGCTGGTTACGGAGCCAAAGACCTTGCGCGCAAATTCCTGGTTGATGACGGCCACGGGCGGCGCGTTCTTGTCATCGTGCCACGTAAAGGTCCTGCCAGAGAGCAACGCGGTGCCCGCGGCCTGGAAGTATTCGGGGGATATGCTGAACGCGAAGGGGTCAGCAATGGCATTCGATGGCCTGAGGTCGGTGGTCACATCGGTAAAGATGTGCGCGGCCCTTTCACCACCGCTGACCAATGGCGCCCAGTCAATTAGGCCTACGGACTTTACGCCAGGAATTGCTTCCACAGAATGGATCATGCGTTTTTGCATATCGAGCGCGGCATCGCCTTTGTAGCCGGTCATACTCAGGTCGGTGTCGGCCAATAAGGCGTTCTGCGGCTCAAAACCGAAATTGCTGTGTAGGGAGCGAACCAGTCCGCGGACAGCAACCATGGAAGAAGTGACCAGCACGGCACAGATGGCGATTTGCGCGACGAGCGCCAGTTCCCGAAGCGTAATGCGCGCCCCAACCTTGGCGAGCGATCCCGATTTGACGACTTCGTATGGATCGGTGTGAAGGACCTGCCTGACCGGGACAGCGCCAAAGAGGAAGCCGCTGGCCAAAGTTAGCAGCAGTGCCACGCCATAAACATAGGCGTCCGGGTTCACGGGCACGTGGATGGGCCACCTGGAAAATGGCTGCCAAGCGCTCAGCCCGCTCAATAGCACGACGCTGCCCCAGAGGCCAACCACGCCTCCCGCGACGGAAAGGAGGATGGCTTCCGTAAATAGTTGCCGCAAGATGCGTGCGCGGCTGGCTCCTAGCGCGAGTCGCAGAGCCACTTCGCGAGAACGGTCCGCGGCACGCGCGGCAAACAGGCTGCCGAGGTTGGCACAGGCGGCTAGCAGAATCAGGCTTGCCAGGGACATCAATGCGGTCATGAAAGCCTTCACCGGCTTGCCAAGATAGTCGCCATAAAGACTTGGACGAGCCAAGGTGAACGTTCTTTGGTCATCGTCTTTGGGATACGTCTTTTCCAGATAGGAGCCGATGGAATTCAGATCGGCGACAGCCTGTGCCGGAGTGACTCCGGGCTTGAGATGTCCCATGGTCATAAAAACCCAGCGTTTGCCCCGCGCGTCGAGTTCGTTCGTCCCCTCGACCTGCTCCTGGTTGACGATGGGAGTAAAGAAACCAGGATTGAAAAACACGAGAGTTCCGCTGAAGCCAGGCGGCGCCACACCGATGATGGTGTAGGGATGCTTGTTCACCTGAGCAACGCGGCCGACGACGCCGCGGTCATCCTGAAAATGAGCGTGCCAATAGTCGTAGCTAAGAACGATGTACGGAGCGCTGTTGGGGCCATGCTCGTCGGAGGCATGGAAGAAACGGCCGAGGTACGGCCGAAGGCGCAACACATCGAAGTAGTTTCCGCTGACTAGAACGATCCAAACGCGGGTGGTATTTACGCCGGTGTCCAGCCCAACCTGAGCGGCATCGTAGGCCGCCAGGTCATCGAAGCTGCGGTTGCGATCGCGTAGATCGAGATAGTCCGGATAGGACTGGTATGAGGAAGCCTCGTTGCCGTGCTGGATTCCGTAGAGGCTCTCCGCCTGCGGCACGTGGAGCGGATGCAGGATCAGTGCGTTCAAGACGCTAAAGACCACGGCGTTTGCGCCGATAGCCATAGCCAGGGTGAGCACCGCGACCAAAGTGAATCCGGGATTCTTCTTTAGGACGCGAACCCCATACCGCAAGTCCTGCCAAAGTGTTTGCATAGCCACATCCCCTTCAATTCTGGCCAAGGTAAGGGCACCTACTCTGCCCACCTTCCTCGCCCCTAATTGCCTATGTTAGCTGGACTTAGTGGTTTACCAAGGTTGAAACGCGCTCACCGATTGTCCGGTTGCGGGACGGGTCGTAGCGAAACCGGACACTCTGTGGCAGCTTGAAGAAAGAAATGGAAAGAATTAACGCAGAGTCCGCAGAGAACACAGAGTTCGCAGAGAAGAGCGGTCTGAAGACCCTCCACTACAAGGAGAAAAAAACTTACTTTGCAGGTTTGGGAGTTTTGGGAGGATCGAATTGCTGGGTGCGGACAATGCCTTCGCCTTCTTTGACGAAGATGACTTGATTGGGCTTGATCTCTTTGAGGGTTTCGACGAGGCCGCTGGGCCAGCGGATTTCGAGGAGCTCGACGGATTCGGCTTTGCCGATGCCGAAGTGGACGCGGAGATCGTTCTGAGAAAAGTAGCCACCGCCGCTGCGGACTTCGTCAATTTGCGGATGCAGACTTTTCTCGCCGGGAAGATGGGTGACGCACTTGATGCGCGCGCCGATGCCGGTGCGATTGG
>WNFO01007641.1_pt1 | contig 10761 bp, 10 predicted proteins | sample 5400251 | NCBI WGS metagenome assembly WNFO01 (sample SAMN13153354, study PRJNA577476) | soil metagenome | isolation source: 100 cm saprolite under Madrone tree | place: USA:California | collected 2016-06-14 | reverse complement strand
TGATGCAGTTGCAATATGACCTTCCAAGCCTCGGTCACCTCATTCGCGTCGCCGGGCCGAATCATAATCAGGCCGGGCATGGCGCGCATGTGGGCGAGCTGCTCAATGGGTTGATGGGTGGGTCCGTCTTCGCCGACTCCAATCGAGTCGTGAGTGAACACGTAAATAACAGGAAGCTCCATTAAGGCGCTTAGGCGGAGAGGTTCCCGCATGTAATCGACGAAGATGAAAAATCCCGAGCCGAAGGGGCGAACTTTCACCAGACTCATCCCGTTGAGTATGGCGCCCATGGCGTGCTCGCGGATTCCGAAGTGGAAATTGCGTCCGGCATAATTCTCGGCCGAGAAATCCCCTGCCCCTTCCAGCGTGATCCGGGTCTTGGTGGAGGGAGCGAGGTCCGCAGATCCACCGATGAACCAGGGGATGTTTTTAGCGACTGCATTCAGTACTTTCGCGGAGGATTCGCGGGTCGCGAGGCCTTTCGGATCTGTCGGGAATGTGGGCAGGTCACGGTCCCAGCCTTCCGGGAGCTGGCGATGTTGCATACGGAATAATTCCTCAGCTAGATCTGGGTACTGCTTGCGATACTCAGCGATTCGCGCAAACCAAGCGTTACGTAGCTGTTGACCCCGCTTTCCAATGCCTTGAAGAAAATGATCGTAGACTCCATCCGGCACATAGAACTTTTTGTCTTCCGGCCAGCCGTAGTTTCGCTTGGCAAGCCGGATCTCTTCTTCGCCCAGCGGTTCGCCGTGGGCGCCACTGGTGTCCTGCTTGTGCGGAGCGCCATAGCCGATGTGGCTATCCACGATGATCAACGTCGGGCGATCGTTCGTACTCTGAAAGTTGTGGAACGCGCGGGCCAGCATATTGAGGTCATTTGCGTCACCCACCCGCGTCACGTTCCAGCCATAGCCGATAAAGCGCGTGGCCACGTCTTCGCTAAAGGCCAGCGCAGTGTTGCCTTCGATCGTGATGTGGTTGTTGTCGTAAATCCAGCAGAGATTTGAGAGCCGCAGGTGTCCGGCGATCGAGGCAGCCTCGCCAGAGATGCCTTCCATCATGCATCCATCTCCGCACAGGGCGTAGACGTTGAAGTCGAACAGGTCCTCAAAGCCCGGGCGGTTGTAACGCGCAGCCAGCCACTGCCGGGCAATCGCCATGCCCACGCTGGTGGCGACGCCTTGGCCGAGAGGTCCCGTTGTGGTCTCGACGCCCGACGTCCAGCGGTATTCCGGATGTCCCGGGCAGCGGCTATCCACCTGGCGAAATGCCTTGATGGCATCCATCGGCACCGATACTTCGCCAAGAGTTTCATAGTCCTTGCTGACTGCTCGGACTTGCGTCAAGTGAAGCAGTGAATAAAGCAGCATAGACGCGTGCCCGATCGACAGCACGAAGCGATCGCGGTTTGGCCAGACGGGGTCCTGCGGATCGAATCGCAGGAACTGCTGCCACAGGCAATAGGCCACCGGTGCCATCGCCATCGGAGTTCCGGGGTGTCCCGAATTTGCCGCCTGCACACCATCCATGGCAAGCGTGCGAATGGTATTGATACTGGTCAGATCCATGTCTTGTTGTGCTCGGGAAATGGGAGTTGCGATTGCTACACTCATGTAAGATCCTTTCGCGCTGCCTTTCGCAGGCGGTCCACTCTGTTTGAAGGAGGCTGTGATGGCCGCCTTCTTTTCGTGCCGGCCACCCCTTACACCCGGTCAAGTCATTCAGACCGGTGCGGCCACCTCCACCCTGTAATCTCCGGGCTGTCGATGCCGTTCTTGTATGCGTAGGCCCGGCAGGCGATTTGTTTGTTGCGGAATTTTTCTTTGGCGTGCGCCCCGATTTTTTGCAGTCTCGGGATTCGGTCAATGGCGTCAATCGCCAGGGTGTAGCGATCAATTTCATTGTTCATCGCCAGCTCCATCGGGGTGTTGATGTTGCCTTTTTCTTTGTAACCGCGCACGTGCAAGTTCCTGTTCGTGCGAGCATATGCGAGACGGTGAATCAGGTAAGGATAGCCGTGGAAGTTGAAAATGATCGGCTTGTCAGCCGTGAAGAGAGAATCAAAGTCACGGTCCGTTAGCCCATGCGGATGGTTCTTGCTGGGCTCCAATTTGAAAAGATCCACCACGTTGACGAAACGAATCTTTATGTCGGGGAACTCTTCCCGCAGCAGCATTGTCGCGGCCAGCGCCTCTTGGGTCGGTATGTCGCCGGCGGAGGCCATCACGACATCGGGTTCCACACCCTGGTCGTTACTGGCCCAGTCCCAAATACCGATGCCCTTGGTGCAATGCTCGATAGCCGCATCCATATTCAGGTATTGCAGGTGCAGCTGCTTGTCTGAAACGATCACATTGATGTAGTTCTCACTTCGCAGGCAGTGGTTGGCTACCGACAGTAAGCAGTTGGCGTCGGGCGGAAGGTAAATACGCGTGACCGCGGCGCTCTTATTTAGGACAACGTCGAGGAAACCGGGATCCTGGTGCGTGAAACCGTTGTGATCCTGACGCCAGACCGTCGAGGTGATCAGAAGGTTCAGTGATGCGATCTTCTCGCGCCACGACAGATTGTTGCAGATCGAGAGCCATTTCGCGTGTTGGTTGAACATGGAGTCGATCACGTGGACAAAGGCCTCATAGGAGGAGAAGAAACCATTTCTGCCGCTCAGCAGATAGCCTTCGAGCATGCCCTCCATGGTGTGCTCGCTCAGCATCTCAACCACACGCCCATCGGTCGCCAGTTCGCCACCGTCCTGGTCTTCGGGGAAATAGTCGGCAATCCAGAATTTCTTGGCGACCTGGTAGATAGCTTGTAGCTTGTTCGATGTGGTTTCGTCTGGGCCGAAGACCCGGAAGTTGTTCATGTTTTCCTTCATTACATCGCGAAGGAAGTTGCCCAGAGGCGGGACGTTTTCGGTTTCGAGGGTTCCCGGCTGGTCCACTTTCACCGCATAATCGGCGAAGTCAGGCAAACGCAGAGCCCTCCTAACCCTTCCACCGTTGGCATGAGGATTCGCGCTCATACGGCGGTCCCCAGTTGGCGCCAGCGCTTTGAGTTCCGGAACGAGCTTGCCATCCTGGCCAAAAAGCTCCTCCGGTTTCTGCTCATGCATCCACTTCTCGAGTATGCGCAGCTGTTCCGGGTTCTTCTTGACATCGGTCAAGGGCACCTGGTGCGCACGCCAGAACCCCTCGAGGAAGTGACCACCTACTTCTCGCGGCGCGCCCCATCCTTTCGGGGAACGCAGCACGATCATCGGCCAACGCAGCCGCTTCGCAACGCCGCGGGTACGGCATTCCTGCTGATGCGCTCGAATTTCTGTGATGCAGTGTTCCACCGTAGCCGCCATGGCCTGGTGCATGCTTTCAGAATCCGATCCCTCAACGAAGTGTGGCGTCCAGCCATATCCGCGCATGAGGTCTTCCAGTTCCTCGTGGCTGATGCGCGCCAGCAGGGTCGGGTTATTGATCTTGTAGCCGTTCAAGTGAAGGATGGGCAGTACCGCTCCATCGCGAATGGGACTCAGGAACTTGTTGATGTGCCACGAAGTTGCCAGCGGTCCGGTTTCCGATTCACCGTCTCCAACCACAGCAGCGACAATCAGGTCAGGGTTATCGAACGCAGCGCCGCAGGCGTGGGAAAGCACATATCCCAGTTCGCCGCCTTCGTGGATCGAACCGGGAGTCTCTGGCGTGCAGTGACTGCCGATGCCACCTGGGAAAGAAAACTGTTTGAAGAACTCGTACAGGCCACGTTCGTCTTCGCTCTTTTCGGGATAGATCTCGGAGTACGTTCCCTCGAGATACCCTGGGCCCAGAACGCCGGGCGCGCCATGCCCAGGACCCGCCATGAAAATCATGTCCAGATCGAACTTCTTGATCAGCCGGTTCAAATGGATATACATGAAAGCGAGGCCGGGGCTCGAGCCCCAGTGTCCGAGCAACCGATTTTTGATATGCTCCGGCTTCAGTGCTTCCTTCAGAAGGGGATTGGCCTGGAGATAAATCATGCCGAGCGCCAGGTACTTGCAGGCTCGCCAGTAGGCGTCGGTCTTTCTTAATTCCTCTGAACTCAGCGGCGACCCTTGAATGGTGGATCTCGCTATTCCATAAGCGCTGAGGGAGGTTGAGGTTGTTGATGGCTCTTCTACTTCTAAGACAGGGGTCATTTCTTATGCTCCTTGTGTCAACGCGGTGGAGTCGGAATGGATTTTCATTTCGTTGTGCAGTGGTTGGCTCTTGCTGCTCGCAGGTGGCGAAAGCGCCTTTTGAAGAGTGCAACCCTTAGGCCAGTTGTAAGCCTTTGAAATGTTAGCCGAACGTCGACGGAGTGGTGTCAAGACTATAGCAAGTGACAAAGGCTTGGCGGGGCCGTATTGTTGCGCTGCGAAGGAACCCATACCGTGCCCCAGCAGCATGAATGGCGCATCGGGGATCTCCTCCTTGGCGATGTGGCTCAGCCGAACCATGTCCTCTACTAAAGAATCAAAGCCGCCCTCGCCGAAATCTCCGAGATGTGCGGCGGAGGGCGCAGTGCGGCCGTGTCCGCGGTGATCGTTTCCATAGACAGTCAAACCGGCCGATACCAGCACTTCGATCGTGCCAACGTACCGCCCAATATGTTCACCCATACCATGCGCAATCTGGACCACGCCGCGCACCGGGCCGAGGCTATCCCACCGGGAACAGGCGACGTGCGATCCCTCGGTGCTGGTAAGTCGAAACTCGGCGGAAGGTATCGTTGCAGCATAACCGCTTTGCACTGACATAACCTCCTGAAACGCCTGTCGATTAGTTTCCCTTGCTCGGAGCGGGGCCAGGAGGCGGCGTCAGCAGCTTCACGATTGCCCGCTCCATCGTCCGGTTCATCTCAGATACAACGGCGGGTACATCGTGCTGGCCGACTGTTCCAACCTCGGAGACCGCATTGGTCCACACTGTCGCACCGGTGGCAAGACTCGTCATCTGAGCGGAGATTGCAACTTCAACCTTGACGCCACCTTCGTAGTCAATTTCCTCAAGCTTCTCCAGTCGCCCGCTAAGAACGTAATTGATGTCGGGGCGTCCGTCGTACAGTTTTACCTGAGTGAAGGTTCCACTCGCGCGCAGACGATCCGCCACGGCGTTGGTCAGGAACTCACGCGGATCAACCGCCCAGCGGTGGTAATTATAGAAGCCGATTTGTTCCGGAGACGTTTTGTAAACGATGGCTCCCTGCCGCAGGTAAGTGGGCGATCGGAATTCGCGTATCGCCAATGATGCGCGGACACCCTCCTGCGCCGGCGGATCCGGAGGCGGCGGCACGTGGAGAGCGTAGTAGTTCGGGTACTTCACCGCGCCTCCGCAGCCAACTAATAAGATGATCAGGGCTGCCAGCGCAAAAGGAACTATCAGGTGCTTATTCATATCCGTCCTCTTTATTACTGCGGGACCTTGCGGTCTTTTTACTTCGGGACCTCGCGCTCTTTCGGCTGCTTGATCCGAATCAAGCTCCAGGGACGCTGCTTCAGCGAGTCGGTCAGCTGGTCCAGGTTGTCCGTTGCCGTCCGCAGGTTTTCCACCGTATCGTCAATCTTGTAGTCATTCGCTCGCACCATGACCTGCATGTCCGACAGCAATTGTTTGGCTTGCTGCAAGGTGTTCTGCAATTCAGCCAAGTCTTTGCGTATCGGCTCGCGCACATCGGTCACGGTGCCGTTCACGTTCTGAATAGTGTCATCGGCGTGCTGGCTGAGCGCGATCAATTGGTCGGAAATATGATCGATCTTAGGACCTTCGGTCGCCAGCATTCCGTTGACGCGATCCAACACAGCTTGAATCTTCTTTTGAGTGGGCGGCCCCGTCACAGTATTCAGGTTGGCGAGCAGACTTCGCGCATCGCCGCTGATCCCTTCCAGTTCTCCACGCGCCTGTACGATCAAGCCGTTTGCGCTGTCCGCGACGGTGGCCATCTTGCCGGCGATCTCATCCAGGCTGGCGGCTTCCTGCGATTGAATGGACGACCCGGGCGGCAGACGCTTGGCGTCGTTGCTGCCGGTCGTGATCGACAGCGAAGCGCCGCTCATGACGCTGGTCAGACCCAGTTTGGCCACGGACTTTTCATTCAGCGGCGTCTTCTGTTTGACCGCCAGCAGAATCTCGATCTTCGTTGGATCTGACGCCCAAGGCCGCACGCCTGTCACTTCCCCCACGTTGATTCCGCCAAAGAGCACCGAAGCTCCCGGCTCCAGCCCGCCCGCATAACGCAGATAAGTCCGGTATGGAACTGTATCGCCGCTGAACTGCGCATGCATGAGGTAAATGACCGTGAACGCCAGGACAGCGAAACATCCCAGGACGAAGGCCCCGACCTTTGCTTCCGTTGTCACTAGTTTGCCTCCTGAGTCTGCAAATATTTTTCGAAGTAAGCGGCTACCGCCGGCGCTTTCGCCATGTCCCCGGGAATCCGGTCGAGGAACTGCCGGACGCGGGGATTCTGGCTCGCCCTGATCTCGTCCTTAGTTCCAACCGAGCTAAACGTGCCCTTGTATAACATCGCGATGCGGTCGGCGATTCGGAACGCGCTCGGCAGTTCATGGGTAACGACAATGACCGTCATTTGAAAGGCTTCCTTAAGAAGCACAATGAGTTCGTCCAACTCGGCAGCAACAATGGGGTCCAGCCCCGCAGAAGGCTCATCAAGTACCAGAATCTCGGGACCAAGCGCAAGAGCACGCGCGACGGCGGCGCGCTTCTTCATGCCACCGGACAGTTCCTGCGGATGTAATTTGCCAAATTCCGCCAGACCAACCACGGCCAACTTCATCCACACCATTAGCTCGATGATGGATGGCGCGAGCCTGGTGTGTTCTCGCAGGGTGAGGGCAACATTGTCCTCGACCGACAGCGAATTGAACAGAGCCGCGCTTTGAAACGCAACACCGATGGAGCGCCGGACGGTTTTCAGTTCGGCTGGCGGGCAGTGCGTGATGTCAATCCCCTTCACGTGGACATTGCCTGACTTCGGACGCTCAAGCCCGATGATCTGGCGCAACAGCGTGCTTTTCCCGGAACCGCTGCCGCCCAGCAGGACCATCGTCTCTCCCTGTTCGATGTCGAGATTCAGCCCGTTCAATACCCGCCGCCCGTCGTATTCGACCACCAAGTCGCGAATCGAAATGATCGGCATCAAGGTTTCACCGTGAAGTAGAAGATGGCGGTGAATACCGCATCCGCGACGATGACGAGGAAAGTTGACTTCACCACCGCGCTAGTAGTGGAGCGGCCCACCGAATCGGGCCCTCCGCGAACACGGAACCCTTCCAGGCAGCCAACATGAGCAATGATGGTGGCAAAGGCAACGCTCTTTATCAGTCCAGTGACCACGTCCCGCAATTGGATCGAGGTGAACACGTAGTGGAGATACAGGAACGGGGAGAGATGTGTGCTGAAGAACATGAACAAGCCGCCCGCCAGAATGCCGCAAACATTCGACATGATACTGAGACAAGGAACAGAGATCAGCGCCGCCAAGTATTTTGGCGCCAGGAGGAACTCCACAGGTTCGAGCGCCATGACCCGAAGGGAATCCAGTTCCTCGGTCACCTTCATGGTTCCGATCTCAGCCGCAAAAGCGGAACCGGAACGTCCGCTGACGGCGATGGCGGTGAGCAGCGGGCCGAGTTCACGCGTGAAGCCGACCGCAACCAGATCAATGACGTAGTGCAAAGCCCCAAAGCGGCGCAACTCAGAGGCTCCCTGCATAGCGAGAATGAACCCAGTGCAAATCGCCATCAGGGAGACCATCGGCAGCGCATCAACGCCGATCTCCAGCATTTGGCGCACGGATGCCTGCCACCGATAACGGTTCCCTACAAATGGCAACGCGTTGCCTATCGCGCGCAGCGTCGCCCACAACTGAATGTTCAAACTCCCGACGTAGTCGAGTTCACTGATGGTCCTTTTTCCGACGTCTTCGAGAACAGTTGCCATCAAGACACCTTCGACGCTGAGGAAATACTTGTACAGCCACTCATCTCGAACAGAGCCAACACGCCCGTCACCTCGAATAGGTGACGTAGACGGCCTTGCAGGCCCTGCAAGCACAGCGTGGTCTGACGATTGCGCGCGATCTTAAGTCCTTCGAGCAAGGTCGCAATGCCGGAGGCATCCATGTAAGAGATTTCCGTTAAGTCGACGATCACGCCTTCCGGCGATGGCCGCCGCAGCATGCCCAGAAGCTGATCGCGAAGGCGTGGCGAGGAGTCGATGTTTAGGCGGCCATGCAATCGCACAATGGTGCCATCCTCGCCGTGATCCGCGGTGATCTCAAGACCGTCGGTCGCGGTGACTTTGCCACGCGTCAATAGAATTCCCCTCTTCGTTCAAGGCATGCACTCTTCCACACCCAGGCACATGGCCTCCCGCACCCGATCTCTTTCTATGACAGTCGATTAGCTACCCATGCCGGAGAAAGGAACCATTTGTCCTGCTGTCCTAAGGAACGAGAATGACAAGCAGTTGGCATTTGACAGAGCACACGCTCGCGGAATTGCCGTTGTGACGCCGATAGCTTAGGGTGCCGACAACCCTGTCGTGCGGATGTCGCAACCGTTCAGCACCTTTGACGCTGTCATGAGGCAAGTTCTTGGCGTGAGATTGCGGAACCGGGACCGGCCATTTCCTGTCGAAGGCGCGCAAGTGATTCTGACCGACAAAGTTGCCTTCTCCTCGGTCCATTGCCTCCGAACCGGACCGGAGATTGCTTTTTGGAGACAGAGCTCGGAGTGACACTGGTCCGGGTAGAGCTTCAGACAGAAACTCAAATTTTGGTGAACGAGGACAGGAAAATGAAAAAAGGTCTGATTCTAGCTGTTGCAATACTAATCCTCTTAGCGCTCGCGGCGAGGGCACAAGAAAGCCGCCGCGAAGTAAGTGCTCAAGGAACGGTTTTCTTTGCAAAGCACAGCAGCGGCCAGGGCGTTTCGCGGGAAACACCTGTTTCTCCTAGTGTTGGTAGTTGAAATGCTGTGTATCAGATTGGAAAGCGCCGCAGTGAGATCCGATTCGAAGTAAACGATAGCAGAAACGGAGATTCACGAAACATGCTTACAGCGACATCTGCCATTGAAGACTGTAGTCTTCGCTCGGTGGCCGCCACAGCCGCGCGAATCGCAGAAGAAGCGACCCCGGGACGTCGACGGGAATTCGACAATATTCTGTCGCACGCCCTGCCACGTTTCCGGCGAATCGCGATGCGCTGGCTACGCAATCCCGAAGATGCTGAGGATGCTGTGCAAGACGCCATGCTGTCGGCCTTCACCCACATCGCCCGTTTCGACGGGCGTGCAAAGATGTCAACCTGGCTCATGGCGATTGTGATCAACAGCAGACTCTTGAACAACGCGAGTTGCGTGCAATCGTCATCAAGTTAACCGGTAGCCTACCCCCCTCTCAGCAAGCAGCTCTACAGCTCCGCTTACGGGATGACCTCTCCATACAAAAGGCGGCGCAGACGCTGGGCGTGCCCGAAGGAACTGTGAAAGCGCAACTCGCGCGTGGCCGAGCCAGGCTGATGCAACGATTTCACGACGCCACAGGTACACTCAAAACCACAGCCCCGGGACCTGATTCGAAGGCAAGACGCAAAGCGCCTTCTGCCGAGTACCGACGTGATCGTGCGCAGGACATAGCACACCCGCCTATCGCGGTTTTTGTGGAACAAGGAGGATGCGAAGGCTGGGTTAGCGCGTAAAGGTCATTTCTTACACTGCAACCCGCAAACATAATAGGTGCCAAGTTTCTGGGAAGTCGCCGTGGAGGCTCATCGGTTCCGGCGTGACTTTCTCCACTCCTCCCGCGCGGGTCCGGACCGACCGACCCGGCCGGAACCTCCCTCCCTTTTTCAGGTCAGCATAGTTCCACATAGTTCCACCACGCCCGTGCCAGATCTGCGGGCGGAATTGGCGTGTAGTCGTAGTCCTGTCGGCCAGTATTGCCGCACGCACCATAGAGGGGCGTCAACCCACTGGCTCTGAATCAACTGGTTTCAATTTGTTCACTTCGGATCCTCCACGTGTTGTTGCACTCCGACGTCGTGCCCTCCAGCAGCGCATTGAACTCGCGAAAGGAATTCTTGAAGTAGCCCGGGTGCCACACGTCAGCTTTGCCCCGGAACAAAAGGGCTTGCCCATCAACTCCTTTCGGTTCCACCTGTTCATAGTCCTGATTGAGGAGCGCTTGGTACGCTGCCGCCTCGTCGTCGTGCACCTGATCCGTGGCGTGGTCTTCCCGCTGCTCAAGCTCTTCGTCGAAGCCATTCGTGAGGTGCTTGGGGTTCCGCAGGCTTCTCGGTCGGCTTGTGTTTCGGCAACACGATGGGCTTGGAGTAATCCATGTTGGTCGAACAGAAAATGACATCCGGCAGGTTCATTGATCCACGCTGCAACAGTTGATTCTCCGGTTCGTGCGACAATGGCCCGCAGTTCTGATTCACAATCGGGAGTGCTTTCGCTTTGTCCCCCACGTACCAACCCTGATGGTTCGGAGCCGGGCGCTTGATCTCGCCGTATTGCGCCGTGGGTGTGTTGGGTGGGGATGCGAACAGCTTTCAGTTGCCCGTGCGCTTCGGTAGAATCTCGTCCATTTCCGCCGCGGCGCTGACGGGCATAGTGGTGCCCCGCCTCATCATCAGCATCGGATCGTAGTTAGACATGCCGTTGGGATTGATTCGCGGGTCAATTTGCTTTGGACGTGAGGGCTTGTTCTGTGCGGGCACAGG
>WNFO01007177.1_pt1 | contig 10763 bp, 8 predicted proteins | sample 5400251 | NCBI WGS metagenome assembly WNFO01 (sample SAMN13153354, study PRJNA577476) | soil metagenome | isolation source: 100 cm saprolite under Madrone tree | place: USA:California | collected 2016-06-14 | reverse complement strand
GCTGCGGATCACACCGCCTCGCGCAGCTTGACCGCGCCTTCCAGATCGACCGAGACGAGTTGTGACACGCCGCGTTCGGCCATGGTGACGCCGTAGAGGCGGTTCATGCGCGCCATGGTGATCGGATTGTGCGTGATGATCACGAAGCGCGTGTCGGTCGAGCGCGTCATCTCGTCGAGCAGGTCGCAGAAGCGCTCGATATTGTGATCGTCGAGCGGCGCGTCGACTTCGTCCAGCACGCAGATCGGCGCCGGATTGGTCAAGAACACTGCGAAGATGAGGGCGAGCGCCGTGAGCGCCTGCTCGCCGCCTGAGAGCAGTGACAGGGTTGCCGGCTTCTTGCCGGGCGGCCTGGCGACGATTTCGAGGCCCGCTTCCAGCGGATCCTCGTGCTCGACGAGCTGCAGCTCCGCCGTGCCGCCGCCGAACAGCTCGGTGAACAGGTGCTTGAAGTGCTGGCTGACCAGCTCGAAGGAGGCAAGCAGCCGCTCGCGCGCTTCGCGGTTGAGGTTCTGGATGCCCTGCCGCAGCCGCTTGATCGCCTCGACCAGGTCGTCGCGCTCGCTGGCGAGCGAGCCGTGCTGCGTCTCGACCTCGCGCAGCTCTTCCTCCGCGCGCAGATTGACGGCGCCGAGCCGCTCGCGCTCGCGGCGCAGCCGCTCGATCTTGGCTTCCACCTCGGCGACGTCCGGCAGCGGCTTGTCGGGCGCGATCCCGGCAAGGCTTGCGACCTCGGCGGGCTCGATCTCGAGCATGTCGTGAATTTCGCGGGCGACGTCGCCGAGCCGGCGCTTGCCGCCTTCGAAGCGCTCTTCCGCCCGCGCCGCCTCCTCACGCGCGGCGCCCACCGCTTCGAGCGCCGCGCGTTGCGCGCGGTCGGCCTCGGCAAGCACGCTCTCGCCTTGCGCGAGCTGATCGGCCGCGGCGCGGCGCGACTCTTGCGCAGTTTCGATCTCGCCGATGAGCGCGCGGCGCTTGTCCTCGAACATGCGCGGGGCGTCTGCAAGGCTCGCGCGCTCGGTCTTGGCTTCTTCGACGCGCGCTTGCAGGGTCTCGATCTGCGCGGCCGCGCTGTCCCTGCGCGCGCTCCATGCTTCGCGCTCCGCGCTGATGGCCGCGAGCCGCCGCGCGGAAATCTCCGCTTCGCGCGCGAGCGCCTGCGCTTCCGCGCGCAGTTTGGCAAGCCGCGCCCGCTTCTCCTCGATCTCGCCGCGCGTGGCGGCAAGTTGCGTCTCGATCGTTGCGGCGGGCGGCAGCGCCGCGAGCCCGCGCTGCGCCTCGTTAGCCCCAGCGATTGCCTCCCCGCGGCTCGCGCTCAGTCGCGTCTTGGCCTCGCCGAGCGCGGAGAGGCGCGCGGTGTTCCGGCCCGCCTCGCGTTCGGCTTGGGCGTGCCGGTCGCGCGCGGTCTGCGCGTCTTGCTGCAGTGCGCGCCAGCGCGCGCGCGCCTCGGATTCGGCCGCTGCAGCGGAGGCGGTCGCGGTCTCGGCAGCCGTAACCGCCGCCTGTTTGGTCTCGACCTCGCGGCGCACCGTCTCGAGCTCGGCCTCGATATCGGCGAGACGGTTCTTGCCGGCGAGGCGCCGCGCGGCGCCGGCAGGCGCGTCGGCGGCGATCGAGAAGCCGTCCCAGCGCCAGAGGTCGCCCTCGCGCGAGACGAGCCGCTGGCCTGGCTTGAGTAGCGGAACCAGGCGCGCGGCCTGCTCGCGCTTGATCACGCCGATCTGCGCAAGACGCCGCGCCAGCTGCTGCGGCGCTTTGACGTGATCGCCGAGCGGTTTGACCCCATCCGGCAGCGCCGGATCGCTCGCATCGATGGCGGCGCCCGCCCAGCGCATGGGCGCCGACGGATCGATCGGCGCCTCGAGATCATCCCCGAGCGCTGCGCCAAGCGCTGCCTCGTAACCTTTGTCGACGGTGACTTGATCGAGCGCCGGCGGCCAAAGCTTCTTGGTGTCGACGTGCAACAGTTTGGCGAGCGTCCTCGCTTCGGTCTCGAGCCGCTGCGCGCGCCGCTCAGCCTCGGCCAGCGGCCCTCGCGCAGCGTCGAGCGCTTGGCGCGCGGCGGAATGCGCGGCCTCCGTGCGCACGGCCGCGGTTTCCGCGTCGGCGGCCGCCGTTTGCGCCGCCTCCGCTGCCGCGGACAGCGGCGCCAGATCCGCGCGCCCCGCGGCGGAGATCGCTGCGAGCTCCGCTTCGACCGCGGCGATTTCGTCGGCCAGGCGCGTCGCGCGCTCGCCGTGCTCGCGCACGGCATTCTCGAGCGCGTTGCGCCGTGCGGTCAGATCGGCGAGCGTGGCGGTGAGCTCGTCGGCGGCTTTTTCCGAGCGCGCCAGCACGGCGTCCGCTTCCGCGACCCGCTCATCGGCGCCCGCGCGGCGCTCGTCGTTTACTTTGGCCTCGCGGGCGAGCGTCTCCTCCTCGGCGGCAAGCCGCGCCAGCGCTGATTGCGCGTCGGCGGCGAGCCGCCGTTCACGCTCGATGTCGTCGGCGAGTTGAACGAGCCTGCGGTCGAGCTCGGCCATGCGCTCGGTGGCGCGTGCCTCCTCGCGATCGAGCGCCTCGCGCGCCATGGTTATCCGCTGCAAGGCGGCGGCGGCGCGGGCCTCGGCCTCGCGCAAGCCCGGCAGCGCGGCGGCCGCGAGCGCTTGGCGCTTGGACGCCTGGGCCTGTTCCCCCGTGCGCTCGGCGACGACCCGCACCGCCGCGTTTTTGGCGTGCTCCGCCTCGGCAAGTTCCGCGTTGGCGGCGACCCAGCGCAAGTGCAACAGCATCGCCTCGGCTTTGCGCACCTGCTCCGCGACCGTGCGGTAACGGATGGCTTGCCGCGCCTGCTTCTTGAGCGACTCCATCTGCCCGGCAAGCTGATTGATGACGTCCTCGAGCCGCGCGAGGTTCTGCTCTGCCGCGCGCAGCCGCAGCTCCGCCTCGTGCCGCCGTGCGTGCAGCCCCGATATCCCGGCCGCCTCCTCGAGGACGCGCCGGCGCTGCTCGGGCTTGGCCTGGATGATCTCGCCGATGCGGCCCTGATGCACCATCGAGGGAGAGCGTGAACCTGTGGAGGCGTCGGCGAAGAGGATGTGCACGTCGCGGGCGCGCACCTCGCGGCCGTTGATGCGGTAGGTGGACCCCGCGTCGCGCTCGATGCGGCGCGAAACGTCGAGGGTGTCGTGCTCGTTGAATTGGGCGGGCGCCTTGCGCGCGGCATTGTCGATCTGGATCGCGACCTCGGCGTTGTTGCGTCCCGGCCGATTGGTGGTGCCGGAAAAGATCACGTCGTCCATGTCGGCGGCGCGCAGCGATTTGTGCGAGGTTTCGCCCATCACCCAGCGCAGCGCTTCGACCAGGTTCGACTTGCCGCAGCCGTTCGGCCCGACGACGCCGGTAAGCCCTGGCTCGATCAGGAAATCGGTCGGCTCGACGAAGGACTTGAAGCCGAGCAGGCGCAGCCGCGTGAGTTTCATACCGACGCCGTCCTAACAGCCCGGCGACCGAATGGATCAGGCCTCGGGCCCATGGGGTGGGTCGAGCGGTTAATGGAGGATCGCCGCATCGACCGAAACAATGAATCGCCGAGCGTGATTCCGCAACAGAAAGAACGCGTTATCCCGCCCGCACTGGCGCGGCGGCGCACCGCCGGGAGAGCCCGGATGACCGGCTCTGCTCCAACAGCCGGCAAAGTGGTTAAAAAAGCGTTATCAGCCCTTGAGATACGGGGCGATCTGCTTGTCCAGCTCCTCGGGGGTGAGGGCGCCGCGAAACGTCTTGCCATTGATGAAAAAGGTGGGCGTGGAATTGACGTTGAACTTCTGCTGGGCCCGCGTGCGCTCGTCCACGAGGCCCTGCTCCATCTGGTGATTCGCAAGGCATTGATCGAACGTCTGTTGAGTGAAGCCCGCCTGCTTGGCGATGGCGAACATCGGCTGTAGCGGCTTCTGCACCACCCAATCCTTCTGCTGCGCGAAGAAGGCGTCGATCAGCGGAAAATATCTGTCCTTGCCGGCGCAGCGCGCGAGCATCGAGGCGGCGAGGGCGAGCGGATCGAGCGGAAATTCCCGGAAGATGAAGCGCACCTTGCCGGTGTCGATGTATTTCTTCTTCATCTCGGGGTAGGTGGTCTCGTGGAAATGGCTGCAGTGGGGGCAGGTCATCGACGCATATTCGACGATGGTGACCGGAGCATCCGCCTGACCCTGGATCTCGTCGCCGAGCGGACTCGGCACGAGCAGGTCGGCCATGGAGACTTCTCCACTTGGGCCGGACTGCGCCGCGGCCGTATCGGGAAAGGTCCAGAACTCATATCCGACCCCGCCCGCGGCAAGGACCGCGATGAGCGCGGTCGTGCCGATGAGCACATATCGGCGGGTGACGGTGAGGCTGGCTTCGGGTTGCGTGGTCATGTGATATCCGCCTGGTTAGCCGGCTTTCGCCCGAGCCGAGCTCGCTTGTCACAGCCGGAATGTGGCAAGCGCCGGCCGCCGTGCCAAGGCCGTGGTCTCAGGACTCCTTGACGGCTGCTCCCAGCCGGCCGAGCGCAGCGCGCAGGTTTTCGTCAGTGATCTCGCCGAGATGCGCCGCGACGCGCGCGGCCGCCTCGTTATCGACCGGGCGTTGCGGCGTTGCCTTGCGACGCCTCAGCGGCGCTTGCCGCAGCCGCAACGCGCCGACCGCACGCCAGCCAAAGAAGCGGTTCACCCGCTCGAGCACCACGCCGGAGAGATGCTGAATCTCGATTGCGGCCGGTCCTTCCACCCGCAGCACGAGGACGCCCGGCTCTGCGGCGTGGGCCCCGGAAGGCCGGGGCCACTGAATCTTTTCGGGCTCCGAATGGTCTGCGATCTCAGCGCCCACGATGTCGGGCCAGCGGGTGACGAGCTCGGTCGAGGCAAAACCCTGCTTGGCGAACGCCGCCTTGAGCGTTCGGTGGAGTACCTCCGCCAGTGGTCGGGCGAAAGATTTGCCGGGCTTGTTCATGCTGCAAGGCTCTGCCACATCGATCGGAGATGACGCTAGCGCGATTCTCGCTGACGCAGAACTATGCTCCCGGATGACGATTCATTCCAGTTCGCCGAAATCTGCACTTATAGTCGGAGCGGAGCGACAAAAGCGTGCCGCACAGCCTCGGGATGCGCGCGCCGTCGATCTGTTGGCCTGGTACGACCGCCATCGCCGCGCGCTCCCTTGGCGCGCAGCGCCGGGCGAGCGGCCCGACCCGTACCGGGTTTGGCTCTCCGAAGTCATGCTGCAGCAGACCACTACGAAGGCCGTCGCGCCGTATTTCGCGCGCTTTACGGCGCGCTGGTCGAATGTGCGCGCGCTCGCGGCGGCGCCGCTCGAGGACGTGCTCAAGCTGTGGGCCGGGCTCGGCTATTACGCGCGCGCGAGGCATCTGCACGCCTGCGCCAAGGCGGTGGTCGCGCGCCACGGCGGAGGTTTTCCACGGAGCGAGGCGGCGCTCGCCGCCCTGCCAGGTCTCGGCCCCTATACGGCCGCCGCGATCGCGGCGATCGCGTTCGATGCGCCGGTTGCGGCGGTCGACGGGAATGTGGAACGGGTGGTGGCACGGTTGTACGCGGTTGAAGACGAACTCCCCGCGGCCAAGCAGAAGATTCGACGGCTTGCCGAAGGCCTCGTGCCGGTCGAGCGCGCGGGCGATTTCGCGCAAGCGCTGATGGACCTCGGCGCGACCATCTGCACGCCGAAGAAGCCGGCCTGCGCGCTGTGTCCATGGATAGCCGCGTGCGCCGCCCGTCGACGCGGCGATCCCGAGACGTTTCCGCTCAAGACGCCGAAGAAGGAAGGACGGCTCCGCCGCGGGGCGGCGTTCGTGGTCGTTCGCTGCGACGGCTTCGTGCTCGTGCGCTCGCGCGCGCCAACGGGATTGCTCGGCGGCATGACCGAGGTTCCGACCACGCAATGGACGCATGATTTTGACGGCGGCGCGGAGCTCGGCCCGCGTTTGGGGCGCGTGCGGCCCAAGTGGCGCCGCGTGCGCGGCGTCGTCACCCACGCGTTCACGCATTTCCCGCTCGAGCTCGTCGTCTACGTCGCCGAAGTTCCCGCGCACGCGGCCGCGCCGCGCGGCGCGCGTTGGGTCCGCGATGCGGATCTTCGCGGCGAGGCGCTGCCCAATGTCATGCGCAAAGTGCTCGCGCATGCGCTAGGATGACGGCCATACGATCCGCAGAGATCGCAGCCAAGCACGGGAGGCCCTGCCATGGAATTCACGCGACGCCATCTCACCGCCGCCGCCGGCGCGACCGCGGCGACGACATTCACGCGCACCGCGCTCGGCGGCTGGGAGCCGAGCGAGCGCTATCCCGATCCCGCGATCCAGATTCTCGATCCGAGCTTTGCCAAATATCGGCTGGCGCTGGCCGGCGTCGAGCGGCTCGCCACCGGCATGCGCTGGTCGGAGGGACCGGTCTATTTCGGGGATGCGCGCTGCGTGCTTTGGAGCGACATTCCCAACAATCGCATCATGCGCTGGGACGAGACGAGCGGACGCACGAGCGTTTATCGCCGACCGTCGAACAATGCCAACGGCAATACCCGCGACCGGCAGGGCCGACTCGTCACCTGCGAGCACGACACCCGGCGCGTGACGCGCACCGAGTACGACGGCAGCATCACCGTGCTGATCGACAAGTTCGACGGCAAGCCGCTCAATTCGCCGAACGACATCGTGGTCAAATCCGACGATTCGGTCTGGTTCACCGATCCGCCGTTCGGCATCCTCGGCAATTACGAGGGCCACGTGGCCACGCCCGAGCTGCCGACCAACGTCTATCGGCTCGATCCGAAATCGGGCCGCGCGACGGTGGTGGCCGGCGACATCAACCGGCCGAACGGGCTCGCCTTCTCGCCCGACGAGAAGAAGCTCTACATCGTCGAGGCGGGGGTGACGCCGCGCGTGATCCGCGCCTACGACATCAACGAGGACAAGCTCGCCAACAGCCGTCCCTTCGTCACCGCCGAGCCGGGCGGCACGCCGGACGGCTTCCGCTGCGACGTCGACGGCAATCTGTGGTGCGGCTGGGGCATGAGCGCAGAGCAGGACGGGGTCAAGATTTTCGATCCGAACGGCAAGCCCATCGGTTTCATCGCCTTGCCCGAACGCTCGGCCAACGTCTGCTTCGGCGGCGTCAAGCGCAACCGGCTGTTCATGGCCGCGAGCCATTCGGTCTATTCGCTCTACGTCAACACGCAAGGCGCGCCGGGCGGGTGAGCCTCGGGTGACTATGCCTGCATTTCCGCTCGGATCTGCGTCCGCAGCGCGTCGATCGAGAGCAGGCCCTTGGCCGTGTTGACATGCCAGAAGGCCCAGCCGTTGCACGCTTCCAAGCCTTGCGCCACCGCGCCGATGCGGTGGATGGAGCCGACCGTCTCACCCAACGCGATCGCGCCGTCGGCGCGCACCAGCGCCTCGATCTTGCGCTTGGCATCGCATAGGCGCGCGCCCGGCGTGATCAGTCCGGCCTCGATCAGTGCCGAGAAGGGCACGCGCGGCGCCTCGCGCGCGGTCATGAACGGTGCAAGCGCCGGCGCCGGCAGCGGCTCGACCGCTGCGATACGCGCCTGCGCGGCCGCCGCATAGGCGCTCTCGCGCTCGATGCCGATGAAGCGGCGCCGCAACCGCTTGGCGACGGCACCGGTGGTGCCGCTGCCGCAGAACGGGTCGAGCACAAGGTCGTCGGGCCGCGATGATGCGAGGATGATCCGCGCCAGCAGCGCCTCGGGTTTCTGGGTCGGATGCAGCTTCTTGCCGTCGCTGCCTTTGAGGCGCTCCTCGCCGGTGCACAGCGGAATGGTCCAGTCGGAGCGCACCTGCACGCCATCGTTGCCTGCCTTGAGCGCTTCGTAATTGAACGTGTAGCCCTTTGCGCGCGGATCGCGGGCCGCCCAGATCAGCGTCTCGTGCGCGTTGGTGAACCGCCGCCCGCGAAAATTCGGCATCGGATTCGACTTGCGCCACACCACATCGTTGAGAATCCAGAAGCGCAAATCCTGCAGGATCGCGCCGACACGAAAAATGTTGTGATACGAGCCGATCACCCACAGCGTCGCCTCGCGCTTCATCACGCGCCGGCACGCGATGAGCCAAGCGCGCGTGAAGTCGTCGTAGGCGACAAAGCTCGAGAACTTGTCCCAGTCATCGTCGACCGCATCGACGCGCGAATCGTCGGGACGCTTGAGGTCGCCTTGCAGCTGCAGGTTATAGGGAGGATCGGCGAAAACGAGATCGACCGATTCCTCCGGCAGCTTTGCCATCTCGGCAATGCAGTCGCCGACCAGAATTCGGTTGGTTGCGACGGACTCGAAACTGACGCGGGGCGCCCGAGCGGACGCCCCGCGACGCGATACAACCATGACTCAGGACTCTGACTCAGGCGACGCGGCCGGTGACGCGGGACCTACAACCGACAGTGAGGCACTATGCCGGCGCGCGGTAAAAATCGGCTTAACCGGATCGCACGGCTATTGGGAAAGATTTGTCCGCGAATTATATTCGCGAAGGCGCGCGATCGGCGCGGTGGTAAACGAAAGTCAACCGCTGCGGCGGCCGTGTGACCGGCCGCGGGCAAGGAGGCTAACCATGCGCTTGGACGATCTCCCGGAAAGCGGCAATGTCGAAGATCGACGCGCGGAGGGCTACGGCGGTGGTGGCTTCGGCATTCCGATCGGCGGCGGCGGACTGGGCATCGGCGCGATCGTAGCGCTCGGCCTCATCGGTTGGGCGCTCGGCATCGATCCGAGCGTGCTCATCGGCGGCGCCGAGATCCTGACCGGCTCCGGCCGGCCGCAGGTGCAGGCGCCGCCCAGCGCGCGACGCACCAGCGCTCCGCAGGACCAGATGGGCCGCTTCGTGAGCAAGGTGCTCGGCAGCACCGACCTGCAGTGGAAGCAAGTCTTTGCGAGCGACGGCAAGATCTATCGGCCACCCGTGCTCGTTCTCTATCGCGGCGCGACGCACGCCAGTTGCGGCGGAGAAGCGCAAAGCGCCATGGGACCCTTCTACTGTCCCGCCGACCAGAAGGTCTATCTCGACACCTCGTTCTTCGACCAGATCGCGACGCGTTTCCACGGCTGCGACGTCGGCAGCAAGACGTGCCAGTTTTCGCAGGCCTACGTTATCGCGCACGAGGTCGGACATCACGTGCAGAATCTGCTCGGCATTCTGCCCAAGGCGCAGCAGGCGCAACGCGCCGCCGGCAGCAGGGCGGCGGCGAACCACATCCAGGTGCAAGTCGAGCTGCAGGCCGATTGCTTCGCCGGGGTTTGGGCGAATCGGGAGAATGAGATGCTAAGGAGCGAGGGTCGGCCGCCGTTCATCGAACCGGGTGACGTGGAGGCCGCCTTGCGCACCGCGGCCGCGATCGGCGACGATACGCTGCAGAAGAGGGCGCGCGGCTACGCGGTTCCCGATTCCTTCACCCACGGGACTTCCGAGCAGCGCCAACACTGGTTCAACGCGGGCTTTCGCTCCGGCTCGGTCTCAAACTGCAACACCTTTGCCGCAGCCCAGCTTTGAGTGGACCGGCGCGCGTCGCGCGCGCAAACCGTGGAGAACGATTCATCTGTCCGCAGTCGTCCCCACGCATAGCGCGTCCTTAAGGGCGTTTACGCCCGTCTCCGACGGGCTATGGACGCGCGTAAACGCGCTTATGCTGGGGACCCATATTCCAGAGGCCGGTGGCCATGGATCTTCGCTTTCGCGGGGACGACACCAGCTGAGCTGACGAGTCAGCTTCGGTACGCACATGCCGGGAGGTACGCACATGCCGGGAATCGACAACAGCAGGCAATTCATACCGCTGAAAATCGCGGTGCTCACGATCTCTGACACGCGCGCGCTGGAAGACGACAAATCCGGCGCGACCTTGGTCGAGCGCATCGAAAAGGCGGGCCATTCAATCACCGGGCGCGCCATCGTCACCGATGACGTCGGCAAGATCCGCGCGCAGGTCCAGCAATGGATGGCGGATCCTGCAATCGACGTGATCATCACCACCGGCGGGACCGGATTCACCGGACGGGACGTGACGCCGGAGGCGATCGAGCCGTTGTTCGAGAAACGCATGGACGGTTTTGCGACGATGTTCTTGCTGGTGAGCCAAGCCAAGATCGGCACCTCGGCGATCCAGACCCGCGCAAGCGCAGGCGTTGGCGGCGGCACCTATGTGTTCTGCCTGCCGGGCTCGCCCGGCGCCTGCCGCGACGCCTGGGACGAGATCCTGGTGCACCAGCTCGACTACCGCTACCGGCCTTGCAATTTCGTCGAGATCATGCCGCGGCTTGACGAGCACTTGCGCCGAGGCAAGGCCAAGGGTGCAACCGCCTAGCGCAGATCAAGCTCCCATGTCTCGGCGTCAAGCGCTTTGCCGAACATGTCATGGGTCCATTGATGGGTGAGCCTGAAGCCCGCCCGCTCGTAGATGCGGCGGGCCGCGGTCAGCACGCTGTGGGTCCACAGCGTGACTTTGCGATAGTGCGCCTCGTGCGCAAAACGCGACGCCTCCTCGACCAGTCGGGCGCCGATGCCGAGCCCGCGAGTTTTGGGTTCGACTAGCAGAAGCCGCAGCCGCGCGATCTCGTCCGTTTCCCGCACCAGGAGGACCGATCCTACGTTCTCGCCTTCCTGCTCGGCGATCCAGCAACGCTCGCGCCTGGGATCATGGTTGCGGACGAAGGCTGCAACGATTTCCGCGATGAGCGCTTCGAGTCGCTCGTCCCAACCGTATTCCTCCGCGTAAAGCACGCCATGG
>WNFO01005915.1_pt1 | contig 10764 bp, 8 predicted proteins | sample 5400251 | NCBI WGS metagenome assembly WNFO01 (sample SAMN13153354, study PRJNA577476) | soil metagenome | isolation source: 100 cm saprolite under Madrone tree | place: USA:California | collected 2016-06-14 | reverse complement strand
TTGCTGGCGGCGCGCCGGCGCCGGGGGATAAGCGAGTCCATGCAGGCGCTGTGCTGCGCTCAAGAGCTCGGCGTCGCCGCCGGCGGAGCCGTAGAGCGCCCGCTCCGCTTCAGCCAGCTCGCCGGCCAGCTCAGGCGCGCGAGCATACAAAGCATTCCAGAATCGGTCGCGCGGCTGGGCGGGCAGGCCCGTCCGCACCGCCACTGCACGCTCGCTCGCAGTGGCGAGCATCCCGAGAGTGAGGGCGCGAGCACCTGACCGTCGCAGCAGCTCGCCCACGGCGACCGCCCACTCGGCGTCGGCGCGCGCCACCTCGGCGGGGCGTTGAATCAATGGTCCGAAGCGGCGGCCGCGAAGCAGCAGCCCGACGAACACGGCCACGAGGAACCAAAGAATGGCCGCGCCCCATGGAGTCGTGACCCATGCCTGAGGAGCGAGGTCGCTCAGGATGAGGCCATGGTGGTATTCGTCAAAACCCACGGCGGAGCCGGCGTCGACCAGGCCGAGCAGGTCCGAGAGGAACCGTCCGTTGTCGGCCTTGTCGAGATATCCGTTGCACAGCACAAGGGGGTCGGCCAGAACGACGACAGTTCCTGAACCCAACTTCTGGATAAAGCCCAACGGATAGCCGTCGCTGCTGCGCAGGATCGGCACTTGCGTCGGGGTTGCGAGGAAGGGGATGGCGAGGTCGGCGCCCGACACGGCGGTCACCCCGTCGAGGATGGGGTTTGCGAATTCGGTCTGACTCGAAGCGAACCCGCTGAGCCTGGTCACGGAGAATGCCCGGTCGAGCTGCGAGTCCCCCTGCTCCGACGCATAAACGAGCACGCCACCCTGACGCACCCAATTGGCAGTCTGGTCGGCGTCGTCGGCCGTATAGGGGCTGGTCGGAGTGAAGACGAACATGAGACCGTTCTGCGAGGGCGGCGAGAAGGTGCCCTCGATCTGGCTCGTCGGATGGCCCATGGCCTGGGCGAAAATCCGCGCGGCAGAGGTGCCGTTGGCGGCATCGCTGTTGGAGTTGTGCTCCGGCGAATCCTGCTTCGGCTGTCCGAGATAGGCCACTCCGCCGATGAGCAGCGCCAGCACGAACGCGATGACCCACCCGCGCAGGTTCTTCATGCAGCGGCCTCCTGAGGCGGCTTCCGGAATGGCGCCGCCGCAAGCTCTGCTCGCGCATAGGTCTCGGCGTCTACGTCCCGGCCGCCATAGACGGCAGCTGCGAACGGAAGTAGGAGCGGCCGCAGGCGGGCAGCGTCGCCGGCATGTTGAAAGATCTCGCGCACGGTGAGCGGGCTTCCCGCCCACGTGTGCTCGCCGGCGATAGTCCCCGCGACGCCGGCGCACAGCGCTCGGATCGCGCCCACCCGATCTCCTGCCGCCGCGAGGCGATCGGCCTCGGCGAAGAAGTCGGCCGGCGCACGCGGCCCGAATGAAGGGCCCGCCGAGGCGGCCTCGGCCAGGCGTCCGCGCGTGGAGCGAAAGATGATCACGGCCGCGCCGACGACCGCGATCGCGCCGAGGATGTAGAAGTACACAAACGGAATGGCCGGGCCTTTGTTTCCGCTCCCGCCTGACAGGAAGCTGAGGAAATCCCTGATCCGGTCCCCGATCCACTGGCCCAGGCGGTCGAGGAGGCCTGGCGGCTGGTGCAGCGGCTTGTAGCGCTGCATCGTGAGCACCTGGTGGAGCTGTTGCTGCGCGTGAGCCGGGTCGGCCGTGCCGGCCGGAGCATCCAATGCTTCCCGCAGACGGTTGAGGCGAGTGCCTGCGTCCTTGAAATCGGGCGGGCGCAGCTGCAGGTCCGAGATGATCTCCACCTGTGTGTGACCGGTGCCGGACTCCAGGACGACCAAGGCCTTGTTTGCGGCAGCTACGTCGCCCGGCTGTGCGCTGCTGACGATGGCGATGGTGTCCTCGACGGCCTGACGGTACATCGAGGCGTCGGCGATCGCCGTCACCGGCCATGCGAGGCCGGCAGCGAGCAGCAGCGGTGCCAGCGCTTTGAGGGCGGCGCGCGTCTTCAGGTCGTTCTCACGCCGGCTGTGTGGCGGCCACGCGCTGGGCGAGCTGAAACAAATCGAGCGCTTCGCGCCGAACGCGGAGGTCGAAGTAGATGAGCACGATCGCGATCTGGAACACAGGAATCGCGAGCGCGCTGACGAGCACTGCAACCGCCTGCGATATCGCCAGCGCGACGTATTGGGATACGACAATGCCCAGCAAGCCACTGGCCAGCGACAAGAACCCTCCCAGGGCAATCTGGACGACGTACCAGATCAGCAGAACCAGGAACAGGATCAGGAACGTGCGCCACCAGCGTCCCTCGACGAGGCGCCAGCTGCGGCCCATGGCAGCGACCAGACCGGTGTTCTCGACGAACATCACCGGCAGCACAGTCACCCAGCCCACCCAGATCCATATCCACAACGGCAGCAAGCAGAACATCAAGACCATCAACCCGATCAGGAGCAGGTACCCGAGGATCGCGAAGTATCGCCGCAGGACTCCGCGCAGCGCGCCCCAGATGCTCACGGGGCGCCCCTGGGCGGATTCGCACGCCGCGTAGATCACGGCCGCGGACGTGAAGGGTGAGAGCAGCAGGCTGACCAGGTATCCGATCACAAGCACCGCCATCGAAGACACTAGGCCGCTGAAGTCGGGAGCGGTCGAGTTCGCGCTTTGGACGAAGCCTGAAAACAGCGAAAAGATGCTGTAGCCCGTGAGCCCGGCGGAAGGGATCGCGAGGATCAGAGAGATGCCCGCGAAGAGTAGGAAGTGGCGGCGATAGATACGAAAGGTCTCGTCGAGAAGATCGCCGATCTCGAGCGGGCGCAGCCTGAGAGGTGCCGGGGCGCTCACTTTGGCCTCCATTGTGGCGTGGGCGCACGCCTGATTGCCGATCAGGCGTACCCTCAGGTTGGGGTGTGACGTGGTCGAAGAATCTCGCGCCAACCGTGATCGGATGCGCGTCCTGTTCGTGGAAGACGATCCGTCAGTGGCGCAGATGTACAAGCTGAAGCTCGAGCTCGACGGCTACGACGTCGAGGTTGCGTCCGATGGAGAGCAGGCCCTCGAGGTCGCGCGGAGACAGGCGCCGGACATCATCTTTCTCGACATTCGCCTACCCAAGCTGGACGGTTTTGGTGTCCTCGAAGCGTTACGAGAAGATCCGAAGACCGAGAATCTGCCGGTCGTGATTCTGTCGAACCACAGCGAGAAGCAGCTCGTAGAGCGCGGCCTCCAGCTGGGCGCGCTGGATTATTTGATCAAGACGCAGACCACGCCGGCTCGTCTTTCGAGCGGCCTAGAAACCTGGCTGAAGGAGTAGTCCGCCGCCCCGGCGTTCCTCTCGGGGCTCCCTCCCTCCCCCGAGCCCAACGACGCCTGACGCGACCAACGTAACGCGGCTACGCGGCAACACCAACCCTGGTTGTTAAGAACCGTTGGGTTGAGCGCGAACAGCGCTAAGGCTTGGCGGCGGCTCCGCTGCCGGCGGGTTCTTTGTGGCGATGCTTCGTCGGCGTGAACTTGAGCCCGTCCTCGCCCTCGACGTCGATCTGCACCGTGTCGCCGCGAGAGATCTTCCCGCGCAGCAGGTGCTCCGACAGCTGGTCTTCGATCCGGTTCGTGATCACACGCCGCAACGGACGCGCGCCGTAGATCCGGTCGTATCCCTCTTTGGCCAGCAGATCCTTGGCCGCGTCGGTGACCTCGATCGTTATCTGCTGTTCGACCAGGTGCTTGCCAAGCTTCGCCAGCTGCAGATCGACGATCTGCCGGATCTGCCCCGTGGTCAGGCTCTTGAAGACGACGACGGCGTCGACACGGTTGAGGAACTCGGGCCGGAACATCCGCTTGAGCTCTTCGTCGATCTTTTCCTTGGTGTTCTTGTGGCGCCGTTCGACCTCTTCCGACTCGTCAACGACCGCGGGCTGGAAACCGAGCGAGGTGCCCGCCTGGTTGACGTCGCGGATGCCCAGGTTCGAGGTCATGATGATCACGGTGTTCGCGAAGTTGACGACCTTGCCCTTCGCATCGCTGAGCCGGCCATCCTCGAGGATCTGCAGGAGCATGTTGAAGACTTCGGGGTGCGCCTTCTCGATCTCATCGAACAAGATCACGGAGTAAGGCCGGCGGCGGACCGCCTCAGTGAGTTGGCCGCCCTCGTCGTAGCCGACGTATCCCGGAGGTGATCCGACCAACCGCGCGGTCGTGTGCCGCTCCATGAACTCGGACATGTCGAGCTTGATCAGATTGTCTTCCGAGTCGAACAGGTACTCGGCGAGGGCCCGTGCGAGCTCGGTCTTCCCGATGCCGGTGGGCCCGAGGAAGATGAACGACCCGATCGGACGTCGCGGGTCTTTCAGGCCCGCGCGTGCGCGGCGCACCGCCTGAGAGACCGTCTTGATGGCCTCGTCCTGCCCGACCATCCGCTTGTGAATCTCTTCCTCCATGCGGAGCAGGCGCGAGGTCTCCTCTTCGACCAGACGCGACACCGGCACTCCGGTCCAGGCCGCCACGATCTGCGCAATGTCTTCCTCGCCGACCTCGGGGACAGTCTCTCCGAGCTTGTCTCGCCAGGCGGCCTCCTTGAGCGCGAGCTTGTCCTGCAGCTTCTTGACCTTGTCGCGAACACTCGCGGCTGCCTCGAAGTCCTGCTTGTTGACCGAGTCGTCCTGGTCGGTCTTGTGCTTCTTGATCTCCTTCTGGAGCTCCTTGAGCTCGTCGGGAGTGGTGGTGAGCTTCATGCGCACGCGTGCGGACGCCTCATCGATGAGGTCGATCGCCTTGTCAGGTAGGGCGCGGTCGCTCACATAGCGGTCACTGAGCACCGCCGCGGCGTGCACGGCGGAATCGGTGATGGTGACGCGGTGGTGCTTCTCGTAAAGCGATTTGACCCCGTTCAGGATGTCGATCGTCTCGGCCAGTGTGGGCTGGTCCACGTACACAGGCTGGAAGCGGCGCTCGAGAGCCGCGTCCTTCTCGATGTACTTGCGGTACTCGTTGAGCGTGGTCGCCCCGATGCACTGGATCTCGCCGCGCGCCAGCGCGGGCTTCAAGATGTTGGCCGCGTCGATGGCGCCTTCGGCGGCGCCGGCGCCGACCAGCGTGTGCAGCTCGTCGATGAAGAGCACGACCTCGCGGCTCGAGCGGATCTCGTCGAGGATCTTCTTCAAGCGCTCCTCGAACTCGCCGCGGTACTTCGTGCCGGCCACCAACGCGCCCATGTCGAGCGTGAGCACGCGCTTGTGCTGCAACGACTCGGGTACGTTGCCCATGTTGATCTGCTGCGCCAGGCCTTCTGCGATCGCCGTCTTGCCAACGCCGGGCTCGCCGATGAGAGCTGGGTTGTTCTTCGTGCGCCGGCTGAGGATCTGGATGACGCGCTCGATCTCCGTCTCGCGACCGATCACCGGGTCGAGCTGGTTGCGCCGCGCGAGCTCGGTCAGGTCGCGCCCGAACTGGTCGAGGAGCGGGGTCTTGGAAGGCTTCTTGGGAGCCGGCTCCGCCTCGGTCTCGGCGCTCGAGTCATGCAGGAGGCGCTCGATCTCCGAGCGCACCTTCTCCAGCGTCGCGCCCAGGTCTTCGAGCACGTGAGCGGCAATGCCCTCGCCTTCGATGAGGAGACCAAGCAACAGGTGCTCGGTGCCGACATAGTTGTGCCCCATCCGCCGCGCTTCCTCGAAGGAGATCTCGATGACCTTCTTGACGCGCGACGTCGGGATGATCTGCTGGATGATGATCCGCTCGTTCCGACCGAGCACCGACTCGATCGTCTGGCGAACCTTGCCGATCTCGACGCCAAGGTTGTTGAGGACCTTGGCGGCCAGGCCTTCACCTTCGCGAAGCAGGCCCAGGAGCAGGTGCTCGGTTCCGATATAGCTGTGGTGCGATCGTTCTGCTTCTTCCTGGGCGAGCGTCAGAACCTTCTTGGCTCGCTCAGTAAATCTCTCAAACGGATACAAGATCCTTTCCTCCTGGAACCCGGTTACCTAGGTGGGGCCAGCACCTCCTCGATCTAAGCTTTGGGTGCCTCCCAGCACCCTCGCTTCTAATATAGCGTCCGACTCTGCCGGCGGAATTTTTTAACGCGGAGGCGCCATGAGACCGATTCTTGAGCGCCTTGGAAATTACCTGCCGGCCGCTGTCGCTTTAGCGCTTCCGACAGTCTTTATTCCCAACGCGGTCGATTCATTCATCTTGCCGCGGGTGTCGATCGTGATCGCCGGCGCCTGCCTTGGCACGGGACTGGCCCTGCTGCTGCCCGGAGGGCCTGGACTTGGGCAGCTCCGCCTGCCGCTGATCGCCGCCGCGGCGGCGGCACTGATCGCGTTTGCGTTCTCGGCGTCGTGGCCGCTGAGCCTGGCCGGCGCCTACACACGATACGAGTCGCTGCCGGTGCGTTTGAGCTACCTCGGCCTTTTGGCCACGTCGGTCTGGCTGATTCGAAACGGGCGTGGTCGCGAGTGGGTGGTCGCCGCTTTTGTCTTTGGGACCTCGGTGGCGAGCCTCGAAGCCCTGGTGCAGGCGGGCAGCGCGGTCACCTTTCGTCCCGACGGAAACATCGGCAACGCCAACCTCCTGGGAGCCCTGATCGCCATGGCGCTGCCGCTCGCCGTGGCGCGCGGGTTCCGTGGCGACCAATTCCTTGTCGCGTGGTGGCTGGCGGTCGCCGTGATGGCGGGCGGACTCTTGGTCTCCACCTCTCGCAGCGGGGTGCTCGGCGCGGCGGCCGGCTGCCTGGCGCTGGTCATCTTTGCATTTCGACGCCGCCTCTGGGCGCTCGCGTCGGCAGTTGTTTCAGGCGCACTACTGTCAGCAGCGTTGTGGGCCATCGCGTTCGGCCCATTCAGCCAGCTCAACAACGATCCCGCTCGAACCCGGCTCCAGCTGTGGCCTGACGCGCTGCGCATGATCGGCGCACGACCGTTGACGGGCTGGGGCGAGGACGCGACCGGTCTGACGTTCGGCCGCTTCATCAGCGCGGACTGGGCGCCAGGCGTCACCTACGACCGCACCCACTCGGGGATCCTCGAAACCGCGGCCACGCAGGGGATCCTCGGCCTGGCCGCGCTTGGCTGGGTCCTCTTCGTGCTCTTCCGCGGCATCTGGCGGCATCGCTTCAGCGATTCCGTGGCCGGGCTCGGGGCTGCGTGCATCGGCTACACGGTCTGGGTGCTGTTCAACTTCGATTGGGCGCCAGCCACTGGAGCGTTCTGGTTGCTCGCGGGCACCGCGTGGTCAGGGGTCCGCGCTGCGGAGACCGAATCGCCGGCAAGCTCGGTGGTGGACGCTGTGCGCCCGGGTGGCAGTGCCAGTGCACGCTCGCTCGTGGCGCTGGCGCTTGCGGCGGCGGCTGTCTGGTTGGCCGTCATGCCGGTCCTTGCCGAGACGTGGAACTGGGAAGGGCGGGCCGACCTGGCGGTGAAGGTCGATCCGCTGCAGTCGCGATACCACTGGAATCTAGGTCGAACCCTGACCGCGTCGGGTGACGAGCACACCGGAATCGCAGAGTTGCAGCGAGCGGCCGACCTCGGCGAGACGGAGCCACAGCTGTACGTCGACCTCGGTGACGCCGAGCTCAGGCTCGGCGACGAAGCATCAGCTCGACGCGATTATCACCGGGCCCTGGTCATCGATCCGTACTATGCCGCGGCCCATCAGCGCCTGGCCGACCTCGGCGCCTGAACTAGAACCGACGACGCGTCCGGCTAGGACTCGTCCCCCATGTCGTCGTACTCATCCGTGCGTCGCTCGCTGCGGCTCGCACCCAGGCTCGCCGGAGGCGCCGACAGCTGCTTGAGGCTCAGCGAGATCCGCCGCCGCGCGGTGTCGATCCCGATCACCTTCACCTGCAGCGTCTCGCCCACCTTGAGCACGTCCTCGGTCCGCTCGACGTGATCCCACGAGAGCTCCGAGATGTGCAGCAAGCCCTCGATCCCGACCATGATCTGGAGGAAGGCGCCGTACTTCTTTGTCTTCGTGACCTGGCCTTCGACGATCGAGCCGATCGGCATCGACTGCACCAGCTTCTCCCACGGGTCCTGCTGCAGCTGCCGCAGCGACAGCGAGATGCGGGTCTGCTCAGGGTCGAGCTTGATGACCTTGACGGTCAGCTCCTCGCCCAGCTGCAGCACGTCGGTGACCTTGGAGACGCGATCCCAAGACAGCTCCGAGATGTGGATGAGCCCGTCCGCGCCGCCGATGTCGACGAATGCGCCGTAGCTCGTGATGCCGGAGACGGTCCCCTTGACCGTGGAACCCATCTGCAGCCGGCTGAAGAGCTCCTCGCGCTTGCGAGCGCGATCCTCGTCCTCCGCCGCCTTCTGGCTGACGATCAGCCGGTTGCGCTTGCGGTTGACCTCCAGGATCTTGACGGGGATGCGCTGCCCGACCAGCGACTCCAGGCTGCCGGCGTACGCACGCGCCACCTGGCTCGAGGGCAAGAAGCCGCGAAGCCCGAGCACATTGACGATCAGACCGCCCTTGTTCTGCTCGCGGACGTCGGCTTCGATCACCGAGCCGTCGGCCTGCTTCTCCGCGGCCACCAGCCACGTGGTCTCGGCGCGGGCGCGACGCAGGCTGAGGACGACGTTGCCCTCTTCGTTTTCGGGCTGAAGGACGTAGACCTTGATGAGGTCACCTGGCTCGAGGCCGATCGATTCCACCTCTCCGCGCAGGCCGAGCTCCTTGCTCGAGATGACGCCTTCCGCCTTGGCGCCGATGTCAACCAGCACCTCGTCGGGATCGACGCGGACCACGACGCCATCAACGATGTCCCCGTGGTTGGGGGTCTTGAAGGCCTCCTGGTCGTAATGGAGGTAGTCCTCCATGGTCATCGGCGCTGACGAGTCCTGGTCGGTCGCCTCCTCGTGCTCTTTCAGGACGACACCGGACTCTGTAGACAAAACGTTCGAGTACCCCCTAAAAAATTATTGGTGTGGTTCTTGGTCGTCAATAACGGCCTACGCCAAACGGATTGCCATTGTACGCCAGAATTGCGCCTTAGCCGGGATACGGCAGCTTCAGATCGTGGTTGTCGATGAGCCGCGTGGGGCCGATCCGGACGGCCAGCACAGCCAGGCTGCCGGGCGTCGAAAAGGTGGCCGGGTCGACCACCTCGGCGTAGTCCAGCTTGGCGAGGGGCTCGGCACCGATCGCCTCGACCAGGATCGCTCGCAGCCGGCCAGGATCGCGCTCGCCCCGGCCGTATGCCTCGGCCGCCAGCCCCAGAGCCCGGCTCAAGCAAACCGCCGCCCGGCGCTCGTTTGGGCTCAGGTATGCATTCCGCGAGCTCAGGGCCAGCCCGTCCGCCTCACGGACGGTCGGACAGACCCTGATCTCCACCCCGATGTCCAGGTCCGCAGCCAACCGCATCACCACCGCCACCTGCTGTGCGTCCTTCTGGCCGAAGTACGCCCGGTCGGCGGAAGTGGCGGTGAAGAGCTTGGTGACCACTGTCGCCACTCCTTCGAAATGACCCGGTCGCGCTGCTCCTTCCAGCCGCTCGGTGACCCCGTGGACGATCACCCGCGTGCTCGCGGCAGGCGGGTAGATGTCCGCCACCGAGGGCTTGTAGATCGCGTCCACACCGGCGGCCCGGAGCTTGGACAGGTCGCGCTCGGGGCTCCGCGGGTATTCGCTGAGGTCCTCGCCGGCGCCGAACTGGATCGGGTTGACGAACACGCTCACCACCACCCTGTCGTTTTCGCGGCGGGCCCGCTCGACCAGGCTCATGTGCCCGGCGTGCAACGCTCCCATCGTCGGGACCAGCCCGATCGAGGCATCGTCGGCGTGCCAGCCGCGGGCGACATCCCGCATCATTCCCGGCGTCGCGACAGCGATCGGAGGTGCTTTAGACGCCGGAGCCGTACTTGACCTCGTCACGCTGAGCTTTGGCCGGGACAGCGGAACCGTTGGCCGAGTACGAGTGTTCGGGCCCGGGGAACGTGCCGTCGCCCACCTCGCGCACGTAGCGCTGCGCGGCGCTCGCGATCTCCTCGGCCAGGTTGGCGTACCGCTTCACGAACTTCGGCGCCTTGCCGGTGGTCAGGCCCAGCATGTCGTGGAACACGAGCACCTGCCCGTCCGTTCCCGGCCCCGCGCCGATGCCGATGGTCGGGATTCGAAGCGCCCGCGTCACGCGGGTCCCGACCTCAGTCGGCACGCCCTCGAGGACGATGCTGAACGCCCCCGCCTGCTCGAGCTCCTTGGCGTCGGACAGGATGCGCGCGGCCTGCTTGTCGGTCTTGCCCTGGACCTTGAAGCCGCCCATCTGATGGACGAACTGCGGGGTGAGGCCGAGATGGCCCATGACCGGGATGCCCATCGACGTCAACCGCTGCGTGATCTCGACGATCCGGCCGCCGCCCTCGAGCTTGACGGCGTGCATTCCGCCTTCCTGGATGAACCGGCCGGCGGTGGTGATCGCCTGTTCGACCGACGCGTGATACGACATGAAAGGCATGTCGCCCACGAGCAGCGCCTGGTGCGAGCCACGCGCGACCGCCTTGGCGTGGTGGAGCATCTCGTCGACGGTGACCGGCAAGGTCGTCGGGTAGCCGAGCATGACCATGCCCAGGCTGTCGCCGACGAGAAGGACGGGGATGCCGGCCTCGTCGAGGATCTTCGCGCTGAGGTAGTCATACGCCGTGAGCACCGCAAAGCGCCGGCCTTCTTCCTTGAACCGCTGGACGTCCAGAACCGTGGTCATCGCGGGCGTCTCCTTCGGGTCGCTGCCACATTTCGGGTCAGCGCCCT
>WNFO01006797.1_pt1 | contig 10765 bp, 10 predicted proteins | sample 5400251 | NCBI WGS metagenome assembly WNFO01 (sample SAMN13153354, study PRJNA577476) | soil metagenome | isolation source: 100 cm saprolite under Madrone tree | place: USA:California | collected 2016-06-14 | reverse complement strand
ATTTTTTCGTAATCCCAATACGCGCCTTTGACGAGCCGGACGGTGAAACGCGTCCCGCGCGCGCGACCCCACTCGATCAGATCGCGCAAATCCGCTTCGGCATCGCGCAAGTAGGCCTGAATAACGATGCCAGCATGCGGCCAATCGTTGAATTCGGCTTCGGTGCAGAGCGTTTTGAAAAGGTCGAGCGTGGTGTTTTTATGGGCGTAACTTTCCATGTCGAAGTTGATAAACGCGCCCAGCTCGCGCGCGCGGCGTAGAATCGGCCGGAGCTTTGGCGTGAGATGGGCAATGGCATCGGCCGGGTCGGCCGGATTCATTTGTGAATAAAGCGCGGAAATTTTTACCGAGAGATTTACAACTGGAAAAAGCTCGGAGTCTTTTCCGAGCGGATCGGTCCAGCCGCGTGTTTCGCGCGCGAGATGTTCGAGCAATTCCAAACAGCGCGCGGCGTATGCGCCGGCCTCTGTTTCGCTGACCACGGCTTCGCCTAAGAGATCGACCGTGAACCCGATCTTTTGTTGCCACCGCTTGCGCAGCGTTTTCATGACGTCGTCCGGATTTTTTCCGGCGATGAACTGGCGCGCCATGCCGGAGACATTGCGCCGCAGCACCATACTGCTAAGCCACGGAACGATGCGCGCGAGGAGAACATCGACAAAGCGGAACATTTGCACTTTGAAATGCTCATCGCGCATCGAGAGCGCCATCATGCGCTGATAAAAACCGGCCGTGCTGAACATGGATTCGGGATGCCGGTCGACCAGATCGAAAATGCGCTCGCCGCGCTTCTCGATTTGAGCCTGCAAAGAACTCATGCGTGACGATAATGCTGGCGTCGCGATTCGGCAAAGAGGATGCCATGGATCAATGACGAATGTCGAATGACGAAGGAATGACGAAGCCGCGTAAACATGGACTCACTTACCCGCGTTTTACATCGCTTATACGCGGCGAAGCACGACTGGCGAAAAGATGTAACTGGGTAGCGCCCGCCGCGGCGGGTTGGTTTCGGCGCCCCGCCGAAACAATCCTTCAAAGCCCGCGCGAATCGACTTTCGCGCGGGCTTTTTCTTTGCCGTAATTTCCCGATGACCGTGTCGCTTGATCGCCGCGTTTTGCTCGTCGGTTGGGACGCGGCCGACTGGCAGGTGATCCATCCGCTGCTCGATGGGGGATTGATGCCGAATATGGAGCGGCTCATCGAGGGCGGTGTGATGGGGAACGTGGCGTCGCTTTCGCCGATGCTTTCGCCGATTCTTTGGACCAGCATTGCGACGGGGAAGCGCGCGTACGTGCACGGTGCGAGCGGATTCGTCGAACCGCTGGCAGACCGCTCCGGCGTGCGGCCAGTTGGTACCGACACGCGCCGCTGCGAGGCGCTTTGGAATATCGCCTCGCAGTCTGGCCGGCGCAGCATCGTGTGCGGGTGGCAGGTGAGTCACCCGGCCGAGCCGGTGCGCGGGGCGCTACGGATTGAGCGTGGCATTGCCCCGGCAAAATTTTGTCGAGCAAGGAATCGACCATGGACTGCTCGCGGTCGGACTGCGCCACGAATTTCCCGAGGCGCATTTCCAGCTCGGCGCGTTGCTTTCGCGGCTTGGCTGGTTTGAGCGCGCGGCGCAAGCTTTCGAAATCTCATTGCGGATGCGTCCGGGTTTCATTTTCGCGCACCGTTATCTTTCGCGCATTTATGCCCGCATCGGTCGCTCCGATCTGGCCAGCCGTCACCGGGACGAGGCCGCTCGTCTCTTGGAAATGCGCGCGCCCCAGCCGATGGCGGACTAGCAAGACGGATGACAATGACGAAGTACGAATAACGAATGACGAAGAAAGGCCGAATGCTCGGGTCACGAAAGAGCGATCGGACGCTTCTTTTCGTCATTTGGATTTTGTCATTCCTTCGTCATTAGACATTTGTCATTCGTCATTCCTCCATACGCGCACCCCGGGTTCGCTGTCCGAAATGATAAGTGACAGCGAAAGGACGCATCGGTTCCAGGAGGGTAATTTGCCTGGCGGACTCTAGAGGCCCAGGGCTCAGGTTCGTCAGGCAATCTCTTTTGCGAAGCCCGCGAATGACGCGAATCGGGAAACGGATCAAGATTGACCGCGGATTACGCGAATTTAACGGATCGCTGATTGATTATTCGCGTCAATTCGCGGGTAAACAAAGCTCCATCAGGAGCCGGATGAGCAGGAACGTCGCGCTCCTGACGGAGCTTACCTCCTCATTGAGACGATCTCTATAAACATGACGCGCCCACGGCGCTCGGCCTCTCACGCGCGTGTTCCTGATTGCCGGAAAAGAAAAACTCGCGTAGCAAACAGGCGAGATGAATCGGGGCGCGGACCGCTATGAGTTTGCGAGCGACAACACGGCATCGATTTGTCCCGAAGCGTGGGACGCGCTGCAAGAAGCGAACGCGGATGAGGCGCCTTCCTACGGCGAGGACCGATGGACGGCGCGTGTTTGCGACCTGGTACGTGAAATTTTTGAAACGGATTGCCAGGTTTTCTTTGTTTTCAATGGCACCGCGGCCAATGCACTCGCGCTGGCGCAGCTTTGCCAGCCTTTCCACAGTGTCATTTGTCACGAGCACGCGCACATCCAAACCGACGAGTGTGGTGCGCCTGAATTTTTTTCCGGATCGAAACTGCTCGTGACGCGCGGAGCGAACGGCAAGATCGACATCGGCGAAGCGGAAGCAATCGTCGCGCGCCAACCAGAGCTGCATTCGCATAGACCGCGTACGATTAGCATCACGCAATCGACCGAGTTAGGGACGGTTTACACGCGTGACGAAATCGCCGCAGTCACGGAATTCGCGCGACGCCGCGAAATGTTTGTGCACATGGATGGGGCGCGCTTTGCAAATGCAGTCGCGTCTCTCAACTGCGCGCCGAAGCAAATCACGTGGCAAATCGGCGTTGATGTTCTCTGTTTCGGCGGAACCAAAAACGGCACAGCGGCCGGCGAGTTAGTGATATTTTTCCAAAAAGAATTTTCTCGCGAATTCGATTATCGCGCCAAACAAGCCGGCCAGCTCGCGTCGAAAATGCGTTTCCTGGCCGCGCCTTGGATCGGACTGTTGAATGACAACGTTTGGTTGCGCAATGCGCAACATGCAAATCGGGCTGCGCAACGGCTCTCGGACCAGCTGCGATCGGAAGCAAAGATCGATATTGTTTTTCCGGTGGAAGCGAACGCGGTTTTTCTGCGAATGAATGAGCATCTGGTGCGCGAGCTTCATGGGCGCGGCTGGCATTTCTACAAGTTCATCGAGCCCGACATCTACCGCGTGACGTGCTCATGGTCGGTGACCGATCGAGACATTGCCGATTTTGTTGCAGAGGTTGTTGCGTTGAAGGATTGAAGGGTTGAAGCGATATCGGTGCGACAGCAGTTGCACTTTGGAAAAGACGTCCGTATAGAAGCGGTAAGATGAAAGCGACGGCGAAAGCTTTGATCTTAGCTGCGGTTTTGCTCGGAGGATGTCGAGCGACTCGCGATGTTGCGGTTACTTCGTACCATGTGACCCGCGGTGTCGCGGTCGGTTCGTATCGTGTCGCTACCGCTCCGGTGCATTTGTTTCGGGGGCGCGGCGACGAACCACCGCAGACTACGACGACAACGACAACTTCGGACGTCACCACTCCGGGATACTCCGTTCCAGCTGCCTCTGAAGGTTCATCGCGGCCGCCGCCACAGGAGCAGCAAGCACCGCGGCAGCGGGTTGCTTCTTCAAGCGCCTCGGCGACCGCAGCTCCGAGCGAACGTGCGGCGACGAAACCCAAAGCGCCGCGCACTGCGGCCGCACAGCCGCAGTTCCCAACCGCCAAGCCAGTTCCTGGTCGAGCTGGTCTTGTTTACAATCCGTACGATCCCAACGGCGGATACATCGATGTCAGCGGTTACGCGCCCGGGAGCAAAGTTAAGGACCCGGATTCTCAAAAAATCTTTATTGTTCCGTAGCGCATCGGGAAGCGGTGACACCGTTAGTGCATTGGCGGGTGAACGGCTAAACGCGCGAAATGACGCCAAATTCGAGGTGGATCGGCCGCTCCGTCGGGCGATGTTAAGTTGACGCGGCTTCGCCGCCACTATTTAGCATCGAGCAAGGGACTGCTCGATCCACCTTGAATATTTGGCGTGTTTAGCGGACGACTCGAAGAATTTTACCGACAGGCTATCGCGCATGCTTCGTGCTTTTATGGTTATTATACGATGTCTTTGCCCCCGCGTGCCCCTTTCATTCGGAGCCGACCCGCCGCTTTCCTCGCGCCCGCGCGACGCCACGCGTTAACCGCTTGGTTGATTGGCGCCGTCATCTTGGCATTTTTGAATGCGGCGCCCCGCACGGCGCGGGCCTACGTTTTCGAGGGTGCCAGTTGGCCGGCCGGCCCGACAGTAGTTCTTCAACTGGGGCTCGGGGATGCTGGACGCACGTTGATCGATGGCAATACCTCTTGGAACACGGCCGCCGCACCGGCGCTGAACATGTGGGACCAAGATATCCAGCGGGCCCAACTTACCTCTGTACCCTCGACTGCGTCCGTCTCATCTGGCGATGGGGTAAACTCGGTCGTTTTTTCCGACAGTATTTTTGGACAGTCGTTTGGCAGTGGGACCCTGGCGGTGACTTACTACAGAACGCAAGGCTCGCGCATGGTCGAAGCAGACATCCTTTTTAATAGAGGACAAAACTTCGACTCCTATCGGGGCGCCCTGCGGTTTGGATCGAACGGATATGTCATCGCAGATATCCGCCGAGTTATGGTGCACGAACTTGGGCACGTGCTCGGTCTGGCTCACCCGGATGACCATGGGCAACATGTCGATGCGATCATGAATTCGATCACGAGCGACCGCGAAACTCTTTCCAGCGATGACATTGCCGGGGGACAAAGCCTGTACGGCGCTCCGGCACCGACGCCTACTCCAACCCCCAGCTCGAGTCATCTGGCAAATATTTCGACCCGCCTGAATGTGGGCGTGAACGACGATGTTCTGATCGGCGGATTTATCGTGCGCGGACCTGAGCCGAAGAGGCTGATTTTACGCGCCATCGGGCCGTCGTTGACCGGGGCCGGAGTGAGCGGGGCGATGGCAGATCCGACGCTGGAATTGCACGATTCCACTGGCGCCACCATCGTTACGAACGACAACTGGCAGACAAGCGCGCAAGCCAGCGAGATCACCGCAAGCAGCCTCGCACCGAACAATCCGCTGGAATCGGCAATCTTGGCGACGCTTCAACCTGGAAACTACACGGCAATTGTGCGGGGCGTGAACAACACCACCGGAATCGCGTTAGTTGAATGCTATGAGCTCGATTCGACGGCGACCCGATTGGTGAATGTTTCCACGCGCGGTCAGGTGGGAGTGGGGGATGAAGTGCTCATCGGAGGATTCATCGTCACGGGAAGCGATTCGAAAACAGTGATCGTGCGCGCGCTTGGGCCTTCCTTGGGAACAGGGGCCAATCCGTTGGCTGGCGCGCTGGCCAATCCGGTTTTGGAACTTCACGATGGATCCGGCAACCTGGTCTCGAGCAACGATGATTGGGTGAACAGCCCCCAGTATTCCGCCATTGTTGCCAGCGGGCTGGCGCCATCGAATTCGCTTGAAGCCGCCATCCTGACCACGCTGAGTCCGGGGAATTACACGGCGATCGTTCGCGGAGTAAACAACACATCCGGCGTTGGGCTGGTGGAAGTTTACGATCTCGATCCTTGAAGAATGAACCGATCGTGCGATCTTTTGTCCGAGTTTCTGTGTGTTAATCGAACCCCCCTTATGAAAAGGTTTCCCTGCTCGTTCCTTCTCCTCACCGCCTTGATGGGCGCGAGCGCTCTCCACGGCACGACCGTCATTCCACCCACGTTCGAGGAACTGGTTAACCGGGCCCAAGTCATTTTCCAAGGCGTCGTCACCGATGTGCGCTCGCAATGGGTCGGTGAAGGCGCGCAACGCTCCATCGTAAGTTACGTGACCTTTAAAGTCGAAGATGCGATGAAGGGTAACCCCGGCAGCACCTACACCATGCGAATGCTGGGCGGCGCAGTCGGTGATCAAACCATGGAAGTGACTGACAGTCCGAAATTCAAAGTCGGCAATCGCGATGTACTTTTTGTCGAGAATAATGGCAGCCAATTCGTTCCGCTAGTCGGCATCATGCATGGACGTTTCCGGGTCGAGCGTGAGCAGGCAAGCGGCCGCGAGGTCGTCACGACCAATGAAGGCGAACCGCTCAGCAACGTGTCCCAGCTCGGCAAGAATAAGCAGGCGGCCAGCGCCGGTGCGACCCTTTCGATCGACGAATTTAAGGCAGCCATCCATACGAAACTCACGCACGTCCCGTAATGACGTGAATTCGCGCTCAACCCGGACGGTGCCGGCGGCGTTAGCCGTCATTCTTGTTGGCGCGGCCCAGCAGCTGTTGGGTTACGCCTTGGAGAACGAGACGTGGCCCGGTCCCACGATCCCGGTTGTCGTCGAGATGGTTCCGCCGTCATTCACGCTCCAAGATGGCAGCCTGACCTACAACGCTGTCGTTGAAAACGCGATGGCCCTCTGGAATGAACAACTCGCTGACATTCAGTTTACGTGGACAGAGGCGCCTCCTGCTCCGGCGAGTAACGGCGATGGGATGACAACAGTTACCCTCGAAGACACCGATCACGGTCAGAGCTTTGGCAGAAACACGCTGGCTGTAACTACCCTCCTCAGCACCGGAAACACCACGACCCAGGCAGACATAGTCTTCAACAAGAAATACTTCACCTTCGATTCCTACCGGGGAAATCTCCAGACCTTGCCCGACATGCATCGGATCGCTTTACATGAGCTCGGACACGTGCTCGGCCTCGACCATCCCGACCAGGCTCATCCCCCACAAGACGTGGAGGCGATCATGAATTCGAACACCAGTGATTTAGATCACCTCGCAGCCGACGATATCGATGGCGGCCAATTTCTTTATGGCCAACCGGTCAATGCGCCCCCGCCAACCGGCAACGGTCGCCCCGCCAACATCTCAACGCGCGCTTCGGTTGGCACTGGTGATAACGTTATGATTGGCGGCTTCATCATCCACGATGCCTCCAAGCAAGTTCTTATCCGCGCGCTGGGGCCGTCTCTTACTAGCTACGGCGTCAGCGGTGTTCTCGCCGATCCGTTCCTGGAGCTGCACAATTCGGCCGGCGACCTGATCACAACCAACGACAACTGGCGCGACAGCCAGGAACAGGCCATCGCGGCGACCTCCCTTCCGCCCTCTAGTGATCTCGAGTCAGCCATTCTCGCTACACTCGCACCGGGCAACTACACGGCGATCGTCCGTGGCAACAATGGCGGCAACGGCGTCGCGCTTGTCGAAGTTTACGATCTCGCCACCAGTTCAGGCCGGATCGCAAACATTTCAACGCGCGGGCAGGTGGCCACTGGTGATAACGTGATGATCGGCGGCTTCATTATTAAAGGTCCGCAGTCGGTCAACGTGATCGTGCGCGGCATCGGGCCGTCCCTCGCCTCGAGAGTTCCGGACGCGTTGCCAGATACTTCGTTGGAGCTGCACAATGGCGATGGCGCTTTGATGCAATCGAACACCGGCTGGACGAACAGCCCCGATTCTGCTGAGATCAGCTCGAGCGGTTTGGCGCCAACTAATCCGGCCGAATCAGCAATTGTTGCGGGATTGGCTCCCGGCAATTATACAGCCATCCTTCGTAGCCCGACCAACTCCACCGGCATCGGACTTATCGAGGTTTACGATCGCGATTAAGCCGTCCGCCTGCTTAGATCGAGAACTTAAGGAACTTCGTTTTCCTTGCGCTGCTTCGATGCGGTTTTGGCAACGAAACGGCGCGTGTCGAGCGCACGTTTCATCCAATGGTGCTTACTCACTTTGTGCAGCTCGCTTGTCCGCATCTTCGAATCCGTTACTTCAGGGACGTCTTTCTTGTGCAAGATAAAAACGAAGCCAATAGCCGCCATGACGAATAGGGCCGGAATGGGACGCATACCAATGAAATGCAGCATCTCCCGAGCCATTTTCTGGTCGTCCTCCGTTGGGTAGTGTCCTAATTTGAAATGAAGATTTCCGAAGGCGACCGACAGATCATAGTTGGCGCACTGGATTCTCTCGGCGTGGCGCTCGCCGATCACGACCACGAATGGACTGTCGGCGAGCGCACGATTTACGAGGAAGCTGTAAAGCTTCTCACCGCTTCTTCGCCGTCCCGTATGGCCGTTGATTTGTCGGCGATAGGGACGTTCCGCGGCGAAACGATCTGGAAGGGGATGGTCGAAGGCTTTCGTGTCTCCAAGCCACCGCCAGAGCGCGCTTACGGATGGGCTGTAGACGCGCCGGAAGGCGTTGAATACGTTGCAGTCCTCGGAGAGCCGCCTATTGATTCGCCGCTGGCAGCGGTGCGGGCGTGGATTGCAAGCCAGGGACGAAAAACATGAAGCGAGGTCTAAGCTCTCCAATGTGGCCGATTGCGGTGGTGCTCGCTGCCATTGCTCTTTGGCGTATCCTGTTACATTTCCTGCCGCGAAATTAGGACACTACCCTCCGTTGCCCGTTGCTGAGCGCTCCAGCAGATGTTACGTAGCCGTATGCGATTGGCATTCCCGCTTTTGCTTGGGTCGGCAGTTTGTTTGTCGATCGTCGGCCTTGCCCCGCAGGGCAAAAGCCAAACTTATGAGGGAAAGCAACTCGTCCACGCCGCGTTGGTTGCCGACACGAAAGCAATTGTTCCCGGAAAGTCGTTTACCGTCGGGTTGCTGCTTCGAATGGCGCCCGGCTGGCACACTTACTGGAAATTTTCCGGCGATGCCGGTTTACCAAGCGAGATCAAGTGGAATTTGCCGGATGGTTGGAAAGTCGCAGATATTCAGTGGCCGATTCCGCTGAAAACGACCGACCCGGGCGATATTCAAACCTACGGTTATCAAGATGAGGTCCTGCTCATGCAGGAAATCATTCCGCCAGCGAAGATTGACAGTTCGTCAGTGAAACTTTCTGCCGAGGCAAACTGGCTCGTTTGCGAAAAAATCTGCATCCCGGGAAGCGCCAGCTTGCAACTTGAGCTGCCAACATCGACAACCAGTGCTCCGGCAAACACCGAAATGTTCGCGCGCTTCCGTCGTTTGCTGCCGCAAGATTGGCCCGGCGCGGAGGTCGTCAAAGCAAACTGGACCCGCGCCGGATCTGATCTTCACCTCAGCCTAACGAGTGCGACCCTGGCGAATTATCCGGCAGCAGATTTTTTCCCTTTGCCGCCAGCCAACGTCGTGGTTGGCCATCCGAAGATCGAGTCGCGGCAGGGGGATGAAATTGCATTCCGAATTCCGATAGAATCGGCGGACAAAGATTTGTCCTCGCTCCGGGGTCTTGTCGTCTTTGCTCAACACGCCAATGGGAATGACCGGGCCGCGTGGCAAATCGCGAGTCCTGCCGTCGCCTCGGCTGGCTTTTCGACTCCGGCACGTGGCGTCTTCACTTTTCTTTTCTTCGGTTTTCTCGGCGGCATCATTTTGAATTTGATGCCGTGCGTCTTGCCGGTGATCTCGCTCAAGATTTTCGGCTTCATCCAGCATGCCGGCCAAAGCCGGCAGAAAATTTTGCGCAGCGGTCTCGCTTTTGCTGCGGGAATCTTTGCCTGGTTTGTCGGTCTCGCGCTGCTTTTGATTGTTCTTAAAGCTGCTGGCCGCGAGGTTACCTGGGGCGGATTTCAATTCACGAATCCTTACTTTGTTCTTTTTCTGAGCGTCGTTGTGCTGGTCTTCGCCCTGAATCTTTTCGGCGTGTTCGAGATTTCGCTGCCGCAACCTGCCACGCGCGGATTGCTCAGTTGGACCGCCAGCGAAGGTGAAGCGGGCTCATTCTTTCAAGGCGTTTTCGCAACGGTGCTGGCGACGCCGTGCACCGCGCCATTTCTCGGGACCGCCCTTGGATTCGCCTTCACCCAATCGCCTGCAATTATCTTGTTGATGTTTGTGGCGATCGCGGCCGGGATGAGCGCTCCTTATTTGCTGCTCTGTGCACAACCGGCCTGGCTGCGATTTCTGCCGAAGCCGGGTCCTTGGATGCTGCAGGTGAAGCAGTTCATGGGATTTGTCCTGCTCGCGACGCTCTTATTCTTGCTTTACGTGCTCGGGGCGCAACGCGGCCTCGACGGCGCGATTTGGGCAAGTTGCTTTTTGCTGATCGTCGCGATCGCCTGCTGGATGAAAGGCGCGTTCTTCGTTCCAACCGCCTCGGTAAAAGCGCGCGCCGTCGCCGCCGTCAGCATGTCGATCTTGCTTGTCGTTAGCGGCGTTTATTTCATCGGCGAAAAATTCGGTTCGGCAAAACTCGCGACCGCAGGTTCGCAATTGAGCGGCGACTGGCAACCGTTCACGCCTGAGCGGGTGCAATCTGAGATGGAGCGAGGTCATCCCGTGTTTGTCGATTTTACCGCGGCCTGGTGCATTACCTGCAAATTCAACGAGGCCACCGTGCTCGAAAATTCTGTGGTGCGGGACGCGTTTCAGCGCCACGGCATCGTGAAATTGAAAGCCGATTGGACAAACGGCGATCCCGCGATCACAAAAATCTTGCAACAATTTGGCCGGCCGGGTGTCCCACTCTACGTGCTCTATCGCGGCAAGTCCGAAGAACCAATTGTATTTCCTGAGTTGCTCACCAAGAGTATTATCCTAGACAAACTTGAAACCATGTCGCGCGCCGTCGCCTCACACTAACTTATGAAAACA
>WNFO01005912.1_pt1 | contig 10765 bp, 10 predicted proteins | sample 5400251 | NCBI WGS metagenome assembly WNFO01 (sample SAMN13153354, study PRJNA577476) | soil metagenome | isolation source: 100 cm saprolite under Madrone tree | place: USA:California | collected 2016-06-14 | reverse complement strand
CGCCATTTGGCGCTGAAGCGATCGTGACAGGAAACGGTTTGATCCAACATTCCGCAAAACAAGCGCCTGCTACAGCGCCGAAGTAAAGGCTGTATCAGCCGCAACCATGCAGGCGCTCGCCTGCGTGACAGGAGCTTTCTCACCTTTGTTCCCAACCTTCATTTACTGTGATCAAAAGAGGCGGGGGCGGGAATGGAGCAGGTGGGGGCCGAGCGACATAGACGAAGCCCGCTAGGGTGAGCTTTCGGGAGAAAGCGAATCATCGAACCGGCCCGCGGAACAAAGGCCACGTTGTCCACCTCATCCGAGCGCGTTATGAAGGCGGGGGCGGGAATCGAACCCGCGAATAGCGGTTTTGCAGACCGCGACCTTACCACTTGGCTACCCCGCCGGTTTTTTTCGAGAGCGGACAATATCGTTGTAGCGGCGTTTGTATCAACTCGCGAAAGCTTTCGCAGTCAAGCGCCGACCGTAGATCGATAGGCGTTTGGTACAAACGCCTCTACAATTCTCCCGCTTCAGCCCTTGAACGCTTTAACGCTTCAACGAATCCGACTATGCTCACGGCGTGACGAAGTCATCCGAACTTTTTGCTCGCGCACAAAGGCGGATACCCGGCGGCGTCAACTCGCCAGTCCGCGCGTTTCGCAATGTTGATGGGACTCCGTTTTTTGTAGCGCGCGGGGAGGGTGCGAAAATTTGGGATGTCGATGGCAACGAATACATCGATTACGTTGGAAGCTGGGGACCGGCGATTCTCGGTCACGCACCAAAGGCCGTTGTGGATGCGGTGCGCGAAGCTGCAACGCGTGGCCTTAGCTTCGGAGTTCCAAACCCGCTGGAGGTGGAAATGGCGGAGTTGATCTGCGACTGGATGCCGTCGATCGAGAAAGTGCGGATGGTCAACAGCGGCACGGAAGCGACCATGTCGTGTATCCGCCTCGCACGGGCGTTCACGCGACGTGATGAGATCATCAAGTTCGACGGTTGTTACCACGGTCATGTCGATGCATTGCTGGTGAAAACCGGCAGCGGCGCGCTCACACATGGACAGCCTGACAGCTCCGGCGTGCCACAGGCATTTGTCGATCTCACAATTTCGTTGCCGTTCAACGATAGGGATCTTGTGCGAAAGTCGTTTACTCAAAAGAAAGGGCAAATCGCAGCAGTCATTGTGGAGCCCGTCCCGGCCAACGCGGGGCTTTATTTTCCAACTCACGATTTCTTGCAGAGCTTGCGTGAGGAATGCACAAAGAATGGCGGGCTCCTGATTTTTGACGAAGTAATAACCGGTTTCCGTGTCGCGCGCGGAGGCGCGCAGGAAATTTACGGAGTTAAACCTGATCTGACCGCGCTGGGGAAAATCATTGGCGGCGGATTACCGATCGGTGCATTTGGCGGACGTGCCGAAATCATGGATCAGCTTTCGCCGGATGGTTCGGTTTATCAGGCTGGGACATTGTCCGGCAATCCGCTGGCGATGGCTGCCGGTCTGGCGCAACTGCGCGAGCTGGAACGGATGAACGGCTGGAAATTGCTGGAAGAACTAGGCGCGCAGTTCGAAAAGCTCGCGCGGGATGCGAAGACGCACGCAAATATTGACACTACATTTCACCGGCTCGGCTCGATGTTTTGTTTGTTCTTTGCCCTTGGGCCCATTATCGATCTCGCCGGTGCGCGACGAAGCGACTTGAAAATGTTCGCCCGATTTTTCCATGCTTGTTTGAAGCGCGGCATCTATTTCGCGCCATCTCAGTTTGAGACCGGATTCATTTCGACAGCCCACACGCCCGCCGATATCGAGCGCACAGCGGCGATAATGCGCGAAGCGCTTGCAGAACTGCCTTAGGCAAGACTATTCAGCGACCAGCCGAGAACGTGTCTTGGTTACACAGTTTTGATCCGCAGCCGAAACACGGCTGCCGCTAGGGTCTCCACGATGTTTGGCTTTAGGCTTCTGCGACGGCAGGCGCGTCGGCTTCTTGTGACTGAACGAATGGCGGAACCGGGCAGTCGAGCGCATCGGCAATGGCGCGGAGTAATTCTGCTTCACCTTCCTGGATGACGCCGTCGGCGGCGACGGTTTGAGCGCAGGCACTAAGAACATTCTTCTTAATCTGCGGGACGGCTTGGCTGAGACGCGCAAGCGCCGCATCGACATGCGACAGATCGCATTGGTCCGGCGGTAACCACGGGATTTCGCAGCGGGCGGCAGGGCTTAAGGATTCCGCTCCCTGTCCAAACGCCGCGTACGCCTCTGTGATATTTTCCTGGCCTGCATAGGCTGTCGCCGATAAAAGCGCGCCACAATCGGGTGCCAAGGGACGCAAGGCATAGAATTCTGTGATCGGCCTCTGCTGAGGGAAGAAGTTTCTTTCGAGATGCCGCACCACGATTTTTCGCAACATGTATACGAACAAGTCAGTCTCGGCTTTGCCTGCGACGAGTTTTTCAGTGGTTGCGCGGAACTGCTCAAATTGTTGCGGCGAGAGCCGACGCAGAGCTGGTAGTGCGAGGTCCACCAAGGGAATTTTGGCCTGTGGTGGCATGCCTTGAATCTCCGGCCAGATTCGGATTATCTCCTCACGTATCGCCTTGGATGTGGCGCAGTCCAGATCTTCGAGTTGCTTTTGTCGCGTCGACGGGTCGCTGGCGAGCAGAAACGCACAAACCAATGCGCCGGCCCCGAGCGGATCGCGTGAAGCGATTTGCAGTCCCGGCGGGATCGCCTGATGAAAATCCATTGCGTAACAAAGATGTTGCGTGGTCGCCTGGCCGATGTTTGCAACAACGGCGTGTTCTGCAATGAATGGCGCCGCAACCAGTTCCTTTCCGCCTTGGGCGCGCGGAAGACCAGGAATTTGCAGCGAGTGTGATCGCTGCGCCACTTCCGATGCACGCGAGATGGCGGGAGTTGGCTGCTGTGTGACGCGCGGGAATTTTCCATCGAGGCTTGAACGCAAAGCGCGAATGCGTTCCGTCAACAAGGGATGCGTCGCAAAAAGTGACGTGTCCAAGCCGTTCGCGAAGAACAAGTGGCTGGCTTCTTCGGCATGCGGCGAATCGATTCTGGAGCCGTGAATGAGTATCTTCTTGAGCGCGCCCCCCAGCCCAGCCGGGTTGCGTGTAAATTGGACCGCGGAAGCGTCGGCTAGAGCCTCGCGCTGACGACTCACAGCCGCTTGGATCAGCCGCCCGAAGAACACGCCTGCCCAACCAATGATAATGAGGGCCAGACCAACTAAAGGCAGTGGAAACTTGCCTCTGCGTGCGCGGATGAGGATCCGACCAATAACCGTCAGGCAAAGAATTCCAAACACCAAGCCCATGAGGCGCAAATTGAGCCGCATATCGCCATTAAGAATGTGGCTGAACTCGTGAGCGATCACTCCCTGTAGTTCCTCCCGCGAAAGCATTTTCATGCAGCCGCGCGTTACGCCTATGGCTGCATCGCTTGCAGAATGTCCCGCCGCAAATGCGTTGATCTCAGCCTCGCCGTCCATGACGTAAACTTGCGGGACGGGGACACCTGAAGCGATTGACATTTCTTCTACGACGTTCAGCAGCTTGCGTTCGTCAGCATCCGTCGTGTTCGAATTAATTAAGCGCCCGTCCAACAATTCGGCGACCGCGCTGCCGCCGCGAGCCAGTTGCAACGTCTTGAAGACGCTCCCGATTAGAATCACGACGAGAGTCCCAATCGTTACGAAGAAAAGCAGCTCGGCCTGTGAAAAAGGGAGCGCCAGCTCATTAGCGGAAGAGATCGGATTCAATTTCCAAATCAGCAGCCCGTAATTCGCAAAGCCAGCAAGGATCAATAAGACGGCCGCGTTGACCGCTAGAAGGAGGGATAAGACAGCGAGGACAAAATAAAATACCAGGAGCTTGGTATTGCGTCGGGCTTTGTCCTGACAGTTGAAGAAGTCCACCCGGTCGATCTTACGAGCCGACTAGAATGCGACTTTGGGCGCTTCCTTTTGCTCCGGCTTCTCAATTACGAAAAGTTCAGCCGGCCCAAAATTGAAGGTGCTCGCGATCACGTTGCTTGGAAAAACTTCCCGACGCGTGTTGTAGGTCATGACCGCATCGTTGTAAGCCTGGCGCGCGAAAGAGACCTTGTTTTCAGTTGAAGTCACCTCTTCCATTAAACTCATCATTGTCGTGTTCGCCTTTAGATTGGGGTATGCTTCTGCCAATGCGAACAGGCGACTCATGACGCCGGACAACGCGCTTTCGGCCGAGGAGATCTCTTTCATTGCAGCAGCGTCACCCGGATTTTGAGCGGCGCGTGCGTTGGCCGTAGCGGCGGCATTCCTGGCGGTGATGACAGCTTCGAGCGTACCTCGCTCGTGCTGGAGATAACCTTTGGCGGTCTCGACCAGATTCGGAATTAGATCGTAGCGCCGTTTGAGTTGAACGTCGATTTGCGAGTAGGCGTTCTTATAACGATTGCGCAACGTGACAAGTGCGTTGTATCCGCCGACAACAAACATTAGCACGAAGAATCCGAGCAGAATGATAATGCCAATGAACATCAGGACGGTAACCATAGTAGAGTTTCCTTTCTAAGCTCATTCATTGCTAGGCGACAGCAACGGCACAGGCAACGATAAATTCCCAGAAGGCGCTGGAACCGAAGATGACCCGTGAGTCAACCATGCGCGATAACGCTCACGATTTTTCCCGAAACAATTTATTCAGGTCGGCGGAAGCAGCGCCATTGGCCAGCAGGTTGAATGTGCCGTGTGTTTTTATGTCTTGAGCGGCGCGGAGGAATGCGTCCCAGGCGGCCAACGCTAGGCCGGAGCCGACAGAGATGCGGCGCACACCAAGATCGGACAGTTGGGGAAGTGAAAGCTGGTGATTGAACCCGGAGACAAGAACGTTGACAGGCTTGGGCGAAACTGTCTTCACGATTTGCATGATTTCATCCGGGCTACTGACACCAGGCGCGTAGAGACAGTCGGCGCCGGCTTCAGCGTACGCGGTGAGTCGGTCGAGTGAGGTGTGCAGTGGTTTAGGATCTTTGACCAGCCACGCTTCGCAACGCGCAGTTAGCACGACGCCAGTTTTCGAAGCGTCAATCGCAGCGCGCGCAGCGCAAATGCGTTCGACCGCGAGATTTTTGTCGTAGAGCGGTGCCGTGGGGTTCTGTGAGTTGTCCTCGACCGACAATCCAGCGACGCCTGTGCCGACGCAGAGCTTCACATTCGCAGCCACATCCTCGGGTTTGTCAGCGAACCCGTTCAAGAAGTCTGCGTTTACCGGCAGCGCCGTTGCTTCGACGATTTCGCGAATGTGTGCGAGCATTTCGTCGCGCGGCACGCCACCATCGTATTTTCCACGCGAAAACGCGAAGCCTGCCGAGGTGGTGGCGAGTGCTTTGAATCCGAGGCGTTCGAGATAAATCGCTGTCCCAATGTCCCATGGGTTTGGAAGCACGAAACACCCGGACTCATGCATCGCGCGAAACTTTGCAGCAGCAGAGAGATTCTCTGACCGCGCCATGCCGTACCTTAGGCGAATCCGAGCCGGGCGCGAGTGAGCTGATACTTACCGCTATTAGCGATTCGAACGCAATATCGATGCCTTCGGCATCCGCGTGACGGCTCGTATTCGAATCTTTATTACGGCGGCAAGCAGACCGCCCCGGCGAAAATAAACGGGAACGCGCAAAGCTGATCGCCGCCGCAACCTCAATAGAAAGGACGAACCATGAAGAAGGCACTTTTGAGTATTGCACTGGCAATGGTGGTGTCGTTTGCGTGGGGGCAGAGCACACGGCAGCCCCTCATGAAAACGCAGGATGTTCCGCAGCAGCGGACCACTACTACCACTGCGACAGCCACGACAGAAGCCAACGGGACAATCACAGAGTACACTCCCGGAAGCGCGATAGTGCTTAGAGAGATGAAGGGGCCGGTGCGTTATCGCTTCGGCAAAACCGTCACGTACGTGACACGGAGCGGCAGGGTTCTGGATGAACAGACAGTAAGGAGCAGAGTCAAAGTCGGCGTTCCGGTTCGGGTCCACGTTACGGGAACCGGCGGTAACCAAATGGTCGATCGCGTCATCCTGGAGCAGGACTGATTATCCAGTTCTCGTTTGTCTCCATCACGCCTTCTCGTTCCGCCTTGTGGGCGGAACAGAAGGCGCGTTTTATTTTCTCCTGCTATCCGCTCGAAACTGGAGGGTGACACTCGCTTCCCGCGGAGCGCAAAATTCCTGCCGCAATAAGAGACCAGGATTATTCCGACTAACCGCGGATGGATTTCCAAATCTGTCGCAGCGGCCCTTCGACGCCGTAGATCGGATCATTATCAGGAATTGGCAAAGCCGCGATGGTGCGATCGGCTGTCGGCCGTTCGCCCGGTCGACCGCGAAGTAGATCCCAATCACGGCCGTCGGGGTAAGCCCCAACGACAGCAAAGTCGTCGCTGGCCCCGATGTTCTGGTGAGCAACACCGGCTGGAATCACAATTACATCGCCGGCATGCAACTCGACGTTCCTGCCGTGCTCGCCGCCAAGTTGCAGGGTCGCAGTGCCATCATAAACCCCAAGCACCTCATGCGTCGTGCTGTGATAGTGAGCAAAGGAATAGACGCCGTTTCGCCACGAATTCGTCCAGTTGTTCTCGGCAAAGCGTTGTTCAACAACCGAAGCGCGATCTCCCGTCTTGTTTGTGAAAGCCTGTCGATACAATAGCACGGGCAGGATGCTGTTTGGAAAAATGCCGTCGCCCTTAAATCTGAACTGCTCGGGCTCAACGAATTGTTCCTCTTTCACGATGGGATGCGCTTGCATATGTAACGCAATATCGCGCGAGCATAGAGAGCCGGTCGTCTTGAGGCAAATGTTGTCGCTAAACAATCGCGTATTGCCTTTGCGAATATCGCGCGTATCGCACAGCGGTACTCTTGAAGCTGCCATGCAAGAACCAGCAGGCGTGTCCCAATTGGTCGAGCATCTTTTTCGTCATGAGGCCGGGAAGATGGTAGCGACGCTGACTCGAATTTTTGGGATCGAGCATTTGAACCTCGCGGAAGATGTGGTGCAGGAAGCGCTGGCGCGCGCCTTGCAGACATGGCCATACCGCGGGATTCCAGAAAATCCGTCTGCATGGATCATCCGCGCGTCCCGCAATCTCGCGCTCGACGTGATCCGGCGAGAGAAGACTTTCCGTACGAAAGAAGCCGAGATCGCGCGGTTGATCGAGCGTGACGGCTCCGCACCCGATGCTGCAATTTTTCCCGAACACGAAATTGCGGACGATCGATTACGGATGATGTTGGTGTGCTGTCATCCGGTCATCCCGCCGGAAGCGCAGGTGGCGCTGGCGTTGAAAACACTTTGCGGCTTCAGCGTGACGGAAATCAGTCATGCATTCCTGACGACCGAAGCCGCAATTGCAAAACGACTGACGCGTGCAAAACAAAAGATTCAGGAAACACACGTTCCATTTGAAATTCCAACAGGCCATGAGTTGGAGCGGCGGCTCGATAGCGTTCTGCAATCTCTCTACCTGCTGTTTAACGAAGGTTACAAAGCCTCCAGCGGCGAAAACCTCGTGCGGGAAGAACTCTGCGAGGAAGCGATCCGACTCACGGAATTACTGGCGCAACATCCGGCTGGCAACCAGCCGAGGACGCATGCCTTGCTTGCTCTGATGCTGTTAAATGCCGCGCGGATTGCGGCCCGCCAGGATGACGAAGGGAATCTGCTTCGCCTGGAAGAACAGGATCGAACGCGATGGAATCAGGCGATTATCGCCCGCGGGATGTCTCACCTTCGCGAATCGGCTGCGGGCGCCGAGATCAGCGAATATCATTTGCAAGCCGGCATCGCGGCGTGTCACGCCACGGCGATCAACTATGAATCGACTGATTGGGCCAGGATTCTTTCGCTCTACGATCGATTGATCGAGTTCGATGATTCGCCTGTGGTGGCGCTCAATCGCGCGGTGGCCGTCGCAAATGTTCACGGACCGGAGGCGGGATTGCAAACAGCGCGTGCTATCCCGGAGCGCGAAAAATTAGATGCGTATTACCTATTTTACGCAGTGATGGGCGAGCTCGAGATGAGATTGGACAATCGTGAAGCCGCTTCGAAACAATTCCGCAAAGCGTTTGAACTTGCAGAAACGAAATCGGAGCGGGCGTTCCTTTTGAAACGATTGCAGCTCTGCATTGACGGCGGAACATAGATTTTTAATCTGTGTGCCAACCGGAGTTGGCTCCGTTATAGATGCCAACAGCGGACAGGATGTCACGCTGGGCGCACAGGCCACAGGCCTATGTTCCAGCGCGTGCAGGCAAAAATTCGCTAAAAATTTGTCCTAAATCAGCGCGCTCATTCGTCGTATCTCCAAAAATGACACATCAACAGAAAGACAAAACATGAGCACACAAGAGAAGAAACAAGCTGCAAGCATCGTTTGGTTTGAAATCCCGGCCGACGATCCGGATCGCGCCAAGGCGTTTTATGGCAATCTGTTTGGCTGGAAGATCAATCCATTTCCCGGAGGAGGCGACTACTGGCACATCGACACGGGCGGCACAGACGATACGCCTGATGGCGCGTTGAAGAGGCGTCAACATCCGCAAGAGCCGATCACTAACTACGTCGGCGTGGATTCGGTCACCGAATTCTCCAAAAAAATCGAGAAACTCGGTGGCAAAATCTGCCTGGCGAAAACGGCCGTGCCGCAAATGGGTTATTTCGCTGTCTGCCAGGATACCGAGGGTAATTCGTTTGGAATTTGGCAGAGCGACACAAACGCGAAATAATTGTCCAAAACTCGGCAGCTCGTTCGTCGTATCATTGAACTAAAATCAACAATCAACCATCAAACTAAAACCAATATGAACACCCAAAATCAAAACGGATATATGCTGTTGTTTCGCGGGAACGACTGGCACAAGAGCCTTTCGCCAGAAGAAACGCAGAAAGTCACAGATCAATGGATGGCCTGGTTCCGGCGGCTGACCGACCAAGGCAAGGCCGTCGCAGGCAATCCGCTCGAACGCGAAGGCAAAATTGTCTCCGGAAAAAACCGCGTGGTGTCGGACGGCCCATTTGCGGAATCAAAGGAGGCTGTCGCCGGCTACTTTCTGCTCGACGTAGCCAGTTTAGATGAAGCGGTGGCGATCGCGCAGGAGTGCCCCGGCTTGCCGTACGGCGCACGCATCGAGGTCAGGCCCGTGGCGGGCGAATGTCCGCTTGCGACCGAACTGAAGCGCGAAGCGGAGTTCGCCACCGTCTGAGCGAAGCGCAGATCATCCGCGCAAGATCGACAAACGGGGGCATCGTATGTGTCCGGTTTGTCTTGTGAATCTGGCAGTCATCACGGCGGGCGCGACGTCAACCAGCGGGTTGGCCGCGCTCGCCGTAAAAAGAGCGTTGCAGAAATGGCAGGCAAAATATCAACCAAAGGAAACTCGAGGAGAACGAAATGAAAATCGAAACAGAGAAGAACCAAATGAACACACCCCCGATCGTGTCACCGCAGGAGTGGGAGGCTGCGCGCCAGCAACTGCTCGTGAAGGAGAAGGAGTTGACCCGCGCCCGTGACGCGCTGGCCGCCGAGCGTCGGCGGATGCCGTGGCTGGCCGTCGAAAAGGAGCACGAGTTCGACGGGCCCAAGGGCAACGCGAGCCTGCTCGACCTGTTCGACGGCCGCCGTCAGCTGATCGTCTACCGCGCCTTCTTCGAGCCCGGCGTGTCCGGCTGGCCCGAGCATGCCTGCATCGGCTGCTCCATGGTGGCCGACCAGGTCGCCCACCTCGCCCATCTGAACGCGCGCGACACCACGCTCGCGTTTGTCTCACGAGCGCCGCAAACGGACATCGAACGCATGAAGGCGCGGATGGGCTGGGAGATGCCCTGGTACACCATGACGAACGACTTCGACACCGACTTTGGCGTGGACGAGTGGCACGGCACGAACGCGTTCATCCGTGACGACGACAACAACGTGTTCCGCACCTACTTCATCAACGCCCGCGGTGACGAGGCGATGGGGAGCACCTGGAGCTACCTCGACATCACTGCGCTCGGGCGCCAGGAGGAGTGGGAGGACTCGCCGGAGGGCTACCCCCAGACCCCACCGTACGAGTGGTGGATCTGGCACGACGAACCAAACCGGACGGGTCCCGATCGACCCGGCCTGGAGGCTCGCCGCGCCGACCGTGCAGCGGTGCGGCCAAAGCGCTCGAGCGCCAGTAAGCGGCGCTCGTAGGAGCAGAGCCCGTTACAGCCAACAAAAAAGGAGAACGTTATGAACATTGCCAATAAGACAGTATTAATCACCGGCGCCAACCGCGGCATCGGTCAGGCGCTCGTTGCTGAGGCGCTCAGACGGGGCGCGAAGAGGGTGTATGCGGGGACACGCAGCGCACTACAACATTCTGACAAACGCGTCACGCCCCTGACGCTGGACGTGACCAACGCTTCGCAGATCCAGCAGGCGGTCAACAAGGTCGGCAATCTTGACGTCCTAATCAACAATGCCGGCATCGCTATCTACGACGATCTGAGCAATTCCGACGTCATCGAGCAGCATCTGGCCGTCAACCTCCTCGGAATGTTCAAAGTGACGCGAGCTTTCTTGCCGCTGCTGAGTCGCTCCAAGGGGGCCATCGTCAACAACCTGTCCATGGTGGCGCTCGCCCCCGTGCCTGTTATATCCGCCTACTCAATTTCCAAGGCGGCCGCGTTCAACATGACGCAGGCACTGAGGGCGCTCCTGGCTCGTCAAGGGGTGAC
>WNFO01046426.1_pt1 | contig 10766 bp, 9 predicted proteins | sample 5400251 | NCBI WGS metagenome assembly WNFO01 (sample SAMN13153354, study PRJNA577476) | soil metagenome | isolation source: 100 cm saprolite under Madrone tree | place: USA:California | collected 2016-06-14 | reverse complement strand
TGCCGCTCGTGGTCCCCGCGCTCGAACCGGCGATCGCGTGGCTGCCGGCGGTGTTCTTCCTGCTGGGCTTTTCGTCGAGCGGGCTGATCCTCGTGTGGCCGTGCGTCCGAGAAGTCAACGATCCGACGCGCGTCGGAGTCGTCGTCGGCTTCTGCAACATCCCGATGTTCCTGTTCGTCGCGCTGATCCAGTGGCTCACCGGTCTCGTGCTCGATGCGGCCTGGACGGGGCTCGAGACGGCGGGGACGCGCGTCTACTCGGCCACAGCGTACCGTGCCGCCTTCGGCCTGTGTCTGGCCGTCGCGGTCGGCGCAGTTGCTCTCGCCGCGTGCATCACCGAAACGCGCTGTCGGAACGTCTGGAGGGTGGAGTAGAGTTCGTGGGGCCCCCGACCGGAGCCCCACGTCCGACACGCGGAACGACTATTTGTCGAGGGCCTCGAGGCCGACCCTGGCGATCTGCTCGTCCTGCTGCGAGGTCACACCGCTGACGCCGATTGCGCCGATCAGCTTGTTGTCGACCATGATGGGAAGGCCGCCCTGCAGCGGCGTCATGCCCTTCACGCCGAGGAACGCGTTCCGTCCGCCCGCGATGATGTCCTCGACGGCCTTGCTCGGCCGCTTCAGCGCGACGGAGGTCGTCGCCTTGCCGATCGCGATGTCGATGCTGCCGATCTGGGTCTCGTCGGTCCGCTGCAAGTAGAGGAGATGCCCGCCATCGTCGACGATGGCGATGACGACGCGCCAGTTGTTCTTCGTCGCCTCGGCCTCGGCCGCGGCGGCCATCTTCTTCGCCGCGGCGAGCGTCAGCACCTTCTTGTCGGCGAGCTGCGCGCCCGCCTGGGTGCTGGCCAAGACAGTAGCGGCCAGGAACAGCACGGTGCCTGCTTTCAGCACTCGTCTCATGGATTACCTCCCGTGGTGAAAGACGGGGACCTCAATGAGCCCGGCGCTGCCGGCTGCGGTTGCCACGGGCCCGCGCCGGGCGTCGGGCTATAGAGGTGACAGGCGACGAGCCGGCCATCGGTGTGGACCAGAGGCGGCTCCTCGCGGCTGCAGCGCTCCATCACGACCGGACAGCGAGTGTGGAAGCGGCAGCCCGGCGGCGGCGCCAGCGGGCTCGGCACCTCGCCGGCGAGCGGCACGTCCTCGCGCCGCTCGTCGGGATGCGACGGCAGCGCTGCCGCGAAGAGCGCGCGGGTGTAGGGGTGCTGCGGCGCCGTGGCCACGGCGCGCGCCGGGCCGAACTCGACGAGCTTCCCCAGGTACATCACCGCGACCGTGTGGCTCATGTACGCGACGGCCGCCAGATCGTGAGTGATGAAGAGATAGGCCAGGCCCAGCCGCTCCTGCAGATCACGCAGGAGGTTGAGGATCTGGGCGCGAATGGAAACGTCGAGGGCGGAGACCGGCTCGTCGAGCACGATCAGCTTCGGCTCCAGGGCGAGTGCCCGCGCGATGGCGATGCGCTGTCGTTGGCCGCCAGAGAACTCGTGAGGAAAGAGGTCGATCGAGCGCTCGGGGAGGCCGACGAGATCGAGCAGACGCAGGCCGTGCTCGCGGGCCTGGCCGCGACCGAGTTGCTCGTGGACGACGAGCGGCTCAGTGATGATCGCGCCCACGCGCATGCGCGGATTGAGCGAGGCGAAGGGATCCTGGAAGACGGCCTGGACCGAGCGTCGGTAGCGGCGACGACCCGCGGCGTCCAGCGTCTGAAGATCGGCGCCCTCGAAGCGGAGCGTGCCGCTGGTCGGCGTCTCCAGCCCGAGGACGACCTTCGCGGTCGTCGTCTTGCCGCAGCCCGATTCGCCGACGACGCCGACGGTGCGTCCGGCCTCGATGCGGAACGACACACCGTCCACGGCCCGGACGACGCCACCGCCGGTGAAGAATCCGCCCTTCACCGGGAAGTGCTTGACGAGGTTGTCGACCTCGAGCAGGGTCACCGGGCGGCCAGCCAACAACGGGCGCGGTGGTCCTCGGCCACCGCGATATCGGTTGGCACCTCGCGCCGGCAGCGGTCCTCGACCTTCGGGCAGCGCGGATGAAACGCGCAGCCGGTCGGGAGCGCGGCGAGATCGGGAGGCTGGCCGTCGATCGCCGTCAAGCGGGCCCGCGAGTCGGCGAGCCGCGGGATGGACTCGAGCAACGCGCGCGTGTACGGATGCGCCGGCGCGTCGAAGATGCGCCGCACCGGGCCGAAGGTACTGGGCCTGGATGGTGACGTCGAGGCTTGTGGTCGGCTCGTCGGCGATCAGCAGCCTCGGCTCGCACGAAATCGCGATGGCGCCCACGATCCGCTGCCGCATGCCGCCCGAGAGCTGGTGGGGATACTCGCGCACGCGCGCCTCGGGGGCCGGGATCTTGACGGCCGTGAGGAGCTGGCGCGCCCGCGCCCACGCGGTCCGGCGTGACGCGCCTTCGTGGACGCGCAGCGACTCGGCGACCTGGTCACCGACCGTGAAGAGCGGATTGAGCGACGCCATCGGGTCCTGGAGGATCATCGCAATCCGCTTGCCGCGCAGGCGCCGCATCTCGCGGTCGGACTTGGTGACGAGGTCCTCGCCCTCGAAGCGCACGGCGCCGGACGCAATGCGGGCGGCGGGTGGCAGCAAGCGCATGATCGAGAGCGCGAGCGTGGTCTTGCCCGAGCCCGACTCGCCGACGATGCCGAGCGTCTCCCCGGCCTCGAGACGGAACGAGATGTCTGACACGGCCTCCACCACGCGCGCACCGCGGGCGGAGACGTAGCGCGTGGTCAGGCGATCGAGCTCGAGCAGAGCGGTCACAGTTGGCGCAACTGCGGGTCGAGCTTCACGCGGAGCCAGTCTCCGAGGAGGTTGGCGGAGAGCACCATCAGCATGATGCAGGATCCCGGCAGCACCGTCAGCCACCAGTAGCCCGCCATCAGGCCCTTCTTGCCGTCGGCCAGCATGAGGCCCCACGCGGGCTTCGGCGGCGGCACGCCCACGCCGAGGAAGGACAGCGCCGCCTCGGTAACGATGACGACGCCGAGCATCAGCGTGCCGAGGACGATCGCGGAGTTGAGCACGTTGGGCAGGATGTGGCGGCGCATGATCGTCCACTTCGAGCAACCGGCCACGATGGCCAGCCGCACGAAATCGCGCTCGCGCAGCGACAGCACCTCGCCGCGTATCACGCGCGCGTAGCGCGTCCAGTACACGGCGCCGAGGATGATCACGATGTTCATCTCGCCCGGGCCGATCACCGCGGCCAGGAAGATCGCGAAGGTGAGCGCGGGTAACGCCAGCCACGTGTCGGTGACCCGCATGATGACCTGATCGACCCAGCCACCGAGGAAGCCGGACAGGATACCGAGCGCGGTCCCGACGGCGCCCGCAAAGAGGACGGCGGTGAGCCCGACGACCATGGAGACCCGCGCGCCGAAGATCAACCGGGAGAGCACGTCACGGCCGAGATGATCGGTGCCGAGCAGGTACTTCTCGCTGCCGCCGACCTGCCACGCCGGCGGTCGGAAGCGCTCGCCCAGCGTGCCGATCTCGGGATCGGACGGGGCGATGACGTTGGCGAACACGGCGGTGAAGGCGAGCACGAGGAGGATCAGCGTGGGCAGAACGGGGAAGCCCCCGACGTGGAACGCGGCGAAGCGCCACGCGAGGGTGAGGCTCGCCGCTCGACTCGGGCTCGCGCTCGGGCTCAGCGGAGCGCTCGCGGTGCTCACTGGAATCGGATCCGCGGGTCGATCACGGCGTAGAGAAGATCGACCAAGAGGTTGACGGCGATGATCATCACGCCTCCCAGCAAGACGGTGGCCTGCACGACGGGGAAATCGCGGAATGCGATGCCTTCGTAGAGGAGCCGGCCGATGCCCGGCCAGGCGAACACGGTCTCCACGACGACGGCCACGTTGACCATGATGACGAGGTTGATGCCGGCCAGGGTCAGCACCGGGATGAGCGCGTTCTTGAAGGCGTGCTTGCCGATGACCAGCGCCTCGGGCAGGCCCTTGAGCCGGGCCAGTTTCACGTACTCCGAGCCCAGCACCTCGAGCATCGACGAGCGGGTGAGGCGCATGTGGGCGGCCGCGAAATACCAGCCGAGCGCGACCGCCGGCATGACCAGATGGAGCGGCGTGCCCGAACCCGACGACGGCAGCCAGCCGAGGTACACGGAGAAGAACAGGATCATCAGCAGACCGACCCAGAACGACGGCATGCTGAGGCCCAGCAGGGCGAACACCTTGCCCGCTCCATCACCCCAGCCGTTGACGCGGACGGCCGCCAGCACGCCGCTCGGGATGCCGATCAGGAGCGAGAACACCATCGCGGTGGTGGCGAGGAGCAACGAATGGGGTAGACGCGAGAGGTAGAGCTCGAGCACGGGCGTCCGGTAGTAGAAGGAGCTCCCGAAATCGCCGTGCACCAGGTTCTTGACGAACGCCCCGTACTGGACCCAGAGGGGTTGGTCGAGCCCGAGGTCCTTGCGAAGCGCCTCGATGTCGCCACGGCTGGCTCCCGGCTCCACCAGGAGAACGGTGGGGTCGCCGGTCAGTCGCACGAACACGAAGATCGTCGCCGAGAGGAGCACGAGCGAGATGATCGCGTAGCCGAGTCGGCGGAAAATGTATCGCTTCATTTCAGAGCCTCGTCGGCCGGCATGGCCGGCCTAGTGCATGACCCTCCGGGGAAGTTGACGGATTATCCGTCAACCGTGCGGCTTGTCAATTGGCCAACCGATCAGGGCGATAGCGCGGCGGGTTCGACCTCCCCGTAGGGGAGCCCGAAGACGTGGATCACCTTGCCGAGGGCGATGAACTCGGCGATCACCCACGTCAGCTCCAGCGTCTCGTCCTCGCTGAACCGGGCGCGCACCTCGGCGAAGAGCGCGTCGTCCACCGTGTGGTGGTCGAAGTACATCCGGTCGGCGTAGCGCAGCGCCGTCTTCTCGCGCTCGGCGAACGGCCCGGCCTCGTAGTCGGCGAGGGCGCTCACCAGCTCCTCGGTGATCTCGCGCCTGCCCGAGGCGTAGCGCGTCGTCATTCAGTAGTGGCACTGGTTGAGCTGAGCCAGGCGCAGCCGGACCAGCTCCTTCGTGCGGTGCTCGACGAGGCCCCGGCGAACCAGCGGTGAATAGAAGCGAATGAAGTGCTTGAGGCGTTCGGGGAGACGGCCGAAGAGCCGGTAGAAGTTGGGGTCGCCGCCCTCGGCCAGCCACCTGGTGAGGCCCTCGCGGAGCTCGGGATCGAGGTCATCGACGTCGAGGAGCGACATCCGCATGAGACGTTTCCTGATGGAAGATGCTAGCACGGGGCCGCGACAGCGCGGCGAGACTATGCGCGGGGCATCGTGTACTGGGCGATAGCGGCCATGAGAACCGCGCGCGTGATCGGCTTCTGCAACACGAAGTCGGCCACGGCCTGTTCCTCGAAGCGCGAGCGCTCTTCCTCACCCCAGCCGGTGATGATGCCGACGCGGATGTCGGGCCGCCGCGCCTTGGCCGCGCGCGCCACGTCCCAGCCGGTCATGCCCGGCATGCCGAGATCGGTCAGGACGAGATCGATCACGTCGTCGCCGTCGAGTCGGGCGAGGCCTTCGAGGCCACCGCCGGCGGCGATCACGGTGTGGCCGTTCATCGTCAGTAGCTCGCCGACCACGGCGCGCACCTGCGGGTCGTCGTTGATGCCGTAGGCCACGCTCAGGCCGAGGCCCGTGCTGGCGAAACCCTTGGTCGTGAAGAAGGGCTCCATCGCGCGCTTCTGGATACTGGGCGCCATGCCGGTGCCGGTGTCCACCACCGAGCAGAAGACTGCCTTGTCTTCCGCCCAGGTGGTGATCGCGACCTCTCCGCCGTGGGGCAGCGCTTCGATCGCGTTGAAGATGAGGTTCATGAGGACTTCACGCAGCGGCGCCGGATCACCGGCGGCGGGCGGGACATCCCCCGGCTCCAGCCGCACGTCGATCTCGATGCCGCGGATCTGGGCTTCCGCCTGCCAGCGCGGTCGCGTCATCTCGATGACTTCTTCGGCCAGCTCGTTCAGCTTGACCGGGACCCATTCCGGTATGGCCTGAGCCCGGCTGAACACGCTCATGCGGCGAATGACTTCGCCCGCGTCGAGCACGCCGCGCTCGGCGATCTCGAGGTTACGCGTGACCTCGCCTTCGTCTTCGGCGCGGCGGAGCGCAATCTGGACACGCCCGAGGACGACGGCGAGAAGGTTGTTCAGGTGATGCGCGACACCGGAGGCGAGCTCGCCGATGGCGCGCAACCGCTCGGTCTCGACGATCCGGCCGTGGGCGCGCTCGAGCTCCTGGTTCACGGCGATCAGCTCGCGACGGCTCCGCCGGTAGGCCTCGGCCAGCAGCGCGGTGAGCGCGCCGGCCGTGTTCACGAGCAGCAGGTTGAAGCCGGCCACGCCCCAGTCGGGAGCGTGGGCGCCCGTGACGGGTGGAAGCCAGCCGACGTGCTGGACGATCACCACGGCCAGGTAGGCCAGCGTCGCTACCGTCGTCGCGATGACGCAGGCCAGGCTCGAGAACACGAACCCGGCGTAGAGCGAGACGAGCGTGTACACGCCGAGGTACGGCGCCGCGCCCAGGCCGCCGGCGCCATACAGACCGAACGTCAGCAGGCCGATGTCGGTCAGCATCCGGAAATAGGCGAACACGCGGCCCGTGCGTCCGGCGCGGAAGATGAGATACGCTCCTGCATCAGGAGTCGCTGGTGGCGTTTGGCCCTGGCGAATGGATGGTCGTCGTGCGCCGTGGGGCCCTGGGCAAGCGAGCGATTCAGGGACATGACGGGTGAGTTATCGGCACACGTGGCCATTGGCAGGAGGGGGTCGGGTAAACGGGTGCACACCGCAAACTTCGGCATGAACCGTGATTATGGTGTTGCGCATGGCTGAGATTCACGTCATCGAGGACCGCGATGTCTGGAACGCTTTCATCACCGCCTTGCCGTTTGCGGACCTGCGCCAGAGCTACGAGTGGGGCGAGATCCGCCGCCGCCAGGGCTGGACCCCCCTACGACTGGCCGTGGTCGATCGAGGCAAGGGCATCGCCGGGCTCGCCGTCGTGACCCGGTGGCTACCCGGCCTCGGCGTGGTGGCCTATGCGCCTCGCGGGCCGATGCTCGATCCCGATGACAGCCACGGATGGGAGGCTCTCCCATCACTCGCCGGTGCCGTCCGTGAGATGACGGGCGCCGTCTTCCTCCGCGTGAGTCCCGGCTTGCCCGGTGAGCGCACCGACGTCGTCCGGCGTCTGGCCCGCGCCGGCTTCGTGGAGCTCCGCGACTTCTGGCCGCTCTGGAACACGCCCCGCAACGTCATGCGCATGTCGGTGACCGGCACCGAGCGCGAGCTCCTGGCCGGGATGGCTGCCAAGCGGAGGCAACACATCGTCTCCAGCGCGGCGAAAAAGGGCGTGACCACCGAGGTGACGACCGAGCTGTCAGCGCTGCGCGAGCTCTACACCATGCTGGTCGTTCACGCCGCTCATCAGGGCTACCCGGTTCGTGACTGGGGGCATTTCGACGCGCTCCACGCGGCCTTCGCGCCCAGCGACTCGCTCTGCGTCGTGTTGGGTCGCGTGCATGGAACGCTCGTTTCCGCCTTGCTGGGCCTGCGCTTCGGCAACGTCGCCCACACGCTGTACGCGGCCACGGTCGAGTCACCTCCGGCGGCGCCCGTCGGCGACGCGATCCACTGGACGTGGATCCGCTGGGCCCGCGAGGTCGGCTGTACGGACATCGACTTCGGCAGCAGTGGAACTCACGTGCCGCCACGGCCCACCGACACGAATCTCGGCATCTATCGGTTCAAGGAGGAGCTGGGGGCCCGTCTGGTGCTGAACGTGGGCTATCACGACTGCGTGTTCCAGCCCGCGCGTTACCGTCTGGCTCGCCTGGTCGAGCGTCAGGCCCTGCCCAGGGCGTGGCGCGGCCTGAGCCGTCTACCAGCGGGCGTGCGTGCCATGCTTTCCCGGCGTGCCGCCTGATGGAAGAAATTTCCCGAACGACGTGCAACGGGCGACCTGGTGAGGGATCTCCGTTGCATCTTCCCCGGCGCGGTATCGGTCGTGCAGCACAAGGAGACGTGCACGTCACTGTCGTCATCCCCACGTACAACCGCGGACACGTCGTCATGCGCGCGGTCACGAGCGCGCTCGCTCAGACCCACGCCGATCTCGACGTCCTCGTGGTGGACGACGGATCGACCGACGATACGGCGGATCGTCTGAAGACCATCGAGGATCCGCGCCTGCAGTACGTCGTGTGCCCGCACGCCGGCGTGTCGGCCACGCGGAACGCCGGGGTGAAGCTCGCCACCGGCCACTTCGTCTCGTTCCTGGACTCCGACGACGAGTGGAAGCCGCACAAGCTCGCGTGCGAGCTGGCCTTCTTCGAGAAACACCCCGAGGTCGACGCCGTCTTCACCGATCTCGAGAAGTACGACGGCGACGTGTTCGTGCCGTCGTTCATGCGTGAGTCGCCGCTCTTCTCTCGCCGGCTGACGGAGGTCTGCCGCGGTGAGGGGATGGTCGTCCCGTCGCGTGAGATGTACCTCTACCTCCTCCAGGAGGTGTTCGTGAAGCCGAGCGCGCTCACCATGCGCCTCGAAGCGTTCCGGTGTGCCGGCGGTTTCGACGAGCGGTGGTCGTCGTCGGAAGACTGGGAGTTCCTGCTGCGCTTTGCCAAGTGGGGGCGCTTCGGCTACATCGACGAGCCCCTCGTGATCTTGAGGATCTCCGGCGACTCGCTGCACCGGGTCGACCAACCGCGTGGCGAGACGGCGATGCTCGGCCTGCTCGCTCGCGAGCGCGATGCCCTGGCCGGCGATCCCCAGGCGCTGGCCGCCGTGCGGCGAGGCCTGCGCGAGCGCGTGAAGCAGTTCGCCTGGTACTACGAGGATCGCCGACAGTGCGCCACGGCCATCGGGATCTACCTGCGAGGTTTCCGGCTCATGCACGATCCTGAGCTGCTCCTGCGCGCCGCCGCCGTCTGGCTGCCGCAAGCCGCTCGCGATCGCCTGGGCAAAGCCTTCAAAGCCCGCGGCTTCGCCGGCGAGCCGCGCCTGCGTACGTCGTCGCGCGTCAGCTCGATCCGCTAGCACGACCTCCGACTCGTTCCTGTCGACGAACCTTACGGCTCCGTGTCCGGGGATGCATAACCGCCTCGGAAGCCATCGACTCGATTGCGATTTCACGTCTGGCGCGCTGAATGCTGGAAATCGCTCCAGCGTGGCGGAGGCTTCGAATGTTGTCTCGGGCCTCATTTCCTCTGCCAGTTCTCGCACCGTGCTCGGGTTTGCCGTGAACCGCCACACACGTAGGGCACGGAGGTCTCCGATGCACACTGGCAATAAGCTGTCGTGGTTTCGACGGCACCCGTTCGCGAGCGCCGCTTTGATCTTCACGGCGATTGCGTTCGGGCCGCTGTCGATGGACGCCCAGGCCGACAGCGGCTCTGGGAATGGGGGCGGAGCCGCGCTCGCCGCCCCGCAACGCACGGGCACTGGCATCATCGATAACGCGGCGGCCATCCGTCTCGGTAAGGCCCTGTTCTGGGACTCGCAGTCGGGCGGTGACGGGCAGATCGCCTGTGCGACCTGTCACTTCCATGCCGGCGCCGATAATCGGACGTTCAACACGCTCAACCCGGGTCCCGATGGGATCTTCGCCAGCGGCGGCGTGACCGCGGCCGGGCAGAGCTTCAGCCCCTCGAACATCACGAACGATGATCGGGTCGGCTCGCAGGGCATCGTCGGGTCGATCTTCGTCAGCATCGATTCGAATCCGCACCATGCAGCCGACAACTGCACGCCGGACCACACCGCGCCGTTCTTCGACAACCGGCGGGTGACGGGTCGCAATACGCCCTCCGTCGTGAACGCGGTCTTCAACCGGCAGAACTTCTGGGATGGCCGCGCGAACGACAACTTCAACGGCAGCGATCCGTTCGGTCGCACCGGCAACGCCGGCCCCGGGATCGGCCAGACGGCGACGAACAGCGCCCTCGCCTCTCAGGCCGTCGGCCCGCCGAACAACCCCACGGAGATGTCGTGCGAGGGCCGGACGTTCAATGGCCCGAACAGCCTCGGCGCGAAGATGCTGGCGCGCACGCCGCTAGGCCACCAGTTCGCCCATCCCCAGGACAGCGTGCTGGGCGGGATCACCAACTGGCCGAACCCCGGACTGTCGAAGAGCTACACGCAGCTCATCGGCGACGCCTTCGGATCGGCGGCGGCCGCCAACGCCCAGGCCGGCTTCTCGCGATACTGGGGCTTGGCGATCCAGGCCTACGTGTCGACCCTGATCCCCGACAAGACGCCGTTCGACATGGGCACGATGACCAGCAGCCAGAAGAAGGGCGCGGGCATCTTCGGTGGTAAGGCTCAGTGCAGCAAGTGCCACGCCGGCGCCGAGCTGACCGACGCGTCGGTGAACTTCGCCGCCCAGAACGGCCTCGTCAACGAGGACGGTGGCGACCAGGGCTTCCACAACACCGGTGTGACCCCGACGGCCGAGGATCTTGGCCGGGCGGGCACCGGCCCCAACGGTGTGGCGTGGTCGCAGAGCGGTTCGCCAATGGACCGCGGTGCCTTCAAGACGCCGGCGCTCCGCAACGAGAAGCTGACGGCTCCGTACATGCACAACGGCGGCAAGGCAACGCTGGCCGACGTGGTGGACTTCTACGACCGCGGTGGTGATGTCCAGAACCCCGAGATGGCCAAGCGCATCAATCCCCTCGGCCTCAGCTCGTCGGACAAGGCCGCGCTCGTCGACT
>WNFO01008138.1_pt1 | contig 10767 bp, 8 predicted proteins | sample 5400251 | NCBI WGS metagenome assembly WNFO01 (sample SAMN13153354, study PRJNA577476) | soil metagenome | isolation source: 100 cm saprolite under Madrone tree | place: USA:California | collected 2016-06-14 | reverse complement strand
CGCTTCGAGGCCGAGCCGCACCGAATCCTGCCGATCGGCCCCGCCCGGCACCGGCGGCAACACCGCGAGGCCGGCGACGGCCGCGGCGAAAATGCCGCGGTCCTCATCGCGGATCACGACCTGCACGCCGGCAATCCTGGGATGTGTCGCAAACGCCGCTACCGCATGACGCAGCACGCTCGTGCCGCCCAGGATGAGGTATTGCTTGGGCAACGCGCCGCCGAACCGGGTGCCGCGCCCGGCCGCAACGATCAGCGCATAGGTCGTGGTCATCGACGTAAACTACCCGCGGAGACTGCGGCCTACCAGCATGACGCCCCTCCGAGCAGCGCATGCTCGACGAGATTGCTTCGCTGCGCTCGCAATGACAGCTTTCCGTCGTCATTGCGAGGAGCGGAGCGTCGAAGCAATCTCGATCGCCGCGACGGCGCGATGTTGCGGTGCAACAACGTTTGCGGTAGTATGTTTGCCTTAAAATTAGGCATTTCGCTGAATTGAGTAAATCGTGGGCATTTCTCTCGGTTCCGTCGCTCTCGCAGACCCGGTCATCCTGGCGCCGATGTCGGGGGTGACCGATTTGCCGTTCCGGCGCATCGTCAAAGAGCACGGCGCGGCGCTGGTCGTTTCCGAGATGATCGCGAGCGAGGCGGCGATCCGCGCGACGCGGCAATCCATGACGATGGCGCAAAGCTGTCCCGAGGAGCAGCCGATGGCCGTCCAGCTTGCCGGCTGCGAGCCGCGTGTGATGGCGGAGGCGGCCAAGCTCAACGCCGATCGCGGGGCCTGCCTCATCGACATCAATTTCGGCTGCCCGGTCAAAAAGATCGTCAACGGCCATGCCGGGTCGGCGCTGATGCGCAACGAGCTGCATGCCGCGCGCATCCTCGAAGCGACGGTCGGGGCGGTCGATCTGCCGGTCACCCTCAAGATGCGTACCGGCTGGGACGACCGCAACCGCAACGCGCCCGGGCTCGCCCGCATCGCCGAAGCCTGCGGCATCCGGATGATCACCGTGCACGGCCGCACGCGCTGCCAGCTCTATGCCGGCAGCGCCGACTGGCGGTTTGTTCGCGAGGTCAAGGCGCAGGTTTCGATCCCGGTCATCGTCAATGGCGACATCACCAGCCTCGACGAAGCCGACCAGGCCCTCACCGAATCGGGCGCCGATGGCGTGCTGGTCGGACGCGGCTGCTATGGCCGACCGTGGCTGATCGGGCAGATCATCGAGTGGTTGCGCAACCGGCGCCGGGTCCCCGACCCGCCGCTTGCGATCCAATTCGACACTGTTCGCGGCCATTACGAGGACATGCTGAGCCATTACGGCACGGCGGTCGGCCTGCGCATCGCGCGTAAGCATCTCGGCTGGTACTCGAAAGGGCTGCCGGGGTCGGCGGAGTTCCGGGCCGCAGTCAACCGTACCGAGGAGGTGCCGCAGGTCAAGGCGCTGCTGCGCGCCTTCTACGAGCCGCTGATTGAAGGCGTCCCCCGGGCCGAGGCCGCCTGATGCTGAGCTCATTGCGGCGCGGCCGCTCTGCTGCTGTCACGCGCCCGGCCGCGCTTCCCGATACGGCAGCGCTGCTTGCCGCCTTGCCCAACCCGCTGATTGCGCTCGATCGCGGCGGCACGGTTCGCTTTGTCAATCCCGCGGCGGAGCAGTTCTTCGGGGTCGGTGCGGCGGCGCTGATCGGCCATCCGCTGGCCCAATTCGTCGCGCCGCACAGCCCGCTCTTCGCGCTCGCCGATGCGGTCTGGCGCAGCGGCGGGTCGATCGCCGAATACGATCTGTTGCTCGAAGGCCCGCGTTTTGCCGCCCGGTCCGTGACGATCGAGGGCGCACCGGCCGGCGAGGGGGCCGACCTCCTTGTGCTGACGCTGCACGAGCGCTGGATGGCCGACAAGATGGATCGCCAGCTGACCCACCGCAACGCGGCGCGCTCGGTTACCGCGATGGCGGCGATGCTGGCGCATGAAGTGAAAAACCCCTTGTCCGGAATTCGCGGCGCGGCCCAGCTCCTTGAGCAGGATGCCGATGCCGCGGGGCGCGAGCTGACCCAGCTGATCTGCGACGAGACCGATCGCATCGTCGCGCTGGTCGACCGCATGGAGGCCTTCTCCGGGCACGCGCCGATCAGCCGCGATGAGGTCAACATCCACGAGGTGCTCGACCGCGTGCGCAAGATCGCGCAATCGGGTTTCGCCCGACACCTGCGCATCAATGAGGATTACGATCCCTCGCTGCCGCCGGTGCATGGCGACCGCGACCTCTTGCTGCAGGTCTTTCTCAATCTCGTCAAGAACGCGGCCGAGGCGGCGCCGAGCGCGGGCGGCGAGATCGTGCTGACCACCGGCTATCGCCACGGGCTGCGCCTTGCCGCGCCGGGCGGCGACGGTCCCCGCCATCTGCCGCTGATGGTGTCGGTGACCGATAATGGCAGCGGCATCCCCGATGATTTGAAGCCGCATCTGTTCGATCCGTTCGTCACGACCAAGCGCAACGGAACTGGCCTTGGTCTTGCACTTGTCGCCAAGGTTATTGGCGACCACGGCGGCGTCATCGAGTTCGACAGCCAACCCCGGCGCACGGTGTTCCGGGTGTTTCTGCCAGTTGTCACGCCAGCGGGCGTTACGCCGACGGGGGTTGCGCAAAACGGTAGCGGCTGATGGGCGCGACAATTCTGGTGGCTGACGACGACCGGGCGATTCGCATGGTGCTGAACCAGGCGCTCGCCCGGCTCGGGCATGAGGTGCGGCTGACCGGCAACGCGGCGACGCTGTGGCGCTGGGTTGCCGATGGCGAGGGCGACCTCGTCATCACCGATGTGATCATGCCGGACGAGAACGGGCTCGATCTGATCCCCCGCATCAAAAAGCTCCGCCCCGAGCTGCGCGTCATCGTCATGAGCGCGCAAAGCACGCTATTGACCGCGGTGAAGGCGACCGAGCGCGGCGCCTTCGAATATCTGCCAAAGCCGTTCGATCTGCGCGAGCTGGTGAGCCTGGTCGAGCGCGCGCTCAGCGCGCCGCAGAGCGCCCCGGCGCCAAATTCGGACGAGGCTGACGAGCAGCTGCCGCTGATCGGCCGCTCGCCGGCGATGCAGGAGATCTATCGTGCGATCGCCCGGCTGATGGGGACCGATCTCACCGTGATGATCACCGGCGAGAGCGGTACCGGCAAGGAGCTGGTCGCCCGGGCATTGCACGATTTCGGCAAGCGCCGCTCGGCGGCCTTTGTCGCGATCAACATGGCCGCGATCCCGCGCGAGCTGATCGAAAGCGAGCTGTTCGGCCACGAGAGGGGCGCCTTTACCGGGGCGACCTCGCGCAGCATGGGGCGGTTCGAGCAGGCCAAAGGCGGCACGCTGTTTCTCGACGAGATCGGCGACATGCCGGCCGAGGCGCAGACGCGCCTCCTGCGGGTGCTGCAGGAGGGCGAATACAACGCGGTCGGCGGCCGCCAGCCGATCCGGGTCGATGTCCGCATCATCGCCGCCACCCATCGCGATCTGCCGCAGCTGATTCGCCAGGGGCTGTTCCGCGAGGATCTGTTCTACCGGCTCAACGTCGCACCGATCCGGCTGCCGCCGCTGCGCGAGCGCAGCGCCGACATCCCGGCCCTGGTGCGCCATTTCACCTCGCTCGCCGCGCGCGAGGGCTTGCCGCTCAAGACCATCGACGAGGCGGCGATGGAGCGGCTGCGCCGCTACCGCTGGCCGGGAAATGTGCGCGAGCTCGAAAACATGGTGCGCCGTCTGGCCGCGCTCTACTCGCAGGAAGTAATCGGCCTCGATGTCATCGACGTCGAGCTGGCCGAGGCACCGCCACCGGCGGTGCTGCCGGCGGAAGCCGCAGGTGGCGAGGGACTCGCGGCGGCGGTCGAACGCCACATCACCGATTATTTCGCGGCGCACCGGGGCACGCCGCCGGCTGCCGGGCTCTACGACCGGGTGCTGCGCGAGATCGAGCGTCCGTTGATCGTGGCGACGCTCGGGGCGACCCGCGGCAATCAGATCAAAGCCGCCCATCTGCTCGGCCTCAACCGCAATACGCTGCGCAAGAAGATCCGCGAATTGGACATCCCGGTCGTCCGCGGCCTAAAATAGGCCGGTGCCGCGCCCGCTGCTGCTATCGAACTTCCGCCGCCCGGCGGAACCGGCCTTGCGGTGGGGGCGGCGGGGGTAGGCTCGTCGGAGCATCGTTTCGGCGGCGACTTCGGTAAGGATCGGTGAATGAGCCTGGCGCGACGGGTCCACACCTGGACCGGCGGCATTGGCCTGTGGCGCAAGGTCGCGATCGCACTCGCGGCCGCGGCGCTGGCTTCGGGGATCGCGACCTATCTGGCGCTGACCGGCGCGCCGCCATTCGGGCCCCGCTCGCGGGTCGTCCTGACGCTGCTCAATCTCGACCTCGTGCTGTTGCTGGCCTTGGCCGCCGTGGTCGCAAAGCGGCTGGTCGAGGTGTGGATGGAACGCCGGCGCGGACTTGCCGGTTCGCGGCTGCAAATCCGGCTGGTTGGGCTGTTCACCCTGATCGCGGTGATGCCGACGATCATCGTCGCGGTGTTTTCCTACCTGTTCTTCGGCTCCGGCATCGAATCCTGGTTCAGCGACAAGGTGCGTACCGCAATCACCGAATCAGTCGCGGTGGCCGATGCCTATGTCAAGGAGCACCAGCAGGCGATCCGGGCCGATGCGCTGGCGATGGCCAACGACCTCGATCGCTCGGCCTCCTCGCTGCGGCTCAACCCGCAATACCTCGCGCCGGTGCTGACCGCTCAGGCGGCGATGCGGCAACTGACCGAAGCCGCGGTCCTTGATCGCAGCGGGGCGATGCTGGCGCGTACCGGCCTCATGTTTGCGCTCGGCTTCGAAGACGTCAGCAAGGACGCGTTGCGCCGGGCCCAGCAGGGCGAGGTCGTCATCATGACCGACGACCGGGAAGAGCGGGTGCGCGCGCTCGTCCGGCTCAACGAGTTCAGCGATCTCTATCTCTATGTCGGGCGGTTTATCGAACAGCGGGTGCTCGCCCATCGCGATGAAACGCATCTCGCGGCGGCGCAGTACGAGCAGCTCGAAGGCCAGCGTTCCGGGCTCCAGATCAAGTTCGCGGTCATTTACATCGTGGTCGCGATGCTGGTCCTCGCAGCGGCCATCGCGATCGGCATCCACTTCGCAGCCCAGTTCGCCGATCCGATCAGCCGGCTGGTCGGGGCGGCCGAGCGGGTCAGCGGCGGCGACCTGTCTGCCCGGGTTCCCGAGGGCGACAAGGACGACGAGCTGGTGTCGCTGAGCCGCGCCTTCAACCGGATGACCTACCAGATCCAGAGCCAGCAGAGCGAGCTGATCGACGCCAACCGCCAGCTCGACGAGCGGCGCCGCTTTACCGAAACGGTGCTGACCGGGGTGTCCGCCGGGGTCATCGGCCTCGATCGCGCCGGCCGGATCTACCTGCCCAACCGGACGGCCTCCGCGCTGCTCGGCGTCGATCTCGATCTCTCGATTGGCGAGGATCTTGCCGAAGTCGCGCCCGAAATGGCCCGGCTCCTGAAGCTGAGCGCCCGGCGCCCCGACCGGCTGGCTCAGGCGCAGGTCCAGATCGCCGGCGCCGACAGCATGCGCACGCTGTTGGTCCGCATCGCCGCCGAGCACGACGATGGCGAGATTCGCGGCTTTGTCGTCACCTTCGACGACATTACCGAGCTGGTGTCGGCACAGCGCAAGGCCGCCTGGGCCGACATCGCCCGCCGCATCGCGCACGAGATCAAGAACCCGCTGACCCCGATCCAGCTCTCGGCCGAGCGCCTAAGGCGCAAATATCTGAAGGAGATCAAGAAGGATCCGGAGACTTTCCGCATCTGCACCGATACGATCATCCGGCACGTCGAGGATATCGGGCGGATGGTCGACGAATTCTCGTCGTTCGCCCGAATGCCGGCGCCGGTGCTGAAACCCGAAGATCTGGCGACGATCGTCGAACAGGCATTGTTCCTGGAGCGCACGGCGCATCCCAAGATCGGCTTCGAAACCCGTTTTGCCGTGCGTCCGGTGCCGCTGCGATGCTATGCGCGCCTCATCGGCCAGGCGCTGATAAATATCATCAAGAATGCAATCGAATCGATCGAGGGGCGAATCGCCGAGGGTGGCCCGACCCCGCCCGGCCAGATCATCGTGACGGTCGAGGCGGACGGCCCGGTCGCGGTCACCATCGAGGACAATGGCAAGGGCTTGCCGCGGCAGGGCCGCGAGCAATTGACCGAGCCCTACGTCACGACCCGCGCGAAAGGCACCGGGTTGGGCCTCGCCATCGTGAAGAAGATCATGGAAGATCATCGCGGGCAGCTGATGCTGTCGGATCGGGAACGTGGGGGCGCTCGGGTGCGGCTGGTCTTCGCCGGCGATGCGCACCCCGTCAGCCACGCCGAGCCGCTCACGGTGCCGGCGGAGTTAAGTTCGGTCAGCCATGGCACATGACATCCTGATCGTAGACGACGAAGCCGACATCCGGATGCTGATCGGCGGGGTGTTGAAGGACGAAGGCTACGCGACGCGCGACGCCGCCGACAGCAGCGAGGCGCTCGCCGCCATCCAGGCGCGCCAGCCGACCCTCGTCGTCCTCGACATCTGGCTGCAAGGCAGCGAACTCGACGGCATCGGCATCTTGCGCCAGCTGCAGACCGAGATGCCTTCGGTGCCGGTGGTGATGATCAGCGGGCACGGCACGATCGAGACCGCGGTCGAGGCGATCAAGATCGGCGCCTACGATTTTATCGAGAAGCCGTTCAAGAGCGGGCGCCTGCTGCTCGTCGTCGCGCGCGCGATCGAGGCGGCGCAGCTGCGCCGCGAGAATGCCGAATTGAGGCTGCGCGCCGGCGGCGAGCTTGATCTCGTCGGCGCCTCACCGGCGATCAACCAGCTGCGCCAGCAGATCGAGCGGGTCGCGCCGACCGGCAGCCGGGTCCTGATCACCGGGGCGCCGGGCTCCGGCAAGGAAGTGGTCGGCCGCCTCTTGCATACGCGCTCGCGCCGCTCGGCGGGGCCGTTTGTCCCGGTCAATTGCGCGACGATGCGACCCGACCGGCTGGAGATCGAGCTGTTCGGCTGCGAGGCGAGCAATGACGGTGTCCCGCGTAAGATCGGCACCTTCGAGCGGGCGCATGGCGGGACCCTGTTTCTCGACGAGGTCGCCGACATGCCGCTCGAGACGCAGGGCAAGATCGTGCGCGCCTTGCAGGAGCAGACCTTCGAGCGGGTAGGGGGCTCGCGCCGGGTCGAGGTCGATGTCCGCGTCGTCGCGTCGTCCAATCGCGAATTGTCGGGCGAGATCGCGGCCGGCCGGTTTCGTGAGGATCTCTTCTATCGGCTGAACGTCGTGCCGATCCGGGTGCCGGCGTTGCGCGAGCGCCGCGAGGACATCCCGCTCTTGGCCCGGCATTTTGTCCAGCGCGGGGCGGAGGCGGCGCGGATCGCGGCGCGCGACTTCGGCGAGGACGCGCTGGCCGCGTTACAGGCCTACACCTGGCCGGGGAACGTGCGGCAGTTGCGCAATGTCGTCGACTGGCTGCTGATCATGGCGCCGGGCGAGATCAGCGAGCCGGTGCGCGCCGACATGCTGCCCAACGAGATCACCGCCATCGCGCCCTCTGTCGTCAAATGGGACAAGGGCAGCGAGATCATGACCCTGCCGTTGCGTGACGCGCGCGAGGTCTTCGAGCGCGAATACCTCTTGGCCCAGGTCACCCGCTTCGGCGGCAACATCTCGCGCACCGCGGCCTTTGTCGGGATGGAGCGCTCGGCATTGCACAGGAAACTCAAATCGCTCGGGGTCTTCGGCAACGAGCGCCCGCTCAAGGTCGGGACGTGATCGCCGGCATATGGCTGCCGGCGCGGGCAGAGGCCGTCCGGCTGATTTCCGGGCGCCGACGAATCCGCCGCAACCGCCGCCGAGAGACATTCCGGCAGGTTGGCAGTTTCGTGTGATGCCCGCGTCACCATATTATCCCAATGGTTATTGGCGGCTGGAGAGGCCGATGGCAAACGGCGGATGGCAGGCCATTAATCCGTCGACAATGAAGCCGGGTCCCCAGTGGGAGACCCATATCCCATTGCCGGCACCGTGAGATCGACAATGTACGATTTGCCAAAAGGAACAACCTTTGAGTTTCTCAGGGATCGGGAACTCGAATTGCTGTGCTTTGGCCCCTACGCGGTGACCTTGCACTTTGGAGGGGGTATCCAGATTCAGATCGAGGGTTCGTTTACCCACACCATCACAGAGCAGCGCGCGACGCCCGAGGCATCTCACTTCCCGCTGTCGCAATCGCAGCTTATGCGACTGCTTCTGCAGCGAGTAACCCAAGTTACAGTAAAACGAAACGGCACGCTGACTCTTGGATTTGGCAACGGGGATACGCTGGTCATCGACGGCAATCTCGGCCCCTATGAATCGTACAATGTGAATCACCCGGACGGACTGCTCGTTGTATAGGGCCCGGACTGATGTCGCGCATCGCCTATGTCGCCGGCCAGTACCTGATGCATCGCCAGGCGGCGGTCCACATCGAGGATCGCGGCTACCAGTTTGCCGACGGCGTCTACGAGGTGTTCGCGGTCAATGGCGGACGCCTCGTCGATGAGGCGCCGCATCTGGCGCGTCTCCATCGCTCGCTTGCCGAACTGCGCATCGCACCGCCGCTCGGCGATGCGGCGCTCAAGATCGTCATCCGCGAGATTGTCCGCCGCAACGGCGTCGATACCGGGATCGTCTATCTCCAGGTCACCCGCGGCGCCGCGCCGCGCGAGCATGCTTTTCCGAAGGCGGCGAAGCCCACCCTGGTGGTGACCGCGCGCCGCTCGCGCCCGCCCGACCCGCGCCTCGGGCAGGACGGCATCGCCATCATCACGATCCCCGACATCCGCTGGCAACGCTGTGACATTAAATCGGTGGCGCTGGTCGCTAATGTGCTTGGCAAGCAAACAGCCAGGGAAAAGGGTGCCTACGAAGCCTGGCAGGTCGACCGCGCCGGGCAGGTCACCGAAGGCACCTCGACCAATGCCTGGATCGTCACGGAAGAGGACACCGTGGTGACCCGCGCCGCCGACACCGCGATCCTCAACGGCGTCACCCGCCTCGCCATCCTCGACATCATCCGCCGCGACCGAGGCGAAGGCGGCGCGGGAAGCCTTTATCACCAGCACCACGGCCGATCTCTTGCCGGTCGTGCGCATCGACGACACGCCGGTCGGGGAGGGCAAGCCCGGCCCACTCGGCCGGCAGCTGCGCGCGGCCTATTTCGCGCACGCCGCTTCCGCCGCGTGAGCCGCGTGCCGCCCGCCACCGACGATCCGCCGCCGATCCGCCGGCCGCGCGCCATTCTCTTCGACTGGGACAACACGCTGGTCGACAGCTGGGCGACGATCCATGAGGCGCTCAATTTCCTGATGCGCGCGATGGGCCAGCTCGAATGGTCGCTCGCCGAGACGCGCGAGCGTGTGCGGCTCAGCCTGCGCGACGCCTTCCCGCTCTATTTCGGCGAACGCTGGGAGGAAGCGCGAGGGATCTACCTCGACAAGTTCCGGGAAATCCATCTCGATCGCTTGAGCCCGCTGCCCGGCCGCGAGGCGTTGCTGCGGGCGCTCAACAAAGAAGGGATGTTTCTCGGGGTGGTCAGCAACAAGACCGGCGAATTGCTGCGGCGCGAAGTCGCACGGCTCGGCTGGTCCGATTTTTTCGGCAGCATCGTCGGCGCCGGCGACGCGCCGGCCGACAAGCCGGCCTCTGAGCCGGTCCATCTCGCATTGTCGCCAAGCGGCGTGCCGGCCGGCGAGGAGGTATGGTTTGTCGGCGACACGGCGGTCGACATGGAATGCGCCCTGAACAGCGGCTGCATCGCCGTGCTGCTCGGCGAGGGTGAGGGCACGCCGGAGTTTGCCCGTTTCGCGCCGCGGTTGTCGTTTGCCGACGGGAGTAGCTTCTTTCGCTTGCTCGAGGGGTTGCGATTCGGTGCCACGCGCCCATCTTCGTAGGCGATACCGCGGCATCCCCGGCTTATCCGTTTCTTTCCCAAGTCGGTCGCCCTGGCTCCAAAAAGATTGGGAGACTACCCATGACGACCGAGAAATCGCAAAACGTTCAGGATGTATTTCTAAACCATGTCCGCAAGAACAAGACCCCGGTAACCGTGTTTCTGGTGAATGGGGTTAAGCTGCAAGGGATCATCACCTGGTTCGACAACTTTTGCGTGCTGCTGCGGCGCGATGCGCACTCGCAGCTGGTCTACAAGCACGCGATCTCGACGGTGATGCCGGCGCAACCGATCCAGCTGTTCGACGGCGGCAAGGAGCCTGACGAGCTCTGAGCAGCAGCGACCCGTCATCCACCGCGCCGACCAGCCGCGCCCTCGTCATTCATCCGGCGGCGAAGCCGGGCACTGTCCGCCGCACCGAGAATTCCGGGCGCTCGTTCGAAGCCCGCCTCGACGAGGCGGTCGCGCTGGCGCGGGCGATCGACCTCGACATCGTCCGCGCCGAGATCGTCCGCGTCGCGCGGCCGGTGCCGGCGACGCTGTTCGGCCGCGGCAATGTCGAGAATCTGCGCGCCATCATTGCTGAGGGCGCGATTGGCCTCGTCATCGTCGACGGGCCGCTGAGCCCCGTGCAGCAGCGCAACCTCGAGCGGCGCTGGCAAGCGAAGGTGATCGACCGCACCGGCCTCATCCTCGAGATCTTCGGGGCGCGCGCCCGCACCCATGAGGGCCGCTTGCAGGTCGAGCTG
>WNFO01005909.1_pt1 | contig 10767 bp, 7 predicted proteins | sample 5400251 | NCBI WGS metagenome assembly WNFO01 (sample SAMN13153354, study PRJNA577476) | soil metagenome | isolation source: 100 cm saprolite under Madrone tree | place: USA:California | collected 2016-06-14 | reverse complement strand
GGATGAACTCGAAGGCCTCGCCGACCAGTTCAACGACATGGGCGCGCGGCTGCAGGAATCCTACGCCGACCTGGAGAACAAGGTTGAGCAGCGCACCGCCGAACTGAGCGAATCGCTCGAGCAGCAGACCGCGACCTCGGAAGTATTGCAGGTCATCAGCAGCACGCCCGGCGACTTGGGGCCGGTGTTCAGGAGCATGCTGGAAAACGCAACGCGGATTTGCGGCGCAAATTTTGGCCTGATGTATCTTTACGAGGAGGGGAGCTTCCGTCCCGTTGCGCTCCACAATGTGCCAGCCGCCTACGCCGCCTGGCTGGCGCCCACGCCGTACCAACCGCACCCGCAAAGCGGCCTGGGCACCGTTGCCCGGACCCACCAAGTGCTCCACATCGAAGATATTCGAACCCTGCCGCCCTATCTGGAGGGCAATCCTCCCGTCGTTGCGATGTCCGATATTGCGGGCGCCCGAACGATCCTCATCGTGCCAATGCTCAGGGAAAACGAGTTGATCGGAACAATTGCGATCTACCGCCAGGAGGTAAATCTTTTTGCCGACAAGCAGATCAGTCTTCTCACCAACTTTGCCAAGCAGGCGGTGATCGCCATCGAGAACACGCGGTTGCTCAAGGAATTGCGTCAGCGCACTGATGATCTGACCGAGTCGCTGGAGCAACAGACCGCGACCTCGGAGGTATTGCAAGTCATCAGCAGCACGCCCGGCGATTTGGAGCCGGTGTTCAAGAGCATGCTGGAGAACGCAACGCGCATTTGCGGCGCAAATTTTGGCCAGATGAATCTCTACGAAGAGGGGAGCTTCCGTCGCGTTGCGCTCTACAATATGCCAGATGTCTACGCCTCGCTGGCGCCCACGACGTTCCAACCGCACCCGCAAAGTGGTCTCGGCACCGTTGCCCGAACCCACCAACTAGTCCACATCGAAGATATTCGAACCCTGCCGCCCTATCTGGAGGGCAGTCCTTCCGTTGTTGCAATAGCCGATCTTGCCGGGGCCCGGACATATTTCGTCGTGCCGATGCTCAAGGAAAACGAGTTGATCGGCGCAATCACGATTTACCGCCAGGAGGTCAAGCCGTTTACCGTAAAGCAGACCGAACTCGTTGGTAACTTCGCCAAACAAGCCGTCATCGCCATCGAGAACACTCGGCTGCTGAAGGAATTGCGTCAGCGAACGGATGATTTGACCGAGTCGCTGGAGCAACAGACCGCGACCTCGGAGGTATTGCAGGTCATCAGCTCGTCGCCGGGTGAACTGGAGCCTGTGTTCCGGACGATGCTTGAGAATGCCACGCGTGTCTGCGGAGCGTCGTTTGGCACGATGAATCTCTGGGATGGCGAGAAATTCAATATCGCTACGGATTACAACATTCCGCCTGCGTTCTCGGCTTTCCGGCGGCAGACGCCGATCCGCCCGTATCCCGGCACCACGCTTGAGGCCGTCGTCAAGACGCACCGGTTCGCCCAAGTGTATGACCTGAGGGAGAGCCCGGCTTACCTTGCTGGCGTTCCCAACGTGGTCGGGATGGTTGAGATCGCGGGGGCCCGGACCCTTATGGTCGTACCGATGTTGAAGGAAGACGAATTGATCGGTGCGATCACAATCTTCCGACAGGAGGTGCGTCCGTTCACAGACAAGCAAATCGCGCTGGTCGAGAATTTCACAAAGCAGGCGGTGATCGCCATCGAAAACACACGCCTGCTTAAGGAGCTGCGCCTGCGCACCGACGACCTGACCGAATCCCTGCAGCAGCAGACCGCGACCGCCGACGTGCTGAAAGTCATCAGCCGCTCGGCGTTCGACCTGAAATCGGTGCTCACGACGCTTGCGGAATCGGCGAAGTCGCTGTGCGGCGCGTCGTTCGGCGTGATCTTCCTGCGTGACGGGGATGTACTGCGGCATCAGGCCGAGTCGGGCTGTCCCCCCGCGCTGATCGAATTTCTCAACGATCATCCGATCCGGAGAAGCCGCGAGACTTTTACCGGCCGCGTCTTTATGGACGGCAAGGTAGCGCACCTGCCGGATGTGCTAACCGATCCCGATTACAATTTCGGCGCCGGGCCGGAACTCGGCGGATATCGCGCGGCTCTCGCGGTGCCGTTGATGCGCGATGGCGCAGTTGAAGGCGTGCTATCGCTGGCAAGACCGGAGCCCGGTCCGTTTACATCTCGACAGATCGAACTCGTGCAGACCTTCGCCGATCAGGCCGTCATCGCCATCGAGAATGCGCGGCTGTTCGGCCAGGTTCAGGAGCGAACCCGGGAATTGTCGCAGTCGCTCGACGAGTTGCGCACCGCGCAGGATCGGCTGATCCAGACCGAAAAACTCGCTTCGCTCGGCCAGCTCACCGCCGGCATCGCGCATGAAATCAAGAATCCGCTCAATTTCGTCAACAATTTCTCGGCGCTGTCAGCGGAATTGATCGACGAGCTGAACGAGGCGCTCAAGTCGACTGATCTCGACGACAAGGTCCGGGAGGAAATCGACGAGCTGACCGAGATGCTGAGGGGCAATCTCGAAAAGGTGGTGCAGCACGGCAAGCGCGCCGATTCGATCGTAAAGAACATGCTGCTGCATTCGCGCGAAGGCTCGGGCGAGCACCGGCCGGTCGATATCAACGCGATCGTCGAGGAAAGCCTCAATCTCGCCTATCACGGAGCGCGCGCGGAGAAATCCGGGTTCAACATCACGCTGCAGCGTGACCTCGATCCCGACGCCGGCCTGATCGACCTCTACCCGCAGGAGATCACGCGGGTGTTCCTCAACCTGATTTCAAACGGTTTTTACGCCGCCACCAAGCGCAAGGAAAGAGGCGAGGATAGCTTTGAGCCGACGCTGAGCGCGTCCACAAAAAGCCTCGGTAACAAGGTGGAAATCCGGATCCGCGACAACGGCACCGGGATCCCGCTGGAAGTAAAGGAGAAGATGTTCAATCCCTTTTTCACCACCAAACCCGCCGGCGAGGGAACCGGACTTGGCCTTTCGATGAGCCACGACATCGTGGTGAAACAACATGGCGGCAAGATCGACGTCGATACCAAGCCAGGCGTATTTACAGAATTCATTATTACGCTTCCGCGGACGGGGGCAGCACAAGCACAGGCTGGAGGCAAAAATTGAGCGTTTACATACTCGTGGTCGATGATGAGCCCGACGTGGAAGCCTTGTTTCGTCAGCAGTTCCGGCGCGACATAAAATCCGGACGGTTCCTGATGGAATTTGCTTCGTCAGCGCCCGCGGCGCTGGTCCGGGCTGCTGACGTCAAGGATCCGTCCCTGATTTTGATTCTGTCCGACATCAACATGCCCGGCATGAGCGGGCTCGAAATGCTGCCGAAGGTGCGGGCCGAACGGCCCGACGTTCCCGTCATCATGATCACGGCCTATGGCGATGCTGAAACCCGGCGCAAGGCGATCGAGCGCGGCGCGATGGACCTTTTGACCAAGCCGATCGATTTCGCGCTGCTGCGCAACGAGATCGATACCAGGCTCGAGCAAGCCGCATGACCGCAACCATCCTCTTTGTCGACGATGAGCCCGATCTCGAGGCTCTGGTCCTGCAGAAATTCCGCAGGCAGATTCGCGACGGGGCGGTGCAATTCATGTTCGCCCATGACGGCATCGAGGCGCTGCAGTCGATCGAGGATCATCCGCACGTCGACATGGTGGTGTCTGACATCAACATGCCGCGGATGGACGGGCTGTCATTGCTGCAGAAACTGCAGGAGGCCGAGGACAAGAAATCGACCATCATCGTCTCCGCCTATGGCGACATGAGCAACATCCGCACCGCGATGAACCGCGGCGCGTTCGATTTTCTGACCAAGCCGATCGATTTCGGCGATCTCGAAATGACCATCGACAAGACCATCCGCCATGTCGAGATGATGCGCGAGGCGCGCCGCCGCCAGGCCGAAGCCGAGCGCGCCCACGCCTCGCTGTCGCGATATTTTTCGCCGCAGATCGCAAGCCGCCTCGCCTGCGAGGGCGAAGCCGACGGCATGACGGTGCATCGGCGTGAGGTCGCGACCATCTTCACCGACGTCACCAGTTTTACCTCGCTGGTTGAAACCATCGCGCCGGAAGTGCTGGGGGCGTTGCTCAATGAGTATGTCGGCGGCATGACCGACGTCGTCTTCGCGCATGAAGGCACGGTTGCGAAGATGATCGGCGACGCCATCCAGATTCTCTTCAACGCGCCCGGAGACCAGCCGGACTATGCGACACGCGCGGTCGCCTGCGCGCGCGATCTGGATGTATGGGCCGAGGGGTTTCGCGAGCGTTGGAAGTCCAAAGGTGTGAATTGCGGCGTAACCCGCATCGGCGTTCACGCCGGTCCCGCGCTGGTCGGCAATTTCGGCGGCAGCCGTTTCTTCGATTACACCGCCTATGGCGATACCATCAACATCGCGGCGCGGCTCGAGGGCGCCAACAAGTTTCTCGGGACGCGCATTTGCGTCAGCGCCACGGTCGCCGAAGGCACCGAGAATTTCAAGGGACGGCCGGTCGGCGATCTCATGCTGCGCGGGCGCAGCGAGCCGCTCCGGGCCTACGAGCCGTTGCTGGCAGCGGCGTTCGAGGGGCCGGCGACCAGACAATATGCCGAGGCCTTCACCAAGCTGGAAGCCGGCGACGCGGCTGCGATGCCGGCCTTTGCCGCGCTGGTCGGGCGGCATGCCGACGATGCGCTGGCGGGCTTCCACCTGAGACGCCTGCTCAACGGCGCCAAGGGCGTCCGCTTGCAGCTCGAATAGGGCCATCAGGGGAAGCAGGAGATGACGCACGATTTTCCGGCCGGCAATTACCGGTTCATCCCGGCGGTGTTTCAGTATTCGAGCGGGGCTGCGGCCGCTTCCGGCTTTGAGATCGAACGCGTGCGTTTTGACACGTTGCTGCCGCTGGCCGAGGGATTTGCGCAAGCCGCGAAATATATCCGAACCGCAGGACGGCCGCTGACGGCTTTTTGCGCCTGCGAGCTGCGCTCACCGGCGGCATTTACCGAGGATGGATTTCGACGCTTCAACGAGCATTATGTAAAAACGCTCGCGGCATGGGGCCTGTTCGACGGGACCGTCAATCCGGTGGCGCGCAGCAACGTCTGCCCGGAGATCGACCCGCCGGCCGAGCCGTCATTTTACGCCTTCTCCTTCACACGCCCGAGCCAAAGCATGACTCCGTCATTCGTCATTGCCGGCGGCGCCGAATTGCGCGGCGGCAGCGGCAGCTATCCCGAGCGTATCGTGCGCTACCGCAACCTCAGCCCGGAAGGGTTGAAGGAAAAGGTCCGGTTCACGGTGAGCGAAATGGAAGGCCGTCTCGGCGCGTTCGGGTTCGGCTGGAGAGACACCACGGCGGTGCAGGCCTATACCGTGCATGACTTCCATGCGGTCATGACCGACGAACTGGTCCGCCGCGGCGCCACCCGTCCGGGCCTGACCTGGCATTTTGCGCGGCCGCCGGTGATCGATCTCGAATACGAGATGGATTGCCGCCGGGTGATGCGCGAGACGGTGATTTAGAACAGGCGAGGCGCCGTTACCGCTCGCGCGGATCGAGCGCGTCGCGCAGGCCGTCGCCGACCAGGTTGAACGACAGCACCACGAGAAAGATCGCAAGCCCCGGCCAAAGCGCCATCCACGGCGCGCTGGTCAGAAAGCGCTGCGCTGCATTCAGCATGCTGCCCCAGGACGGAGCAGGCGGCTGCTGCCCGAGCCCCAGGAACGACAACGCCGCTTCGGCGATGATCGCCGCCGCAATCGAAAGCGTTGCCTGCACCAACAGCGCCGGCATGATATTGGGCAGAATGTGAAACAGCGCGATGCGCCAGCGCGGATTGCCCATGGCGCGAGCGGCCTCGACACAGTCCTCGACCTTGACGCTCATCACCTGGCCCCGCGTCAGCCGCACGAAGATCGGCGTCGTGGTAATGCCGATGGCGATCATGGCGTTGCCAAGGCTCGGTCCGAGAAACGCCGCCAGCGCAATGGCGAGGATCAGGAACGGGCAGGCCAGCATGGCGTCGGTGATCCGGCTGATCAGAGCGTCGATGAAACCACCGCGATAGCCCGACAGCAATCCGAACGGCACGCCGATCAGAAGCGCAATCCCGACCGAGATCGCGCCGGCTATCAGCGAGGCGCGCGCGCCGTAGATCACGCGACTGAGGATATCGCGGCCGAGGTCGTCGGTGCCGAACCAGTGCAGCGCCGAGGGCGGCTTGCGCACCAGCGTCCAACTGGTCGCGATCGGGTCATAGGGCGCGATCAGCGGCGCAAACAATGCGAGCAGGATGAACGTCAAGATCACGACTAATCCTGCCACAGCGCCCTTGCGGTGAAACAACCGCCGCAGCGCGCGCCGCGCCGGACTTTCCAGTTCGTGGGAGTCGATGACGGGGATTGCGCCGAGCGCTGCGTCAGTCATGCTGCTCAAGCCCTCAGCCGCGGATTGACGAGGATATAGGCTATATCGGCGATCAGGTTCAGCGTGATGTAGATCGTCGCCGTCACTAGCACGACGCCCTGCACAACGGCATAGTCGCGATTGAACACGGCATCGACGATCAGCTTGCCAAAGCCTGGAATCGAAAAAATCTGCTCGGTCAGCACCGCGCCCGACAATAGCGTGCCGAGTTCGAGCGCGCCCAGCGTAATGACCGGCGTCAGCGCGTTGCGCATGGCGTGCTTGAGGATGACGGAGCGTTCGGAAAGGCCCTTGGCGCGGGCGGTGCGGACATAATCGCTTTCGAGCACCTGCAGCATGGCGCTGCGGGTATGCCGCATCAGGATCGCCGCGATCGCGTTGCCAAGCACGAATGCGGGCATGATGGTGGACGCGAGGCTCGCGCGCCAGTTTTCGGAAAGCGGCACGTAGCCCGACGCCGGCAGCCAGCCGAGCTCGATCGAAAACAGAAAGATCAGCATGATCCCGAGCCAGAAATTCGGCGTCGAGATGCCCCAGAGCGCGAACAAGTTCGCCCCATAGTCCCAGGCCGTACCCTTCTTCACCGCCGACACGATGCCTGCGGGAATTCCGATCAGAAACGCGATCACGATCGCCATCGACGCCAGCTGGATCGTCACCGGCAGTTTTTGCACGATCAGCTCGCGCACCGGCACCTTGATGCGGAGCGACTCACCGAAGTCCCCGGACACGACGCCCTTGACCCAGTAGACGTATTGAACCGGAATCGGCTGATCGAGCCGATACTGCTGACGGATCTGCGCGATGACATTGGGGTCGCGCTCTTCCCCGGCCATCACCAGCGCCGGATCTCCGGGCAATAGTTGCTGCAGCGAGAAGATCAGGATCGACACGAAGAACAGCGTCGGGATCAGCTGCAGGATACGCTTGCCGAGGAAATTCAGCATGGCGCACGCACAATCTGACGCGCGAGAAAGCTACGTGCGACGTAGAACGGTCTCGATGTAGACGTTCCCTCCCCCCTTGTGGGGGAGGGGCAGGGAGGGGGGTAACCCAACGGGATTCTGTGCGTGTGGCACCCCCCACCCCAACCCTCCCCCACAAGGGGGGAGGGAGCAGAGAGACAGCGCGCCGCACCGCATCCGGGACACGAGAAGGGCGTAACCATCCTCACTTCAACTTCAACCCGATCACGCGCACCAGGCCGTCCGGCATCTGCTTGTAGCCTTCGAGCTTGGTCGTATGCGCGATCAGCAGCTTGCGATGATAAAGATAGATCAGCGGCTCGTCGTTGAGCACGATCTTCGTCAGCTTTTCGTAGATCGCCTTGCGCTGCACGGGATCGGTGACGAGGCGCGCGTCTTCGAGCGCCTTGTCGGCCTCCGGATTGGAATAGCCGCCATCATTCTGCGGCGCTTTGGTGTGCATAAAGACGTAGGAATTGCCATCAGGATCGATCCGGCCGCTCCAGCCGATCAGGAACGCCTGGAATTCACCGGCCTGGGCTTGCTTGAAAGAGGTCGCAAACTCGATAAGACGGATTTTCAGGTCGAAGCCCGCTTCTGCCGCCATCGACTGGATCACCTGGGCCACCGCTTCGTTCTCCGCCCCCTTGGGCACCATGAGATCGACGCTGATGGGCAGGGCAGCGCCGGACTCCTTCAATAGGGCCTTGGCTTTGGCGATATCGCGCTTAGGAATCGGAAACGCCTTTTGGTAATGAGGATGCTCCGGGCTCACCCACTGGTTGCCGGGCGTGAATTCCCCGTTGAACACGACCTGGTTGAGGGCCTCACGATCGATCGAGAGATCGAGCGCCTGACGCACTTTCTCCGACTGGCTGAGCGGACCTTTGTTCTTGTCGTTGTTGACGTTGATGGTGAGGCCCAAATACCCGAGCTCCAGCGCAGTCGATAGCTTGAGCCTCGAATCGGCGCGGACGTCCTTGATATCGGTCGCCAGCACGCGTTCGATCAGGTCAAGCCCGCCGGATTTCAGGTTGGCGAGCCGCACCGTGGCGTCAACGATCGGCAGGAACACCACGCGATCAATGAAGACGTTATCCTTGTTCCAGTAATCGGCGAATTTCTCGAACACGATGCGATCCTGCTGCACACGTTCGACGAATTTGTAGGGCCCGGCGCAAACCGGATGCAGTCCGAACCTGTCGCCTTCGGCTTTCGCTGCCTTCGGCGACATCATCATGCCGGCGCGGTCGGTAAGCTGCGCGATCAGCGGCGAGAAGGGCGTCTTCAGGACCAGCTTGATGGTCAGGGGATCGACGACCTCGACATGGTCGACGGTCGCCAGTTCCGGTTTGCGGAACGAGCCCTGCATGTTCAGGTGGCGCTCCAGCGAAAATTTTGCAGCTTCCGCATCGAGTGGTTCGCCATCGTGGAATTTGACGCCCGGCCGCAGCTTGATCGTGACCTCCTTGCCGTCGGCGGAGGTCTCATGGGAGAGCGCGAGCTGCGGGACGATGTTGAGCTTCTCGTCGATGTCGAACAGCTTGTCGCAAAACGATGCGAACACGATGCGGCCGACATAGGTGCGCGCCATGGTCGGGTCGAGGATATCGGGATCCTCGGCAAGCCCGATGCGCAGCGTGGTCTGGGCGTGGACGCCCGCCTGAAGCGATAGCAACAATGCCGCCGCAAACATCGCCAAACGCAGGATTTTCATGAGATTGGTCTCCATATTCAACAGCCTGTCGAAGGCATGGGCTCGACGATATCAACCCCGGAAGAACCGGGGACTTCCACAGCGGCGCTGAAAGCCGCCACCAATCGTTCCAGTGCCGGCGAAAGGCTGTCGACAGGGATGACGGCGTCGGGCGGCGGCAGTTCGGCTACGCGATGACATGCGGCGAAGTGGCCCGCCGCATCAGCGAGCAATTGCGGCGGCTCAACGCGGCAGCGTTCGATGACATACGGGCACCGCGTATGAAAGCGGCAGCCGGACGGCGGGTTGAGTGCGCTCGGCATCTCGCCTTGCAGCACAATCCGGCTGCGCTTGGCCCGCGGTTTGGGCACCGGGATCGCCGACAGCAGCGCGCGGCTGTAGGGGTGGCGCGGCGAGGCGAACAGCGCCTCCGCCTCCGCGGTCTCCACGATGCCGCCGAGATTCATCACGGCGACGCGGTCGGCGATGTGTTTTACCACCGCAAGGTCATGCGAGACGAAGATGTAGGCGAGCCCAAGCCGGTCCTGCAGATCGCGCAGCAGGTTCAGGATTTGCGAACGGATCGACACGTCCAGCGCCGAGACCGGCTCGTCGCAGATGATGAGCTTCGGCTCGACCGCGAGCGCGCGAGCAATGGCGATGCGCTGGCGCTGGCCGCCGGAGAATTCGTGCGGGTAGCGGCGGGCGAAGCGCGGCGCGAGGCCAACCAGACGCAGCAATTCCTCGACGCGTTCGCGACGGCCCGCGGGCGGCACCAGGTCATGCAACGACAATGGTTCGGTCAAGATCTGGCCGACGGTCATGCGCGGGTTGAGCGAGGCGTAGGGATCCTGAAAAATGATCTGCGCATCGCGGCGGAAGGCACGCAATTGATCGGCGTCGAACGCGAGCAGATCGCGGCCCTCGAAACGGATGTGGCCTGAATCCGGCTCGATCAGCCGCAGCACCAGCCGGCTCACCGTGGATTTGCCGCATCCGGATTCGCCGACCAGTGCGAGCGTCTTGCCGGCATCGACGCTGAAACTTACGCCATCGACCGCCTTTATGAATGCGGTCGGCCGCCCGAACACCGAACGGCCGGCGACGAAATGTTTTACGAGATTGTCGACCTCGAGCAGGGCGGTCATCTTTTCCGCTCCCAAGAGCGAAAGCTATCGTGTCCCGGGCGCTGCGCAGCGTGCAACGACCCGCTGCAGAACCGGGACCCAGCTCGGATGAGCACTGGTCTGGACTCCGGTTCAGCGGCGCAACACTGCGCTGCGCTTGTGCTGCACCGGGCCCGGGGAACGAACGGAGAAAGCAGCGCGGTCACGACACCAGCCTCTCCAGCGGCGCCTTGATGCAGCGCGACCAGTGCGTGGGGCTTAACGCCACCATCGGCGGCGGCGCGGCGACGCAGGCTTCGCCGACGAAGGGACACCGCGCGGCGAAGCGGCAGCCGGACGGCAGCTTCGTCATGTTCGGGACCATGCCCTGGATGGTCGCAAGATGCGAGGCGCGGCGATCGAGCCGCGGGATCGAACCGAGCAGGCCGACGGTGTAGGGATGCTGGGGCGATGCAAACAATTCGTCGACCGGGGCGCGTTCGACGATTTCGCCGGCATACATCACCGCGACCTCGTCGCAGACCTCGGCGACCACGCCGAG
>WNFO01014355.1_pt1 | contig 10769 bp, 8 predicted proteins | sample 5400251 | NCBI WGS metagenome assembly WNFO01 (sample SAMN13153354, study PRJNA577476) | soil metagenome | isolation source: 100 cm saprolite under Madrone tree | place: USA:California | collected 2016-06-14 | reverse complement strand
GATCGGGCGACGCGCACGGCGACGGTCCTGGTTCCGCGCTCGCAGCTGTCGCTGGCGATCGGGCGCGACGGCCAAAACGCGCGCCTCGCCGCCAAGCTCACCGGCTACCGAATCGACATCAAAGCCGGCGAAGGCGACGCGCAAAACGATGTCGAAGTCGCGCCGTGAGCCCGTCCGAACCTGCGTCGCTTGCCGGCAGGAGGCGGGCAAGAGGAGCCTGGTCCGCGTGGTCCGCGATGTAACGGGCGCCGTAACCATCGACGCCACAGGACGGGCTCCCGGGCGCGGCGCTTACCTTCATCGCGATGCCGCGTGCGTCGAAATAGCGCGTAAGAAGAAGGCTCTCGACCGGGCTTTGAAGGCGAGCGTCAGCGCCGACTTTTGGGCTGAGCTGGGCTTGTAGCGGACCCGGCGTCAGGTTTCGAATTCGCCCCGGACGGCATAATCATACGTTCGGGCATGAAGTCACACGAACTCGCACGCGAACTCGGGATCAGCCAAAAGGAGCTGGTGAACTTCCTCCAGCAACGGCGGCTGACGCGCAACGCCGCGGCGCCACTGGCGCCGGGCGCGATCGAGGCTGCCCGCTCAGCCTTCAAACCGACGTCCGTCGCGGTCAAGATCGAGACCAACGGCGAGCGCAAGGCCGTGCTGCCGCCGACCCTCTCGGTGAAGGACCTCGCCGAGAAGCTCGGCGTGAGCCCGGTCGAGGTCATCAAGAAGCTGATGGCGTCGAAGATCCTGGCCACGATCAACCAGGTCATCGACTTCTCCACGGCCGAGATCGTGGCGGACGAGTTCGGTTTCACAGTCGAGCCGGTCAAGAGCGAGGACGTTGTCGCCGTCGAGTCGGCGGAGGGCGCGGGCGACGTCGTCACCACCTCGCGCGAGGAGCTCTTCTCGGTCGCCAACGAGGACCCGAGCAAGCTCGTCCCGCGACCACCCATCGTCACGGTCCTCGGCCACGTCGACCACGGCAAGACCTCGATCCTCGACGCCATCCGCAAGACGCGAGTCGCGGCCGGTGAGGCCGGAGGCATCACCCAGCGCATAGGCGCCTACAAGATCGAGACCGCCGACGGCCACGACGTCGTGTTCATCGACACGCCGGGGCACGAGGCCTTCACCGCGATGCGCGCCCGCGGCGCGCAGGTCACCGACATCGCGGTCCTGGTCGTCGCGGCTGACGACGGCGTGATGCCGCAGACGATCGAGGCGATTCACCACGCACGCGCGGCCAAGGTGCCGATCATCGTGGCGATCAACAAGATCGACAAAGAGAACGCCAACCCTGAGCGAGTCCATCAGGAGCTCGCGGCCCAAGGCATCGTCACGCGCCACTATGGCGGCGAGCTCGAGTGCGTCCACCTCAGCGCCAAGACCGGCAAGGGCATCGACGACCTGCTGACGACCATCGTGCTGTCGTCTGACATCCTCGAGCTCAAGGCGAACCCGGATCGAAACGCGCTCGGCACGGTAGTCGACGCCCACCTCGAGCGAGGCCGCGGGCCCGTCGCGACCGTGCTCGTGCAGGGGGGGACGCTGCGCGTCGGCGACGACTTCGTTTGCGGCCACATCTACGGCCGCGTTCGCGCGCTCACCGACGACCGCGGGGGCAGCGTGACCGACGCGCCGCCCGCGACGCCGGTGGTGGTGTCGGGCATGAGCGAGGTCCCCCAGGCGGGCGACATCTTCCAGGTGGTCGGGTCGGAGAAGGCCGCCCGCCAGATCGCGCTCACGAAGCTGACGGAGCGCCGCACCTCCGAGGCGGCGAGGGACGTCGCCCCGCGAATCACCCTCGAAGAGCTTGCGCGCCGCGCCAAGGAAGGCGAGGTCAAGGAGCTCAGCCTGGTCGTCAAGGCCGACGCGCAGGGGACCCTCGAGGCGCTTCTCAGCGCGCTGCAGAAGATCGAAGACCCGGTGGTCGCGATCAAGATCGTCGGCCAGGGTGTCGGCGCCGTCAGCGACTCCGACCTTCTACTGGCCGGCGTCTCCAACGCGATCATCGTCTGCTTCAACCTCAAGCCCACGCCGGCCGCGCAGGCGGCAGCGGAGCGCGCGAAGGTCGAGGTGCGGTACTACGACGTCATCTACAAGCTGACTGAGGACGTCGAGCGCGCCGCCAAGGGCCTGCGCGAGCCGACCTACCGCCAGATTCGCGAAGGCCGGGTGGAGGTCCTCATCCCCATCAAGATCCCGCGGTTGGGCATCATTGCCGGTAGCCGTGTCGTGGAGGGCAAGGTCAGCCGCGGCGGCTGGGTCAAGCTGTTCAGAGGGAGAGAGATGATCCACGAGGGCAGGATCAACTCGCTCAAGCATTTCAAAGAGGACGTGCGCGAGATGCCGGCAGGCCAGGAGTGCGGCATCGGGCTCGAGGGCTTCGAGGCGTTTCAACCCGGTGACGTGATGGAGACGTACCGCCTCGAGCGGGAAGAAATCTAGTCAGAGACTGCTGACTGCGGAGGTCGCGATGACGAGCTACCGCGCCGATCAGGTCGGCGAGCAGGTACGCGAGGAGATCATGTCAATAATTCGTCGTGAGCTGAAGGACCCCAGGATCGGTTTCGTCAGCATCACTGCGGTGCGAATGTCTCCCGACCTGCGCCAGGCGCGCGTGCGCGTCAGCGTCCTCGGCGACCCGGACGAGCAGAAGGCTTCGATGCAGGGACTCGACTCGGCGAAGGGTCTCATCCGGCACGAGCTGGGGCGAAGGCTGCAGAACTTGAAATTCTCGCCCGACCTTCGCTTCGAGCTCGACCCTTCGATCGAGTACAGCGTGCACATCTCCGAGCTGCTCAAGGAAGTGCTGCCCGCGTCTGAGGAGGAACCGAAATAGCTACCGCGAAGACGACTGCTCGCCACGAGTACGACGAGATCAAGGACCTGATCGAGTCCAACCAGGAGATCCTGATCTTCGGCCACAAGGATGCCGATGGCGACACGCTCGGCTGCAGCCTCGCATTCGCTGAGGCGCTGCGATCCGCCGCCAAGCACGTATGGGTGGTCATACCGCCGCCCCTGCCGCAGATGTACACCTTCCTGCCCGGATTCGAGGAGATCGAAGTGGAGCCGCCGACCGGCACGGACCCGGAGTTGGTGTTCTTCTTCGACTCAGGCAACCTCGAGCGGTCGGGGAGCAGCGTCAAACAGATCGCGTCTCACGCGACGATCGTCAACATCGACCACCACCCTTCAAACTCGCGATTCGGCGACATCAACGTCATCGATCCGGGCGCGGCGGCGGTCGGACAGATGGTGATGGAGCTGCTCGATCACCTCGATTACCCGATCACGCGCACCATCGCCACCAACCTCTACGTCGCGCTGCTGACCGACACTGGCGGCTTCCGTCACGAGAACACGACCCCGAAGGCACTCGAAGACGCGGCAAGGCTGGCGCGACTCGGAGCCGACCCCGGTGGCATCGCCACCCAGGTGTACAAGATGCGACCGGAGACTACGTTGAGGCACAGCATGCGCATCGAGCTGCAGGGCCGGCTGGCGTGGGCGAAGGTCACACGCAGGATGCTGCGCGAAGCCGGAGCGGTGATGGCGGAGTCCGAAGGCATCATCGACACCCTCAACAGCATCGCGGGGCTGGAGCTGGCGATCCTCTTCAAGGAGGTGTCATCCGACCTGACCAAGATCAGCGTGCGCAGCCGCGGCGCCGTGGATGCGGCGGCCCTCTGCGCGACCTTCGGCGGCGGTGGGCACATCCGGGCGGCGGGGGCGGAGATCGAAAAGCCGATGGAAGAGGCGGTGCGTTTGGTGCTGACGGCGGCCAAGGAGGCGATCGGTGCCGCCTCAACGAACCGCTGAGCGCCCGGGTTTCCGCACCGGCGTCCTCAACGTCGACAAAGCCGCTGGTGAGACGTCCTTCCAGGTCGTGCGCCGGCTTCGTCACCTGACCGGCGCGCATCGCGTGGGCCACGGTGGCACGCTCGATCCGCTGGCGACCGGCGTGCTGCCGATACTCTTCGAATCCGCGACGCGCCTCGCCGATTTCGCCCACCAGCTTCCGAAGACTTATGTCGCCGACATCCATTTCGGCTTCACGACCGCGACCGACGACGCTGAAGCTGACCCTGAACCGTTCGCCGATCCGAGCGCATTGACGATCGACGACATCACCGAGGCGCTGACTCGATTCACGGGCCGCATCCTCCAGGAACCGCCCGCCTTCTCGGCCGTCAAGATCGACGGCCAGCGCTCATACCGGCTCGCGCGCCAGGGCGATGAGCCCAAGCCGTCCGCGCGCGAGGTCGAGGTCTACGAAGCGCGCGTTCTCGACTTCGCGCCAGGTGAGCAGGCCGTGGCGCGCGTGGAGATCCGCTGTGGGAGTGGAACGTACCTCCGCTCCATCGCGCGCGACCTTGGCCGCCAGTTGGGGGTGGGGGGCTATCTCGGGCGCCTCGTGCGCACGGCGTACGGCCCGTTGACAGTCGAGAAAGCGATGACGATCCAATCGCAAACCACCGCCGAGGAAGTTCGAGATCGGTTGCTTCCGGCCGAAGTCATACTGCCGGACATGGAGCGGGTGAAGCTCAACGTCGAGCAGGAGGCGATGGTCCGGCAGGGGCGAGCGGTGCGCGTTTTGCCTGAGCCTGGACCCGGCCCCGTGCGCGCCCACGACCTGGTCGGCCGCCTCGTTGCGCTCGGGCACACCGATCCGCTGCGGCGCACCTTCGTGCCCGAAAAGGTCTTGACCTGAAAGTTTATTTCGGGCTGCCCTCGAGCCCGATCGGACCGGTCGTCCTCACAATGGGCAGCTTCGACGGCGTGCACCTCGGCCACGCCGAGGTGATCGGGAAGACGGTCGAGGCAGCTCGCCAGAACGCTGCGCAGCCGGCCTTGATCACTTTCGAGCCGCACCCCCGATGCGTGCTCGATCCCGCCAACTGCCCGCAGTCGATCACCACATTGCAGGAAAAGCTGGCTCTGGTCGAGTCACGTGGAATCGAGCATGCGATCGTGCTGAGGTTCGACCGCGCGCTTTCGGCCCTGTCGCCCCAGGAGTTCGTCGACAGCCTCACCGCCGTGATGGAGTTGCGACGTTGGGTGGTCGGGTTCGACTTTGCCTTCGGACACGCACGCGCAGGGAGCGCGGCGTGGCTGCGCGACCACGGTCACAAAGTCGATGTCGTGCCGCCCGTCGAGATCGAGGGATTGGCTCTGCACAGCTCTGAAGTGAGGCGTCTCATCAACCTGGGAGACATGGAGACGGCGAACCGGTTGCTGGGCCGCGAATACTCGATGTCGGGACCCGTCGAAGCCGGTGACAAGGTCGGCCGCTCGCTCGGTTTCCCCACCGCCAACATCGCCATCGAACCGAACAAGCTGGTGCCGGCGCTCGGCGCTTACGCCGGCCGCGTAAAGGCTCCAGAGGGCGATTTCATCGCAGCTCTGTCGGTGGGCTACCGGCCGACCTTCGGCGGTACTCAGCTTCGCGTCGAGGCGTTTCTGCTCGATTTCGAAGGCGACCTCTACCAGCAGCGGCTCGAGCTGCGATTCGTCCGCTACCTGCACCCGGACATCGCGTTCCCAACGGTGGACGACCTTGTCCAGCAACTCAAGCGCGACGTGGCCGACACGAGGCGAATCGTCAAGTCATGAGCCGCGTAGTCGTGATTGGCGGCGGTATCGCCGGCTACTGCGCAGCGCTGGGTGCCCGACGTGAAGGCGCTGAGGTGACAGTGGTTGCTCGCGCTCCAGGCGCCACAGCTCTCTATGCGGGGGCGATGGAGATCGTCGACGACCTCGAATCGATCCGGGCCATCCAGCCGCACCACCCGTTCACGCGACTCGGACTCGACGTCGTGCGTCTTGCCTCTGAGCTGGACTTTGCAATCCAGGCGCTGGTGTTTGCGCTGGCGAAGGACGGTTTGAAGGTCGAGGGCGGATGGCGCACACGTGGCCTTTACGCCGACATTCATGGGCTCGCCCGCCCGGGCAACGTGGTCCCCGCCACCGTCGCGCCTGGCGAGCTGCACGCGCTGAGCGGCAGAAGAGTGGCCGTGATCGGAGTGACGGAGATCGGCGACTATGACGCCGCCGCTACAGCGCAGGCGCTTCAAGAGCTGCACGGTGTCCTGGCCGTGGTCGAAGAAGTCTCCATGCCCGACCTTCCCAAGGCGGCTGCACTGACAGACCTCTACGGCCGCCGCGCACCGACTTTGTCGAAAGCGCGAGCCGCGACCGCCGCGTATCCACCCGGCTTCACCAACCTGCCCGCGGATTCATTTGAGCTCCTGTCGGCGCCGCCGTCACCGCATGGCTGGCGGCTGCAGCAAGCCATCGGCTTGGGGACCATCAAGGGCACTGTGCAAGCGATCGACTCAGCCCGAGGGCGTATCGCAGCCGTTCGCACCAGCGACAGAACACTCCGCGGCGATTCGTTCATCCTCGCCACCGGACGTCATATCGGAGGCGGCCTCGATGGCGGACGGATCACCAAGGAGCCTCTGCTGGACCTCGGGGTCTTCCACGATGGCGAGCCTGTGCGCTCGGCGGGGACGCGCCTGCAGCACCTCCAGTACATCGATTCGGCCGTAGAGATGAGCAGCGGCCTACGCACCGACAACCAGCTGCACCCGCTCGATCACGAAGGCCGGGCGCCGTACTCAAATCTGTACGCCGTCGGCGCGGTGCTCGGCGGTTACGACTACGCCGGCGCGTGCGGGTTTGGGGTTCCGATCCTTACGGGCTGGCTCGCCGGCCGCTGGGCCGCAAAAGCAGGCCAGTGAGGGAAGAGCTCGAGAAGATCGTGGGCGCCTCCGCCCTCGATGAGAGACCGGTGCGCGATCTCTGGTCGATGGCGATCATGGAAGAGCGCGCCGGCACCGCCCCGCCACGCGTGCTGGTGGCGAGGCCTTCCGGACGCGATCAGGTCGCCTCGATCCTCAGCTGGGCTTCGGCGAACCGAGTCGCAGTCACACCGCTTGGTGGAGGAAGCGGGGTTTGCGGTGCATTGGCGCCGGAAGCCGATGAGCTCGTCATCGACATGGGCGCATTCGATCGCATCCTCGAGGTCGACGAGACCAACCTCACCTGCAGGTGCGAGTCCGGCGTCAACGGCATGGCTCTAGAGGAGCACCTGAATAATCTTGGCCTCACGCTTGGCCATTTCCCGAGCTCCCTTGCCGGCACTACCGTCGGGGGGCTGTGCGCCACCCGTTCCTCGGGCCAGGAGTCGAGCCGCTACGGCAGCATCGAGAACATGGTCATGAGCCTGGCGGTCGTGCTCCCCGACGGAACCTTCGCGGCGCCACGCCCGGGTCCGCGATCCGCGGTGGGGCCCGCGCTCCATGAGCTGTGGCTCGGGTCTGAAGGCGCGCTCGGAGTGGTCATCGGCGCGGTCTTGCGCGTGCATCGATTGCCGGAGTCGGTGATCGGGCGCGGGTACGGTTTCGCCGACCTCGCCTCGGGTCTCGAGGCCATGCGAGCGGTGATGCAGTCAGGAATCCGGCCCCTCGTCATGCGCCTCTATGACCCCGAGGATGCGGCCTTCAACGGCTACGACCTGCCCCTGGGCGGCTGCTTGCTCGTGGCCGCGACCGCCGGGCGGCGGAGCGTCGCGGCCGCCGAGGCCGACGTGGTCAAGGGCATCGCGGCCGGCGCCACCGAGCTAGGCGAGGAGCCATGGCAGCGCTGGCAGCGCCACCGATTCGATCTTTCGGCCGAACGCCTCAAGTCCTTGCTCGAGCCGCCGGGATCCTACGTCGATACGATCGAGCTCGCCGCACCCTGGACCGTATTGCCGAAGCTCCACGCTCGGGTGAAAGACGCAATTTCGGTCGGTGGGCTCGCGTTATGCCACTTCAGTCACGCCTACGAGCAAGGTTGCTGCGCCTATTTCTCGTTCGCCGGCGCACGTGAAAAAGAGGAAGAGGCCCGTTCGGCCTACAACAGGGCATGGGAGGGTGCGATGACGTCTGCGCTGGAGCTTGGGGCTACGATCAGTCACCACCACGGCACCGGGCAGGTTCGGACGCGGTGGGTCGCCGACGAGATGGGAGGGTGGATGCGCGTGTGGAAGTCGGTCAAACAGGCGATCGATCCCGCGGGGATCATGAACCCGCGCGCCCTCGGCGGAGCACGCTAGGTGGCGGACGTACTCTTCGTCGTCAACCCCGCGGCCGGTGCGGGTGCCGCCGCCCGCGAGTGGTCCGCGATCACGAGCTGGCTGCCCTCGACCGGGCTGAGCTACGAAGCCGCCCTGACCACGCGGCCGATGGAGGCGACCGAGATCACCGAGCGTGCGGTCAGGGACTCGCGCCCGGTGGTCGTGGCTGTCGGCGGCGATGGCACCCTCAACGAAGTCGTCAACGGCTTCTTTCACAACGGCGCCCCGATCCCCACGACCACGCGCCTGGCGATGGTGCCGCTGGGGACGGGTGGCGACTTCAGGAGAACGCTGAGGATTCCGCTTGACCCAAAGGCCGCGGTCCAGGTCCTTCAGACGGGGGTCGCGCGCCGCCTGGACGCCGGTGCCGTGTCGTTCCGAACGCCTGATGGTGGGAGCGGGCTTCGTCATTTCATCAACATCGCCGACGCCGGGCTCGGTGGAGAGGTCGTGCACCGCGTCAACACGGGCGCCAAGCGACTTGGTCCCGCGACGTTCAAGGTGGCTTCGCTGCTGTCGCTCCTTGCCTGGAAGAACAAGGCGATGACCGTGGTCGTCGACGGCGTGTCTCACGACCTCAAGGCAATGCAGGTCGTCATCGCGAACTGCCAGTACTTCGGTGGCGGAATGCGGATGGCGCCCACGGCTTCGCCGACCGATGGCGTGTTCGACGTCATCCTCGTCGGCGATGCCGGAAAGATCGAGACCATCCAGGGCCTCGGCACCATCAGCAGGGGTGCCCACCTCGATGAGCACAATCCCAAATACCAGCTGATGTACGGCAAGCGCATCTCCATCAACTGCGATCAGGACGTGCGCATCGACCTCGACGGCGAAGACCCGGGATTTCTGCCCGCGCTGTTTGAGATCCAGCCCGGCGCGATCGAATTCATCACCCCCCGATAATTCGGAGGTGACCAAAGGGGTCATCGCCACCCCGCACCGGCTCGCGTCGGAGGCCGGCGCGCAAGTGCTGCGCGATGGAGGCAACGCAATCGACGCGGCCATCGCCGCGGATGCGGTGCTGTGCGTGGTCTACCCGCAGATGACCTCGGTGGCGGGCGACCTGATGGCGATCGTCTGGCCGGCCAACGCCGACGCTCCGGTGGGCATCATCGGTGCGGGACGCTCGGCCGAGCTTGCGACCATCGAGGCGGTTCGAGAACGGGGCCACGAGACGATGCCCGAGCGAGGAGCGCTGAGCGTCACGGTGCCTGGGACCGTCGAAGCATGGGGCCGGCTGCTCGAGCGATTCGGCACCCTGGGCTTGGCCGCCGTGCTCGAGCCGGCATCAGCACTCGCGGGCGACGGATACGTGATCACGGAACGGCTGTCGGTGTTTCTAAAGGAGGGCGCCGAGCTGCTCGCGAAGGAGCCGGCGGCGCACGAGCTCTATCCGCCCATGGAAGGCGGGATGCTGCTGCGCAATCCCGATCTCGCTTCGGTGCTGAGTGACATCGGTCGCAACGGAATCGGCACCTTCTATCGAGGCGAGATCGCTGCCGCGATCGCCGCCGCCATCAAGAAGCGCGACGGGTTCGTGACCGCGCAGGACCTCGCCGGCCACCGATCGCAGTGGGTGGAACCGCTGAACGTCCGGTACCGCGACCTCACCGTCTTCGAGCTGCCGCCGCCCACGCAGGGGTTGACCGCGCTGGCGATGCTGGCCCGCCTCGATCGCCTGGCGCCCGCCCAAATGCAACCAGGCGTCAGCTTCGTCACCGCCTTCAAGCGCATCCGCGACGAGTGCTATCCGCTCCGTGATCGCTACATCACCGACCCTGAGTTTTCGGTCGCGCCACTTGAGCCATTCCTCGACGCGAGCCACGCGGCGCTCGGGCCAAGCGATGCTCGAGAGGGCGGCGACACGATCTACCTTTGCGCGGCGGACGAGCATGGGAACTATGTCTCGCTCATCCAGAGCGTCGCCTATGGATTCGGCTCAGGAATCGTCGCCGAAGGCACCGGCATGTTGCTGCAGAACCGCGGTGCGTACTTCAACCTCGATGCCAAGCACGTCAATCGCCTGGAACCGAAGAAGCGAACCATGCACACGCTCATCCCGGCGATGGCGGCGCGCGACGGCCGGCCCGCGATCGTCTATGGGTCGATGGGCGGCGACGGCCAGCCGCAGCTGCAGACGCAGGTGCTCATCAACATCGTCGATCGCGGGCTGGAACCAGCCGAGGCTGTGGCGAGGCCTCGAATCCGAGTGCAAGCAGGTGGAGAGGTCATCTCCGTCGAGGCAGACCACCCCGACGTTCGAGAGATCAACCGCTCGGGGCTCCACATCGAGCTGATGCCTCCAGGGCATCACAGTCTCGGCCACGCCCACGCGATCGTCATCGACGGACTAGGCGCCTGGCGAGCCGGTGCGGATCCACGGTCTGACGGCTCCGTGGAAATCGTGTGAAACAGGCGATCGTCAAAGAGCCGGTACAATACTTCTTCGGTTTGGCAGAAGAGACAGCAGTCAAGAGCAATTTGATCGCCGAGTACCGGCGAGGTGAGAAGGACACGGGCTCTCCCGAGGTCCAGATCGCGCTCTCGACGGCGCGCATCCGGGAGCTGACGGAGCACCTGAAGACGCACGCCAAGGACCACCACTCGCGCCGCGGCCTACTCCTCCTTGTTGGCAAGCAACGGC
>WNFO01005903.1_pt1 | contig 10769 bp, 10 predicted proteins | sample 5400251 | NCBI WGS metagenome assembly WNFO01 (sample SAMN13153354, study PRJNA577476) | soil metagenome | isolation source: 100 cm saprolite under Madrone tree | place: USA:California | collected 2016-06-14 | reverse complement strand
GAATGGGATGCGAACTTGCCCTTTAAGACGGTGGCATATTCTTAGCTAAAGGTGTCTCACTGGGGCCGTTTCTGTGCACAGATACCAACGGAAGCCTATGTAGACCAATAATCAAAATAAGCAAAACGGGGCGTTGATAAGGGGCCTAGAACGGTTCATCTACAAACCCCACATTCTCAAGCCGGTCACGAACGAATCGTAGAAAAATAGCCGGCCAAATCTGTTTGGGCCTTGATTCGCGCGTAAGCGCCTTATGATCAAACAGTTTGGCAGGTTATTTTCGACATAACTGGTCCAATCTGCGCACGCGCTCCCAAGTAACAGGCGGAGAACGAGTTAAGCGGGTGCGATAAGAGTTCCCGACAATTACTTAAGGCGCCAAGGGTGGCGCTCGGCGCCGTTAAATTACAATCAGTTACCTCTGGCTGCCGCACTGTCACGGCAGAGGCTCGCGGGGTTCTCCTAATCGGAGCTGAACCGGAGACGGGTCTCCGATTAGTTCCCATCGGCTGACTACGTGAAGTATGCCGTGGCGTGGAAGACGGACGGAAGTAATGTTGGGGACATCCTGGGGACAAGAAATAGGTGTTTGGGGATGGTCCGGAAGCTGTTAACTGACGCCAGAGAAGCGAGTTATTGGATTTTGAGTTCTCTGTTAACAGCCGAATGCTCTACCGTTGAGCTACCGGGGATCATTCCCATTCTGTGATAGTTACGCGGCCTTTTCAAGCTGAGTGTCGCTTAGGGACGTGATCTGCAACGACGAGAATGATGAGCGCAGATCACGCGGACGATCAAATTCTCAACAGCCTGTATGCAAGACCGACGAACCCCGAGATATTGCTTTGGCAACTCCGAGGAATGTAATTACTCTCGTTGATGACTTAAGATGTTTGCTGGCAAGGGCGCATGCTTTGATTGAACTGGGGGCGCGACTCTAGGAGGAACGAATGTCACGATCCAACTTCGTTTTTGTTCTTTTCTTCTCCGTGGCTGCCAGCATTACGTCACTCTGTCCACAAAACCAATCCAAGCTCCAATCCTCTCCACAAGATGTAACGGCGCCCCCAACGCCCGCCGCGAAGCCTTCTGACGTCGCCTCGCCCGACGCGATTATGGCAGCAACTTATGAAGTGATCTCCGGCCCGGCCACGCAAAAGCGTGACTGGGATCGATTCCATTCACTTTTTTATCCGGACGCACGCTTAGTACGCACAGCTCCCAAGAAAGAAGGGGGTTTCAGCGCAACTGCATTTACTCCACAGGGTTATGTCGATCGCGCCAGTTTGTATTTCGAGAAGAACAGCTTTTTTGAGCGGGAAATCGCGCGGCACACTGAACGTTGGGGAAACATTTTACAAGCTTTTAGCACCTACGAGTCGCGCCACGACGCGAAAGACACACTTCCCTTCGCCCGTGGCATCAACAGCTTTCAACTCTTTTTCGACGGGAACCGCTGGTGGATCCTCACTATATTCTGGCAGGAAGAAACCGCCCAAAACCCCTTGCCAGCGGAATACCTCCCCGCGTCGCGCTAGCCTTGCCTGCGTTCAGGAAGCCTCGTTCGCGCAACTCATCGACTCCACCGTCAAAGAGTTTGGCAAGCTGGACGGGTTGTTCAACGTCGCCGCCGATCTCTCGGCGCAAAATATCGGCAGGGACACCGACGTCATCACTGTTCCTCTTGACGTATGTCAGCAGACTATGGATGTCACTCTCGCCAGCTAAATGTACGGTGTGCGGCATGCTCTACCACTGCTGATTAGCCAGGGTGGCGGCGTGATCGCGAATACTACGTCAAGCGAGACATGGATGGGTGAGACCGAGCCGAGACGACTCCGGCTTGTCACAAGCGGAAGCCGCACCGTCACGAATACTTAAGCAGGAGCGCCTTCTCGAACATCCGCATGCCGAGCACGGACTTTACCACCCTCCGCCTTCGTGCGCAGATGGGCGTCCTCCTGCTGCCACTTCCGCGCCAGTTCGTCTAACCCGCTCAACACCTTGCTGATGTCTTTCATGCGATTCGTGATGCTGTAGGTTACTGAAGGGGGGATGGTCGGTTCATAGTCGCGGAAGACGAAGCCCTTTTGCTCCAGAACGCGGAGGCGCTCCGTCAGCACCCGCGAAGAAATCCCCTCCACTTGCCGCCGTAGCGCTCCGAAGCGCGTGGGGCCGTTCGTACTCAGAACCCACAGAACGTGCATGGTCCAGGGCCGGGCCAGGACCTCCAGCAACTCACCGAAGGGGCAATGGGGTGGTTCTATCGGGGACTGTCGCATGGTAGCTCCTCACTTGGTTACTTTAGCGTTCCTACTTTACAAATGCAAGTAGTTATTTAAAGTAACCAATAAGCACCTCAGGTGCTCTAATGGACGTAAGGAGGAAGAACATGGCAACGAATTCAATGGCAATTTCTAGCGGTGCGGAAACGAGAAGCATTACTCAGGGTGTGGTGGTTCTTTTAGGACGGTTTTTCTTCGCGCTGATTTTCTTGATGGCTGGCGCCAATCATTTCTCCAAGCAGACGATAGGGTATGCGGTTTCGGCAGGCGTCCCTTTGTCTTCGATCGCGGTTCCCCTCTCTGGTGTGCTGTCCATCGCTGGCGGCCTCAGCATTTTGCTGGGCTATCGCGCAAAACTTGGCGGCTGGCTCATTGTGCTCTTCCTGGTTCCGGTCACCTTGATGATGCACAAGTTCTGGCTGGTGCAGGATCCCATGATGGCGCAGATCCAAATGATTCTGTTCATGAAGAATGTCGCCATGCTCGGCGGCGCCTTGCTTATTTCTCAGTTCGGAGCAGGACCGTTCAGCCTTGACGCCCGTCGCTCGCGGTGAGCGCGCCCGATCCTGCTCCGTTCGGGAGAGTTGTGAGGGGAATTCACGGTTACAGAAGGGAACCTACTAAAAAGGGAGAACCAAAATGAGCAATCCATCCGCACCACCGAGTCTTGCTGCCGTCAAAACCCCGATCTCGCAGGAGGCCCTCGATCAACTATTCCGACAAGCGAGGACACACTCCGCGTGGCTTCCCGAACCCGTGCCAGTAGAGCTCCTGCGCAGGGCTTACGAATTGGCCCGTCTTGGGCCTACCAGTGCCAACGGCTCGCCTGCCAGATTCGTTTTTCTAACAACTTCGGGCGCCAAGGCGCGCCTCAAGCCAGTTCTGGCGTCCGGCAATGTCGACAAGACTATGGCCGCCCCCGTCACGGTCATCGTCGCTTGGGACACGGAATTCCACGAGCATCTTCCCAGGCTCTTTCCGCAAGCGGATGTCCGCTCCTACTTTGTCGGAAATAAACCTCTAATTGAGGAGAACGCCTTCCGCAACAGTTCACTGCAAGCCGCATACTTCATCCTGGCCGCGCGCGCTTTGGGGTTAGATTGCGGACCGATGTCCGGTTTCGACGCGGATAAACTGAATGCGGCATTCTTTCCTGAGGGCAAGTGGAAGGTCAATCTTCTCTGCAACCTGGGCTATGGAGACTCAAGCAAGCTCCACCCACGCAATCCTCGGCTGAATTTTGAGGAAGCATCTGTGATTCTGTAACGTCGAAACTCGCCAACGAGCAATTCATCAGGGTACGTCGTTGGCGTGCCGGATACTCCTGCGCATCTAGAACCGCAGTTCGATCATCGAATGGGTCGCGCACCAGTGGCGCGCGCCGCTCTTGAGGCGTATGGTATGACGAACGGGTCATAAACCGGGACCCAAGATGGAGACCATAATGAGCTCCCCGGAATCGCGCCTCAAACCGGACTACGAAATACAGATCAGTGGCGCCGCGGCCGTGGTGCAGCCGGCGGGATCTCAATCCAAACGAGGACGGAATACCGCAACTCCATCGCAGGCGGAATCCCTATTGGCTGCGGAGAAGCGAACCCTGGAGATGATGGCCAATGGCGCGGGCCTCCCAGAGGTCCTGAACGATTTGTGCGCTTCCATTGATGCTCATGCCCCCCCTGTTACTTCAATGGTTTGTTTGATGGATCCGGAAGGCAAGCAGCTGTTGCCGGGTGCCGGCCCTCGGATTCCCGCCGCATTTACGGCGGCCATTACTCCATGGCCGATTGGTCCCAATAGAGGTTCTTGTGGCACCGCCGCGTTCACGAAACAGCGAGTAATCATTCCGGATATTTCCAGCGACCCGCGATGGCCCGTTGAAGCTCGAGATTTGGCCCTGAACCACGGGTTCTGCGCGGCCTGGTCCGAACCGCTCATTTCGAAGGACGGCGAGGTTCTTGGCACCTTCTGCTTGTCTTACGCGGAGCCGCGGATTCCAAATAGCCGGGATCTTGAGCTGATCCAGGCAGCCGGCCACATCGCTCTGGTCGCGATCGAGCTTGAACGATCACACCTAGCCTTGAAGAATGCGGTTGTCGAAATTAAGAACTCAGAAAACAAACTGCGAACCATCATCGACACGATTCCTGGGTTTGTGTGTACTTTGAGTGCTGCGGGCGAGGTCCAGCTTGTCAATCGTCAAGTCTTGGAATATTTTGGCAAGACGCCTGAGGAATTGAAGAATTGGGCCACCAGCAATGTTGTCCATCCCAATGATCTCCCTCGAGTGGTCGACTCGTGGAAGCACTCGATCGAAACCGGGCAGCCCTATGACCTTGAACTCCGACAGCGGCGTGCTGATGGCGTGTACTGCTGGTTCCAATCTCGGGCTCTGCCCACGCGAGACACGGAGGGCCGTATCAGCGGTTGGTATATGTTGTTGACGGACATTGACGACCGGAAGCGCGCTGAGGATGCCCTCCGCTTGAATGAGCAGAGTCTTCGCCTGATTCTCGACAGTATCCCCGGGTTTGTATCTACCTCGGATGCGGCTGGCGAGATCGAACTGGTCAACCGTCAAATCCTGGAATATTTCGGCATGACGATTGAGGAGTTGAAGAATTGGTCCACCAGCGACAACATTCATCCGGATGACCTTCCTCGCATGATTGAAGCCTATAGATGCTCGATCGAGACTGGGCAACCACTTGATTTCGAGCAGCGTAGCCGTGGACCCGATGGCGTGTGGCGTTGGTTCCACAACCGAAGCCGTCCGGAGCGTGATGCCGAAGGTCGCGTTATCCGTTGGTATTACTTGGCGACGGATATCGACAAGCGCAAGCGCGCCGAGGATGAATTAGAGAAGGCTTTCGAAGAGATCAAGCGGCTGAAAGAGCGCCTTCACGACGAGAACGTCGTCCTCAGAGAGCAAATCGACCAGGTTTTCATGTTTGAGGAGATCGTGGGCTCCTCGCCCGCCTTGAAAACTGTCCTTTCCAGCATCGTGAGAGTTGCTCCCACCGACTCAACGGTGCTGATTACAGGCGAAACCGGCACGGGGAAGGAACTGATTGCGCGCGCCATACATAAGGGTTCGCAGCGTGCTGGCCACGCTTTTATTAGCGTGAATTGCGCCGCCATTCCTTCTTCGCTCATCGCCTCAGAATTGTTCGGCCACGAGAAGGGGGCTTTCACCGGTGCTTTGCAGCGGCACCAAGGCCGCTTTGAAATGGCGCATTCCGGCACCATCTTTCTAGATGAAATCGGCGAGCTTCCCGCAGAAACTCAGATTGCTTTGCTTCGCGTGCTTCAGGAGCGCCAATTTGAACGAGTGGGCGGTAGCCGCGTCATTTCCAGTGATGTTCGAATTATCGCTGCCACCAACCGCGATTTATCGGCAGCGATCGCTGCGGGAGCCTTCCGGGCCGACCTCTTCTACCGGCTGAATGTTTTCCCGATTGACGTGCCGCCTCTCCGGCGGCGTCAAGAAGACATTCCGATGCTGGTCGAGTACTTCGTGGAGCGCTATGCGGAGAAAGCCGGAAAGCAAATCAGCAAGATCGACAAAAATACGCTGAAATTATGCCAGTCTTATCATTGGCCAGGCAACATTCGTGAGCTGCAAAATATCGTCGAGAGGTCCGTAATCCTCTGTACCGGGGATACCTTCTCAATTGATGCGGCCTGGCTTTCTAGTAAGATTGTAGCTCGTCAGAAGGCTTCAGCTCCTCTCACGAAAACCCTCCAGGGCTATGAGAGGGAATTGATCGAAGCGGCTCTTGCGGAAAGCAACGGAAAAGTTGCCGGGCCAAATGGCGCGGCTGCCAAACTCGGAATTCCGCGGTCCACGCTGGATTTGAAAATCAAACAGCTCAACATAAGGAAACGCCCCACCCGGTAAGTCCCTCATTCAACTCCCGGGATTCTGGCACTTCCTAAGATCCTGTCACTCCAATCTCTCTTTCGAGCTTTGTTTTCAGTGACATGCAATTGGACGCTCGGTTGCAGTGCTCGGGACGGGTGCCCGGATGGAACGAACGCGGCGCAGCAGGGCCGCGACTGCGATGTTGGTCAAATGGCCTGATCCGATGGCTTTTAGGATTGAGACTGCGCCGCGTGGGAGATTCACCGTCTTCACCCTAAGCGGCCGCATCGATACACCGGCGATCGCCGAGTTAAGGAGGCTTTTTGAACTCCAAACGAACTACTGCGACATCGTTGTAGATCTGAAAGATGTGAGTCTAGTCGGTCGAGATGTAATGGTCTTTCTCGCGCGTTGTGAAGCGGACGGCGCGAAGCTTGAGAACTGCGCTCCCTATATTCGCGAATGGATGGAGAGAGAAAAAGATTGATGGTGGCATCGAGTGGAAGACAAAGGAGAAGACCCATAGATGAAAGGCACATACAAAGCGGTGGAAGTCTCCGCCCCGGGCAATCTTCGCGTGGTGGAGCGGTCCATCCCTGAGCCTGGAGCAGGTCAGGTTCGAATTCGCGTCGAAGCATGCGGAATCTGCCACACCGACGCCGCCACGGTCACCGGCATCTATCCGGGTTTGAAGCTGCCGCGCGTTCCTGGGCATGAAGTCGTTGGCCGCATTGAAGCATTGGGCGGCGGAGTGTCGAGATGGAAAATCGGTCAGCGTGTTGGTGTCGGCTTGATCGCCGGCGAAGATGGCGTGTGCGAACCGTGCAGACGCGGTGACATGGTGAATTGTCAGAACCCGGTGGTATCAGGCGTAACCGTGGACGGAGGATATGCGGAAGTGATGATCGCTGAAGCGCGCGGCATCGCTTCCATTCCTGATGAGCTCAGTTCCGCGGATGCCGCCCCGCTCCTCTGCGCGGGTATCACCACCTACAACGCTCTTCGCAACGCCGGTTTGCGTGGTGGAGATCTGGTTGCCGTGCAGGGCATTGGTGGCCTTGGGCATCTTGGTGTCCAGTTTGCGCGGCACATGGGATTCCGTACTGTCGCTATCGGGCGTGGACGCGAAAAGGAAAAGCTTGCGAAAGATTTGGGCGCGCACGTCTACATCGATGCTGCCGTTGACGATGCCGCAGCGGCGCTCCAGCGTATGGGCGGTGCCAGAGCGATTCTCGCAACAGCCACCAGTGGTGATGCGATGGGCCCACTTGTGTCCGGTCTTGCAGCCCGCGGGAAAGTTATCGTGGTCGGTGTGCCGGGAGACCCAATCCAACTGAATGCGTTCCCGCTTGTCTTTGGTGGGCGCTCGATCTACGGGAGCCTAACCGGCACGCCGATTGAAAACGAGGACGCTCTTGCCTTCAGCGTCCTTGAGAATATCCGTCCGATGATCGAGACGTTTCCTCTCGAACAGGCCGCTGATGCTTACGCTCGCATGATGCAAGGCAAGGCACGGTTTCGCATGGTGCTGGTTACGAAGGATGGAGTCGCATAAGTGATGAGCTCAGAACGATCAGCAGAAACTAGTGCCACGTCAATGGGCAACGCTCACGGAGCGAGCGACGAGAGCCTCGTGGAAGCCGCCCAGAGAGGGCATTCAACGGCCTTCGACACACTTTCCGAACGATATAGACGGCAACTCTTTTGTGTCACACGTCGGATAACCAGAAGCAGTGAGGACGCAGAAGACGCCGTTCAAGACACACTGCTGAGAGCGTTTGTTCACATGAGGGACTTTGACGGCAGGTCCAAGCTCGGAACTTGGCTCACGCGCATCGCAATCAACTCGGCGCTAATGATTCTTCGAAAGAAACGAGCCTCGCGCGAGATTGCCACGGACTCCAGCGATGATTTTGGCACGGATGGCCTGCGCTATGAAATAACTGATCATGGGCTGAATCCGGAAAAGCGTTACGCCCAGAGCGAAGAAGAAAACATGCTAAGGAAAGCCATCCAGAGACTGCGACCGGCCCTCCGGGTCGTAGTTCAGATTCAACAGCTGCAAGAACGCTCGATGCAGGAAACTGCAGAAGCGATAGGCATCTCTTTGACTGCGGCCAAGGGACGGCTGTTCCACGCCAAGAACGTGCTCCGCAGGTCAATGATCCCAAAACTGGTGCACCAACCTCGGTTTGCCGGTGGGATTTGTGTTTTGCCCGCAGGGCAAGGGCTCACGGGAAAGATAGCGGGGCTCCATGAAGAGAGCATCCTGAAAGGAAAAACCCCACGGCAAGGAATGGTGCAGCCTCTGCGGTTCCAGGGTGCCGAATTTCCTCGGAACTCGTGGCGCAGAGCGAATGCACGAACACGCTTCGACGATCAACAGCAATCCAATGGCAAGGAAGAAGGACATGAGTATGTCATCGAAACCAAAGAGAAACGGAAGTACAGAGTCCCAAGCAAGCTCCACCCAGGCAGAGACGGGAGAGGTTTCAGTAGGGAACTCGGCGCGTGGCGAGGAAATCAGACGTCGCGCATACGAAATCTATCTCGAACGCGGCGAACAACCAGGCCGTGAGCTGGACGATTGGCTCCAAGCGGAAGGCGAACTCGAACGCGGGGTGCTTCGTCGCGCGCAGGCGGGCTAGTAGGGAAATCCGCGACATCCGCGGATAAAGAGCGAAACTGGTCAAAAATCTAAGTGCCCCATCTGGTTTCGCTTGCAAGAAACTATCTGCACCCAACCCGATTGCCCATCGAGATGGCGCGCCACGGTAAGACCTGCGAGACTGGAACGCGGCCTAGGCCCATTGAGTAAGCTCGGTTGAAATTTTGGCGAACCGCAGCTGGGAAGGAACTCTATCGTTGCCAAGGACTCACCTGTTCTAGAATTGTCGCTGGATGGCGGAGTGAAGAATGGCCAGCGACGTTGCCATAAGGCGCTATTTGGCGCTCGGGGGTTTCGTTCTCGAACTGCTTGTTGGTCCGACTGTGCTGGGCCAGGCGACTAAATCTCCCTCCTCGATTTCCGTTCCGAGCGAGGTCACGTCGTGGCTTAAGAGCTCTGCAATACCTCTGGACAGCACCAGTCCCGAGAGCGGGCTGGACGACCTGCGTCAGATGGAGTCAACCATTGGGAATGCACGCATAGTTGCCATGGGAGAGGCGACGCATGGCACTCGGGAATTCTTCCAACTGAAGCACCGCATGCTGGAGTTTCTCGTCGAAAAAAAAGGCTTCACTGTATTCGGAATCGAGGCCAACTGGCCGGAATCCCTGGCGATCAACGATTATGTGTTGAACGGTTCCAGTGATGCGGTGGAGGCGCTCGACGGTTTGAATTTTTGGACCTGGAACACGGAAGAAATGCTGGACATGATCCGATGGATGCGCAAGTACAACCAGGATCCGAAGCACACCAACAAGGTAAAGTTTTTTGGGTTCGACATGCAGGTGGCGCACGTGGCAGTGCGGAATGCGGAAAGGTACCTGGAAAAGGTTGACCCCGGAGAAGCCAAACTGGCCTCGACGCTGCTTGCTCCTTTGAGCGATGCCAACCGGGAACGCGAATCTGCAAACAAATCGAAATACTTCTGGCAGAAGACCGAGGGCATGATTGAATCCTTCTTGGGGTTGCTTGAACGCCGGAAGAAAGCATATGTGGAGGTGTCCTCGCTCGAAGAGTGGACATTGGCTCGGCACAATCTGGAGATTGTGCGACAGGCTGTGCAAATGCATTCTGTGGACCGGTCAAGCAATTTTTCGCCTCGCGACCAGGCCATGGCAACGAATGTGGAATGGATTCTTGACCAGGAGGGGCCGGAGTCAAAAATCATGCTATGGGCGCACAACGGACATGTGTCCACGGCCCCGCTCGGAGAGGGGGAGTCCATGGGCATGGTCCTCCGGAAGACCTACGGGGAGAAAATGGTGGTGTGTGGATTTTCTTTTGACCAGGGTTCTTTTCAAGCGCTGCAGAGAGGCAAAGGGCTTCGCCAATTCACGGTAGGTCCGGCAATTCCGGGTTCGCTGGATGCGGCCCTGGCGACCGCGGGAATTCCCCTGTTTGCCGTTGATCTGCGGGGCGCGCCATCGAGCGGGGCAGTTGCAGAGTGGTTGAATACCCCGCAACCAATGAGAAGTATCGGGGCGATTTACAGCGAGAGTGCGCCCGACGCATACTTCGGTCCCGTGACTCCACGCAGCTTTGACGTGATCTTATTCGTCAAGCGCACAACTGCGGCGCACGAAAATCCAAAGCACTCGGAAATTGAATCTCGCGGAGGGCCGTGACGGGGAAATGGAGCCCGCGCTCATGGAGGACGAGGAGAGGGCCATGAGCGATGTGATCCTCCGATGCGATAGACTGGGCGCGTGAGGATGTTCGATGGACGCGCACTACTTGAATCTGTTCTGCGATCCGGAAACGCACGAAGCGCACGCAAAAGTGACAACGAAACGCTCCTGCCCATCCATTTTTCTGTTTCCTTCACCTTGACATAGCGGCATTCACGTTGTTAACTCCCCCGCGCCAGGAGGCTCTTTCCCATGACACCTAAAATGCGCACTTTTGCCGCTCTTCTTGCGGCAACTTTGACAATTGCTTCATGCCCCGTCCT
>WNFO01005902.1_pt1 | contig 10770 bp, 9 predicted proteins | sample 5400251 | NCBI WGS metagenome assembly WNFO01 (sample SAMN13153354, study PRJNA577476) | soil metagenome | isolation source: 100 cm saprolite under Madrone tree | place: USA:California | collected 2016-06-14 | reverse complement strand
CCAGCATCAGTTGGACGTCGGTCCTGGTCATTGCGACCACACCGTATCTAACACAAGCAATCTCATAAAGTTGCAGCCGCCATTTATCCAGCGTTTAATAATCTGCCCCGCTCTAACCCGCCCATTTCCTTGCCCTTAGAGCCACCCAGCCGCGCTATTTTGCACACCAATTGTAAAATCTACGTCTGTTTTGGAGTGCGGTTTACCCCTGGCCATGGCTCCCGCTGAAACCCGGACTCACGTCGTTCCCAGCACGTCTGGAGTGCGGCGGCTCGACGCCGCTTTCGACTAGTTCAGTCAGCCTCCAAACTCTCAAACTCTCATCGAAGCGCCGGCCCACTCCCGGCCAGCCCGCTCCTAAACCCCAATCAACCTCTGCAATATCAACAAAGTAGCCACTCCAGCAAACACCAGCAGCGCCATCCGCCAATTCGGTTCGCGGTTCACCTCTGGCAGCAAGTCCGTACCCGCCACATAAAGCGTAACCCCGCCCGCCAGTGGCAAGGCATATTGTAGCTGCGCCTGCATCACGCTGGTTAATCCCACACCCAGCAAAGTAGCCCCACCCAGAGCAGCCGCCGCGCGCAACGCGCGCTCTCGCCCCTGTCCGCTCGCCAGCACCATCGAAGCCACCGTAAATCCCTCCGGCAGCTTATGCAAAAACACCGCGACAAAGATCACCGCGCCCAGCCAGGTAGAAACCAAAAACCCCGCCGCGATCGCCACACCGTCAAAAAACGCATGAATCGCCAGTCCCAGCAAGACCGCTCGCCGCGCATTCCCCTTGGCGAACTCCTCCGCATGCGTCTCTTCGCCAAAATGAAAATGCGGCGCAATCGTATGCTCGAATAAATGAATCAGGAAAAACCCGGCCAGCACAAACAAAAACGCATTCTGTCCCGCAAGCTTCACCGACTCAGGGATAATGTCCATCAGCGCGACGGCCAGCATGTACCCGGCGCCTAGCGCCAAAAAATATTGCAAAAATTTCCGCGGCCACTCCTTGCGCACCACAAAATAGCCGCCCAGCAAATTTCCGCCCGCGGCCACCAGCCCCAGGACCGCCGCCCACCCCATCCTCGCCGCTTCTGTATTTTCCATCCGCCCGCTCAGCCGCTTTCCATTCTCCCGCAATCTCTTCCCTGCATAACTCCGCGTCCAATTTCTGAATTCTCTACGTAACTCTGTGTCCGCGCTCTGTGCCCTCTGTATTAATTCCTCCGCTTTTTCTCGTCTTTCTCCGCGAGCCTCAGCGCACTCTGCGTCTCAGCCTTATCTTTATTCTTTTTCCATCGTCATTTCTTTTTCTTGGTCGCTTTCCGGTCTCTGTGACTCCGTGCTGAATCCGCTTTTTCCTTTTTTACCCGCTATGTCGAAACAAAATCACATCGCCTTCCTGCACGATGTACTCTTTCCCTTCCAAGCGCACCTGCGCCTTCTCCCGCGCCGCCCCCAAACTCCCCGCCGCCAGCAAATCATTCCACCGCACCACTTCCGCGCGAATGAATCCCTTCTCAATATCGCTATGAATCGCTCCCGCCGCCTTCACCGCATTGGTATTCTTATGAATCGTCCAAGCCCGCACTTCCGGCTCGCCCGCCGTAAAAAATGAAGTCAGCCCCATCAAATCATAAGTAGCGCGAATCAATCGGTTCAGCCCCGGCTCCTTCAATCCATACGAAGCCAACAACTCCGCCGCTTCGGCGTCATTCATCTCCGCCAGTTCCGCTTCCAGCCGCCCGCAAACCGCTACCACCGCCGTATTCGGCCGCCCCTGCAAAGCGCCCAGCTTGTGCCGCTCGACGGCAGTGTCCAACTCCCCGGCCTCTTCATCGCCCAAATTCAGCACGAACAACATCGGCCGCTGCGACAAAAACAAAAATCCGCCAATCGGCTTCCGCTCCTCAGGTGTCAGAGGCAGCTCCCGCAAAGGCTTTTCCGCTTCCAGATGCGCTTTGCACTTCTCCAGAACAGTTTTCTCCAACTCAAATTGCTTGTCGGCCTTCTTCTTCAAATCTTTTTCCAGCCGCTCCAGCCTTTTGTCAATCTGCTCCAGGTCAGAAAAAATCAGCTCCAGCTCCAGATTCGTCACATCACGCAGCGGATCAACCGTCCCCTCCGCATGCGGCACGCTGGGATCGTCAAACACACGAATCACATGCGCAATCGCATCCACCTCACGCAAAGAAGCCAGCGACTCGCGCATCCGCTCCTTCTGCATCCCGCCCAAGTCAACATACTGCACGGTCGCATAAGTAATTTTCTTGGGATTGTAAAGCTTAGCCAATTCTGCCAGCCGCGGCTCCGGCACCTTCGCCACCCCAACCCGCGTCTCCTGCCCGCCCTTCGCCGGATCCACATGCGCCTTCGTCAATATCCGGAACAGCGTCGTCTTCCCAACCTGTGGTAGTCCAATAATTCCCGTCTGCATAAGCGAAAAAGTTTAGCACACCCGTCCTGTCGCCTTTCTCTTGTAGCGGGCAGCTTCAGGCGGCCGTTTTGGGGTCGGCTAAAACTCGGTGATCGAGATTGTGACGATATCCCCGTCAAAGGGTTCCTTTATGCACGAAGAAATTGCATCAGAAAACTCATCTGAGAGCGCGCTGCCATCAGCGGCGAAGTCGTTCTCTGCTTCGAGAATGAGCCGTGTGCCGTCCCAGACACAAGTGACTTTTGTGTGCCACAGACGCTGCGCGAATTCCTTCGCTATATCCTGAGCGGCGGCTGGACCCGCGCTTGCTGGCACGCCCGTGTAAGCCAAAACAATCCGAAACATCAGCCGTTAGCCTCGTTGCTACGATGATTCTCTGAGTTGTTGAGCCAGATCGACCGTTGCATCAGTATGTCGAAGCCCACAGGCCCAGTAAGACAACCGCATTCAACACAAGGCTCAATGCGATTGCGAGCCACGTAATTAATTTCGCAAGAAACGTCACTCGGACCTTGCCGTGCTTCGCCAGGGTCACGATAGCGATAATCGTCGTCACCGGAGTGACGAAAAGAAACCAAATCCCCGATATCTCAGCCAGATTAAGCGGGAACCAGTGGGTATACGGCGATCGATCGGAAACGCAAACAGAAGCTTTCCTTTTCGCAGCCTCTCGGTTTGCAGGAAATTTCTGTTTCCCTTTGTGCTTCTTATCTCGTCCGGTCTCTGTGTCTCGGTGACTCTGTGGCAATCCTTCGTCTGGCTTTCTGTTTTCCTTCGATTCAAATAGACTTTTCCAGGATGACTAACCAGCAGCAGCCGCTCCCATTCGATCTAGCCACAGCCGTAGCCCGCCTTTCCGACTGCGACCCCTGCATCGCCCGTCTCGTCCAGGAAATGATCCCCTTCGACCCTGAAATCGACCACACCCAATCCCCCTACGAAGCCCTCCTCGAATCCATTGCCTACCAATCCATCTCCGGCAAAGCCGCCGCGACAATTTACGCCCGTATCAAAGCCCTCAGCGCAAACGGAGGACCTCCCACTCCCCAAGAAATGCTGAACCTCAAAACGCGGGCGCTAAGGAAAGCCGGCCTCTCCGGCGCAAAAATTCTCGCCATGAAAGATCTCGCGCAAAAAACCATCGACGGCATCGTCCCGACACATGAAGAAGCCCTGCAACTCTCCGACGAAGAACTAGTCGAACGCCTCATCTCCGTCCGCGGCATCGGCGCCTGGACCGTAGAAATGTTCCTCATCTTCCGCCTCGGCCGCCCCGACGTCCTCCCCATCCACGACCTCGGAGTACAAAAAGGCTGGTCCGTCGCCTACAACAAAAACCACATGCCCCGCCCCAAGGAACTCCTCGCCTTCGGCGAACGCTGGCGCCCCTACCGCACCGTCGCCTCCTGGTACATGTGGCGCGCCTTCGAAAAAGCCGGCTACGCCGCCACCAACAAAATCAAGCCGCCCAAATTGAAGCGCAAACGCAGCAAACCAGCCCCATCTCGCCGCAAGTCTAAGAAATCCAAGCCAACCCGCGCCAAACCAAAACACAAGAATCCTCGCTGACCATATGGACATCCGCGATAGAATACTTTCTGGGCACCTCTACGTTCGTCGTCTTCCGCAAGTGCCAACCCAATGTTCCGGCTAACCTCTGTGGGTGGGTGGGTGGCACAGTCACTCTTGCCTGCCCCGCCTTCGCGGGGGCAGTGCACGGCGTGGCCCGCACCGCCATTTGGCGCTTCCAACAAATGCTCAGGTCTAGCACCTCCCTAGCGACTTATATTGGGCGGCCACATCGTCCAACTGGACCCGCCCCACTACCGCCGCGCCGCTTCCTTCACCATCCAAAACAACGCGGCCATCCCCGCCAGCAACACCCCGCTCTCCAGTCCAACTGAAGTCGTATGCAGTCGCGCAAACTCCGCCAGCAAAGGACTCCCCGCTGCAGTAGCCTCAATCGATCCCATCTGCTCCCGCAACAACGCCATCTTAGGGCTGACCGCCACCTGGGAAATCACCGTCAGTAAAATCATCAACATCACGCACAAAGCGACTGGTGCCACCAAATCAGTCAAACTGCGAATCCTTAAAACACGAGCCAGCAAAATCACCACCCCGCAAACAATTCCCATCCAGTGCATCCGTGTCAGCGAATACCCAACAATCGCCCCAGCCTGATCCCGGCTAGCCAGCACCGAAAACGCCCCCGGCGCCACCACAAAACTCAAAAACACATCGCTGCCGAGCCAACATCCCAGGCCCAAGAATTCAATTGTCCGCAATAGGATTGACATCACGTCACTATACAAAACGGCCTAGGTTGCGCCAAGCTATCGCTATGCCGAGAAACATTTTCACTCTGCTTTCTTGCACTCTGGTGTTTTTGTACTCCACCGTCGCAGGAGCTCAGCAAACTCCCGTTGCCATCTATACCGATCCGCCATCAGACAAAGAATTCCCTGCGGCGTTGGAGGCACCCAACATCATGAGCCACGGCTCACGGCTTAATACTGTGCTCTTCCTGGCCTCTGGCAAGCGACCGCATCCTACGATTCTCTTGATGCACGGGTTTCCCGGCAATGAAAAAAATCTAGACCTCGCCTATGCCGCGCGCCGCGTTGGCTGGAATGTCTTCGTTCCTCACTACCGAGGCTCTTGGGGCAGCGACGGAAAATTCTCTTTTTCCAACGCGATCGAAGACACACAGATATCGCTCGAATTCTTGAGGGATCCCGAAAACAGTAAGAAATACCGCATCGATGCAAGGAAAATTGTTCTAGTGGGACACAGTATGGGCGGATTCATGGTGGCTTATGCCGCCGCTCACGATCCAGATGTCGCGGGCCTGGTCATGATCTCCGCATGGAATATCGGCGAGACAATGACCGGCGCGAAAGAGACTCACCGCGTGGACACCTTTCCCTCGGCTTCGATCCGCCTCGCGGGCACCACGCCCGCGGGACTGCAGCAGGAGGCAGAGGAAAACGCTGCAAGATGGAACTATGTTGACTACGCTGATGCAATCAGAAATCGCCCTGTCCTTATTCTGGAATCGGATGACCGTAACAGATCGCACAATCACGCAATGGTCGAAGCGCTGGCAAAGGCTGGAAACACTCACGTTGCTGAGGCTTACATCGAGAGCGATCATACCTACTCAGACCGCCGGATCGCCCTTCAGGTCGCGCTCTTGAACTGGCTAATGGGGACTTTTCAATCACCCACGAAATAGCAGATTCAGCACAGAACTCACATCATTCCTGCGCCGCAAAGTCGTACGTGGGAGAATGGGAAGTCAAGAAAGTGGTGGGCGATAAAGGATTTGAACCTTTGACCTCTCGCGTGTGAGGCGAGCGCTCTAACCGCTGAGCTAATCGCCCGTATGTAACGGGTGGACTGCTCCTCGAATCGTTCGATTGCATCAAACGAAATCGCAGCGCAGCCTTCCTTTGTAACAGGATTATCCGGGGTTTTCAACCAATGCCGGCCGCTACCTCTCAAATCGTTTCGCAGTTACAGCGTTCCATCGCGCGCGCCATTTACGGCAAAGAAGAAGCCATTCAGCTCGCGCTAATCACTCTTTTCGCGCGCGGCCACTTGCTGATTGAAGACGTTCCGGGCGTCGGCAAAACCACTCTGGCGCAAGCCCTCGCGAAGTCTTTCCATTGCAGTTTTCAGCGCGTGCAATTCACTTCCGATCTTTTGCCTAGCGACGTACTCGGCGTCAGCGTTTATCAACCCGATGCACGCGAATTCGAATTCCGCCCCGGCCCGCTCTTCGCCAACATTGTTCTTGCCGACGAAATCAACCGCACGACGCCGCGCACGCAATCAGCTTTGCTCGAAGCCATGAACGAAGCGCAAATCACCGTGGACGGCAAAACGCATCCGCTGCCACAACCTTTTCTCGTCATTGCCACGCAAAATCCCGTCGAACATCACGGCACTTACCCGCTTCCCGAATCGCAGCTCGACCGCTTCCTCATGCGCATAAAAATGGGTTACCCATCGCACGAAACCGAACGCGAAATTTTGCGCCGCCGCGCCTTCGACAATCCAATCGAAACTCTCGAGCCGGTCGCCGACGTCAGCGAAGTCCTCGCCATGCAGGAATCCGTCACTCACGTAAAAGTAGACGCCAGCCTGCACGACTACGCTCTCGAAATTGTCAATCGCACACGCAACTCCGACCAGTTGGCGCTAGGCGTAAGCCCACGCGGCACATTGATGTTGCAACGCGCCGCGCAGGCCCGCGCTTTCCTCGAAGGCCGCGACTACTGCGTGCCCGACGACTTCAAACAATTGGCCGTCTCCGTTTTCGCGCACCGCGTAGTAGCCAGCGCGCGCCACGCTTCGCTACAAAAAAAATCCGAGGCCACCGAAGCCGCCCTGCGCGAAATCGTAGACTCCGTCCGCGTCCCGCTCTAAAAGGCCGTCATGCCGAGCGAAACGAGGAATCTCTCTTCGATTGCTAACGCACTCCAAATGCCGCCGACTACCTCCACCCTTGCGCAACTCTGGGCGAAAGCCGACCGCCCCTCCGTCCGCGCCTTCTTCTTCTCCATCGCCGCACTCGGCGTCGCACTCCTCCTCGCCGTCTATTCCGGCGCCGCCGCCGAACTCGGCAACCTCGGCGTAGCGGCCAGCTCCGCGCTCTTTGCACTCGCAATTGCCGGCTGGGTAGCCGTCACACTCGTACCCACTCTGGCCAAGCGCACACCGCTTCGCTGGATCGGGCAAAAAGTCGAATACAAAATCAGTCGCGCCGGTTGGCTCTATTTTGGCGCCACGCTGCTCGTAGCCCTCGCCGCCCTCAACACTGGCAACAATCTTCTGTTCCTCATCCTCTCCTGTCTCGTATCCGTCATTCTAATGTCGGGAATTCTTTCTTCCATTTCCCTCGCTGGAATTGATCTGCGCATCGGGCTTCCCGAACACATCTTCGCCGGGCAAACGGTGCGCGCCAGCGTGGAGCTAATCAACGCCAAGCTGACACTGCCATCACTCGCATTACGCGTCGAAGCCGTCGTTCCCCAAAATTCTCCGGCAGCGGCGTTGCTCGAAACTCCGGTCTTCTTTCCGTATCTCCCGCGCCAGCAAAGCATGAAGCAGAGCGTTCCTGTCACTTTCTTGAAACGCGGATTACACGTCCAAGATGCGTTTCGCATCGTCACGCGCTTTCCGTTTGGATTTCTGCAAAAGTCCCGCCGCGTCGCGCTGAAATCCGAAGCCTTGGTCTATCCCAGCGTCGAATCGGATTCCGAGCTCAGGGAAATTTTTCCCGGCATTGAAGGCAGCATCGAAAGCTACCACAAAGGCCGCGGACAGGATCTGCACGCATTGCGCGAATACGTTCCGACCGACAGCGCCAGCCATGTGCACTGGAAGGCGTCTGCGCGCGCCGGCTCTCTAATGGTTCGCGAATTCGCGCGCGAAGACGATTTCCGGGTGCTGCTGGTTCTCGATCCGCATCCGGGCGAACCGCCTGCAATCAACAAAACAATGCCAAACGAACGTTTTGAGCGCGCCGTGGCCACCTGCGCCGGAATCGCCTGGCATTTTTACGAGCGCAACGCCTTCCTGCAATTTCGCAGTGTCGGTATCGAAACCAGCCTCGCTCCCGCGGAAGAAATTATCTTTGCGATCCTGCGGCACCTGGCGGTGGCCCAGTCGCAGCCAACCGAAGCGCAAGACGCGCTCCTGCAGGACCTCGCTGCTTCGCCCGATCTCTTCAAAGTAATCGTCACCAGCCGTCCGCGCGGCACCATTCCCGCTGAACTGTGGCATTCTTCCTACGTAATTTTCCTGGAATCGCTTGAAGAAATCCGCCAGTGACGTTTGCCGGCATTTCTCGCAGCGTTCGATTCTGCCTCTCGCAAGCCAACGCAAATGTTGTCAGAATCTCAACTGTCGCATAGGCAGGGAGTAATCGTCGTGGGTAGCTAATTGGACAGCGTCGAACTGCAACAATTGCGCGAATCCCTGTTGAGCTGGTTTCGCAGCTACCAACGCGACCTGCCCTGGCGCAAGAATCGCGATCCTTATCGGATCTGGATTTCAGAAATCATGCTGCAGCAGACGCGCGTTGCCGCGGTTATCCCCTATTACGAAAAGTTTCTCGCACGATTTCCAGATGTAGAATCGCTGGCGGCCGCTCCGCAGGAGGAAGTGCTGCGCCTGTGGTCAGGCCTCGGCTACTACAGTCGCGCACGCAATTTACAAAAAGCCGCCCAGCAAATCGTTGCAAAACATTCCGGCAAATTTCCACGGCAGCGCGAAGAACTCCTGGCACTCGCCGGAATCGGCGAATACACCGCGTCCGCAATTCTCAGTATCGCTTTCGATGACGAACATGCCGTGTTGGATGGCAACGTCGCGCGCGTGGTATCGCGCCTGAATGCAATTCGCGGCGACCTGCGTGAACCAAAACGCTGGTGCGATTTGCAATCCAGCGCGGACCAATTGCTCGAGCGCGATTCGGCCGGCGACTGGAATCAGGCCATGATGGAACTTGGCGCGACGATTTGCCTTCCGCGCTCGCCGCAATGCCTACTGTGCCCGGTCGCAACTTTTTGCGCAGGCAGGAAACTCGGCATCGCCGAAAGTCTTCCAGAAAAAAGAAAAAAACGTGCCACGGTTTCGGTCCAACTTGTCAGCGTCGTGCTTCTCGACGCAAAAAACCGGTCTCTCGTTTTGCCTCCGCCGACAGCGCTAACCAAAAATAACGCCGACGATCACGTTCCTTCACTCGTCGCAAAACTCTGGCATTTCCCGACCGTCTCGGCTCCGGCGAACTCTCAACCGGCGCTCGAACAATTGCTTCATCGCGAATTGAACGTGCGATCTGCAAAATCAATCCGTCCCGAGCGATTGGACAAAGTGCGCCATACCGTGACCTATCGCATCATTTCCATCGCGGCATATCTCATCCGTGTGAAACAACTTCCGAAGATTTCCGGTGCGCGATACTTGCCGCTGCAGGAAATCCAGTCCCTCCCCATCTCCAACCTCACGCGCAAAATTGCGCGCACCGCCTTAAAGCATCTCTCCGCTGGTAAAACCGCACGCTGACGTTATTAATTGGTTCGCGGCAACTCCTCCAGCTGACGCCGAATGTTACGATAAAAGCTCGTCCATGGCTGCCAGCACGTCACCTCCGATCGCACAACTCCTCCCTGCGGAACGTTTTTCCCGCGTCTCGCTTTTTCTTTTGCTGTTCACCGCAATCCTCACCCTTATCGGGACAGGAAAAATCGATCTTTTCACTTCGCTTATCGCAACCGCTGCTGTTCTCTTTCGTGCACGCCGTTGGTGGTATGGCCACCAACCTGAGCTGACGTCCCGTTCCGCCACCTTCATGGTTCTCTGCTATCTGCTTTTCTTTCCAGTAGACATGTTTTTTGTGTCGCGCAGTCTTGCTGCGAACTCGCCGAATCCGCAGCTTTACGCCGCGTTGATCAGCTCGGTGCACTTCCTGATTTTCGTGCTCCTGGTCCGGCTGTACAGCGCGCGAACCGACCGCGACGCGCATTTCCTGGTAATGCTGGCGTTTGCGGCGGTGCTAGCCTCCGCGGTTCTCACCGTAGACACCACTTTTCTCTTTTTGTTTTTTCTGTTTCTTCTGTTTGCCGTTGCAACGTATGTCGGCCTGGAATTGCGCCGCGGTGCAACCGGTGCGCTCGTCCCTCCAGCGGCGGCCATGCCCGACTCAGAAAAGAGACTCTCACGCGCACTAAGCTTCGCAGCCATCGGCGTTTCCGTGGGAGCGATCCTGTGCGGCACGGTTTTGTTTTTTCTTTTGCCTCGCGTCAGCGCCGGCTATCTCGGCAAAACCAGCTTCAATCCAACCCTTCTGAGCGGCTTCACCGATCAGGTGGAACTCGGACAAATTGGCCAGATCAAAAAAAGTTCAGCGGTAGTGCTGCGCGTCGAAACCGGTTCACCCGTTAACTATCCGGCGCTGCGTTGGCGTGGCAACGCGCTGGCGAATTTTGATGGAAGACGATGGACTGCGGCGGAGCGTGGTTCAGAGACGCTTCAGGCCAATTCTGACGGCTGGATCGCTCTGCGGGAAAAACCGAAGCCGGGCGAATCGCGTGGAGAAATTCTGCAATTCACGGTGCTGCAAGAACCGATGGCATCCGACGCGCTATTCGTCGCCGGAACCATGTTGGCCATCCGCGGAAGTTTCACCGGAGAAACGGGCGGAATAAGCCACCGACGCAATTATTTGTACCGGGATTTCGCCGGCTCGCTGATCAATCCGTTTCATAACTTCGTCTCCGTGCGTTACACCGGAATTGCGCAACTGCCTGCGCTCAATCGCGCCCAAC
>WNFO01016376.1_pt1 | contig 10771 bp, 20 predicted proteins | sample 5400251 | NCBI WGS metagenome assembly WNFO01 (sample SAMN13153354, study PRJNA577476) | soil metagenome | isolation source: 100 cm saprolite under Madrone tree | place: USA:California | collected 2016-06-14 | reverse complement strand
TGTGTTTCTTCGCCTTATCGTTTTCACTGCGATGTTGCATTGATTGCACAACAACTGTAGGACTTTTTGCTCTCAAGAGCACGGTCGAGAAATCGAACTTGCCCATGAGTCGAAGCATCGCGCCAACATCCGCGCCCGCCTCGTGAGGGTCGTAATAGACACCCATCTTCGCGCACATCGTAATCAATTCTTGTCCGCGCATGGGTAAGTCGGTATATGGGTCAATAACAAACTTGTCGGGAAATTGTTTCTTGACGCGCTTTGCCAACTGTTGAAGCATTGGCACATCGAATCTTTTGCCATTAAAGGCGACGATAGCGTCCGAGCGTTCCACAAAGTACATTGATTCATCGAATGCTTCTTCTGGTGTGTAACCAAACTTATCAACCATACTCTGGTTGATGCCGGTGATTTCAGTAATCTCGTCGGTGATGGGGACGCCGTCAGACTGGACGAGGAAAGCGCGAGTATCAAGACTACGGTTGAATTTTGTAGTCCACAAAGCCACGCCAACTTCTATTGGGCGGTCCTTGACCTTGTCGAGTCCTGTTGCTTCTAAGTCCAATCCGGCGACAATCATGTGTTCTCCATCAGTGCTGTGGTTGGGGGCACTTTATTGCTTGACTGGCTCTTCGCCATTCTTCAATCGCTCCACGCCTTTTTCATCTGGTGCCGACAGTTCCCCCGTCATTGGGAACACGCTCGCGTCAATAAACACGATGTTGTGAAACGGAACCAACATTCGGTCTTGTGGTGTTTGGCGCAGGTCAATAATCTTGCCTTGTTCGCGTTGCACATACATCGCTTGAGATGCGATAAATGCTCTTGATTGGTCTTCAATTGCTTTGTTTATGAAGCCCGGGTTCGCATCTTCCGTGATGATGAAAGCATAAATCACTTCGGGAAGACCGTTCGAGCGGCCCTCCCATGTGATGTGTCCGTTGAATCGAATGACGTGATTCATGTTACGTCAATTGAACTTTGGTGGGCTGACCATCGCGAATCGCTTGGTCGGCCTGTCGTGCACTTGCTGCTACTGCGGCTGCTGCGGCAATCGCGGCTGGATTTGCAGCCGTTACAATCTTCGATGGCTCCGGGATGTTGTGTTTGCCCGTGCCTGTGCCCTTCACTTCGCAGATGTCGGAGCAATACACGATATTGCGCCCGTCTGCGCTCTGCACAACACGAGTGGATTTAAGCCACACGTTATCCTGATTATCGAACGTCTCTTTCTCTGCCTTTCGGTCGAATAGCACCTGTTTTGTGCATTCCGGCCCATCACATGCGATGGTGCGAATTACTGTATCCAAAATTGGCATTTCTTATTTCTCCTCATTCAATTGATTGAATCGTTCCAAAAACAACTTCTTTTGAGTCCAAAAATCTGCATACTCAAGAGTTACCGGAAGCGGCTCTCTTCCATCCTTTTGATTCGTCCATTCGTGATGGAAGTTTCCACTGAACATTAACTGCGCTTTTTCCGTATAAAGCATGCGGGTGTCAAACAGCTTAACTATTTTTGGCTCTCTCTTCGAGAACCCTATCACCTCCGCAATTACCGACTGCACTCGACGTTCTATTTTTCTGTACTCTTTGCCTACCGCTGTAAAGTGTTTCATCGGGCGGCTCATATCGTTCAGATATGCTTCCGAGAAGTCATGGCAGAAGTAATCAAACGCAAATTCCTTCGGAACGAAGTAGCTTCCAATGCGCAAATGTTGGGCTACAGGATACGGGAACTTGCAATGCATCGTAAATCGTGGTAGCCCAGATAGCGAATGTGCAATATCCTCAATACAAACCATCTCAGGTTTCGGATTTCGAATATCAAATAACTTTCCGGTAAAGGTTTCGATTGATGCGCTCGATTCTTTCACTTGTGTCCTTTCAATGCTCGCAGATAATGCACGAGCGTAATTGCCCACTCTTCCAACAACACGAGGTCTCCGGTCTTCACAGTCATCTGGTAATCAAAGTTGTATCCATCCAGTTGCGTTTCACTGACATGATTCGCCGGACGAGTCGGGTCTACAAACATCGTGCCATCCGCATTCTTGCGATTCACTTGGACTGTGAAACCGCCTACACTCTTTACCGTCCATGCTTCGTTAAGGAAGCGCATATCGGTCGTGAGCACAATGTTTGCCTTCGGGTTAATTGCCACCTTCCATTGCCTTGTCCAATACTCCGGGTCTTGTGTGCGACGATATTCTGTGCCCCACCATTGCAGCAACTTCGGGTGCTTACCGAACGGAGCGCGGGCGCTAACTTCGGCTTTCGGGTCCGGCTGAACCCAATCTGGAATTGGAACAAGTGGATTAACTTGCGCGTTGAAGGTTACACGATTCTCTCCTGATGCCCAACGCTTGCCCGAGTCTGTAGTGAGCCACTGGTTGACTTCACGATACAATGCGTCTGCGAAAGCAAGGTGCTGAATAACCACAGGCTTGTAGTTTGCCAATCCATGCTTCCCCGCAGTTGCATGCAAAGTCGCGAAGTGGCCGTTGATTGCCGAGGCGAACGAGTCTTTGCCGTGGCGTGCTTTGTTACCGAGTCCTAAAATGAGTGTCATGCTTCCATCACCGCTGTGAATTTGTGTTCGCTGTCGATAGTTTCCCCAGGAGCATCCATCAACTGCTCAATGGTCATTAACTTTGCAATTTCCAAAGCCTGCTCCAATGTATCGGCCTTGATTTTTGCAGTAAATTGGTGGTCTCTGCGAACCCAAACCTCGAATCTCTTTACATTCTTTTTCATACTGCCCTCTTGACTGCCTCTCGAATATCGTTTGGTTTCCCGCATACCGGACATGGTACAACCTTGCGCTCCGGGTTAAGGTTCTCCACCGTCCACTCCCTTGTACAGCGACCACAACTTAGTTTGGCGTTGACGTGTATAACGTTCTTGGGACCTTGCTTCGCACGGCGTTCGGTGCGCTTCTCGCCATTGACTGCGGCCTGCTCGTTGGTCTTTGCGGTCATTAGAATCTGTAAGAACCAATCTCGTACGGGGTGTCCGGTGTGATTGGAAGCAGCTTCTGATTGTCAGCCAAGAAAATGTAATAGCCGATGCCCGTCTCAGCCAAATCTTTCATCGCTTGATATTCATTCTTCTGCAACACCTTGTCAGTGCTAGAATCGATAAGGGCTAACTGCTTATCTCCATCCCACACCTCGATGTCGCCACCTTTTTGCTCTTTCTCCTCTGCAACATCTTTGAAGATGAACAAGGGATTGCGCTGACGAAGAACATCAATCGCCGTTAACTCATTCTCGCGACCTTTTGCTGTGGGGTTCAATCCGGATTGACGAGCGCCGCGAGGTCCGGGACGTGAACCAAACTTGGTTGACTTTGCTATTTCGCAACCAAAAATTTTCAGTGGCTCAACCACGGCTGTGCCGGACTGCGCCTTTACTTTGATTGCATCAATCTGCTCTTGCGTGCCCCCTCCATCCAGCCAGTATTGGGGACTGAAACGACCTACATGAACTGTCGCAGGATGCGCCTTCACATATTCATCATATGTTTCAGGATATGTTGTTTTCGCAAAATAATTTTGCGCTTTCTGCTTATCGTGCGCTCGCTTATTGGCTTCTGGTGTTGAATAGTGTCTTTGGGCCATTTTTACGCCCTCCACTTTCCGTCATAGACGGTGATGATGCTGCGCTTGCCGTTCGGGTACGTCACGATGTGACTGTGCGTCCACGAAGACGGTCCCTGGTTGTACGTCCACTTCAACTTCGAAGAGGTACCAGCCACGTACAAGCCGTTCCAAATACCTGCGCTGTGCGTGTGCGCTGTGTTAGCCTTGCGACCCATCTTAGACAACTGCTCTGGCGAACCAAACTTGCCGTTAGCGCCCAAGTGCCCGTGCATCGCGCACTCGATTTTATCATTGCAGATGCGGAATGATTCGTCGTCATGCAGAAAGTCGATGTCCTTCTCCGACAGACCAAACTTCGCTAACGCATACTGCATCATGTTCACGTCGCGGGGCATCAAACCTTCGGACTGGCCCTCGCGCAATCTGTCGTACATATGCTTCTGCAAGTCGAGAAAGAACTCCGAATTCGCCGGGTCCACACGATAATCGTAGCGGTTCAGCCACGAGTGCAACCAATACGCGTCGTGATTAGCATCCGGCGCGAGGGTCTTGCACCACGGGCGGAGATATCTTTTGATGGTATCGGCGGTGCGACGAAATTCTTCATCCACGCGGTGTAAACCACGCAACCAGCGATGAAAGGCGTAGTGTGGGGAATTCTTCGCGCCGTTCTTGACAATATGTCGGTTGATTGATGCGCCTTCCAACACGTCGTGTAGGAACTGATACTTCGGACGCAGTTCATCCAACATTTCCATCGAGAGGTCAACAACCTGCTCATCTGAAATTGTGCTATGCAGGTCTCCCCAAACGACGGCCTCGACTGGTGCTTCTGTTGAAACAATCTTGCCGTTCTGTACGAGCACACGAAGGTCTTGTAGCGTCCCGGTGCCCTCATCTTGATTCAACTGGCGAACCCACCAGTGACCCTCGCTATTCACTTCGACCAACAGCGCGCCGTAAATATGATGAAACTCGGCAATCACACCTTCGCGCTTCTGAATGTAATTGCGCTGGGTGACGGTGCCCGTGGTATAATTCAGCTTCACGCCTTCGCCTTGAAAGGACGGAATAGAGCGCATCGCCAGCTTCGCGTGGGGGAAGATTGCACTCTTGCGGCCAGTGTAGGATTCCAATCCGGCCAGCGGGTTCACGTTGGTCGGCAGAGCGTTATACTCCCCCGCCCACACAAGACCACTCGCTAACTGAATGCGCTCGTCTCGAATGTACTTCGTGATGGCTGGGTCGTACCACAACTGCTTCTCTTCCGGCTTATCTGTGCCGCGCTTGACACTCAGCTTACCGTAATTATTCTGGTTGTACGTATATGTGCCCACGATAATCTCGGCGTCGTAGTAGTCCGCCAGTGTTTCCAAATTCGCGAGCAATTCCGCGTGAACGTGTGTATTGTTCTGTGCAGAAGTGAGAATGAATCTTTTCACATCGCCAGCAGTCGGTAGCTTCGAGACTTGAGTCTTTGTTCCTTCTTTCGTACCGCCGACCAGAGGCTTCTTCATCAACCCGGTGCCTTCTAGCTTGCGTCGTACCGAGGAACGAGAGATGCCCAGTTCTTTCGCAGTTGCACGAATGTTTCCTTTGTTTTTCGTGAAGACCGCCGACACTTCGTCCTGCGAGACTCTATCAGTCTTTACTACGTTCATGTTGTGTCCCTCGGTAAATTTAATACTTGTGTCCCAAACCGAAACCAAACGCAGCAGCGATAACCGCAATAATGACGTTGCGTTTGCGTGCTTGTGCTTTCAAATCCTTAATCTCAGAGTCCTTCGTGCCGACCGTCTGTGTACAGAGTTCCTTATCCGACGTGTGCGCCCTCTTCTCGTCATCGAATTGCTTTTGAGTATTGGTGGCGACTGTCGTCTGTTTGTCAACTTGCGTTTGTAGGTCCTTCTTGTCCTGAGTTAGGACAGGTACTTGGATGAGCGCGTCCGTCGATTTCTGCGCGAGCGGTAGCGGTGCTAAAAAATTACCGTTCGTGTCAATCGTTGGTGCTGGTTCGTTTGCGGCTGCGCCCCATTTCGTGGCGAGTTGTGATGGCGGGAGTGTCTTGATTGCGTCGCGGTCCTTGATGAGTTGAGCATCTCGGGTCGCGATTGCAGCGGTGATGACGGTTAACTGTTGCTGTAAAACAGTGTTCTGTTGTGCGAGTGCGTCAATCTCTGCCTTCGTCTGCGCTTGTACCTGCTTATTCTGTTCTGAGAACTGTTGCAGGATTGCTTGCTGTTGAAGAAAATTTTGATGGTCGTGATTCGCGATAACGGTCAGGATTCCATAAACTGAGCCTACTACTAGAACGGCCACTGCCACCAGAAGAAACAGGTGATGTCTGGCCCACGCTAGGTCTTGGCTAACTGTATTGGACACTTGGGTATCGGTCGTCATTTTACCTCGGTTTTCTGCTGTATAAGGGGTTTGAGGGGGGTCGTGAATTTCTTTTCTTTGCGGAGACGGGCGCGGTGTGTCTTGGTTCCAGTTCGACCAGTATACCCGAAGTGCTCCATTCCCAAGGCTTTAGTGGCGGGCGGTTGCCACAAGTAACTGGCTATTCTGGTGGCTAATGTCGTTACGGTGAGACCGATGACCTTACCAAGTCCATAGCGTTTATAAGCATTCTCAAGTTTGCCGATGATGGGGTTGCAACGAGAGCATAGCAGACCACGCACCAGTCCAGTGTCGTGGTTATGGTCTACAGATAGTCGTCGGCCCTTTACAGGCTCCGCTTGTTGACAGGCGTAACAAACACCGCCTTGAAATGCAAAGATAATGTCGTACTGTTCTACAGTTAGCTTGTAATTGTCTTGCAGACGCTTGGCTCGCGCCTTTTCTTTTGATTTCTCGTTCACACCAGTGGTACGAGAGGGGTCGTAAATTATACCCAAACTCCCTCCCCTAACTGTTGCGGCTCGTTGAGAAAATTATAAAATTTTTCAAAAACTCGAAAGATTTTTAGGCTAACATTTCCGCGAGTGCGCGAGACTTGTGCCCCTCGTTTCGCCATTGACGAACGCACACAATTCTCATACCCGTCAATGCGTAAGGGTCGCGGTCCACCCCTCTACGAGTGATGCGATACTGGTAAGCAAGGGTATCTTTCAGACTGTCGCGGTCCAGTGAAGAAAGTTTGGGAGGGAACAACTTCGCCAACAGTCCTTCCACTGAAAATCCTTTGCTTCCTGCGGGTAGCAGGATAAAATTCATAAGGCATTAGCCCCCTCGATATCAAAAGCGTGGAGACCGTGGGTAACTAGGCGTTCATCGTTCAAGTCTAGCACACTGTAATTTGAGAAAACGGCGCGGCATGTCACCGTCTCGGGACCGTCATCGGTCGGGTCATACTCATAGACGTGGGCACAGTTGTGGCGCTCCCAAAAGTCGCGGTGCGCCGAGTGTTCCGGCCAAAATGGGCTGCGTACGATGCTACCTTCCATTTGTTGCCTCCTGCGGGGCTGCTAGGGCCTCGCGAATGTCCTCGTGAGCCTCTTCCATGTGCAGACGGTCAATCGCCTTCCCCGCGCAGCGGTACGGAGGCGTCTCGTCTGTACGTTTACTACGGGGTTGCTCTTTGTAGGTCTTACTCATTTCGTCCTCCAACTTATATAACAAAGATTGTATAACCAAAACCGAGCAGGTGATTGAGATGCAGTTGACCCATCACTAGGTTTTCGAAGCCAACGATGATGGGAACTGCGAAGGCGGGGTTAAGCCGCCTTCAATTTTGGAACTTCTTTGCCATTACCGATAAGCCCCGCCTGAGTCCAACCAGCAATACGACCATCTGATTTACTGACTGCTCCTGCGGCAATTCGCTTGCGTGAGTCTCTTCAACGTTGCCGTTGGAAGAGAATGAAATGAACGCATGAGTGGTGCTCCAACCAGGAAGATAAAAAGTTAAGCGGATTGTGTCCTTAGACATCCTCTTCAAAGAACCCAGTGGCACTTTCGCCATTTCTGCCGGGGCGGGGACAATACAGTATCCGAGGTTTGGATTTGCCGCTGAAATTTCCGCCGACACAGTAGAGAGAGTACGAACAGCCTTCACCATGTCGCGAACGTGTTGTTTCTTGGCGGCTGTACTGGACTGTTTGTAAACATCGCCCATAATCAGCTTGGCTAAGGTCTCCAAATCAATCACGCCCTCAATCTTGCGCTGTCGAATAGCCAGATTCAGCTTTCCGGCCCACTGTCGTTTCTTGGTCAGCGGCCCATCGGGGAATAACTGACGTAGATATTCCCTGAACTGTTGCTCTTTCTGTCGCTTTGTTTGTTTCATGTTTATTTTCCTTTCTCTTTTTCAACCACAAGTCTCAGCCACGCGACAGCCGCATTAAGGGCTTGCATTTCCTCTTGCGTACCGCCGTGGTCTGGGTGTTTCTTCAATGCGAGCGAACGAAGACCAGCATCGATAACTTCATTCGCTATCTTGATGACCGAACCGGGAACTTGATTGAATTTCACCGCCTGACGCGGATACTGCTTGCTGCGACGAATTTCATCCATGAAATCCTTCAAAAAGTCTGTGTCAATGTCCTTCACAGAAACCTTAGAAGGCGTGAAGTACGACACCTTTTTAGCCGCGACGTGCTTCTTAACTTCCTGCTGGATGATTTTCTTCTGCTGTGGAACTGGCGCAGACCTCGCTGAATCCACGATTCTCTTCACATCTTTCGCTGTGATTACAGGCTCATTCTGGTCTTTGTTTGCTTCCTTTACTGCTGAAACTGTGGCTTGTCGAATTTCTTTCGTTGGCAATTGCGAGATAGCAACAGCGGCTTTCAAAGGAATTTTATTCTGACGTTCCGGGTGAGTGCTTCCATTGTTAGCAACGTAGTCGGCAACATCTTCCGCGATGCCGAGATACTCACGAATGGTGCGTTCGCTCCAAGCCCTGTCAGAAAGAAAGTGACTGATACAAGCAGAAGAACCGTGGTCTCCAATTTTGCAACCCTCTCTTGCTTTAGAGTTTGTGCTGGCGCTCGGCGCCATCACACCCGGAGCAAGGACGCATTTTTCTGGGTGCTCAATCAAAAACTTGCGAGCAACCAGCAGCGTGTCGCGAATAGTTGTGGCGCGGTCGTCTTCTGCGTTCTCGTTCGCTAACGATTTCAACATCAACGCATCGTCATAATCCTCTACTTGAACGGAAACTTCGTGTTTCTTTCCGAACAAATTGATTGCGGCTTGCAAACGGTGATGTCCAAAAGCCATTTCGTACTTGTCGTCGATGGTTTCACGAACCACCCACTGCTCCCATAAAGTAGTGGACTGGATGCGACCTTCCAACGACGTAACAGTTGCTTGATTCAACTTTCCGCCGTTCACGAATTTCTTAAACGGATTCGGCTTTAACTCACCTAGCTGGATTGTTTTTCTCATTTTCAATCTCCTGTGTGCGCAAAAATTGTTACATTCACGGCTTGACGATTTACTGGAACTCGAAAACCCACCTCGTGGTACGCGGTGTTTGACGACGGCTGAACTTTAGCAATAATCCTTTCTCTTCTCGTGACTGCTCCTTCTCCGTTCCTCTTTATGCGTTCTTCTCGCAGACTGATTTCTCGCTCCAATTTCTTTCCTTCATCCGTTACCTTGTGGCGCAATCTGCGTCGTAAACTTTTAGCTGCGGCCATTCGTTCAGCAACCAGTGGGTGGTCCTCGCGCACATGCTCAGTTAGTGCAGACGACTTGCAATCGATTGCTGGGAAAGCCTTGTCACAATACGGACACTGCTTCATTCGACCCGGCATTACTTCCTCTCTTCCACAAACGCTCGAATTTCTTTCTCCGATAACCTACGAAAGAGCTTAGCTTGAAGAATCCTCGGTGTGTTTTTGCTCCTAAAATCCGACTGCCGGGTCCTCCTGTTTTTGAAACTGTGCTGGCTGCTCATACGGAACACGAGCACACTCCTCGCACGAATCCAACCACGGGCCTTCTTGCGCGAATCGGGGACGGCGCTGGTATCCCGCATTCTTGCCTTCGCACTTCGGGCTAATCTTCACTTGACATTTGTGGCGCTCGTATCCGATTGATTCGCTCATAGTTCTCCAATCACCGCGAAAACAACTACCTAATCATTGCCCATATTGCCAGACCGAGCAAGACCGGCAACCCGAATATGAGCAGTGGTGCAATCCACCACCCCTTCACAGGACCTTTGAAGAAACTTTCTCGCAGTAACTCCTCGGTCCAAAGTTCTGACTTGTAGGCGTTCCCGAGTCTCTTCTGCATAGCCTCGATGACGTAGTTCATTGTTTTCTCCTGATTTTTGCTCCCATGTCAAGCACAGCGAGAGCGGTGATACCGAAAATTATCGCGAAGATAATCCAGCCACCACCCGGCATGAGTCCCTCCCACGAAACTTCGGTGGGTGTCCTCGTTTTAAGCCAGCGACCTGTCAGACGCTATGGCCCCACCAAAATTTTGGCGCATCACTCACTTCTCAAATCAGCCGCGTGTCTTGGTTGCGGCCTCAGAGGGTCAGCACTCGATGCGCCTAGCAGAACAGAGCGGTGTACGACTCTGCTCTGCTAAAAGCATCTTTACACTTACATCCTAGCACGGGATTCGGAATCCCGTCAATGGTACGTCGGTACTAGATGAAGAGCGGGGTCTCCGAGCGTACCCATGTCAGGGGCACCCCGCTCTCTGAGGGTGACTAACCCGCCTAGTTTTGCACCGATGCTGCGAAACGTCCGACTTGACCGCGCACAAATCGAAGGTGCTTGCAGTTGCGCTTCTTCGCGAACATCGTGAAGAAGAAACTCTCGCAAGAGCAAATCCACCCGCGAAAATTCGGGCGACGGAAGTACGCGACATTGTACTCTTTTCCCGATTCACCCAAGACCTTGCCATAAACTTTCAGCCCGGTCTTGTGCGTGCTGCGCTTGATGCTGAGAATTTTCATCCCACTCGTAACCACTCGATGGACGTTGAATCCGCCTTTCTTTCCAGCCATCTTTCCTGTGGTCATCGTAACGATAGCTGTGGAATCAGTGACGCTTTCCAACACGGCTTCGCCTGTCCAAATCGGGTTCAAGTCCAGTGGAATGAAAACATTTTGGCCTGCTTTTAATTCACTCATTCGTTTCTCCCTTCTCGACTTAGCGTCGAATCGAAGGGGCGACCATTCGCCCCCTCTGTTCGCTGCTA
>WNFO01007589.1_pt1 | contig 10773 bp, 20 predicted proteins | sample 5400251 | NCBI WGS metagenome assembly WNFO01 (sample SAMN13153354, study PRJNA577476) | soil metagenome | isolation source: 100 cm saprolite under Madrone tree | place: USA:California | collected 2016-06-14 | reverse complement strand
CTCGATCGCCTGGCGCGCAGCACCCGCGATCTCCTCAACATCCTCCATGCCATCGGCAACGCCGGCGCCACATTCAAGTCGCTCGCCGATAGTTGGGCCGACACCACAACGCCCCACGGCCGGCTCATGCTGACGATCCTGGGCGGCCTGGCCGAGTTCGAACGCGATCTCATCAAGGCGCGAACCGACGATGGCCGGCGGCGCGCCATGGCGAACGGCAAGCGCTTCGGCCGGAAGCCCAAGCTGAGCGCGTTTCAGATCGAGGAGGCCTTACGGCGACGAGACGCCGGCGAACCGGTGACCGAGATAGCCAAGACCTACAACGTCAGCCACTCCACCATTTCGCGGTTGCCGTACAACGGCAGCGCCGAGGCTGTCGCGGCGGAGTAGGGTGGGGAAGCCTTCGCCGGAGAGCGAGGCGCGGACATGACACGTTGGTGAAGCCCAATGAAACCCAAAGATAGCAAATCGCTATGTTTGAAATCGCAGCGCCGGCGTGACAGCACAACCGGTCGTCGATTAACCAAAAATCGCCAAAGATATGGAATTTACGGGAGTGGTTCCAGGCAGTATCGCGTCGCTAGTCATCCTCGACATTCAGAGGCACGTCCCGGTATCGGCCCGCCGGCGTCTCCAGCAGCAGGCACTCGGGCCCGAACATATGTGTATCTCCCATGTAGCCTTTCGGGAGGCCCGGATGGCGGGGGGGTGGATTGTCCCGGTACGTCAGGGTCCAGTTGGCGATCTGAGGCAATTTCCGCTTTTTCAGGTCGGCGTTAATTGTATCACTATGGCATTTTCGCGGACCCAGCTTTGGTGCACCGAAGACAACGACCGCATCAATGCGGTCGAGGGTTTCAGGATTCTCGGCTGCCAGGCGTTCGAGAATCCAACGCACGTTGTAGCCGCCTCCCGAGAATCCGTAGAACCCTCTGACATCGTCGTCCTTCTTCAGGAACCTTGCGACAGCCTCGTTGGCCTGCGGGCTGCGGTCGGACTGCGGCTGACCCGGTATATCCAGGACGATCGGTTGGAAGCGTATTCGTAGCGCGAACTCCTTCGCCGGAACCACATGCAACGCTCCGACCGGCCACGCAGGGTACGTCACCCCGTCCTCGGCGACTTTCTCATTTGTCGCCTCCGGGTGATGGCTCAAATTCCGTGCCAGTTCCGGTTCGTCGCAATTTGGCGAAGGGCCGCCCTTGGCTGGTTAGTGGCCAAAGAAGCTGCACAGGTTCAATCGCCGTTTCGACGACACCGGGCCGCGGGGTCGGGACACTTGGGAGCCGATCGAGAAGGCCGCAGCGAAGGAACGGCAGATAGCTGCTGGTGAACGCGGCAAAGAAGGTGGTCGAGGAAAAAAGAAAACCCTTGGTGAAAATTGCGCCAAGGGTAGGGCGCGACCGGCAGGCAAAGCGGGCGCGCGCCTCGCAGCGGTAAGCCGGACGTCGGGGTCATGATGGTAGTTGCCCGACCATTTCGGAAGTTACCGAAACGATGAAAGACGGAAGAGTTTATCGCTCTCCGCGCACCGACTACTAGGCACCTTGATCATGGGGAAAGAGCTCGCCATCGGTGCATGGCGCATATCGAGATCGCCACGAACCGAGCTCGACAACGTGGTCACGAACTTGCCCATGGTCCCCCTAATGTCCGTACCGTCCAATCATCCCTGGCCTGGCCCTTGTCAGCAGCAGCCTTCAAAGCACGCTCAAGCGCCCGGAGCGCGCAGGTCGTCACGCGCTCTGCGTCTGTGGACCGCCGCCCTTCTTCCTTTGCGGCATTGACCAACGCGGTACGCTCCATTCCGAGCGCGTCCACGAGCTCATAAACGTCGATCTCAGCGAGCTTCAGCATTGATCAGTCCTCCTGGCGGTTACGCTGCATCCAGTCCCGCCCTACGGTGACCCTCGTCCGGCGTGCCATCCACTCTTCGATCGCGATCACTTCCGCCTCAGCGGTCTTAGGCCGTGGTGGGTGCTGACCGACGTGTGTAGGGCGGTTGGGATTGGGAACGCACCCATGGTTGCATGCCGCCTCGCCACAGATGAAAAAGATGCTGTCAGCATTGCTGATAGCATCGGTCGCCTGCCCGAGGCGTCTCCCGCTCCTACCTATGAGCGCGCAAAGCTGAGACGTTGAAGAAGCTCTACGCAGACATTTATGTTGTCTCCGTCGAGGCTGGCAAAGTTATCGTCCTTGCCAACCACCGAATTGGGGTCGAGCTTGCGAAGCTGCCGCCTGCGAAGGGGGCGGCTGAGAAGGGAACGAAGCGCGCTGGTCCGGGCGGAAAAGTAACGCGGGCTTCTGAGAAGCCCACGTTAAAAGAGAGTGTTGGTTCGAAAACGAGGGGCAAGCGCCTCAAGAAGCTCGGCAGCACGCCGAAAGACGCCATCAATAAAGCGGTCGATAAGCTCGCCGAGGAGGGAAAGGACGTCAACGTCAAAGAAGTCGCCGCCGCCGCGGCGCAGCCTATCCGGAGTGGGACCGGGGTGCCTTATACGCAGGGCTGCATGCACCTGTAATTGTCACAGTTCACGCCCGCCCGCTTTTCGGCGATTCTGTCGCCACCAAAGACAGAGGTGCATGCTATGACGGACCAAAATAACGACAAGCGCGAAATGCGCATGATGTGGATTGCCAGCGTTGCTGTTGTGCTTGTTATCCTCGCAGCCATGGGCATCAACGTGCTCATGCACCACGACACAAACGCTGCGACGCCAGAGACGGGTCAGAGTCAGTCAGCGCCGAAGTAACTCAATCCTCCGCTTGCGCGACGGTGACCGACACGGTCTCGCCCTGATGCCATTGCCTGCGTTCGGCGGCGTCGAGCAAGAGGCGGGCCTTCGCAAATGCCTGCCCCCGTGACGTAGCCGGCTTGCGCTCGATGGGCCAGCGCTGGTCGGTGCTCAACACGGCGACGAAACCCTTGCCGATGGCGGTCATGGTGATCCCCCTCATTAAAATGGCGGCACCGCTTCATCGACAACGGCCCCGGCGAGCCGCGCTGCCACCGACCGCGGTAAGGCAGGCAGATAGTGGTTAGCCCTCGCACCGCTACCGCGCTCGACGCCGATCAGGCCAAACTCGATCAAATGGCCGACCGCAAACCGAACGTCGCGCGGGTCGGCGCCGATCTTGTTCGCCATCCGCTCGTACGAAAGCGAGCCGGCGAACTGCTCGACGTAGAGCCGCTGATACCAGCCTGCGATCGTGTCCAGCACCTTCCGGTCCATTTCGGTCAGATGTGGTGTCTGGATTGCCAGGCTATGCCACGCCTCGACCCGCTCGACCGGGATGAGCTTCGCGTCCTGAGCGAGACGCATCCGCTTCGGTGGCTTGATGATGTTCGTGCTCATGGCGGTCTTCTACACCAGGCCGACAGCGATTCGCTTGGCAGGGCGGTCACCGGTCTTCGGACGTTGACCACCATTGGAGTTCACGCAAGAATGCTTTGGCCGAAGGGTGGGGGGAACATGCGTCGATTGCTGGTGCTAGGCGCCGTCGCGATGATGCTCGCGGCGTGCGCAACGAAATACTCGCATGAAGGCTCTATCGGTGAGGTCCTCGCGCAAGCGGGATCTGACGCGATTCCCCCCAATTATCGGGAGTTGATCGCACGATACGTGCTGACACTCAGTCTCAACCACCACGGCAATCCAATGATTGCAAAGCCGTACAACAAACCCGACGGGATCTGGGGCCGTTTGACCAGCACTACCGTTCCGGTTGTTTGTGTGTCCTTCGACGGGAGGAACATCTTTGGCCAAGAGAACAAGATCTATTTTGTCTTTTACTTCGAGGACGGCAAACTCCGTCAATGGCCCAGCAGATCGATCCTCGCCAGCGAGTGCGGGGCCTTCTCCCCATTTACTGAAGTCATGAAACGGTAATTTCGAGTGCCGGCGACCGGCCGGTGCGGATTGCTTGCGTTCGCTCCATGGGCAGTGGCGACCGGCGAGGCGCAAACGACCGACCCGCGCGTTGCGGACCTCGTTCGCGCCGGGAAGCTGCGGGTCGGGCTGTTTCTTCCGCAATACATCAAGGGCCCAGACGGCCTAAGAACAACCGTGTGGATCGAGACGGCACGCGCGTATGCGACGCGTGTCGGCGTTCCGCTCGCAATCGTGGAGCATGCGACCCCGCCGGAAGCCATCGCGTGCCTGAAGGCCGGCTCCTGCGACCAGTTGTTTTTGCCGCTCGACACACGCGCCGCCGAGATCGGAGACTTCTCGAATCCGGTCTTCCAATTCGACTACACGTTGATGGTGCCCGCGGGTTCCGCGATAACGAAGGTCGCTGATGCCGACCGGCCCGGGGTTCGGATTGCGGCCATACGCAACCATGCCTCTACCAACGAGTTCGTGCGCCAAGTGAAACGGGCCGAATTCTTTTTCGCCGAAACGCCCGAGGAAACATTCGCACTGATTCGCCAAGGAAAGGCGGACGTTATGGCCTCGACCCGCCTCCTTCTGCTCGACTTCTCGGAGAAGCTAGCCGGTGCGCGCGTGCTTGCGGACCGCTACGGCGCAAACATCAATCGCATGGTCGTGCCGAAAGGCAACGCGGATAGGCTTGCGTACGTCAACGAGTTCATCGAGGAGGCCAAAGCCTCAGGCGCTGTGCAGCATTTCATCGAACACGGCGGCACCCGTGGGGTCACCGTGGCGCCGTTGGGTGTCTCGAACTGAGGTGAGGAAGTAGGCCGCTCCCGCAAGGGCACGCTCGTGCTTTCAGCGAAACGCCCGTGATTACCGCCTTCCACCAAGGCCGCCCCTTGATTGCCGCTGAGTGGACCGAATTAACGGCCATCGGAAACATGGATTCGTGTGAGAGCCGATGACCGATACCTGCGTAGGTGCGACCGCGGTCATGCGCAATCGAAATTACCTCCATTAAATTGAAAGCATCTGATGTGAACCTATCGGGCAGCGCCACGTACCAACATCAGGACGTGGCGCGAGGCCGATGCGGCATGCGGCAAATCTAAATCGGCCCCAACCGTGTGACGCTGTCGGAGGCTTCCATGTTCAAAGCTGGCATCATCGCTTTCGCTATTTCCGCCGCCGCAGCTGGAACAACGTTCTGGTTGAAGACGGGATTCGACGCAAAATCCGCGGATCACGTTTCTACGGGCATGCCGTCAATTCTAGAAATGCACGACAAAGCGCGCTTGAAAGGACTTCCGGTTCAAGAAGTCCGGGAACCATTTTAATCCGTAATGCTGCAACTGCCGAGCCGCCCCGGTGGATTCATCGAACCGCGGCGTTCCCCCGCGCCGCTGCTTTGGCTGCTCGGAAAAAAGCTCGCGACAAGGGGCGCGGGCAGTGCGTCTCGGTGTTGATCACCCCTGGGGCGACCCTGAAGGTGATCCGGTTGATGGTGCGCTGATCGAGCTGCGGCGTCAATCGGGCGGCAGGATCGTCCTCACCCTACTCTTTCCCTCCGACCGTTCTGGCGTGCCGGTGATGGCGTGGCTTTACCAATGAACGGTTCGGCAGCGGTGTCGATTGTGCGTGATAGTATGGGCTCTCGACGCAGTTTCCGCCGATGCCGAGCATTGTTGTCCTGCACTGCTCCCAACTCGTGTAATAGCAGGACATGGCACCACCCGGGCCGTTACTGTCACCCGGGTAGATCGCACACCATGGATACGAATACGCTGATTGCGCTTTGCTGACTTGTGTTTCGCCCAGCAATGCAGCGGCAATGACAAGAAGCACGATGATCGGCGCGCGCGTCATAGTCTCCTCCCTGTTGTCGTTTTTGCTTTGCCTTTCATACTACCTGGTTTGCTAAGCGGGCGGAATGAGCGCGCTCACCGCGGGCTCCAGGACAAGCCTATCACCACTAGCCCTTTACCCACGCTATTCCGAGCTGGCCGGTAGGGTTAGTGGCCGCTGGCTGCTCTGCCCCTGGGCGGGCTTGCTAGGCGTGGCGGCTCCGTAAACTCGCGGCCATCTTTTCGGACGATCGGCAAGCAATATCGGCGTTTCGGACAAACTCGTTGGGAATTTTCATTCATGAGGTGTTCATGTGCTGCACATTACAGCGTGTGCTGCGGGGCAATCTTACGCCAAGCCCTTAAAGGGAGAACGACCATGGTGACGAAGATCAGCACAGCCGTCGCGGTTGCACTTGTGGCTTTCCTTGCTGCCCCCACTGCATCGTTTGCAGCGTCCAAAAAAAGCCAGTCCGACCAACAAAGCCAGTCCGTAGAACGCGGACCCTACACGCCGGACATCAAGACTACGCCACACGGTGCGAGCCGCGATTTCCAGGGCGGTTCTCAATATTACAAAAGATCAAAAGCAAAAAAACATCCAGCGAATAGCTGAAATGAGATAAGGGACGCAATAGTCCTGCTGCGCCGCCACCGCAATGACGGCGCAGCAAGGCCGGTATCGCTCAATGCATCCCCGCGGGCCTGCACAAGCTTCGGCTGCCCGCGCATGGCCCGCATTTCCTTGAGGGCCTTCTGCATCACCAGCAGAGTATCGGCGAGCTGCGGTACTGACCAAATCTGTGAATCCACGATCTTACGGCGTCGTGATCGAGCGTCGCCGTCGATTTCCACCTTTTCCACGAAATAGGTCACCCGCACAACGCCAGGAGCAATTTCGTCAACGGCCGCAGCGCCTGATATGAAGATGTCAACGACATCGTTGTAATCATCGGCTTGTATCAATCGCATTGCGATATCCTCCGGACCTGGGTGCAATCAACTCAGCTGCAAGATGGCCGGCGTTTGAACAACGGCGGGCAGTTCGTGGGGGTTGGGCATATCGAAGTCCCAATCGTCGTCCTCATTGGGCGTGTCTGTCGGTCTGCGACGTGCTTCGGCTTATCGGACTTCACGACGCCACCTCGCCTTCGTCTTTGTCCTCTGTGGCGGCGAACAAATCGTCGATTAAAAGGTCCGGAAGCTCCATGTTGAGGTAGAACACTACGCTGGCAACAAAGCTCGGAGTTCTTGCCTCAATCCAGTCGGAGTAAAGCTTGGAGCCCTCCATCGCGATCGCCATGGCGACCACGGACATCGGCGCCCCCGGAAACAGTACGACCATGCCGCGGATCGAAAACCACACCGCGGTGCCGGCCAGCGCGATCGCAGACCCATAAGACCCCGAAGCGCTAAGGCGATATTGGGACGGGCAGCATCTTGCAAGCGCGCCGCAGTCCCAGATTATCTCCCGCAATGTCGCGTGTCGCACCGACGGTTACCTAGGCTTGTGGCCTTTATCCCGCTGATCGATACCCGCCTTCCCCACGCCCCTCCGGCGGGCATTGGTTCAGCATTGGCCCTGGTAAAGCTTGCCAGGGCCAATTGCTTTTCCTGGAGCTGAAGCACGTCTTCGGCAGCCCAAATGCAAACGGAGCCGCGGGAGCGACGCTCATGAAAGTTGACCTGCAAAAGGTCGATGCTGAAATTGCGACTTTGCGGTCCAGGCTTGCCGCCATTAACGACCACCTCGACGAATGCCGAGTCGGATATTTTGAACATCCTTGGGCGTGGTCACAAATGCGACGGGCGCTCATCTCCGAGCGACATCGTGTCCAGCGTCGCCTTGATGAATTTACTTTCGTTCGCAAGTGCGTTGGCGGACGACAGCTGTGGTCCATCCCTACACCGTCGTTCCGCTCTCTCGTCAACCCAGGGGAGCGCAACGTCGACCTTCATCGGCTCACGTTCCGATTGATCCAAGGTGGGCGCTCCTAGGTGCGTCGACGCCATCTGCGGCTGTCCACTGCAACTGTTCGCATCACGCCCTGGCCCTTTGCTTGGTTCAATGCTCGACGGAACGTTTGGGCGCTAGGAGCGTTTCTGGTCTCGCGCGGGTTTCTCACTACACTTGGCACCCAACGATGCTGACGGCTCTCGTCCTGATCTGCTCGACGGCAGCAACGCCGGATATTCGCGATTGCACCCGCGACAATGCAGCGGCCGTGATGCGCATGCCTGTGAGGTTTAGAAGTCCCGCCACATGCTTTATGTACGGACGAGCCTACCTCACCGAAACCACGATTAGAGGACGGGGACTCGGTAGCGACGATCGAGTCAAAGTTGTCTGCGCACGAACCGAAACCGTCGGCGATTCTATTCCAGCGCTCCGAGCAGAATAATTCCACAACCCGAACGCTGGCTACCTGGCAAGAAAAGCCCACGCTGGCTTCTGGCAGCGCGGGCCAGTCAAGGGTAGCTGCTCACCCTCAGGGAGAGGAATGAGCGCCCCTAATGTGTGCCTCCCAGGTGGCGTGAATAGGGCGGCCGACCGGGCGGCGGACAAAGAGAGGCCCGCGTCGCTGCGGGCGGTGGTCAATGCAATGATGATGACGTCATTCGCGTTCATTTTCGGCATGCTGCCGTTGGTGTTGGCGACGGGAGCAGGAGCCGAAATGCGTCAGGCGCTGGGTACTGCAGTTTTCTTTGGCATGCTCGGGGCAAAATTCTACCGCTAACCAAGCGTAACCCCTACACGGACTTTTCGTTCCGTAATGCCCGCTGGCCACGCTGCAACTGGCGGACGGCCTGTTCACGCGATTTCCGAAGCCCAATTTCGGCTTTGCTTTGCACGCAAATGGCGCCTTCGCCTATGGCACCGTGCTCTATCGCGTCGGGATCGACTCCTCGAACGCCGACGGCCTCTACATCAAATTCCGCGGCCGCGGGGGTCACGGCGCGGTGCCGCAGGCAACCATCGACCCCGTGATGATGGCCGCGCGCTTCGTCGTCGATGTTCAGAGTGTGGTCAGCCGCGAAAAGGATCCGACCGAATTTGGCGTTGTCAGCATCGGTGCGATCCACGGCGGCACCGCGGCAAACATCATTCCCGACGATGTGGTGCTGTTAGGCACCATCCGCAGCTTCAAGCCGGAGGTGCGCGCCAAGATGCTCGCAGGTATCGAGCGGACAGCGAAGGCGGTCGCCGCCATGTCGAATGCGCCGGAGCCGGAGATCAAGATCACCGAGGGCATCAAGGCCGTGATCAATGATCCCGGCGTGGTTGCCACGGCAGAAAAAGTGCTGGAAGCGGCGTTCGGCGACAAGTTCAGGCCATCGCCGCCCGTCACGCCCAACGAAGATTATTCGGAGTTCATCAACGCTGGCGTGCCCTCGATGTTCTTCAGAATCGGCGTCTACGAGCCGGAGCGCGTCGCTGCCGCCCGCGAGGGCGAAGGTCCGCAGCTGCCGGGCAACCACTCGCCCTTGTTCGCGCCGGTGCCGAAGCCGACCATCGAGACCGGGGTTGAGGCCATGACGCTCGCCGTGCTGAGCGTGTTCGACCAGCACGCGCGGGAAAAATAAGCGTCTGCGGTGCCTGATCACGTCACCTGCACTGCTCGTCAGCGCCGACGAGGTGATCGAATAGGACGCTATTGCTGCAATGCATGAGTCCGGAAGTGGCCCGACCCGGACGCGCCGACTGCTGCCCCGGCGGGTCCGCATCCTGAGGTAGATCTGCCGTGCCGACGAAGTGACTGGCATGGCTCATTTTGACCCACAGCTGCCATTCGAGTGGCAGTTTGATCGAGTTCTCCAACGAACTTCGGTTCGCACCTCATGGTGTATGGGAAGCGCGGATCAAGCTCCGTCAGTCGGCGGCGAAACAGTAGAACAAACCATTGCCGCCAGTGGCGATCAGGTCCTCCTGCCTACAGCTTCGCGAGATATGAGATGAGTTCCAAGACTTCTGGAATTCGTTATCTATTCCACCGCGTCGGTCATGATGGCCGAGCATGGCGACCCCAAAGGTGCTGCTCGTCCAATTGTTGCAGGTCAAGTTAATATTGCCTGGAAACGCCCGGCCGTCCGCCTGCGATCCGGTTAGCATGTCGTGCTTGTTGAACGGTTCGAACATGCCGTTGAGGATCTCGCCCTTTTCAGTAATTGCTGTTTGCTGGGTGACATTGTTGTTAGCGCTGTGGAGATCGTCGACGTTTTGCGCGATGACATCGCCGTTGGCGTTCCGCCACGGGCCTTGCCCGATGCGATCGCGGGCGTTGACGGAGCCGCCGGCAAGGTTGGTGCTGAGATAAGCGCGCCAAGTGTGCTGTCCTCTCCCCACCGCCCGGGCCAGCGTCTGACACTGTTGGTCAGCGCCCGCTAGACCGCCGAGGTCCCCGCCCTTGCCGGGACCGACGCTGGTGACGAAAAAGGTCATGTTGGCCTGTTGCGCCTGGATATTCCCACTCGGGGTTAGGGAAAGCAGAGCCGCTGACGCAAGCAAAACCGAAGGCATCGCAGTGTTCATTTCACTCCTCCCGTCGAGATTTTGGCTTTGTTCAGGCTGGCGGACCCCCGACGAGGGATCGATGGCTCGTGTGAATGTATCTCGCTGCGAGCAACTACGGAAGGTCGCCCGATGTCTCTTGCTGGCTTGACTTAGGCGTTGCAGCAAGTCGTCGGCTATCTGAGGTACACCGGCCGTGATGCCAACGTAGTCGCGAAGGCAGCCCGTGACCCGAAGCTGACCTTTTGCGGTCACCGCACGTGTATGCGGCCAATTATACACTTTACCGCGCCCTTCCCGACAGACAGTCAGCCTCCGGTCGGTCGGCAATGCGCCGATGGGTCCGCCGACAACGCCAGATATCGAAGGCCCGACAGACTGCGATTTGGTCGGACTTTGAGTCGATGCCTAGCTGTGGTCTCGATCCTTGTACGGCGCTGCGGCAAGCGGACTGTCCTTCTTGGAGCGATGCTGTAAAATGGCCTGCGTTCTTCAAATGAGCTGCTCGTGCGAAGGGACGGCCTGCTATGAAACGCAATAG
>WNFO01007313.1_pt1 | contig 10774 bp, 11 predicted proteins | sample 5400251 | NCBI WGS metagenome assembly WNFO01 (sample SAMN13153354, study PRJNA577476) | soil metagenome | isolation source: 100 cm saprolite under Madrone tree | place: USA:California | collected 2016-06-14 | reverse complement strand
TCATCCCCGCCCAGGCGAGATGATGTCGGTGAGCACAAAGTGACATCAGAAGGCGGCAGATCGGAAATCGCGACGGCTCTGGGGATGGGGCGGGGTGATTTACCCTCAAGCGAGGTGACCTGAGTCTCCAGCGGAAGCTCAAGAGCAACTCTGTGTCAAATAGCGACATCAGCCCCGAGTCGCGTGGGTATGACATATGGTCGTTTGAATCACGCACCGGTCGGAGACAAAGGCATCCCTGTAAGATTGCCAATAGAGGCCATTGGGGGACGGGGCACAGGTCGAGTGACGGTGATGAAAAGTAGACATAGAAAGTCAAGTGTCTAAAGCTAGAGGTAGACTGAGGAATACATGTTCGCCCCCCGCCATTTGTAGTCAGAGAGCGCGTCATTCAGGCGCCCTTTCAGCGAGCGACTATCAATAGCGTGATCTCAGCAGAGGTGAGGAAGTGGGCGTAGATCATATCACCCGTTTCTCGGTACTCCGCGACCACATTAGCTTAAAATGGCCCGGCAAGTTGGCCAGCCAGGTTCGCATCACATGACTGACGCTGACCATGCTTCCTGCCGCAACCCATCTCACAATCAACTACAATGTCCACAACTATCCGCAAGCAGGCACCTCGTCCTGCCAGGCCTGCTGGGCGTTACTGGAAAGGGAAGGCACCCAAAGGTGCTGCCGACCTTTCCTCCTCTGATGAGTCAGATGACGGGAGAGAAGTACCACAAGAGGAAGGTGATGTCGCTTTCGCTGGCGAACAAGAATTTATATACACCGAACATGACGGCGACGAGGAGGAAGTACAGGGGCGCAAGGGGCAAATGGCCGGGAAAATGAGTGTCGCTTTGAAGAATGTCAATATATCCAAGGAGGGAAAGGTACTAATCGATGGTAGGCAGGAAGTGGGTAGAACTGAGATGGAAGGTGCGCTCTCTTGCCCCTTCGATCATCACCAACAATTACGACAATCATCTAGAACAATCCGATGAAACGGAAGAGGAGACTGACGCCAAGGCTGGGAGTCAAGGGGAAACTGATGAAGTGGGTCAGCCGTATTATACATTGCTCTCACTAAAAGTTTATCCTACGATAGTCTAGCGAATCTGAATCTGAATCCGAATCGGAAGAGGAGAAACCTAAGATTCAATTCCGGCCGGTATTCATTCCAAAGTAAGTTTTCTGCTCACGACGATCCTACCCACTTCTCCCCGTATACCATGTTTGCTCCATTAAGAATCATTACACAGACGAAGCCGTGTTACGGTAGCTGAGAAGCACGCTTTGGCCGAGGACTCTGAGGAGGCTTTTCGAAGGAAGGAAATCGAAGCAGAGGAGAGAAAAAAAGAGTGTCACGATCTTGTCGCGGAAAGCATCCGGCGAGAACTCTTGGAAAGTACGTGACACACCTATACCAGATAGTATATGCGTTTTTTTTTACTCTTTTTTAGAGGAAAAAGAAGAGGAAGTCATCGACGTCGATGACACAGACGGTGTCGATCCGGGGGGCGAGTTTGACGCGTGGCGACTTCGAGAACTTGCACGAATAAAACGGGACAAAGAAGTTGAGATTGCTCGTGAACAGGAGCGTGAAGAGGTTGAGCGACGGCGTGCTTTGCCAGAGGAACAACGGCTGAAAGAGGATCTTGAACATGCAAAGAAGTCACGGGATGAGAAGCCCAAGGGTAAACAAATGTTCTTGCAAAAATATTGGCATAAGGGTGCTTTCCATCAGGTGTGTTCATCCCGATATTTTGCGTGAACCACCCCATGACATTTGTTATAGGACCAAGAGATTCTTGTACGACATAACTTTACTGACGCAACGGAATCGACCGTGGATGTGTCTGTGCTTCCGGAAGTCATGCAGGTAAAAAACTTTGGCAAGCGCGGAAGGACAAAGTACACCCACCTGGTGGACCAAGACACAACGTTGGGAACTGGTGGATTTGGTGGTTCTGGCTCCGTCAAAGCAGGAGGTACGGGTACGGACAGCGGGGGTTGCTTTCTTTGTAGAGGCCCACATATGAAAAAAGGTACATCACATTCCACCTTAGATGAGATTAATATTCATAACATGCCTAGACTGTCCCCAAAATGTTCACGCTCTTTCTGGGAGACCGGGAACAGGGCCAAACGCTGCGCCAACTGGTATTCGCGATGAACGTCGGTTGTCCTGGCGAGATGACGGCCGTCAACCGCGGCATGACCGCGAAAGTTATGGAGGTCAATACCGAGGGGGTTCAAAAAATGATCGGGACCGCCACGAGCGATATGGTCCAAGGAGTACAGAACGAGATGGACACGTGTATAACTATGATGATCGAGGTCGGTTCGCAAGGGATGATAAACACAGGGAATCACGAAGGGAGTGGCGACGGTCGCGATCGCGATCACGGTCAGTGGACGCAAGGAATGGCGGAGATGAGAAGCGACGTCGAGTGGGATGACACCCCATTGGCAATATTTCATCCGCGATATCCCTTGGCTTCCCTGTTCACGTTTGTTGTTCGGTCTGTGTTAATCAAACCAGGGCTGGTTCTCAGGGTGCTGGAGTTCTAGTGATGGTCCATTCGATGGTTTGGCTCCAGCGCTGTATGCCTTCTCGGCGCATGCTAAATACTTATTACAGCAAACGGAAGTGCGTAGATATTCTGATATACACGGTGAGCTGTGTGCTGCGACTTCTGGTGCTATGCCAAAGTAGTCCTAGACCGAACCCAAGCTACAGACATAATGCAACAGCTACTTTTGGGTATACATACCTTATCTTGCGAGGTTGGGTACGGTGTTGAGCAATTCCGTGACGTAAGATGACCGAGGACAGGGTAATGGGACCCATTGAACTTCATGGGTTAGAATCGTTCTCACCAACTAAATAACTTCAGTCTCGAATCAGGAGGTGCCTTTTACTTAGGCTACCACGGAAATGACTCGTCCTAGCCAAGAGTGCGCAAATCTGTATGACATGGCATAACTGAACATCCGGAGGCCACCGAATTGATAGTCCATCAGAGTGTCACGGAACAATCATGATAGCTTCGCTTGATGAATTGCAGGCTTTCTTCCTTGACTTCAGCACAGTCGGCCGCATAGCTTCAAAGTTGCTCCCCTGCACTTGACTCCAGCTTTTGAAGGTGCTGCACAACACCCTGTCTTAATTTCAACGAGGTTACTGGCAAAGGGAGCGATCAAAAAGTGGGGTAGAGCAATCTGTTCGCCCGAGCATCCGAGACTGGCCTCATACAGTAGAGCTAGGGGATAGCGCGGTGATCATACAATTATCCGGAACCTCTCGTCTGACTAACGTGGGAATTTGGTCTTCATCCCAAACACTACCGTAAACGTCGCACCCTCGTGACAGCGACAGCCTTTTGTGATATTTTCATTTTGCAATTTATTCCCGAACGCCCCATTGGATATAAATATCCTTTCTTGGCTGATCCGTCACGTTCTACGACGAAGCGTTACAGCACGTGAGCGGTGTGACTGATTAAGGGATGGTCTGGACTCTGGACCCGTGTATTTATTTTGGCGGGGCTGTCGCAATCTTTTTGCGACGACTTTTTATCGCGGCAACGCATCCCAGATGGTCACGCTGTCGCAAACGCTTGCAATTTTTTTTTCTTGACTGGTGTCATGCGCACAACAAGTGCACCGAACGCACTCTAAACTTGAACACCCTAGTGTCTTACTCACTAACCCCCGTCTTACTCATTTATGGTCCAGGTAAGCACGTCCGCGGCCGTATCCGAGTGTCCTTACTGTGTCCCACTTTCCATTGCTGGCGAGACTATGACAACCGTATTGGAATCACGATGAAACTCCGCGGGGACAACGTGTGATAGCATGTGTTTCGTCTGGTTATTATAATTACAAGGTATGATTCAAAGCCTGGTGTAGTGTTCAATTCAGTACAATCTGCATAAAGAGAATTGGAAGAGTGGACATTTGAGGAGGCCCATACTGATAGACGGCGAAAACGGACCCCATGGTCATGGTGACTGGTTTGTAACCGACAAGATACAGTATACACTGGCAGTTTCAGTTTCCACAGGAATTTCTCTGACGAGAATTGATTCACACGGACAATGATGCGGGATATGTTGTAACCGGTCATTGTACCAGTAACGAAAAGAATATCAATCTAATACAGTTTTTTGTACTTTTTCTGTCGGCAGCACACCTCATTTAAACCCCAAGTCCGCCATGTACAGCTTCAGCCCATTCAAAAACCCCTCCACCTTAAGAGTGGCCTTGGCCTTGACATCGAGCTCGCCGCCAGGAGTGATGAACACAAACCGCCAATTCGTCTCGGGCGGGAGTATATTATCAGAGGGAGTCATTCATGCCTTCCTTGATATCTTGCTCCTTCGCCACGGTCAACTGAAAAATGTATAGTGTCTGGTCGAGCTTGAAGGAGGAATCGAGTGCGACCTGATTCCTTGCCTTTGGCACATACAAGTGGTTAGGCTCGATCGCTTCGATCGACGCCAGCGTAGAGTCGACTCTCATATAAAGCATACCTACTCCGGAGCATGCCAAACGTTCACCATTCAAGGGAGTGTGTCCGGATGGGGGGATTCTACAAATAGACCAAAAGATATACAAGAATCCGTAACAATTATCGAGTGCGGGACTCTGGGCAGCTCGTCAAATGCCCCGAAAGGGGTATGCCTTATATGAGAGTCGACTGTACCCTCGTATATGATTACAGTGTTAGCAGGAAAGGTTACAGAATTCCCCGTCTGCTCAGTGCCCTCAGTTTTCCAATGGAAATACATTCGCAGTTTGCCCCACTTTATCATCGGCTTCAATTCGAGTTCAACGCCCTCCTGAAGTCGCGCGTAGGCTAGTGGTTCGTACATAAGGCCAGCTACCACCCTTGACACAGGAACGGATGCGAAGTTACGATACAAGTCGATCCGCTCGAGGCGTTGTAGCGTATCAATAGTAATCATGAGACGCATCTCGACATTCGCCGAAATCGGTGCTAGGTCTTCTACCTTATTGCGCCTAAGTTAGGCGCAATAAGGTAGAAGACCTCGTTAGGCGGCCTAACGATAAAAAAGGCTGTGCGATTCTGCATCCAGGTCAAGTTTCCTTCCTTTCTGGACAAAGTGTCGGAGGCTGTGTGCTGTGAGGTCCAAAGCCGTGTTGTTAAGATCAAATTCATATTGGCTAAGTAAGCTTGGATCTTCGACGAAATTGATGCAAATCCTCGGTATTGGACCATGATTTTCGAACGCATCCTCGGTGCGGCTCTTCTGTTCGTTCGTAAAGCCGTGAATTTCGGCACGGTGGGAAATAAAATGGTGAACAAAAAAGGGTATATGGTAAGGAAAAGAATAAGCTCACGCTTGACGGATTTCTTCTAGACTCCATGTGTTCATGATGACCACGCTACAATTCGTAGTCTTTGTCAGAGGCTTCCATCGCTGTCGCTCCGGGGAGGTGGTGAACATAATATAGAGGTTTGTGTATAAACCAGCGAGTTTTTCGGGAACACCGGTAGGATTTGCGCCCGCATCAATGAAGGCCCACAGGAACGGAGCAAAGCCATCACTGGAGATGGTCTCGACGTTTTGTTTAAATACTCCATCTTCGACAAATAAGAAACAGTGGCCATCTCGATACCATAGAAATGGCTTCTGTTCTCCGAGACGACGACGGACGGCGTAAGTGACCCAATACGATTTGCCTTTTCATGCGAATGGTTATTGGAGCGAGTGAGAAACTACTAAGGAAGGAACACACCGACTCCCGGTTGTCCTGTTATTACGACAGAGCGCGCCGTCTTTATCTCAGAGGTCGGACCCCCCGCATGCTGTTCAACGCAGTAGTCGTAGATCCGTCTGTAATCTTGACGGACCCACAGCTTTGCACACTTGCCAAGTGTGCAAAGTTGTGGGTCCGTGAGCTTGATGCCAAGATCGAGCGCATAGCAGTCTGGAGCGATGTCATTGTCCACGTCATCCTTCACGGTAGGATGTGATATGCGCCATTCGCGTTTTCATCTTCGATCTGTTTCCCCCAGAATTTCGAACGTAGTTGGGAAAGTCTATGATGGTCCCCAAGCCTAGACCACGAGGCCAAAGTATCCGAGTCAGGTTGGAGGCCAGAGGCTGGGGAGACGTCAGCCATTGAGATGGATGTGGGGAAAGCTTGGTAATTTGGTGTCCATTTTATACTTACTGTAGCCCCCTACTTTTTTTTGGAAATTTATTTAAAAACAAATAACAATTTATTCTTTTATTTTTACTTTTATCTAATTTATTAAAAAAATTCAACTAAAATTGTTGAATTTATTATAAGAATGAAAAATCTAATGTCGATTCTTCATAAAAATAAAAATAAAATTTTTACTATTACAGTAATTGAATTTAAATTATTGTTGATTTTTCGTCGCAACCTGTAAATATTTTTCGCTGTAAACTTAACTCTAATATGTTTAAAGGTGACCGCACGCGCGACAACCGTAGTGGCGTGAACCCATCGGTTCGGATTTTCGACGGCCCTGCAGCATTTGACGCTGCGCTCGTCGCATAATTTCAAGTCGTCAAGCGCTCAGGCTGTCTTCAATCGTACTCGATGTGGGGAATTTGTACCCGACAAGATCAGCATACACCTGCAGTTTCCAATACACTGGAATTTTTCTGACAAGCATTGATTCACACGGTCACCGGTTATCGTACAGTAACCAATCTAATGCAGTATTTTGTATAGCTTCTGTCGGCAGCGCACCTCACATGAACTCCAAGTCCGCCGAGTACAGTTCCAGTCCGTCCAAAAACCCCGTCACCTCCTTACTAGTGGCCTTGGCCTTGACATCGAGATTGCCGCTAGGAGTAATGAACGCAAACCGCCAATTCGCCTCTGGCGGGAGCATACCACGTAGTCCAAAGAGGGTCCCCACCATGCCTTCCTTGATGCTGTGCTCGTTCGCCATGGTCACCTGAAAAACGTATAGTGTCTGGCCGAGCTTGAAGAAGCTATCGAATCCGACTTGATTCCTTGCCCTCGGCACATACAAGCGGTTTGCCTCGATTGACGTCGGCGCACCCTCGTATACGATTGCAATGTTGGCAGGAAAAGTTACGGAATCCCCCGAATTGTCCACCACAGAACTTGACGTCTGCTCGACGACCTGAGATCTCCTATGGAAATACGTTTGCAGTTTGCCCCGCGTTATCATTGGCTTCAATTTGAGTTCAATACCCTCCTGAAGGCGTGCGTGGCACAGTATTTCGTACGTGATGCCAGCTAATCCCCTTGCCGAAGGAACGGATGCGAGGTTACGATACAAATCGACTTGCTCGAGGCGTTACAGTGTATCCATGACAGTCATCAGAAGCATCTCGACATTCGCCGAAATCGGTGCTAGATATGCCCTTTGGAGGTCTTCTACCTTATTGCGCCTAACGATAAAAAGCGTATGCGATTCTGCATCCAGATCACTGTATCCATCTTTCTGGACAAAGTGTCGGAGGCTGTGTGTTGTGAGACGCGAAGCCACCTCGCCAAGATGATCATCATAGGGCCTAAGTAGGTCCGGATCGTCGATGAAGTCGAGGCAAAGTCTTGGGGTTGGACCATAACATTTGAACAAATCCTCGGCGCGGCACTTCTGTTCCTTCGTAAAGCCGTAAATTTTGGCACTATGGGAAATAAAATGGTGAACAAAAAAGGATATATATTGTAAGGAAGCTCACGCTTGGCGTATTTCTTCTAGACTCCACGGGTTCATGATGACCTTCGCAGTAAAGCTACTTTTTGTCAAAGGCTTCCATCGTTCTTCCTTCGGGGAGGTGGTGAACATAATATAGAGGCGTGCCTCAGGACCGACGAATTGTATGGGAATACCGGTCGAATGTCGATCCGCATCGACGAATGCCCATGGAAATGGCCACCTAAAGTCACGGAAGTTGACATCGTCGATGGCATGTTGGAATACTCCATCCTCGACAAATAAGTAGACGCTATCTTGATACCATAAGAATGGCTTCTGTTCACCGAGACGACGACGGGCGGCGTAAGTGATCCAAAGAGTTTTACCTTTTCATGCGAGGGGTTATTAGAGAGTGGATGAGAGGCTACTGAAGGAAGGAACACACCGGTTCCCGGTTCCCGGTTATGACAACAGAACGCGCCTTCGGTACTGTATTTTAGCAGTCAAACTCTTCGTATAGCGCTCATTGCAGTAGTCGTAGATCCGTATGTAATCTTTACGAACCCACAGCTTCGCGACGGTCAACCCGACGCCAAGATGAAGCGCATAACATCCTGAAGTAATGTCGTCGTCGTCGTCATCCTTCACGTCAGGATGTGATATGCGCCAATCTTGTGCTTCATCTTCGATCTTTTCCCCCCAGAATTTAGAGTGTAGTTGGGAGAATGCATGATGGTCCACAAGCTTAGACCAAGAAGCCCAAGCGTTCGTGGAAGGTTTAAAGAGAGAGGCAAGAGGGGAGTTGGAGTTGTCAGTCATTGAGATGGATGTGGGGGAAAGGGCTTGGTTTCCATTTTCGAAGTCGGCTGGCCAATCTATACTGCAAGTGCGCCAGGTGAGTGAAGTCGGCCCCTAAGTGCAGTGTTCTCCCATTACTACCTTCTCCATGCTTCTACCTGGGGCTTTTCTCTTATCCCACTGAACTATTCTCTTCCTCTTACCTCTTCTATCGTATTTTCTCTGTTTTTTCTCACTGTCATTACAGTCCTTATTCGAGCCAACGAGGTATAGCATAGTCATATGTCTACCTGAGTTATGTTACGTAACGTAGTTGGCCATAAATATTGCATTCTGCATTCTTATCTGGGTCTGGACCCGCGAATTTATTTTGGCGGGGCTCAGGCTGTCGCAAATCTTTTTGCGACGACTTTCTATCCCGGCAACGCATCCCGAATGGTCACGCTGTCGCAGGCGCTTGCGATGTAATTTTTTTTTCTTGACTGATGTCATGCGCACAACAAGTACACCGAACGCACTCTAAACGCCCTTGTGTCTTACTCATTAACACCTGTCTTACTCATTTTTAACACCCGTCTTACTCATTTATGGTCCAGGTAAGCACGTGTTGACTCGGATGTTTCCGCGGCCGTATCCGAGTGTCCCTCACGGTGTCCTCGGTGTCCCCTACAGTTTCCATCATTGCTGGCGAGACTATGACAACCGTATTGGAGACGGCCGGAATCACGATGAAACTTCGCGGGGACAACGTGTGATAGCATGGGTTTCGTCTGATTATTATTATAATTGTTCCCGCTAGGCCTTTCGATAGAAGTCGCCTGACCCTTAAAAATTACCCTTTACCACCATTTAAAGCCGGCTCGCTCGGTGCAGCGGAAAACTTCTTGCCAACCTTCTCGCCTAACAAATGTGTGACCCAGCGGATTCTAAACCTCAGCCTCGAGGCGTCAAAGTTGCCGTCGTTGGTAGCGGCCTTGCCGGTCTCACGGCTGCGTATTTGCTGTCCACCGTGCATCAACGAGCGGACGTTCGGCACAATGGCGGGCCTGTAGAGTATGAGGTACACGTCTTCGAAAAGGTGTGTGTACTCTCCTCCTTTCCCCCCATATCCCCTTTCCCCCACTAATTGTACGGTCATGCGCTCGATCAGGCTGACACACTCGGAATGGACTCTCACTCAGTTCCATTCACGCTGCCCGGCGAAGCGGGGGAATGGCGTGTTGATGTGCCGATGCGCTCTTTCCAGGGAGGTAAGTACTCCTCGAGATAGTCCAAACCGTGTAGGCTGATGAGAGCGCAAAGGCTACTACCCTCAGCTCATCGCACTCTACAGTCACCTGGGCGTGCCATTCCGGCGTTCAAATTTCTCATATTCATTTTCTCACCTCGACACTATACCCTCCTACGGTGTGGGTCTCTCCGACAAAGATATGAGAGGACATTCCGCCATTAACCCAACACTAATCTATAACGGTGCTTCTGGTCGAGGTGGGATAAGTGTTCCGACTGCGCTGAGACAAATCTATACCACGCTCCCACATGGTACCCTCCGACGCGCACGAGCGTGGCTTGTCTTCTTCTTCTCCTTCGCTCTATCTATGGCCAGCCTCGCGTTTATCTTCTTCCGGTTGCAACTTCTTGCTTCCCCGTGTTTGCGCGGGAGTTCCAAGGAGTTGTCATGGGGACAATGGGTAGAGCTCATGACACCCCGCGGACGAATGTCGAGGATGGTTGGATTAGACAAGCACTGGCGCACATTCATGCAAGATGTCTGCATACCACTCTTTTCCGCTCTCTGCACAGCACCGCAGAATGACGTTGAAAACCACCCAGCGGAGGAATATCTCGGTGCGTCCTTCCGTTCAATTTAAAAGCTTCCGACATCTTGGCCTAATGTGGCCGCGCACTGAAACTCAGATTTCATATGGCGCACATTTATGACACACCATTACGTCGTCATGCGTGGTGTCCGTGATGTTGTTGCTCGGCTATCGGACCATATTCCTGCCTCGAGAATCCACCTTGGCGTGCCCACTACGATGCTCGTGCCAGACCGCAATTGCCCTGGACGCATCACGATTTTCTGCGGTGCAGGAGAGGACTTGATGCTGTATCCTGGCTTTGACCATGTCATCTTGGCCACACAGGCAAATCACGCTGCCCACCTCGTTGATGGATACGCGCGTGCATTACAGGAACAGCAGGCTCCTCAAGCTGCTCTGCACGCGACCCAGTTGAGCGCATGCCTCTCTCAATTCAAGTACCGCCAGACTGTCGTGGTCAACCATACCGATGATAGCCTACTTCCAG
>WNFO01005897.1_pt1 | contig 10776 bp, 13 predicted proteins | sample 5400251 | NCBI WGS metagenome assembly WNFO01 (sample SAMN13153354, study PRJNA577476) | soil metagenome | isolation source: 100 cm saprolite under Madrone tree | place: USA:California | collected 2016-06-14 | reverse complement strand
TCCTCCCATGTGTACCGGCCTGTCCTTTTTCAGAGCACCGGAGCCAAAGGGACTTATAGTACTGGGGATGTTTGCATATCATTCCGTGCTCTTAGTCTCTGACACCGCTCCCTTTCTTCCCCATCTCTACATCTCAGTGCTCCAAGGGATCCAATTTTGGTTCCCCTTATCCCCCGCCTTCACTGCTTCGACCCCACGATTCGCGTTTAACAATGGGTCTAGGAACCGTAATCCCCACAGTTAGCAATACCATCGGAGCCGTGATCGTAGGATGGGGAGTATCATCTCTGTATGTTCCAGTATCGCGTGACCGCGTGCTCTACTCTCACCTCGTATACGCGACAGCTTTTTCGGTATGCTGTGTATTCAAGTCTCGGCCTACTACATGCGATATACGAACGATAGTACTTCATACAAGATTCTGGTACGTGGATACGAACACCATCCCACCAAGCGGTGTTGACACTTGTGCGTGTGTAGGTCCTCTCACTATGGTACGCGCTCCTAGCCCTGCTTCCTCCACCACTTGTTGCTCAACGTGGATCAGGATACTAGAGGCACTCCATCAAGCGTTCATCGGCCATATCGCCTGGTACTACATCATCGAGTGAGCACCTCGAATTCCCCTTGCAATGAATCACTCATTCCATTTGCAGTAACGCTGGAAGTCTCCTCGTACTTCTCAATCCCCCAGTATGGTAAGTCCCCCGATCACCGCCCATGAGTGTCACAACTGGCGTGCCTGACTCTTTCCTTATTAGGACCCTTAGTGTGAGCACATTGCGTGGTTCCATTCCGTAATTTCCCCTGACCGCCCTTAAATCCAAAGGTACAAACTCTGTTAGGTGTGAGTGGGCCAAGTATGAATCTTGTGTTGCACATGCACTGAAACACATCCCCATCTTCCAGGCTTTCGTTGGACTTATCGTAAAAACGTAATCATTTCCCACCTTAGTCTCCCTGAGCCTAGCACTGACGTTTTTTTCTTCAAAGATGTTTTGGGCTTCGTGTCTGGAAGTGTGAGAGTTGATCCTGCCTTTGCGGAAGAAGTTCCTCAATCAGATCTTCTAGTCTCCAGGGGAAATTTTCTGGTAACAGGCCTTATCGTGCGTCAGCGTCTTACCTCTCTTTCGAAGTACTTCTTGACATGTCGTGGATAATGTAGTTGGGCATGGCTCTTGCCCAGTTTGGTACGTGCACCGCCCATCGGCACAAACGCCGTCGTCTTGACTTATGATCGGTTAAATTCTTTTAGCAACGGCTGTTGGTACGTATATGCTTCGTGATAACACGAGTTTATGCTGACTAGTCCCGTCTACAGTGTTCACGATCAGATCGTAGGCTATCTTCTCTTCCGGAAATGCTGCCTTTATGACTAACGTCCAACGCACTAGTTTCCACCTCCGTGTGGGCCAAGCAAATCAGATCACGGTATGCGTTCGAGTTCATTATCTGATCCAAGTTTTGTTAACAAAGACCCACAGACGCTCGCTACCACTGCCTTAATCCTGGGCGTCGCCACAGACATATTAACTGCCGCATCACTTTCTTTTTTCCTACACAGAATGAGGACAGGATACAAAAGGTATGTGTATCTACCCTCTCCTTGTTTTCCCAAAGTTCAACTCCGACAGATCCGATACTTTAATCAATCGTCTCATCATGTACTCGGTCAATACAGGCACATTAACAAGGTAAGCATCATTTAGGATCTCTCGGTAGTCACATGTTTCTGAATAAATTATATAACAGTGTTTTCAGTGCTGCAGTGCTGGTAGCGGTAGGCTGCCCTGGTACAATTGTCTCCGCCACGCTGGTACTAACAGACCTTACAGTACAACACGATGCCAGACAATCTCATTTTTATCTCGCTTTATTTCATTCTGAGTAAACGTATGCCTCTCCGTATATATGAGTGAATGCCGGCTAATCCATTTCTGATTTAGTGTACGCGAACTCGTGCCTCGCGACGTGCGTTTCTCCAACGCGTTCAGGTGATACTGCTGCTGACCTAGTTAACAGGCTTAACACGAGACGGTTCGCTCATGGGAGGGGTACTGATCGCGAGGAGGTGACAATACCAACATTCGTCATGGTCGCCAACACCATCAACCGCCAGCGTCCGGAGTATTCGCCAAGAGACTTGGAAAGACTGGAACAACCTGTGGCTGAGGACGACTCGGATGACAGCATAATCCAACAAAAAGTGTCTGTAGCCCCGGATTCAGACAAGGTAGTCCATTCCGTTGTATGAGTACCATTCCTTGTCCCTGGGCTTACTCGACGACAATACAGATACCTCAGTACGTGGAAGTAGAAGCGTGGTAGAATGCTACGCATCCTCGATCTTCTAGCCCCGCTGAGAGATGCTCGGTTTGTATTACCATTTGTATATGTGCTGATCGTGATCCCAACGGAACCCTATTTGTTCTTTCAAACCTCATGTAGTAATACCGCATACCTTGACGTTCCAGGAGACCTCTATACTCACTCGTTGATTTCATTTCGTTTCATCTTGGGCAACAGACCTTCGGCTTACCAAAAAGTCTATTCTGTAGATGTTATTATTTTCTTAATTATTCGGCTTTACGATTTTCTGTCACTTTTTCTTTGACTCTCAGGTTTTACCTTCATATCATATACCAACTGAACGATATACCGTGACGCTACGCGCGCAATGGCAGCAGATGCCAAGCTGATGATATTACGATGACTCATATATCTGAAACCGTGGCGTTCTTGAAATCGGAAAACGCTTTTGCCAGAACAATGAGTTATCGGTAGACGGGCACCCGAATGGAGCTATTACCCACACGCGCTGCCGTACTTACCGCCAGGGCGCGGCCGTCACCGTTGACGGTGCCTGACGCTGCTGGCTAAGCTTTATACCAACACCTTCGCAGCGGATTCGATTGGATCCGCTGAGTCGCAGCCTATGCGCCCATGAACTACGTACTATCAACCCTGGAAGCTCCCATGTACTGTACTCGTACAAGACATGGGAACGACCATCAACGTTTCGCATGTTTATGAATGACACACTCGCGGATCAAAATGGAAATAGGACGCGAGTTCCCACTTACAAGTTACTAAAGTGGGTACTTTCTACCCAGAATTCCAGAATCCGGCGGCTACATGTCAGTGGTTCCCCAAAACCTTGCCAGACAGGCCACCCTCAAAAAGTTAAAACAAGGTTTTTCTCACATGTCCGAAACTCATGCAGGTTACTTGTTACCAGGCGGGGAAAAAAAATCAATCGTATCATGAAGCCCTGAATTTGGGGTACTGACTTCTGGGTGATTGCTCACTTGCAGATGGAGGACGTCAGAAAGTCCCAAACTTCATCTTCATGTGGTTAAAAGACTTGAAGCAGAGCTTTGTGTAGAATCTACTACCCTACAGTATCACGTTCCTGTGCCATGTTCCAGTCATGAAAGGTCACCAACAAATCCGATCACACTGAGTCTAATTCATCATCGCCATCACCATCGGCTCCACAGGGCTCTAGTACACACCTCATCGAATTTCAGCCATTGATATATTGGAAATTGAGACATGCTCCACTGGCACACGCATGGTGTGCATCATATCCTTCAAAGAAAACAAAAAGTTGATTTGCCCTAGTTCGTCTTGCGTTTCAGGAAAGGGGCCCACGCGACTCGGAAGCCATAAAGCCTTATAAGCCAGTACAGTCCTTGGAAGCTGGTACGAACCCTCACTGGGCTCGGGCGAACTAATTGAGCGCGAAGGAATAAGTCCGCGGGCGGGGCTGGGTGGGGCCCCTCAACTAACACGGGGAGCTGAACGTGGCGGAGAGAAGGGGTCGGGCTTCGCTTCTGTGCGATTCTCGGTGTGGCGTCGTATCGAGTTCTGTATGATTTCGTAAGTTGGCTTGTGATGAGTGCTGACATGCGCTGACATAGCCGGAACCAAGGCAGTGGTGTTCATGCGATGCGAAACGGTATCGGCGCCACACGAGAATGCATCACGTGGCGCAGGAAATTTGACTGCGGCTGGCGGGAAAGTCCGGACGGTGATGTCGGTATACGTTCGATATCTACGGTGACCATCGGGCTGGTACGGTGATACGCGGCCTCAGTCAGCCACCATCTGATGTTTGGATTTTCTTTGGCCCTGAGAGGCGCTGTATTCCAAACGGCGTGATCTCGAAGGCAAGGATGAAGGTTATTGTCCTAGCTTCAATGACAGGGTTCGCTCGCAATTCTGGACACGATCAACGGTCTCCCGAGAAACGATCCCCTCGTACACCAACGAAACGCTATACTGTGCAACTACTGATCATACTGAGCTTTCTTGAGCACGTTCTTCTCATGCCACATGATGCACGCGATCAGTCCTACATATATGATGCGCTGAGTGATCGTCAGGACGTATGGTAGAATATCCAGAACAGGCACTCATGATTGCCCGCTGCGACCAATGTAACAGATGATCGATGATGTCCTGACACTGGAAAGTGAGGGTCACGATTCAGTGCAGCTGATGAAGACGTCGATACGATGCGCAAGTAGAAAAAAAATTCGCCACCGAATCAAAGACTGACTCGGACTGTTGGGTGGATCAATGATTGACATGAGCTGAGGTATTCATTTTACCCCGAGAAGCCCTGTAAGGTAATGAATCTAGTGAAATGGTGGGGAAAGTCAATAAGCGAAAAAAGGCTGGCCTAGACATTGTGCTGAAGACGAGTGTGGGATGACGCGCTCGGCACTCTACTGTTCAGAAGTGCTGTGTGCTTCGTTGGGACGATTATTGCTACAGTACAAACGAATAGTACGTGTTCCCTTCCCCATAGGAAGCGTGAATGTGGCTTAAAAAACTTACCCGGTCGACTCGGAGAACACGGTTGCCTAGCAACCTTCTGTTTTGGGGCCTTGCGATGAGGACGATAGTCCACCATCACCTGGCTGTTGGAGTCGAGGCAGTCAACCACACGACGCGTCACCAGCGGATGTGGGCCCTGGGGAAAGTATCGTGATAATCTCAATCTTTTGCCGCGGGTTATGAGGCGTGGAACACAGGCCATTGACAACATAGAAAAAGGGACGGTGATACATACAACCCCGCAGTATAAAAAATGCGACTCCAAGTCGACTCAGCGCTTCAGATCAGACTCGGGCAGGCGGTTTGCCAGTGACCACATGCCAGTGATCGCTTGGTTCGCGCCAAATGGGTCAACTTCTACATCGCTTCATTTCGCGACGCACGCATAGTCCAGTGATTGGCCTGCGACAATAACAGACAAGTTCCTCAAGCAGTCCTTCTTGAGGGCGAGTAACTTGAGGGCGAGTAACATGCCGAGAACGAGGTTTGTACGCGGGATTCTGGACTGGTGGAGCTTAGTTTTAATGGATGACAAGCCAGCAAATACTAAAACCATCAGCAAAATGTCACAGATTGGCATGAATTCTGACTTTTTTGGCCATATAATTGATACCCCCTACCATGACTTTTCTACATGGGGGGTCTAGCTATATAACTTTCAACTTTTCAACTTTTTTGGCTTTATAGTGACTATACATGACTATAAAGTCAGGAAATTTTTATGACAATTCGGTAATGACATCGATGATACAGATGCTGCCTCATCTACCCACATATCCCCTTTGGCACCATATTCCAGCAACAGTTGTGCAACGTCGTGATGTCCATGGTACGAAGCAACCTGGTATGGTGTCCTATCCTTCTCTCCCCGGATGTGCACGTCTGCCCCATGATCAAGCAGCAGCTGCACGACCTCGAGATGTCCAAATTTCGACGCCAGACATAAGGGAGTTTCCTTGCGCTTAGTTTGTACGTTCAAGGCAGCCCCACGTTCGAGGAGGAGCTGCGCGACCTTGAGATGTCCATTACCCGATGCAACATGTAGCGGCATCTTCTCGAATATAGTCTGCGTGCTCAAGTCGGCACCGTGGTCGAGTAATAAACGAGTAACGTCAACGTATCCCCTTCGTGATGCTACAAAGAGCGGTGTCCTTTCATAATAACATTTGGCGTTTACGTCTTCTGCGTGGGTAATGATGAGGCTCTTCGCCAGTCTACTGAAACCAAGAGACGCCGCATAGTATAACGGTGTTGCCTCGAGTGGTGGCGGTTGGGGGTAGTTGCCTCTGAACCGACTGCATTTCCTGTCCACGTCATACATCCAAATGCAAGCTCGAAGATGCGGCTGCATTGGGTCGAATAGATATTCCAACGCATCTTCAATTTGCGATTCCACGTTCTCGAACTTCACGTGATTGACCCAGTTTTCAGCGGCGTACCAGGCTAGAGGAAATGTCGTGACCCGCTCCCTGTCCACCTCTTCATCCAACTGAAGTAAGACTGCTATGCAGGCCCGTGCCAGAAGCATATGCGCCGGCTCCAGGGAAACGTAATAATGGCGTATGTTGTCGATGTCCGATGTTTGAAGGCGATCCGAGGTCAGGAATTCTTTGACCGAAAAGTGCGAAAATTGTACAATTTTCGAACCTTGGTCATCGGTGATGGCGATGAGTGAGGAACATGCAGAGAGCACAGCCTCTTCTGGATTTTCCGGTCGCCAGCCCTCCACAAAATTAGCTGCCTCGTTTGGGTCGAATTCAATCGCAAATATCTCTGCGAGTTCTTCAACCTGAAGTGGCTGAATCGCAGCAACAATACATTGGAAAAGTCGACGGGCATGCTTGAATTTCTCTTTCGGGATGCCTTGCAGGATCCGCTCGTATGTATCATCCAGAGTGATCGGCAATTCGTTCAGAGCTTTCCGAATACTTGAAGGCATGCATCGACGGAGGGTGTCCAGTTGGCAATACACCCACCGAAACCTGTCCGACATCATGAACGATAGCTTAGTGTGTTGTAAAAGACATGACTCACATCCCTTGAGCGCGCTCCGAGAGCACACGGATAACAAGTTCTTTATCCTCCACTCTCCATCTCCGCATTGCCCTATCACTATGAACGAAAAAGCGGATATAGTTGTTGATGTCTTCCCTTTGACCGCCTTCTTCATGAAGGGAGATGCGACGCGATGGAGGTGTCAACGGGTTGAGAACATTATTTATGTCTTGCTCGGGGCGACTGGTGATACAAACAAACAGGTTGGAGTGGTTCGACTGCACAAGGCCCTCCACAAAATCCAGAACTTTTTCACGGGCGGACGGGGTACCGGTGTTATTTGAACATTCATCCAAGGCATCGATAATAATATGGATCGGGACCTGTCCTGGGAGATCGAGCATGCTCTTAAGACACTGTGCAAGCGCGGCTTCGCTAGGCTGTTCTGAACCATCACAGCACGTCTTGTGTAGCTGGGAAAGAAGGCCCCAGCAACAATCAGAGTAGTCAACGAGTTGCAAGAGCAGAGAAGTCAGTAGGCCTCGGACATCACGTTTGGCAGCATCCTTGAAGTCGAAATAGTAGTATGCAGCCAGAACTGATCTCGATTCTCGCATATGCTTGATATCCTCGATGACGGCCGAACTAATAACATAATAAATTTCCTATCATTCGGATAATCGTGAAAAATGCGAACCAAAGAATACTTTTTCCCGACCCAGCTGGGAACCGGAGAGGCCATTACCGTCATGAAAGAATGACGAGGTGAGAGACGCGTACGATTTCCACGGATCCATAACAATGAACCATTCTTCTTCCACTCATAGAATGTATTTCCCCCGATAAACCATTTTGCTGTCCCGCCATGCTGGGTGCCATATGCAGTATTATGGTTGACGGAAGGGTTCGGAGGATCGAGCCATGTTCGAAGCTTCTCTCGCGATTGGTTCCCTGTGAACGCATTTCAGCCACAACGATCAATTATAGCAATGTCAGACAGTTAACGAACGTTTTAATTCATTGATTGCTGTTTAATAGTATGACAGGGAAAGGTCAGTACAAGTATGAAGTGATTGAAAAGATGGTCGTACCGTGTTTGGCTAGATGGACATCATCATGGATGCGTCGCGTGCCCTCCTTAATCACGTCTACATTGGCGTGGACGTTGTAGGTGAGCTCCTTGACCTCCATCACGTTGTCGTCGACGTGATGAGTTAGTTCTTGAGTCGCCTTCACATTGACATTAATATGGTGTGTTGCTTCCAAGGTTCTCGCCGCAGTCATCAGATTCTCCTCTTTTGTCAGCATATCCAATCTTTGAAGCCCATCCTCCACCTCCGTCTTTCCCACTAGCCTCTTCATAAACTTTTCTGGCGCCACAGTCAATAAAGAAAGAGCATATCGATTGAATAGACTGACTGATTCGCGTCTCCTTCATTGTCCTGGCCGAAAGCGCAAGTATAGACAGAATCTGTGCCATGATTTTCGCGAGTAACTTCGTCATATCCGAGGTGGGTGAGACCGCTGTGTAACGATGAAGACGTTGAAGAAAAAATTGAATGCGCTCGAAGAGGTTTACAAGCGCTTCGTAGCTCGCAATGACATTCCTCACCGCCTGGGTTGAATGTTAACGAATTCATTTGAAGGAATGCGGGAAGAGCAGACCTCGAGAAGAACACCAATACCAGTAAAGAGTGTCTTTGCGGGCGAGAAAGGCTAAGAAAGATGTTGCAGAACTGAAAATCGTCGATGGGATTCGATGCTTACTAGACCAATACCTTCTCCGAGAGCTCCTGAGAAGGTGAAGAGGATATGAACGGTCGGAGTCAACCAGGCCATCAACTTGTCATCGCCTTTGCGAAATTTAGAGAAGACCTGTGCTTGCTTTCGAAATACATTCAAGACGGATTCAGGAGAACTGAAATTGTCAAACGCTGCAGCGAGTGGATGTGTTCGTAGATCTTGTCCCGTCAGGTTCTTGTACTCGTTCGATGCAGCGTCAAATATTGCGGAAAAGTTGGCGGCAGAAGAGTCGTTTGTCTGATTTCTTGTAGACATCGGGAAAACAGGAGCGGGAAAAGCGGAAAAGTGGAATCGTTGGGTGGACTCGTAGTTCGTGGATTGAAGGCAGAACAAATAGTTGATACGAGTACTGTAGTTAATTTTATTTTTTTTGGGACAGCGTTATATTTAACTGTTGTTCTAACTATTAAATATGTGCTATGTAGAGTGTATTTTCCGTGCACTTTACAAATAAACTCGTTTACACAGTGATTGTGACTTTGTTGATAGCTGCCGCACCGCAAAATTGCGTCCCTTCTCCACCCTCTCCACGCCACGATTACACTCGCAAGCCCCAACCTTTTGCAACCCGATGACCAACCTCTTGTGCTACATTGAAAACCAACGCCAGGTCTTTGATATCACCATTCAACCTGACCGTACCATTCGTCATCTGGCGGTACAAATTAAAGAATTGTGGGGCAACCTTCTTCAAACGGTCGATCCCCTAACCCTCGTTTTCACAAAGGCGCGCTATATCATGATCTCTATGTGAACACTAATGTAATGAATGGCCTCTGCGGGCTTATGACATCCGCAGGTTGATGTAGATCTTGATGAAGTGTGGGGCATGCTAGAAGCTGGCCGAAGTTGGCTCAACACCAACGACCAACGACCATTGCGGACAACAAGAAAAGTCTCTGAGGTATGGCCCGAGCCACCTCCCGATGGACACCTTCACGTTTTTGTCGGTCTACCTTCAAGTAAGTGGTAAGATGCGAATAGTCACTACCATTCTGCTAATCTCGTGCTCTTGTTACCCTTTCCGACCTTCTACCCATTCCCATTTCATCCATTTACTACGTGGAGTTCCTGATGTCGTTGTTCAACCCCCTGTCAAGCGACTGCGTATGTCTGACTCTGGGGATTTGGACATCCCCTGGTTAAAAGAAGTTCACTCAAAGATTTGGAATCGTGGGGACCCTAAACAGAACCTTTTCCGAAAGGTGAAGATCACTCGGGTCCATTATGATGAATTGCAGGTTACCCTGGATCGAAAATACCCGGATCGTAACGACCCGCAGTACGATGGCGGCAGTCATAAAGTCCTAAGCGACAAGCTTGAACACCTTGACCTGATCGCCGGAGGACATGTTTTTCCACCTCGACATTCTGACAACAATAAGGATCGGGTAGACGATTCTGAAATCGACTCATTCTTTCCATTCACCCTTACCTATTTGGATTTCTCAATTCTCAAGCTCAAGACACGGTCGGAGCGCTGCCCTTTGCCACTTTTCATTCGTCAAGAGTACAATCATCTCTCGAAGCTGATCGATGAAAACCCTCCAGACGGCTCAGGTTCGGTTATAGTTAGTGGTCAACCCGGAACGGGTAAGGTCCTTGTCTCCCTGTCTCGCAGGATCTAACCAGCCTTGCCGATATCAAGGCAAGACTACGTATCTCTACCTTAAGATCATTAAGTCTCTAATCGCAGGCCGCCCATTCCTGTACCAAACCAAGGAGGGATCTGTCTATCATGTCACACAGAACGGTGTTGTGCCGATCGAGTCTTGGTCATCACAAACGAACATAGTTGCCTTTGTCGACGGTGACGAGGGGGATTACAAACCCAAAAAATTCCTCTTTGATATCTTCGTGCAGATTATTGTGGCATCATCCCCAAAAGGCGCAGATCGACCTTGGGTAAAACAAGCAAGTCCCAGCACAACAATCATTACCAAATTTGCAACTTCTCTATGGTCGCCCTGCGAGGTTTTCCTAACTGGGTCTGTCTCAGCATTTCTTCTTTCAACGCTCGACCGACGCATTTTTTTAGGATGTTCCTTCATCCTAGTGACATCACTTTTAAGCTACTCAGGGAGTCGGTCTCATATGTCGGCTACAATCCCCCTCAATGCTTCGATGCTTCCT
>WNFO01005896.1_pt1 | contig 10776 bp, 9 predicted proteins | sample 5400251 | NCBI WGS metagenome assembly WNFO01 (sample SAMN13153354, study PRJNA577476) | soil metagenome | isolation source: 100 cm saprolite under Madrone tree | place: USA:California | collected 2016-06-14 | reverse complement strand
CGAGAAAGGCAGGCGTACCGATCATCATCGATCCCAAAGCCGCCGACTATTCTGTTTATCGTGGCGCAACGGTCATCAAGCCGAACCGCAAGGAGCTTTCGGAAGCAACGCACCGGCGGGCCGATTCCGACGCCGACGTGATCGCGGCGGCCTTGGAATTGAATCGCCTGCTCGGGACCGAAGCGGTCGTCGTTTCGCTCAGCGATGCCGGCTTGGTCCTGGTGTCGGCGAATGGCGCAACCATCCATGTGCCGGCCTACCCCGTCAAACTGAGGGATACGTCAGGGGCGGGCGATACCGTGGTTGCCGCCCTTGCGGTCCTGTTGGCGACCAAGCTCGGCTATGAGCCGGCCGTGCGCGCGGCGAATGCGGCTGCTGCCGTGGTGGTCGGCAAGCGCGGCACATCGACGGTCTCGGTGGCGGAGCTGCGCTCGCGCATTCTTCCCGCCGCTTCGCTTGCGCCCGAGGAAAAGATCATTTTCGACTGGTCGGTGCTCGACGAGCGGCTCGCCGAATGGCAGGATATGCGCGTCGGCTTTACCAATGGCTGCTTCGATCTGCTGCACCCCGGGCACATCAAGCTCCTGTCCGAGGCGCGGGCCGCCTGCGATCGGCTCATTGTCGGCCTCAACGGTGACGCGTCGGTGACGCGCTTGAAAGGGGCAGGTCGGCCACTCCAGGAGGTACACGCGCGTGCAGAGGTTCTGGCTGCGCTCGAAGCGGTCGACCTCGTCGTCGTCTTCGATCAGGACACACCGCTGGAGCTGATCCGGCGTGTGCGTCCGAGGGTGTTAGTCAAAGGGGGCGACTACCGGCACGAAGACGTAGTGGGACACGAGCTTGTCGAAAGCGGAGGCGGCGAGGTGATTATCATCGATCTCGTGCCCGGCTTCAGCACAACCAAGCTCGTGCGCCGCTCCCGCGTTCCCGCGCCGGGTTAGAGCTGTTGAAGCCTCGCGAAGCTGCGAGCACGACCTTGGCCGGTGGGCGCGAGCAAGAACTCGTGCGCGATTTTTTCGCAGGTGTGCAGTCGGGCTTCTTTGTCGAGGTTGGCGCAAATCGGCCACAGGAGCAATCGCAGACCTGGCATCTCGAGCAACTCGGCTGGACCGGCATCCTCATCGAGCCGCAGCCTGATCTTGCCGGCGATCTCTGCCGCGCGCGCTCCGCCAAAGTGTTTGCGGTGGCCTGTTCGTCCCCGGAGAACGCAGGCCGGCGCATGCAGCTGCATGTCGCCGGCCCCTTGTCGGCGCTCGATCGCGACCGAATGGCACCGGGTGCGCAGCCCGAACGGGTCATCGAAGTACCAGTGAGGACGCTCGACGACATTCTGATCGAGTCGCGCGCGCCGGTTGGGTTCGATTTTCTGTCGATCGATGTGGAAGGCCACGAGCTCGAGGTGCTCAGCGGGTTTGATTTTGCACGGTGGCGACCGCGTCTGGTGTTGCTCGAAGATCATGTCGGAAATCTCAGCAAGCACCGATTTCTGCGGGCCGCCGGCTATCGCTTGGTCCGCCGGTTCGACAATAACGGCTGGTACGTTCCGGCCGATGCATCAATCCACCTGCCGCTGCGTGAGCGCTGGCCGATCATGCGCAAATATTACCTCGCTCTACCTTTTCGGATTGCGCGCAATGCCTCGCGGCGGCTTCGTCGTCGGTTGCGGGAGCGGTTCGCGCCGTAAAGTCGCACCTGTCCGGCATCACCGCGTATTCGGGGATGCGGGCGCCTCGCGCTCTGCTGGGCCCGTGGTGGGTTCCGTTGACGCGGGAGTCAAAGCGGGCTTTCGCAGCGCTGTCGTCGATGGTGCCGGCCAAGCTTTCATTTCCTCGTAGCGCTTGGCGTAGCGGTAAAATGTGCCTTCGAAATTTCCTAGCGCGATGACGAAGCCCGCCCAGCCGTCGCGGTAGCCATGCTTGAACAGGTAATGCTTGATGAAAGCCCACAGCCCATGCCCCAACGCGCCGCCCATCGAAACTCTCTTTCCTGCAAGCTTGCGCACGCCCAAAGAGGAGTAGCGGTTCATCTTGTTGATGACCTCCTCGAGATTGCGAAATGGAAGCTGCCAGATAGCGCTTTGCAATCGTCCTGGCGGTCGTTCCGTCAAAAGTTCATAACCTTCATGCACGGGATCATCGTCGTACCGCATCGCGCCCTTGCGGAAAAGCTGCGGCTGGCGAAAATTCGGGTACCAACCGGAGCCTTTGATCCAGCGTCCCATCATGTAATTGCGCCGCGGCACAAGATAGGCATCGTGTGCGGGTGCGGACGATAGTAAGGCGAAAATTTCGTCGCGAACTTCGGCGGTGCAGCGCTCGTCCGAATCAAGGCTGAAGATCCATTCGTGCCGGCATTCCGCGATGGCACGATTGCGCAGGTCGCCGAAGCCGTGGAATGGGAGCTGCACCACCCGCGCCCCGAGGTTATGCGCGATCGCAGCGGTGCGATCGGTGCTGCCGGAATCGGCGACCACGATTTCGTCGGCCCACAAGACACTCGATACAGCATCCGCAATTTTTTCGGCTTCGTTGAAGGCGAGAATATAGGCAGATATTTTATGCATATTTCCTCGTTATTGAGCCCGACGGCGGCGCACGCTATCACAGCGGGGCTGGACATGCAGGACGAAAGACTGGAACGGTGCCGACGTGTCTTATCTCATCTCCGTCATCGTCACGACTTTCAACCGCGAGGACGCGCTCGAGGCGGTCTTGTCGGCGTTGTGGCGCCAGAGCGATCAAGGATTCGAAGTTGTAATTGCCGACGACGGTTCGAGCTCGATGACCGCGGCCTTGGTGGAGCGCTGGCACGGCCGCCTTGGCGTTCCGCTCACCCACGTCTGGCAGACGAGTTGCGGGTTTCGAGCCGCCGAAATCCGCAACCGCGCGATTCTCGCCTGTCGCGGCGAGTACTGCGTCTTCCTGGACGGGGACTGCGTCGCGCCGCCTGACTTTATCGCGACGCATCGCAAGCTGGCGCAACGCGGATGGTTCGTCACGGGAAACCGCGTGCTGCTCTCGCCGGCCCTCACAGCGGCCGTCTTGGAAGAGCACCTTCAGCCAGAGGCTTGGGGCGTGCGTGCTTGGATCGGGCAGCGCTTACGCGGCGAGGTTAATCGCCTGGCAGCGCTGCTGCGATTGCCGTTGGGGCCGCTGCGCAGGCTGCGGTCGCGACAATGGCGCGGTGCGCGCTCTTGTAACCTGGGGGTTTGGCGCAGCGATCTCGAGCGGATCGACGGCTTCGATGCCTCCTATACCGGCTGGGGGCGCGAAGATTCCGACCTGCTGATCCGATTGCTGCATTGCGGCCTGCGCCGCAAGGATGGCCGCTTTGCAACCGGGGTCATCCACCTCTGGCATCCGCAGGTCGACCGCGCACAATTGGCCGCAAATGATGCGCGGCTTCATGCCGTGTTGAAAAGCGAGCATACGCGTGCGCAGCGTGGACTGTCGGCGCTGCGCGAAACCGCTGGGATCGGCGGGAGCGACCGCGATGTCCGAGCCCAGTCTTGAGCGAGCCGTCGTGAAGGAGGCCGCCCGCGCTCCCCGGCTCGGGCAGATTGCGGATGGGTTGGTCACCGCAGTCGCAATTTCATTGCCGTGGTCGACATCCGCGACCGCCGTTCTGATCGTCCTATGGCTCATTGCGCTAGTTCCAACCCTCGACCTCGGCTCAGTGCGGCGCGAAGTGCTGTCGGCAGCCGGAGGCCTGCCCGTGCTCCTCTGGGTGCTTGCTGCAATTGGTATGTTGTGGGCTGACGCGAGCTGGAGCGAACGTGTTGCCGGGTTGAGTGGATTTCATAAGCTGCTTTGCATTCCGTTGCTGCTCGCGCAATTTCGCCGCTCAACGCAGGCGAGGTGGGCCATCATTGGTTTTCTCGCCTCCTCGGTCGCGTTGCTCATCGTCTCCTGGGCGCTTGTGCTCACCCCCGGTCTGACGTGGCGCGGCAAGGAACCGGGCGTCCCAGTCAAGAACTATATCATGCAGAGCGCTGTGTTTGCGATTTGCGCCTTCGCGCTGATCGGGGAATCGGCCGCGCTGTGGCGCGCGCGGACGCGGCTTCTGCCGATCCTACTCCTCGTTGCGGCGGCTTTCCTCGCCAACATCGTCTATGTGTCAACAGCGCGCACCACGCTAATCGTTTTGCTGGCGATGCTCGTCTTGTTCGGAGTGCGTCAATTCGGGTGGCGAGGCGCCATCGGCACCGCGGTGATCGGTGCCCTGTTGGCAGGAGCGGTGTGGGTGTCGTCGCCGTATTTGCGGCAGCGGGTGTCCGCTGCGGTGGAGGAAGCGCGCGCCTATGGCGCCCACAACGTCAATACTCCAGTCGGATTACGGCTCGAATACTGGAAGAGGTCGCTGGCATTCATCGCGGAAGCGCCCGTCATCGGTCATGGAACCGGGACAATTCCCATCCTGTTCCGGCGCAACGCGGCGCCTGATACCATTCCCGCGCTGATAACCACCAATCCGCACAGCCAGATACTGGCGACGGCGACCGAGCTAGGTCTCGTTGGCGCCGTTGCGCTACTCGCGATGTGGATGGCCCATTTCGCCCTGTTTCGCGCCAGCACGCCGGTTGCGTGGCTAGGTCTGCTCGTGGTGACCTACAATATCGTCTCCTCGTTATTCAACTCGCACCTATTCGACTTCGGTCAGGGTTGGCTGTATGTGTTCGGGGTTGGCGTCACCGGGGGAACGGCGCTGCGGGTTACGGATGCGGAAGCCAAAGCCCAGGAGAAGCTATGAGCGCCCCGCACGAGAGCCCGCACCAAGACATCTTGGTACCGATCTCGGTCGGCGAGCTGATGGACAAGATCACGATCCTCGAAATAAAGTCCGAGCGCATCAAGAACCCGAGCCAGCTTAAGAATATCATGCACGAGCTCGAGGCATTACGCGCCGTCCATCTGGGCGACGTAGATCGCACGATGCTGGACAAGCTCAGCGCAGAGCTCAAAAGGGTGAATGCGAAGCTCTGGGACGTCGAGGATGCAATCCGCGATTGCGACGCGCGCAGAGACTTCGGCGGCTCCTTCATCGAGCTCGCGCGCGCCGTCTATCGGCTCAATGACGAGCGCTCACGGCTGAAGAATGCGATCAATCTTGCGTCGGGGTCGCGGCTTGTCGAGGAGAAATCCTATAAATCCTTTCAACGCGAAAACTGCGACCCCTGAGCGAACCTGTCCGGGCAGATGGACGCCATGATGATGAATCTTGATCTGCTCGAGCGCCCGCGCATCCTGGTGATCACGCTTCGCCGGCTGGGCGACGTGTTGCTCACCACGCCGCTCATCCGTACCTTGAAGGTGGGTTTCGCGGGCAGCTCGGTCGCCGCTTTGGTGTTTCGCGGCACCGAAGGGATGCTTGCTGGCAACCCCGATGTTGACGAGGTGCTGACCACATCGCTGCGGCCCTCGCCGGCGGAGATGACTGCCCTCATCCGGCGCTTGTGGCGCAGCTACGATCTCGCTGTTTCGACGCAAGCCGGTGACCGGCCGACTTTTTTCGCGCTGCTGGCGGCTTCTCGGCGGGTTGGCCTGGTGCCGCATGCCGGCAGGACCGGGGCGTGGTGGAAACGGCACGCGCATCATGTTCCGGTAACGGTCGATCCCGACTGCCATCGCATCACCCAGGTATTGGGAATTGCGACCGCGCTTGGGCTTGAGCAGGCGCCGGATATCGTCTGTCCGCAGGGCGGCACGGCCGAGGAGTTCACCCCTCGAACGCCTTATGCCGTAATGCACGCCAGTCCATTCTACCGCTACAAGCGTTGGACCGACGCCGGCTGGCGCGGTCTAGCCCGCGGCCTGGCGGAGCGCGGTCTCGCTCTGGTTGCGACCGAAGGAGAGGACCCCGCCGAGCAAGCCTATGTTGACAGCCTTTGGGCGAGCGGCGAGCCCGGAGTGACGCGGGTTCGCGGCCGCCTCGATTGGCCCAGTTTGACAGCACTCCTCAAGGGCGCGGCGATTTATGTCGGACCCGATACCTCGATGACACATCTTGCCGCGGCCAGCGGCTGCCCGACTGTTGCGCTCTACGGCCCAACCAGCCCCCGGCTGATCGGGCCCTGGCCGCCTGGCGGACTGATCGAGCCGTGGCATCCCGCCGGCACGATACAAAGGCGGGCCAATGTGTGGGTGGTGCAGAACCCGCTGCCCTGCCTGCCATGCGAGAAGTTGGGCTGCGAAGGCCATCTTGAAAGTTACAGTCGCTGCCTTGACGAGCTGCCGGTCCGCTCGGTTTTGAAAGCGGTCGATGAGGCACTGGCGACCGCAGCTGTTCCGCGGCATTGAGTAACTTGTCGGCTACGCGCGGTTGGCCGTGAGAGATCTAGCCTTTCTTCGCCGCGCGCGCTGCGACGACGTCGAAAGGCTGAAACGTCTCCTTGTGGCACTGGTCGATGACGACGCTCATGCGCGAGTCCACAATTTGGTCGCCCTGAATGAACACGGCATAATTCTGCGGTTTTCCGTGTGCGTCGAGCTTGAGACAGGTCACCCAGGCGGGACCCTTGAGGTGATCAACAAGTCGCATGCCGGAAATCTCCACGTCATTCAACGGGCTCGAGTTTGGCAAGATTTTGTTGATGTTCTCGGCAACAACGCGCCGGTAATCCGGCGGCGAAAGCTCGGGACTCGCCGGCGCCCAATTCTGGACCACCTCGCTCGCCGAACAGCCGCCTAAGGTCAGTTGAAGGGCCAGCAGATACGCGCGCACAGAACATCAACCCGGTGGCTCCAGGGTCCCATGGTATGACATTATCCTCGGATCGCCCGGTTTCAAAGGCATCTCCGGTCGAAACGGGCAGGAGCATTCTTCTGCGGCAGGCCATATGCCATCGCACACGCTGTTCGGCGGCACCGCCCTCGGCATTTACCATATGCTTTCAGAATGCGGCGATTGATTGGTAGAAGTTGCGGGCCTGGCGACTTGCGCGAGGTAGCGCGTGCGTCGAAAGACCGATATGGAAGGAAAGGCCGATATGGAAGGCGATCTGGAAGGATTGAGCATCGCACGGGGCGGCAATAGCGAATGATGATCCGGCTTTCGACCTTCACCCCACGCATGTGGCTCATCTTGACCCACGATCTGCTCGCCACGGCAGCGGCTGTGGTCGCGAGCTTCTTCATTCGCTTCGAGGAGGCCGGGCTCATTGAACGCTGGCGGTTCCTGGCCGTTTTGCTGCCTGCCTTTGTCCTCTATTCCGGGTTCGTCTACTTCTTCTCCGATCTCTATAAGGCCAAATGGCGCTTCACCTCGCTCCCCGACCTCTTCAACATCGTGCGCGCCGCGACAGTGCTGGCGGTGACGTTGTTGGCGCTGGACTATGTGCTGTTGGCGCCGAACGTCTACGGTACATTCTTTTTCGGCAAGATCACGATCGTCCTCTACTGGCTGCTGCAGATTGCGTTTCTGTCCGGTCCGCGCATCGCCTATCGCTATTTTCGCTACACCCGCACGCTTCGAGACGCCAAAGCGGGCGATTCGACACCGATCCTAGTCGTTGGCCGCACTGCCGATGCCGACGTGCTGCTGCGAGGAATCGAAAGCGGGGCTGTGAAGAAGATCCGCGCGGTGGGTATCCTGTCGCCGTCCTCGGCGGATCGGCGCCAAGCTATACGTGGTGTTTCCGTGCTCGGCGAACCCGACGACATTGAGCGCGTCATCGCGGATCTCGGGGCTCGCGGCACCAATGTGACACGGCTTGTGCTCACGCCAAGCGGGCTCGCGCCAGAGGCAAACCCTGAAACAATCCTCATGCGGGCGCGGCGGCTGGGATTGATCACTAGCCGCCTTCCCGCGCTTGACGAGGGCGGTGAGGCGCTGCGGCTTGCGCCTGTAGATGTGGAGGATTTACTGCTGCGGGCCAGCGTGAGGATCGATTACCGTCGCCTCGAAAATTTCGTGCGGAACAGATCGATCATCGTGACCGGCGGCGGCGGGTCGATTGGCGCCGAAATCTGCGACCGCATGGTGACATTCGGCGCAGGGCGTGTGCTGGTGATCGAAAATTCTGAACCTCACCTGCACGCTGTGCTGGAGATGCTTGCGGCCAAACAGTCGCGAGCGAAGATCGAGGCCCGCCTTGCCGATGTGCGCGATCGTACCCGGATGTTCCGTCTGATGAGGGCGTTTCGGCCGGATATCGTGTTTCACGCCGCAGCGCTCAAACACGTGCCGCTGCTCGAGCAGGAGTGGGGGGAGGCGGTTAAGACCAACGTCTTCGGCTCTGTCAATGTCGCCGATGCCGCTGTCGCCGCGGGCGCCGCCGCCATGGTGATGATCTCGACCGACAAGGCGATCGAGCCCGTATCTGTGCTCGGTGCCTCGAAGCGCCTCGCCGAGATGTATTGCCAGGCACTCGACAATGATTTCGCCCGGCGTAGTTCCGAACATGAGCGGGCCATGCGATTGATCGCGGTGCGTTTCGGCAACGTGCTCGCCTCGAATGGGTCGGTGGTGCCGAAATTCCGCGCTCAGATCGAGGCCGGGGGGCCGCTCACGGTGACGCATCCGGAGATGGTGCGCTACTTCATGACCATCCGCGAGGCCTGCGACCTCGTGGTCACGGCGGCGAGCCACGCCCTCGAACAAGCGCAGCGGGACGTGGCGCTCTACGTGCTCAACATGGGCCAGCCGGTGAAAATCGTCGACCTCGCCGAGCGGTTGGTCCGGCTCTCCGGCCTCGAGCCTGGCCGCGACATCGACATCACCTTCACCGGCATCAGGCCGGGCGAGCGCTTGCAGGAAATCCTGTTCGCTCGCGAGGAGCCGACCGCGTCGATCGGCATCGAAGGCATCGTCGCTGCTAAGCCGGTCAGCCCGTCACTTGAGGCGATGCGGGGCTGGCTCGCGGCGCTGGAGCAAGGTCTCGCACGCGAAGACCGCTCGGTGATTTTCGGCGTGCTGCAGGATGCGGTGCCGGATTTCGGCGGGGAAGCCGCCTAACCGGGACATCTTCCTTGATGGTTACGACGCACTTTGATGCCCAAGGCGGTCATCCAGCTCGGTCGGGTCGGGACTTGCCGAACGCAAAGACTGCCAGCAGCCACCCGACAGCCCCAAGTCCGGCGCAGACCATCGCGAGCGACACCAAAACGTTCTGTGCAGCGACCGTGATGAACGCGAGTGCCGCGAGGGTGAGGTTGAGCAGAAAGACGCGAGTGATAACCTCGCGCACGGCAAAGCCACGGTCAGTGGCGCGCTGGTAGAAATGCGTACGATGCGCCTGCCAGATCGGCTCCCCGCGCGCGAAGCGGCGCACGAGCGTAATGGTGGCGTCCGCCAAGTAGTAGAGAGGCAGGATAATGGCTGCTGCCAAATGACCGTTTGCGGCGAGCTGCAGCAATATCCAGCCGAGCAGAAGCCCGGTCGGCAGGCTGCCCACGTCGCCAAGAAAGACTTTCGCTACCGGTCTGTTGAATGGTGCAAAACCGAGCATCGCACCAAGCAGCGCGGCTGCGACGAAGGCCGGCAATACTCCAATCGCGCCGCCAAGACCGATCGCGAGAACCGCAGTTGTTACTGGGACGACCTCGGCCACGGTCATCCAGTCGACGCCATCCATGAAATTGACGAGATTGACGAACCAGACTCCGGCGACAAAGACACCTGCGCGCTCGATGGAGGCCGGCACTTGCGGCAGAATCTGTAAATCGTTCGGCAGGGCTGCGATGACCGAACCGACAGCGATGCATTGCATGGCAAGCCGCGCCGCAGCAGGCAAGGAGCGGATGTCATCGACCGCGCCGACCAATGCCAGCAGCGTCGTTGCCGCAGTCACGACGAGGAGCTGACTGGTCTCGTTTTGCAGCAGAGCGGGCGAGAAGGGGACCCAGACGGCGACCAGGACCGCAACGACGACTGCAATGCCGCCGCCTTGCGGCGTAGGTTGGTCATGAGACGAGCGGGCGCTAGGTTGCACCATCACATACCGGCCAAGCCACGGCCGCAGCAGCAGCAGCAGCGCCCAGCTGACAAAAAGCGCGAGAGGAATCGGTCCGAGGACCCACAGACGCCCGGTAGCTTGCTCGATCATCGGCTGCTGTTTCGCCCGCCCCAACCACCCGCACGATAGCATTGCTGCAAAGGTCGTACATTAAGCCTGCTTCGCCCGCGGATTGCCAGCGCGCGAACGAACCCGCTATCTTGCGAACGGGGGGCGCAGCGGATTAGCAGGAAATGTCGAACGCGGGCGTTGGGGATCATCGTTTCCGATTTGGCGCTAACTGGCTCGACTTTTCTCGAACTCTCGGTGCGGATCAGCTCACTGAAGCGGAAAAGTCGCTCCGCCGGTTGCTGGAATGCGATACCCTCGCGGGCCTAAGCTTTCTTGATATAGGCTCGGGCAGCGGGCTGTTTTCGCTCGCCGCTCGCAGACTCGGTGCGCGTGTGCATTCGTTCGACTTCGATGAAGAGTCCGTGCTCTGCACTATACGCCTGCGCGAGCGCTATTTTACCGGCGACCGCGAATGGAAGATCGAGCAAGGCTCCATTCTGGATGGCGACTATCTCCGCAATCTTGGCACATTCGATGTGGTTTATGCCTGGGGAGTCTTGCATCACACCGGAGCGATGCGCGACGCGTTGCGTGGCGCGGCTCGCATGGTGACGCCGGGCGGGCTGCTCGCATTCGCGGTCTATCATCGCACTCTGATGTGCCGTCTCTGGCGGTGGGAAAAGCGTTGGTATAGCGGGGCCTCGGCGGACGCGCAGCGGCGTGCGCGTGCTCTCTATATCGCGCTCCTGCGGATGGCGTTCTTTGCGACGGGT
>WNFO01011189.1_pt1 | contig 10778 bp, 9 predicted proteins | sample 5400251 | NCBI WGS metagenome assembly WNFO01 (sample SAMN13153354, study PRJNA577476) | soil metagenome | isolation source: 100 cm saprolite under Madrone tree | place: USA:California | collected 2016-06-14 | reverse complement strand
GCTTGCGGCCCGACATCCCGACTTACTCGTTCAACTTGTTCCCCTGCCGCGGACATTCTCGCTGTCGAGGCGGGAGGCCGACATTGCGATCACGCTGGACCGTCCGAAGCAGGGGCGGCTCATTGTCAAAAAGCTTACCGACTACACGCTCAGCGTCTATGGCGCAGAAAGTTATCTAAAGCGCCTGGGACCAATCAGGAAACAGGCCGATCTCGCCGGCCATCTCTTCGTCACGCATGTCGAGGATTTTGTCTACAGTCGAGCGCTCGATTACGCGTCCACGCTCGGAAAAGTCATGAATAGGCACTACGAATGCGGGAGCGTTGTGGCGCAGATGGAAGCGGTGAGGGGCGGCCACGGCGTGGGAATATTGCACGACTACGCCGCACGACGATTTCCGGAGCTTAAGCGGTTGCTACCAGAGATCCGATTCGTGCGAAACTACTGGCTGGTTTCGCATCCCGATACCCATCATACGCGCAGAGTGTTGGAGGTGCATGCGCACATCGTGGCAAGCGTCCGTTCAGCCCGCCGAGAATTTACGAGCTGACTACGTCTCACCGGTTGCGCGACCGCGCACTGTTCCGATTTCGGAAACAGAAGCTGCCGGCCAACGGCCATTCGAATGCGCGCAAAATGGCACTAGGTGTGAGCCATCAGACGCGGACCGTCTGGCGGATGACAATCAGGTCGTCCGCTGATCGATGAGAAACACCATGGGAACAGAGCAGAAAGTCGCCGTCATCACCGGCGCATCGCAGGGCTTCGGCGCAGGGCTTGTGAAGGCGTATCGTGACCGCAACTACCGGGTGATCGCCAATTCGCGATCCATCAAGCCCAGCAAGGATTCGGACGTCCTGACGATCGCGGGAGACGTGGCCGATCCCAAGACAGCCGACCGGATCGTACAGGAGGGCTTGGCCCACTTTGGACGCATCGACACGCTGATAAACAACGCAGGAATCTTCGCCGCAAAGCCACTGATTGACTATACCGAAGAGGACTTCGCTTCGATCCTTGCGACCAATCTCGGAGGCTTCTTCCGGGTCACCAAACGCGTCGCGGCCGAAATGTTGAAGCAGGGGTCGGGTCACATTGTGCAGATCACGACCAGCCTCATCGATCACGCCAACAGCAACGTTCCGTCGGTCCTTGCCTCGATAACCAAAGGCGGCCTAAACGCAGCCACAAAATCTTTGGCGATCGAATACGCAAAAAGGGGAGTGCGGGTTAACGCCGTTGCTCCCGGCGTCATGAAGACGCCGATGCACGCTCCCGAAACACATGATTTCCTCGCGAAGCTGCATCCAGTCGGACGTATGGGAGAAATTCAAGACATCGTCGACGCGATCATGTTTCTGGAAAACGCTCCCTTTGTCACAGGCGAGATCCTGCACGTCGACGGTGGCCAGAGCGCCGGTCACTGATCAGAGAGGAGCAGCGGCGAGGCCGCTGCTCCTCCTCCTGCCGACAAACTTCAGGTCGACAAGCAAAGACCCCAATTGTTCGCCGATGGCGACCGAGTGATCGCTTCTTGGGCTTGATGAAGCTGCGGGAAGGGGAAACCCGACTCGAATAGATGGGGCCGGAATTCTTAGTGCTTGTTTGCGCGCTAAAGCGCAACGGTGAGCTTCGCAACGCAAATCCAAAAGTTGGAGAAGACGGTGGTTTCCAGCACTGAACTGGACGGCGAGTACGATTAGATTGTCGTGGGAGCCGGATCCGCGGGTAGCGTTGTTGCTAATCGATTGTCGGCCGATCGCCACAACCGTGTTCTGGTTCTGGAAGCCGGTGGCAACGACAACTGGATCTGGTTTCACATTCCAGTCGGTTATCTCTTCGCCATAGGAAGTCTGCGTTCCGACTGGATGTTCGAGACAGTGAAGGAAGCGGGCCTTAACGGCCGTTCGCTGAAATATCCGCGCGGGAAGGTGGTCGGCGGTTCGTCGGCGATTAATGCCATGATCTCCATGCGCGGCCAGGCGTCTGACTACGATCACTGGCGACAACTTGGTCTTACCGGCTGGGGCTGGGATGACGTGCGTCTAGTCTTCAAACGCCTCGACGATCATTTTATGGGTGAATCTGAACATCACGATGTCGGCGGTGAGTGGCGCGTGGAGCGGTCAGGCGTGAGGTGGGATATCCTCGACAGCGTGGCCAAGGCCGCCGTTGAAATGGGTATCCCGATGACGCCGGACTTCAATGCCGGGGACAATACAGGAGTCGGCTACTTCCACGTCAATCAGAAGCGTGGCTTCCGCTGGTCGTCGGCGCGTGGCTTCCTGAAGCCAGTGCTGCATCGCGCCAACTTGCGTCTTGAAACGGGGGTTTTGGTCGAGAAAGTGCTGTTCGACGGCAAACGTGCTGCGAGTGTCCGATTTCGGCAGCATGGACGTACGATCGAGGTACGTACGAAAGGCGAGGTTATCCTGTGTGCCGGTGCCATCGGTTCGCCCGAGATCCTTCAACGTTCTGGAATTGGACCAGCTGAGTGGCTCGGCGAATTTGGCATCACCATCGTCACCGACAGGCCTGGCGTTGGCCGCAATCTGCAAGACCGCCTGCAGCAAAGGGCGATCTACCGGGTGCATGGCACCAAGACACTCAATGAGACCTATCACTGGACGTGCGCTGATGGGCCTTGAATATGCATTGTTTCGGCGCGGCCCCCTCACCATGGCGCCATCCCAGCTTGGAATTTTCACGACCTCATCGCCAGACTTCAACCGTGCAAATATCCAGTTTCACGTCCAACCACTCTCGCTCGATAGGTTTGGGGATCCGTTGCATCGCTTCCCGGCGATCACGGTTTCGGCCTGCAATCTCCGGCCGATGTCCCGCGGCACCGTCCGCCTCCGCTCGGCTGACCCTTTGGCGAAACCTGTCATCGCACCGAACTATCTTTCGACCGACGAAGATCGACGCGTCGCAGCCGATGCGATCCGGGTCACCCGCCGTTTGATGAAACAGGAGGCACTCCGCCGCTTTCGACCTGAGGAGTATATCCCAGGGCCGTCGATTGATGACAGCGAAGCCGCCCTTGCCAGGGCCGCCGGTGATATCGGAACGACGATCTTTCATCCAGTCGGCACAGCGAAAATGGGATTGGAGAACGATCCCCTCGCGGTTGTGGATCAGCACCTACGCGTGATCGGGCTGGATGGGCTACGCATTATCGATGCATCGGTGATGCCGACAATTACCTCGGGCAATACCAATACGCCGACAATCATGATTGCAGACAAAGGTGCACAGTACGTTTTGTCGGACGCCCCGTATAAGTTGATCTAAGGCGAGATACATAAGACATAGACAAATCCGAAAACGAAGCCTCTTGTAGTCGCCGGCGCGCCAGCTTCGCGATCTGCTAACTTCTCGTCACCAGCTTCTCTTGCGTTTTCGTCTCAAAATCACTCGCGTCATGGCGCTCGTGCAGCTGACTGGAGAGTTCGCCAGTGACGCGGTTGACCATTCGCCCGCGCTGGACGGCCGGCCGCTTGGCAATCGTGTCGACCCAGCGCCCAACGTTCTTGTACTCTTGTACCTGAAGGAACTCAGCTGCTTCGTAAAGCCAGCCCTTTGTCAGACCAGCGTACCAGGGCCAGACGGCGATATCGGCGATCGTGTAGTCGCTGCCAGCGATATATTCGTTCGTTTCGAGTCGCCGGTCGAGCACGTCGAGTTGACGCTTCGCCTCCATGGCGAACCGATCTATGGCATATTCGATCCTGGTCGGCGCGTAGGCGTAGAAGTGGCCGAAGCCTCCACCGACGTAAGGCGCGCTTCCCGCCTGCCAGAACAGCCACGAGAGGCATTCGGCGCGCGCGCGGTTTCGGGTCGGCAGGAAGACGCCGAACTTCTCGGCGAGGTATATCAAGATGGCACTGGACTCGAATACTCGAAGGGGCATCGAGTCGCTTTGGTCCACCAGAGCCGGGATCTTGGAGTTGGGGTTCAGTGCAACGAAGCCGCTCGAGAACTGATCCCCCTGGTCAATTCTTATCAGCCACGCGTCGTATTCTGCGCCGCCATGGCCGAGCGCAAGTAGCTCTTCAAGCATAACGGTCACCTTCACACCGTTCGGCGTTCCCTGAGAATAGAGTTGAAGGGGATGACGACCGACAGGGAGATCCTTGTCGTGCGTCGGGCCGGCGATCGGTCGGTTGACGTTCGCAAACCGCCCGCCGTTCGGCTTGTTCCAAGTCCAAACTTTCGGCGGAGCATAATCGAACGAGACGGCCATCTTTCAAAACTCCAGGAGGGCATACCATTCCGAGGCACGATCGACCAGCCAATTGCCTCTTGCTTCTGACCCGCACCAATTGCTCCAGCCTATGTCTCCTCAGTAGGAACGTGAACACTCATCGTCCGGCAAACACTGTTCCGTTGTGCGATTGAAAGCGGTGTCCAGATCCTATGTCCGGGAGAGTTGGACCAACGGGAGATGGCAGAACCACGTCAGCCCTAGATCGAGCGTTTACTTCGATGGATAGGCTCGTCTCGGGTTATTTGAAGTATGCCGGCTATTTGGTTCGCAAGCGCGTTTGCCTTATGGCCGCTACCCTCAGGTCCGCTCGTAATCTGAAATCGAGATAGGTGCGATCTGAACTATTCGTTATTCGGATTGGAATTGCGCCCTTACCAGCAGGAGTTGGCCTCTTTAAATAAAGAGGTCAGGGCGGGATCGACGCAAAAGCAGAGTCTCGATCCGGTCGGAAATTCAGCCATTTCCTTGTTTTGAAGAGTCCGTTCGTGGGAGCGCACTATGCGCATAGCGGTGATCGGTGCGGGAGGTTTGGGGGGCTACTTTGGCGCGCGCCTTGCGCAAGGCGGTGCGGATGTCTGCTTCCTCGCCAGGGGCTCTCACTTGGCGGCGATGCGCGCAAGCGGACTGGCCGTCGAGGGCGGTCCCGAGGTGATCCGCGTGGCCTCTGTGCGAGCCTCAGACGATCCCGTTGATCTCGGTGTGGCTGACTTTGTGCTGCTGGCTGTCAAGCTGTGGGACACGGAGACGGTCCTCGAACAGATCAAGCCGGTGGTCGGACCGGGCACGACATTGATCTCGTTCCAAAACGGCGTACTCAAGGATGAAGCGTTACGAACCGCATATGGTCCGGTGCAGGTCATGGGTGGGGTCGGCTACGTCGCGACTACACTCGATCGTCCTGGTGTCATCCGGCAAACGGGACCGATGCAACGCCTGATCTTCGGCGAGTTCGATGGCCGCCGGTCAACGCGCGCTGAAGCGTTTCTGGATGCCTGCTTGAAAGGAGGCATCAATGCCGAACTCTCTACAAACATTCTGCGAGAGATCTGGGAGAAGTACGTGTTCCTTGTCGGCTTGTCCGGGACCACTACTGCTATGCGGAGTGTGATCGGCCCGATCCGCGAGAATCCGCAGACACGAGCCTTCCTGCTTGACGTCATGCGGGAGGTCGTCGCGGTCGGAAACGCTCACGGTGTGGATCTTGCCGCGGATTATGCCGAGCGGCGTCTCGCGCTCGCGGATGACGTGGCGCATGACATGACGTCATCGATGCACCATGACCTGCAACGCGGCAGGCCCTTGGAAATCCGGTGGCTATCCGGCGGAGTGGTCCATCTCGGCAACGCCGTGGGCGTGGCGACGCCGCTTAACCGCGCCATCGCCGATATCCTCGCACTGTACGAAGCCGGCGCTCCTGCCGTGTCCGAGCCGAGGCAGCACGCCGATGCTAGCTGACCGGGGTGTCACTAGCGTCGCTAACATGAATGAGAAGTCTTTGACCACGCGCGCGAGCGCCGCAGGAGATCAGCTATGCAGGATAATGCCCCATTGACAATCGGAGTCGATCACGTCGGACTTGCCGTGAAAAATCTCGACAGCGCGCGGCGTTTCTTTTGCGAGTGCCTTGGCTGGAAGCTTGTTGGCGAGAACCAGAGCTACCCGGCCTCCTTCGTATCCGACGGAAATGGTATCGTGACGCTCTGGCAAGTCGAGGATTCGGAGAAATGCGTGCCGTTCGACCGCCGTCGCAACGTTGGCTTGCACCATCTTGCGCTCAAGGTTGTGGACCGCGACGCGCTTGACGCCTTGCATGCGCGTGTCGCGGCATGGCCCGACACGGTAATTGAGTTCGCGCCGGAGCGATCGGGCAAGGGCCCCAAGGTGCACTTTATCGTTCGGGAGCCTGGCGGCACCCGCATCGAGTTCGCCTGCGTTTCTGCTGCCTCCGTATAACCGAGGTCCGAGTCGATCCCGGCAACGTAACGAGCCCGCACGGCCGGTACATCGCTGTAGTGACGATCAGTACCGAAGCCTTGTGGAAAGGACCTAACGCTATGGCAAAGGCTTACGAGATCATCGAGCGCAGCTACGGCGTCGGAGGAAGGACATGGCGATGAGTGGAACGAGGAATTTTCTGATCACGGGTGCTGGTTCCGGCTTCGGACGGGCTCTGGCGACGGAAGCGCTCTCGTCCGGATATTCCGTGATCGGCACGGTGCGAAGTGAAGCAGCGCGACAGGAGTTCAGTGCGATGGACCCCGCACGCGCGCGAGCCATAGTATTGGATGTCACGGATTTCGCAGCCATCGGTCCCGAGGTTGCGCAGGCAGAAAGAGATGTTGGTCCGATAGACGTCCTTGTCAACAGTGCAGGATACGGCCACGAAGGGACTCTTGAGGAGAGTTCCTTCGAGGAGATGAGGCGTCAGTTCGACGTCAACGTTTTCGGGGCAGTCGCGATGATCAAGGCGGTGCTGCCATTCATGCGCGAGAGGCGCCGTGGGCATATCATCAACATTACCTCGATGGCGGGATTTGTGGGGTTAGCGGGCATCCCTTATTACGCGGGCAGCAAATTCGCTCTTGAAGGCATATCTGAAGTATTGGCGAATGAAGTGCGCGGTTTTGGCATCAAGGTAACGGCAGTTGCTCCAGGCTCCTTCCGGACCGACTGGGCGGGGCGATCGATGATCCGCTCGCCGCGGCGTATTGCTGATTACGATTTGCTCTTTGATCCCATCCGACGGGCTCGGGCAGAAAAGAGTGGCCAGCAGGCAGGTGATCCCGCCAAAGCTGCTCGTGCGATCTTGAAAGCGGTGGAAGCCAACGATCCACCAATACATCTGCTGCTCGGCAACGACGCACTGAAATTGGTCCGAGATAAGCTGAATTCGCTAGGGAAGGAGATCGACACATGGGAATCGGTCACGAGATCGACCGAGTACGTGTAGGAGTCGTCACAACCTCGAGCCGCCACCATCCTGGCACAGCCAGCGCAATCTTCTTCAGCAGGAGTACATCATGAACCGACCAGAGAAAGTAATCTACACCGCCAAGGTCCACACCACCGGTGGGCGGGTTGGCTCATCGCGTAGCGATGACGGCAAACTGGACGTCAAGTTGTCGAGGCCAGGCACCCCTGGCGTTGGCACCAATCCAGAGCAACTGTTCGCCGCCGGCTGGTCGGCTTGCTACCAGTCGGCGATGGAACTCGTGGCTCGCAGGATGAAGGTCGCGCTGCCGGCAGACTTCGCGGTCGACACAGAGGTCGACCTCGGACCGAACGGCGCCGGCTACGATGTCGCGGTCCGCCTGAACGTCAGCCTGCCCGGCATCGCGCCCGACGTGGCGCAGCGCCTGATCGAGACGACGCATGAGGTGTGTCCGTATTCCCGGGCGACGCACGGCAACATCGCGGTCGAGACGAAGCTCGTGTGAACCGCAGTCGCAAGTCGAAAGCCCTTCGAATTGCCAAAGGCGAGTTATCGGTTCAACGGGAGGGCGCGGCGCTACCGTTGCGTTCTCCCGCGGCAACCCTCCGACAACTCGATGCCCGCGAGCAGGCCGCGGCGGACTCCATTGACGCCGTCGAGCGGGGACACGACATATCCCGTACCGTCGATCCAGGTCACTGCTCAGGAGCACGACATGAACGCACCGCCAAACATCGATCCCGTCACCGCGCATTCTGACCGCGACGTTGTGCACTGGCTGACAAACGGCACTCGCGATGAGCGCTTCATTGATAATATTTTCGCTGAGCTGTGTGTCCGGCTCCAGCGAGCGGGCATCCCCGTCAAGCGGGCGTCGCTGCATATCCTGATCCACCATCCGCAATGGCTTGGCGCCCGGATGATGTGGGCGGACGGGATGCGCGAGGCCGAGATTGCGAGAGTCGACTATGATGTCAGGGAGCGATCCGAATACATCAACAGTCCCGCCAACGAAATCCATGACGGTGCCACCCAGGTGCGCGAGAACCTCGAACGCGATCCCTCGCTGGGCCGCAAGCACGCCGTCTATGATGAGATGCGGGCGAAGGGTCTGACCGACTATGTGGCGTGGCCGCTGTACCATACGCTCGGCAAGCGGCATATCGTGACCTTTGCAACCGACCGGCCCGGAGGTTTCGACGACGCGCATATCGCCGGGCTGTTGAAATTGTTGCCGGTTCTCGCGCTGGTCAGCGAAATCCGTATCAAGAACCGGCTGGCGCGAACGCTGCTCGAAACCTATGTCGGGTCGCATGCCGGCGAGCTCATTCTGGCCGGCGCCACCAGGCGCGGAAGCGGGACGACGGTACGAGCCGCCATCATGATCTGCGATCTGCGCGATTTCACAGGGATTTCCGACAACTGGCCGCGCGATGACGTCATTGATCTTCTCAACGGCTATTTCGACGCGATGTCGGAGCCGATTGCGCGACATGGCGGGGAAATACTGAAATTCATCGGCGACGGTCTGCTCGCCATTTTTCCGCTCAGCCAGCCGTCGGCTTGCGCAAATCTGCTGCATGCCGTGGCCGAAGCCCGTCAGGCGATGGTTGCCCTGAACGAAAAGAACGGTGAATCCGGTCGTGCGCCGCTGAATTACGGCATCGGCGTCCATGTCGGAGACGTCATGTACGGCAATATCGGGTCGCGCACCCGGCTCGACTTCACGGTCATCGGTCCTGCGGTAAACATGGCTTCGCGTCTTGAAACCCTCACCAAACAATTGGGGAGAACGGTGCTGCTGTCCCGTGCGTTCGCCGACTTCGTCGAAAGCGATTTCGATCTCGAACGCGTCGGCGAATATCCGGTCCGCGGCTTCAACGACCCGATCGAGCTGTTTGCGTATCACGGCTGAAGGCCGATCTATCGTGTGACCTTTGCCTTCGGAGGGCAAACGCCCACGCCCCAGGCTGAGCGGTGCGACGGCAATTTGCCTTTCACTAGTCGCTTAATGGCACTGTTGTCGATGAACGGGCCATTGGGCGGGACAGGCTTTTGCTGGCGGCAAAATTCCATTTCGGGCCGTAGCTCAAACGGTGTGTTTTGGTCTAGAAAATCAAAAATGCTTTATCTTTCAATGAGGATTGACTGACTCCCTCTCCGCCACCCTTCGTGTTGTCCGGCCCGGAGACATAGGTAACAGGTCGTACCTGAGGCATGGGTGACAACCTGCCGAGCGGGTTGTCGAGGGGTTGTGTCGACATCATTCGATCACGTCATCGGCGCTGATCATGACCGTCTCGGGGATCGTGAAGCCGAGGCCTTGGCGGTCTTGAGGTTGATGACGAGCTCGAACTTGGTCGGCTGCTCGACCGGGATGTCGGCCGGCTTCGCGCCCTTGAGGATGAGGTCGACAATCTCCGCGCCCCGCTGCCATTGCGCCGCATGGTCGGTGCCGTAGGACATCAGTCCGCCTGCCTCCACGAACTCGCGGTAGCCGTAGACCGCGGGCAATCGCAAGCGGGAGGCGAGCGCTGGGTTGGCGGTGATCGACATCGTGGCTCCTGTTTCGATTGATCGTCTGTTCAAGGCGCGCGATCAAGCCCGCGAACGCGTGCGGTCCGATCGCGGTTAAGGGTCGGTGTTGAGGTGCTTGTTAAGAGTGGGGGCCACGCCGTGAGATCCGCCCACGCGATGGGTCGGCGGCACTCATGGCATCGCCCTGGCAACAACCAATACCGGGAAGGGACGATGGTATCTTGAACGAAAGCGTTTGAATTCTTTTCTCCGTGGCCGCTCACAGAGCCCAGAGCCAGCCACTTCCAGCGCCGGGCTAAACTGACTACGATGCGCTTCCCTGAACATCAGGTAACGGCATGAAACAGCGCTCTGGAGCAGGATCGAGCAAACCGCGACGCCGCAAAGCCCCGGCAGCAAAGCGCCGCGGCAGAGTTGAGACAATTCGAGGTGTTACCTCATCCGCGCCCAAGGAGGAGTTACGGTTTGCGCTGCTTAAGCGCACACTCTCGGAAGCCCGCAGGCATCACCGGCGTGCCGAGGAAGCATTGCGGGAAAGCGAATACAAGCTTCGTCAAATCATCGACACGGTACCAAGCCTCGTCTGGGCGGTGGAGCCCGATGGTGAAAACACCTATGCCAATCGGCGCATTTTGGACTATATCGGCGCGCCTTATGAGGATTTTAAGAATAGTGGTTGGCAGCGGTTCGTGCACCCGGACGACTTGCCAGAAACTTTGAAGGCCTTCCAGCACGCAATTGAGGCTGGGACTTCCTACGAGACCGTACACCGCGTGCGTCGGGCGGACGGCGAATTTCGTTGGCACCACACTCGCGGTGAGCCAATGCGCGACCTTGAGGGGCGAATCATCCAATGGTATGGCCTGACTATTGACGCCGATGAAGCCAAGAAGGCCGAAGAGCGGCTGCGCCGCAGCGAAGCCTATCTGGCGGAAGCGCAGAGGATAAGCCACACCGGCTCCTACGCCTTCAGCCTAGTTACCAGGAGACTTCTTTATTGGTCGGAGGAGTGTTACCGAATCTGGGGGTTTGATCCGA
>WNFO01005894.1_pt1 | contig 10779 bp, 16 predicted proteins | sample 5400251 | NCBI WGS metagenome assembly WNFO01 (sample SAMN13153354, study PRJNA577476) | soil metagenome | isolation source: 100 cm saprolite under Madrone tree | place: USA:California | collected 2016-06-14 | reverse complement strand
GCAGGCTGTCGTGCGTGAAATCAAGGCTGCCGGCGGTGATGCCATAGCGGTAGCTGGTGATGTGGCCGCAGATGACTTTCCTGCCAAGATTCTCGATGCCACCGTCAAGTATGCCACTCTAATTTCCCCGCTCCATACTGTCACCTGCCCTCCTCCCTCCTACGGCAGTGCCTTATTTCTCGTTTGTTTTTCTTTTCCAGGCGGTATGGCAAGCTGAATCACATCGTCAATAATGGTACGTTGGGCGGCGTTTGTTCAAACTCTTCTCGCGCCAATGGCAACTTGACCGCTGGTCACGAACAGCTGGTTTTACCTATGACCGCATGCTACATACGATGCCTGACGACACATGGGACATCATCATGAAAGTCCACGTCCGCGCGCCATTCCGTCTCGTCCGTGAGGCAGCGCCGCTTATGCGCATCAAGGCGGAACCGGGCAAACCCCCCGAGAATCGCAGCATCATCAACGTCTCCAGCGTCTCCGGGCTCCACGGCAACGTCGGCCAAGCCAACTACGCCGCCGCCAAATCCGCCGTCTTGGGCTTTACAAAGACCATTGCGAAAGAGTGGGGCGCTTATGGGGTGCGCGCCAACACCGTCGCTTTTGGATACATTCTGACGCGGTAAGTCTTAAAATCACTCGCTTCATCCTATTGGTTATTTTTGGGTGGCGGGACCCCAACTGATCTAATCATGAATCATGGGATATGGATAGGTTGACCGCGGCTAAGGAGGTTGGTGCGTCCATAGAAATTAGTGGTAAGACGGTTGCCCTCGGGATCCCGGGCGCAAAACCACCGACGGTGACGGGCGGCGCCGACCCGAAGACCTATTCTTCAATCCCTTTGGCCCGTCCGGGCACCGCGGACGAGGCGGCATCTGCTATGCTCTTGTGCGTTTTGTTTCATCTTGACCAGGTGATTGGAAGTTGCAACTCATTCGTGGACTTTGGGTGGGGCCAGTTTGGCGTCTCCACTCGCTTCATACGTGACTGGTCATACGCTCGAGGTGACGGGCGGACGATGAGTGGAAATTGCGATTTTTATCGCTCATGCCACCAGAGAGAACTAATGTGTATACATTGTATGCAATGCAATGTCAACATTCCATCCATCCGCATCACCGGTTCAGTATCCGACCCACGCATAATGTGCTCAGATCGGCGCCTAAGATAGTATGTTCGGGAAGCGACTCTCCAATCCCATTCGGGCGACGGTCTCAATCTCGCTTTCTGTCAGACCGAGACCAATCGGTTTTGGGGCCATCAATAGCGCATATTCGCCCAAGATGGAGTTGCGGAACGGCAGGATGTCATCGGTCTGTTTAGAATAGAAAGACACGACACACGAGATGAGCGAGGGGACGGACCGAACATAAGATGAAAGGGGAAGTGCGTATGCGAGAAAATATACGAAAGCGGACGTACACAGATGGCGATGGGGTGGTTCCGAGCAAGGTAATACCGGATGTGGTGATCCTGGAGTTGCTCTACCGTTTTGCATCTGTACAGTGACAACTCACTCAACCTCAACCTCGGAGGAGAATCTGATGACGCACAAAAGGTTGGACGTAAGACAAATCTCGATGCATGTCCGCCGTGCCAGCACGACCTCCTTCGCCTCCTCGTCTAAATATGTCCCGTGTCCCAGCCGCTCTGGTTCACAACTGAGCAATTCCTTTGTCTCCTCCGCCATCGAATTTCCCCTCTTCTACTCCGTGCCAATGAAAATATTAAACCTTTGTATAATTTGGAAAAAACTCGCCACCTAGCCGATAAACATACCTCCGCGACGTGCAACGTAACGCCGAGTCCCTCCGTGCGCGCAATGCGGAAAAGTCCAGAGAAAACAGTCATATCACCCGCCTTTCAGTAATGAAAAAAAAGGGTGTGGGAACACTCGTTATCGATTTTGGTCGTTGGCAAGGCATAAACGCCACGTGGAACGCACCGTCGGATCCCCGCAAAGATCGACGCCGACGACCCGCCGGCCCTCCCGACGCAGCTGCACGGCAAGCTCGAGTACCTCCCGCGCGACATCGGGCGTCATCCGACGATCTAGACTTACAATAAGCGCCGCAGCATCCGGCGAACGCGTCTCGATCTCGTCCAGTACCGTCTCGAGATAAACACGGCGGCTCATATGCAGCGTCTCGCGGGGCGTCGTGCGCAGCTCGATATATACCACCGCAGCCAAGCCAGAGCCAGAGCCAGAGCCGGAGGTGGGAAGAGGAGGGGGATCTAGGAAGTGTGAGAGAACGGCGCGCGTCGCGCGTTTGAGCGATGAGGGCGTCGATGTTAACGCGTATATGGCTGGGAAGAGCTCGAATACATCGTCGATGCTGCTGAACGACGTGCCTGCTTGGAGCCGTTGTACCCCCGCCAGGACGTCGGCCGCTACCGCGTGCCCGGGGGCAGCTTCGCTGCCTGTACTAGCTGTAGAGGTTGATGTGTATTCGCGCGCGAGATCTTGGAGGAGCGGGAGCGGGATGGAACCGTTTAGGTGTGCGTGGAGCTCGGCTTTGGGGAGGCGCTCTAGGAAGGCGACGTGGGAGGGCGTGAGGGCGCGTAAGGTGGCCTCGGGGGGTCCCGCGATCACGCTCATCGATGGTTAGGTTGAGTTCAAGGGCGCGCGGGGGATGGCACGCGGATAGCTGAGTAAGCCGATTTAGATACCACCACAACTCGCACTTCCTTCGACGCGAAATGGCCTCCATAGGTCCACAATTTTCTGCACACCTGCTCGCCAGAGATGCAGCAGCAGAGCGAGAATCATCTACTGAGCCTGGCCCATCCATAGGTCCTATGATTCCTCCTGCACCGACACAGACGCCACCGGCGATTATAGCGGAACCGACAGTTCCTGTACCCCGCTACGAAGAAGAGGAGGACGAAGAGGAGGACGCATACGCGCCAGAGCTTCCCCCTGACTTGGCTGTGGCCCGCGCAAACCCCACCTTTGTCCCACTACCGCCACCACGACGTCCGATCGGACCAGCACGAGGCCCATTACAACAACGCGAAGAAGAGGAAGAGGAGTCCGAGGAAGAGATCGGTCCTGCCCCTCCACCAGGCACTGGGCCATCGTCGCATGTGCACGAGGACGCGATTATAGAGTTCATGCAGAAGGAGGCGCAGAGGCGTCAGGCGATCGAGGTGCGTTTTTCGCCCCCCCCGTCTGGGTTTTCTGCTTTCGTACCCCTGTGCGCGTGTGTTTCTATATAGTGCAATGCAGTGCGTACACTTGCACTTGCACATGTGCACGCGTGTTCGTCAGCGTTACTTACCTACGCCTCTCCTCTGCAGGAGGCGGCGCGCCCCAAGACGCTTAAGCGTGAAGAGTGGATGCTCGTCCCGCCCTCATCTTCAGATTTGCTGAGCAGTGCGCTACTCTTTCCCTCCTCCTTTACTTCGTCTCCACACATAGATCCTGGGCTTCCACTCTTTACTTGCTCTTCTTTTTCTGATACTGTAGTGATGCTCAATTATTCGTTCATTTACTTTGTACAGCGCTCGATCCAACCAAGCTAAATAAACCTCGCCAATTCTCCCGCTCCACCGCCACCCCCAAAACCGTCGACAACACGCTCTGGACCGAGACACCTGCCGAAAAGCAGCAGCGTCTAGCAGACGAAGTGATGGGCAAAAAGCGTCGCGTCGAGAATGCGGATCCAGACCAGGAGGGTGACGATGAGAAATCAACTGGTGGCGTCAAGCGACGGAAACGCGAGGCCGAGCTACAGCGGCAGGTCGAGGAATACACGGTACGTTTCGTCACCGACGGGGTTTAGTCTTGGGTGTTGTTATTCCTGACGCCGAACGACGTTTTAAGCGGTCACATCGGGGTGCATCATTGGTCGAAGCACACACGCATGTGGAGGCGAAACACAAGAAAGACGCGAGTGAAGAAAATGCTGCGATATGGGATCACACGCGGGACATGGGATTGGGTGGGAGGCTGATGGACGAAAAGGATCGGCGCAGGGCCATCCAGGATGCCAAAGGCTTGTCGGACAGGTTCGGAGCAGGCAAAGGAGGGAGCTTTTTATGATAGATTGAAATACTCAATTCTTGTCACGGTTTCCATATAAGAGCAGACCGCCGCTCTGCACTGGTATCATGTTAAGTCGGATGCTACATTTTCCTGCGAGTGACTACTGTAGTACTGCCTACTGCGGTGCTGGTATGCGTGACTCGCTAAATTTGGTGTGCACGGACCAGGTGATCAAAAATGTGCCGGCCCTAAACTCGTCCACATATATAAGGGTGCCCGCGCGGGATTCCTGTTTCCCTATCTCTTGTGCTAGGGCATGTACTGTCGCCAGTGAGGTCTTTACCGAGGCACAGTCTTTTGCTGATTGCAAATTACACATCCGAACCCGTCTGTCAGCTCCGGCTTTCAGCAATTTTTGGAAAAACCAATCGTCTTTTTTCTTTTCCTCACAGTTCTCGGTGATGGTGCATGTCTGCGCCTGAGAGGAAACCTATTTGTATGCGTAGGAGGGTAGTGTTAATTTGACAATAAAAGATATTTGTTGTCCAATTCCATCGGGCCTGCTTTTTCCTGCCTTGTCTTTTCGTGTGAATGTCGTCAGATTTTAGCGCAGTTAGTTGAATGTTCAGGCTGAATTCTTCCCCATTTGTTAGCGGGGATTGATACATGATTTCCGTAGTAGTACGGATGTTATTTGATTGATTTGATGAATCCCCTTGTCCCTGTCTGTCACGCTTGTTGACCAACGCCATGAGTGGACTTATACAATCTTGGAAAGTCGTGATGGATGATGCCAGTTCATCATGTCGCGTAGCCGACGAGAGACCACATCAACAAGGAAAATGTTTTAATGACAATGATCGCGAGAACCAGCCGGACTTTTCGGTAATGCCACGACAACGAACACGTCTTCAATCCCACGGAGTGCTGATTGATTCGACAAACCAGTGGCCGCACCCACATTTCCTTGGTTACTGCCTCGCCACTATTCCCAAACTAAGTTAGGAGCACATCCAATCAACTAAAAGTACTGCAGTGAGAGCTAGCAGGATGACTGATCGTCACCCAAGTCAATTGTTCTTCATGTCTTTTGTCCCACGAAATAGTACATCAACTCGTCGCCAGTCCCTCTAATTAACTATAACTGTTCGTGAGGTTGTGAGGGGGGGTATGATATTGACAAGGGAAAAAATAATGCAACGAGGGAAAAAAAATCAAATCAATGTCATCAACTCGAGTCCGTTCCGTCAATACCTGTCTGACGATGGTGGATAACCACGACCACCGTATCCCTTCTGCTGGTAAAGCTGCTTTCCGCTTATACCGCCCACGAGGCTGCCTGGCGCACCGTGGTAATTGCTCGCAACATCCTCTGCATATTCCGAGTCCTGTCCAGCTAAAAGTGGGTCTCTGACCTCCCACACGGCCGCCTTGGAGCCGACGGAAAATTCGAGATCCTCCCGCTGACAGCAAACCACGCATGAGGTCGAATGTGTGGTAATTAGTACATACACGACGCACCGTGATACTGTCCCAATACTTGTAGACCATCATCACACTTAGAAGCATGGATAGGCTGAAAAAGAACAGCCCGTCAATGTAGTGCTTGATGGCATCGCATATCCTCGCGCTAAAGGCGAATAAGAGGATCTGAGCGATCGTGAAGAAAGTAGCCCCAAAAATAATGTCGCCAATGGGCCATCGGTCTTCCAGCGTACGAAATACCAGGATGAGTTGCGAGACGACGTAAATAACCGCGCAAGCCAAAGGCCATAGAATGTAGATAACCCATAACCCTACAGGCTTGGTATTTTTGAATCCGAGGAAGCCCTTGAACGTCGCGATGGCGATGAAAAACGCGATACCAAAGACAGCAAGGCAAGAAATCCGTAAAAACTACGACCCGAGCTCGGTTTTAGTGCGCTGCATCATATGGAGATGAGAGAGCGCGGGCGCACCCATAATGATAACGGTGTGCCATCCTCGGCAAACTGAAAGCCCACGAAACCGTTGATGAGAAGGCAGCAATAAGCGGCCGCAACGAGGCCGGTGTATGATGCCACAAACCACTATAGCAAGTATCCGAACATTTATCAATGTTGTCCGAAAAAGCACCGTTTCCGCACTTACCGGATAGCTGCCGTTGGCAGTTGGAATAATATTGGAATCAAGAAAGAATGCGATGAGTTCGATGATCGCATAAAGATAGAAGAACATGACAATCTCCCTGCGACCTAGCCCGAACCAAAAATAACATGCAGTCAACATCGAACTATGCTTTGACAACAAAGGAGGCCCACTTACCAACGGCGGTGTATTTACTTCGAATGTGATAGATCATGATTACCGTCATCATAAGCGCGACGACGTGGACGAAACATGTTGCTAAAAGATGTATGGGGAGAAAAGAGAACAGTCAAGACAAAGTTCGTTTCACAACTCCTAGAGACCCTGACGCCACTTTTGCAAAACGGGGAAAAAGACTCACAAGGTTGGAAGATGAGGGTGCCAGCGATATCCACGTTCCGACTATAGCACGTTGGTTCTATACCCTGATCGGAGCCCAGTAAAGGGCAAATGACGAGCGCGGCCGTCTGGCAAATGCTATCGAATGACCCAAACTGGACGCCCATGCCGGGCGGAGAGAGGGAAGGGAGGGGGAAAGAGAAGGGAGCGTGTGGGTGTGTAGGAAGCAAGTAGGGCAAGGGTGGCGGCGGAAGCGTGAAGTGGTGGGGGAGCCCCAAGAGCGTGCGCACAGCGAACGTTGACGTTGACGACGGCCTCGACTGCCACGAGCGAATAATCTGTCACATTCGCACGTCACACTCGTGACCTTTCCCGGCTGCTTCGGCTCAAGGGTTAAAAACGCCGAGTGATATTACCATGTGCTCGACGTAGCCGTCGAGCACAGCACAGCAACCACTTGAATCCTAGTCTCCATTTTTTTTTTGCTAATTGCGACAAGGTCTCGCCTGGACCAAGACGGCACGAACGGCATCTCCTCCCCTTTCTGGTGCCGCCTTGTTTTTGGACCCCCCTGCCGTTGAATCATTCATGCCAGTAGGCACAAGGCAAGGTGCAACAAGGTCCCCCTGAGAAACGCCGTAACGCACTAGGTCAGCGCCTACTAGCGAACGTTTTGTTTGACTCAGATCAGAGCAGATTCCTGAATGCGAAGTTTTTCAGTTTTATGCTCACGTAAGCTCTCTACCTCCGTGCTCCGAGCAATTCATTCAATTCTATTCATTCATAGATTCATTCAATCTCTCGTTTCGGTGTTTGTTTGTGGCTGCGCTTGCGCTTGCTTTTACTCATTATCGCGGCCGTATAGCCGATGATGATGCTCGGCCATTGATATAGTAAACGATTGTACAGGACGACCTCCTACGTACACTCCGCTCTCGACTGATCTAGCCCAAAACAGGACCTATTTTTCCAAGTCATCCGCGGAGCATCTTCAGTTGCGTCGTCGACTCCACCCACTCTCCGGATTGGGCCCTTGTAATCCCCTAACTTTGAAATCTGTAAGGGGAGTCTGGGGATAGTGCCAGCCGTGGTCGGACCACAGAGATGATCAGAGATGTAATCCCACCCACCCCCCGTCCTTGGAAATCAAATCAATGGATGGAGTAACCTTTTGTCATAAGGAACGCAAAATCTCGTGAACTTTGCCCAACCGCATCCGCATCTCAGTCGTACCAGCACCACTTTGTGGCCGTACATAGACTACCCCATTTACACAGTAGAGATCGCCCTCTCCTAGATAGGGTCATGCGAACGCCCGCCCACAAAAGGCGGACGGACTACCGGTTCCACTCCAATTTCCTCTATTTCTATTACAGTATGGCGTAAATTAGAATAAATGCGAATTTAACATGAATAATCGGGTCCGCGCTCAATGGCATGTCTTGACTGACACAAACGAGGCGACTTCCACATCCAAATAGCAGGATACGCGCTGTCACATATCTCGCGTGGCAGTCCAGTGAAAGGAGTTCATTGTCTTCGTTGTTACCTGGCTCCCTGTCACTCGCGCTCATACCTTCTGTTTCTTCTTTGGAGGACCTGAGGACAACCCATAAATATACTTGCTGCGTCAAAAATAGTTACGCTGGCCTACTGTACTTGGGTCACAAGGACGCCACGGTCCAAACCCTAATCGACAGCCAACGCTAGCGCTTCGGATGACCCCGTTTTTCTTTTTCTTATTTTCTTAAATATTTTACACGCCAACTCAAATGGGGAATAAGCCAACTAAGCCCTTGTGTTCGAACTGAGTTCGAACATAACGCAAAATTTCGGGAAACTGTACTGTAGCACTCGTTGTTGACACGTTGACATGCGCCTGGAGCCGAACAATTGACACGCGATGCATGCACCACTGTCTGTCTGTCTGTTATGTCCTAGCCTAGCTAGGGCCCTTCGTTTCGCTCAAATTTGGGGGTTGGGCTTATGGAACTCGCGTCTGATAAACAAACAATACCGTACCGTTGCGGTTTTTAGGCCCAAGGTTTTTTTTTCTTCATTCATTTTCCATCCAAGCGACTCCAGACATTCGGCGAAGAAATTTACACAATCCCGAGCTGAGTCACGATTGCAATCAAGCCATTCATTCATCATGCATCGTACGGGGTACCCGAATATGCTACGCATTGCATCGAGGGTTGTAGGGGTTTTTTTTTCTCACACCAAAACGTCTGCGCCTGCGCCGTCCCCCAGACGGAGGCGGTTGAGATGGTTCTGGACCACGCCTGCGATAAGGTCAGATGAAAAAAATGAGTGTTTACGTATGTGGCGGCGGTCTGGGAGGATCCCTTGCGCGAGGGCGTACGTATATATGGATAGAGATGTGTGAGAGTAGTAAGTAGCGTTGCGCCGCGGAAGGCCGCAATCAAAATGATGAATCACGAATCATCACGCAAGAGATGGGATGTAATCATCATCATCAACACGGTTGTGGTTGGGCGAGTTCGGATTGTTGGAGCGATGATTTATGAACGCGAACGCCTGACCTGCCCATTGGGGGCTTCCGATCCAGTCATCGCCCCTCTGTCTGCTTCGTCTGTCTACGTTTCGGCAATTGCGTTCCGGGACCATGCCAGATACACCAAGGCACGCCTGTCGTTTGGTGAGGCGTGTCCACAGGGGCGTAGCGGGAAGCACGGAGAACGGAGGCTGTTATGCCCATCCGAATACTAATACTTTTCAGGCGGAGCGTGATGGGAGATTCAATTGGTTATCGTATCACTATTGTGTTGCATGCCGCCGAGCGGGTGTAATTGTCGCGCTTTTTCTCCCCCTAATTATTATTAGCTAGGTGATCACGGGATGATAAAAAATAATACGGCATATATCGGCGAGAGCGGCAAGAGACGTTCGGGCCCTGCATAACAACAGGCAGAGCTAATGCCAAGCGCGGACCCAGCACATAGAGACTACTATAATTATACGGAACCTTGTTGTGACATTGGTTGGAGCTGGGGGTTGTCTCACTTCTCAGGAATTGAGTTGGATGTTGAGTTGGAAGAAAGGATACGGTAGATAACGGACTAGGGTCCCAATGCGACTAAACCGGCTGGATTCGGAGATAGCGCAAGAAATGCTCTACCTGTTGAAAAATTCCGACTGCCCATCCGGTCGACAATGTGAGTTGCTAAAAGGTGATTTTACGGTGCCCGGCCTGATGAACCTGACTAAACAATCTGTGCGTGAACGTGATGGGTGCTAGCTCAGCTCATAACCACCGACTCGGACTCGGAGGACCGAGAGAGAAACGAGCGGAGAAGATTGCAAACATGGAACAACAATGTGCAGCTGGCAGGGAAATCCAGTTCCACTTGATGACTCGGGAGCACCACCGCATTATCCACATACTGCGGATTCTGAGCACGGACCGCCACTCCACATAAGAGAGGAATGATCAAGTGTCAATGATCTCGCGAAAAATGGACAAGGCCGACCGAGGAGTGTCCCAGCCAAACGAGACGAGTGTTGAAAGGGGAAAGTTGGCTGGAAAATTTTGCATGATCACCACCCCTCCTTGGTTAGGGTGCATTCTGCATCGGCAGGAAACACTTTTTTTGATGACAACTCGATTCGGCCATGGTTTTGCGTTCAGCCAACGAATATTTCACAAGTTACAAAGCAAGGCGGAAGTAGTTACGGAAAGTTGCGAAGGGGAAGGTTGCAGCGTGTTTTTGTTAGGGAATACCGCATATCTGGGATGGACACATCCACATCTCACATTTGTTAAGAGCGGCTGTGGGCGAATATCAGGTGAAACCACGGGGACCACGAAAAGCAGTTGACGCAGATCACAGAAATTCCGGATCACCCTAAAGGTAGCGTCGAGTTTAACTTGATGCGGACAGGGGGCAAAGGCGACCTGCGTGATCAGTGAGGTTGAGTAGGCTGACACGGGAGAGACACGAGGAAACGCAGGGGCGGTGACGTCGATTATCGGGAATCGCTTGCGGAATGGCCGCAAGAATCCTAAAAGGAGCAGGAGAGCCGAGCTCGGTATCTCGCGGGGGAACTCGAGTTGAGACCAATTAAGGGAGACGGATGTGTGAGTCCGCGCGCGGCGAACACGAAATTAGATAGGAGCGACAGCCGCTAAGGGGCTGTTGTAGACAGCAGGACTACTGTTTAGTCTAGTTTTACACCTAGGGAAAGAACAACAACTACTATCAAAAAGAATCTCCGTCAGGGAGGGAGAATGAAACCGGGCGGCTACAATCGATGTATTATTGCGTGAGATGTGGAATGTAAGAAACGGGAAAAGC
>WNFO01005893.1_pt1 | contig 10779 bp, 10 predicted proteins | sample 5400251 | NCBI WGS metagenome assembly WNFO01 (sample SAMN13153354, study PRJNA577476) | soil metagenome | isolation source: 100 cm saprolite under Madrone tree | place: USA:California | collected 2016-06-14 | reverse complement strand
CACCAATAGTTCTTGAGGTTGCGCTTCAACTCGACCCCGAGCGGCCCGTAATCCCACGCGCCGTTCAGGCCGCCGTAAATTTCGCTCGATTGAAAAATGAACCCGCGCCGCTTGCACAAGCTAACAATCTTCTCCATGCGCTGAGAGTCTGCCGGTTTGCTCATTTCGGGCACAGATTAGCGCAGATTGTACAGATTCAATGCAAAGAAATGAGAGGCGCGCTGCGTCGCGTCCGCCGGAAGCGCCATCAAAAAATGGGACGACACAGAGGTCGCCCCTCCAAATCAATTGGCCATGTCGCCGCTATGTTTGCGGTTCGATCGTGACTTGGGTTTTCACCGAGCTCGCGATAAAGCATTGCTCGTGCGCGGCATGATTCATTTCTTTGAGCTCTTCCGCCGTCGGTTGCTTGTCGCCGGAGAACTTGGTTTTTTGCCGAAGAACGACGCGCGTGATCGCTAATTTGCCTTCTGCGTTCTTTTCCATGAAGCCAACTGCTTCATCGACGTAATCATCGAGCACGAACTTCTTTTTGCACGCAATCGCGAGGAACGTCAGCATGTGACAGCTGGAGAGCGACGCGACGAACGCTTCTTCCGGATCGACAAGTTTCGGATTGCCCAGATAGGCGGGCGCAGCCGATGCTTGCATTTCGTGCCCGCCGTGAAATTTCCAAGTATGGTCGCGTGGATATTTCTGATACTCGAACGGCGTATCGCCGCGTTTCCAGGTGAGAGTAATTTTATGTTCGGACATTCTTTTAAATAGAATGGGGCGGCTTACGAGGCAAGCACCACGCTTGCGCTACCTTGCGCGCACTCTATTTTGTCGGCCTCTGGAATATTGCGCGATTAGCTCAGTGGTAGAGCGCTTGCTTCACACGCAAGAAGTCGCAGGTTCGAACCCTGCATCGCGCACCATTCTGTTCGATCCCCGCGAAAGAAACAACCTATAGAAATGAAAATCGCTACGGGTCTAGTCGAGGAAGTTCTAGAGATTGTTAAAAAACGCAATCCGAATGAGCCTGAGTTCCTCCAGGCGGTCACGGAAGTGCTCGTGTCCATTGAACCAGCCGTTCAGCGGCACAAGAAATATCGGGACGGCAAAATCCTTGAGCGCATCGTTGAGCCTGAGCGGATGATTCAGTTCCGCGTTCCTTGGATTGACGACAAAGGACAAGTTCACGTGAACCGCGGATGGCGCGTCCAGATGAACAGCGCCCTTGGGCCATACAAGGGTGGTCTGCGCTTCCATCCAACGGTCAATGCCAGCATCCTGAAGTTTCTCGCGTTCGAACAGGTCTTTAAAAATTCGCTGACTACGCTACCGATGGGCGGTGGCAAGGGCGGTGCCGACTTCGATCCAAAGGGCAAATCGGACAATGAGGTCATGCACTTCTGCCAATCGTTCATGACCGAACTGTTCCGTCATGTTGGGCCAGACACCGATATTCCAGCTGGGGATATTGGCGTCGGCGGCCGCGAAATTGGTTACCTATTTGGTCAGTACAAACGCCTGGCCAATGAATTCACCGGTGTCCTCACCGGCAAATCGCCCAACTGGGGTGGGTCGCTCATTCGCCCACAAGCCACCGGTTATGGCGCAGTCTATTTCGCCGAGGAAATGCTCAAGACCCGCGGTCAGAGCCTCGAAGGCAAGGTTTGCACCGTTTCCGGGTCGGGCAACGCTGCGCAGTACACCGTCCAGAAATTGAACCGTGTGGGCGCTAAGGTAGTGACGATGTCCGATTCCAGCGGCTTCATTTATGACAAGAACGGCATCACGGAAGAAAAGCTGGGCTTTATAATGCATCTTAAGAACGTGCGCCGTCGCCGCATCAAGGAATATGCCGAGCGCGCCGGAGTGACTTACATGGATGGTCAGCGGCCATGGGGAGTCAAATGCGACTGCGCCTTTCCGTGCGCGACCCAAAATGAAATCACTAAAGACGACGCTGCGAAGCTACTCGACAATGGCTGCTACCTGGTTTCCGAGGCAGCCAATATGCCGAGTGCCCCCGCAGCGGTTGATCTGTTTGTCGCAAGCAAGATTCTTTTCGGCCCCGGCAAAGCCGCCAATGCTGGCGGCGTGGCTACATCAGGCCTTGAAATGAGCCAGAACTCCATGCGTTTTGCGTGGACCCGCGAGGAAGTCGATCAACGTCTCCGTCACATCATGGTCACCATCCACAAAAACGCGTGGAACACCGCCGCCGAATATGGTCAGCCCGGCAACCTCTTAATCGGCGCGAACATTGCTGGCTTTGTAAAAGTCGCAGATGCCATGCTCGACCAAGGCGTCGTTTGATCACTCATCGTGGGTCTCGGCCTTGCGGTGACAATCCATTCGATAAATTTCAGCGTTAAATAGAGTGCGACCGCGTGTAGAGCAAGTGTTCAACCGGCCAGCTAACTGATTGAGAGGCGGTTTTCCGTACAATGCAGAAGTTCTTGAATTCAGGCGCGTAAAAGCTCTATCTAATCCGTATATCAATAATATGAAAATGAACGTTGTTGATCACGCAGAGATGAAGGCCTTCTCCGCCAGGAATGGATCGAGAATGAGACCAAAATGGCAGATTGTCCTGCTCCTTCTGCTTTCTGTCGCTCTGGGGGTAGGCGGATGCACTGATTATTATGGCGGTTATTACGGAGCTGGATATGGGCCCGGTCCGTATTACGGAGGTGGCCCGTACGGGCGCGGTTATGCTGGTTATGGCCCATACGGAGCCGGTTATGCCGGTTCCCCTGGCTATGTCGCCGCGCCAGGCGCCGTCACGGTCGCGGTAGGCGATCGGCCATATTACACTCGTGGTCCTGGTTATTGGGCCGGCCGTAGCTATTATGTCTGGCGCCCGGGACACCGGGCATGGCGTAACGGTGTGCGAGTCTGGGTCCCCGGCCACTACGTTGTGAGGTAATCGATCTGCGGGCCAGTTGGTTTTCCTGTGTAGGTTGCAGGGATGTTGCATTGGCGGTCTCTTAAGCAATAGGGCTAGCCAGCCCCCAGCGCGCAAAGCGGAAACGCAAAGCGGTGAAAAGACATCCCAGTCCATAGCGCACGCTTCTCCGGAAATTGATCGATGAGGCTTCGGGCAAATACCGCGCCGGACAGGTCACTTCCCCGATTGCGCAATCCAGTGCGATTATCTGCGCAAGAACCTGATTGTCGAAAACGAAGTCATCCGAGTTGGTGTCCAACGGCAGCCTTTCCAGCAGCGTCCGGGTAAATGCACGATAGCCGGTGTGGTACTCGGAGAGCTTGGCGCCGAGGAGAAGATTCTCCACAAACGTAAGGAACCGATTCGCGACGTATTTCCACCAAGGCATGCCGCCGCGTAGTGCGCCCCCGCCGAGAATGCGCGAACCGAGCACGCAAGGATAAAGGCTGCTGGCCGCTAGCGCAGCCATCGCGGGGATGAGTTGCGGAGTGTACTGATAATCAGGATGAATCATGATGATAATGTCTGCGCCCGCGGCCAATGCTAGCCGGTAACAAGTCTTTTGGTTTGCCCCGTAGCCGCGATTTTCCGGATGAACTTCCACTTGAACGCGATCAAGCTTGCGGGCGATTGCCACTGTGTCGTCATGGCTGGCGTCGTCCACGACAATAACCAGATCGACAATCCCCTGCGCCATCACTTCGTCGTAGGTGCGTTGCAAAGTGCGCGCAGCATTGTAGGCGGGCATTACCACGACAATTTTGTGGCCGTTTAGCATCGTCGTAGTCGAATATGCGTTGAAGTGCCACCTTGCAACCCTCATGATCATTTTTCACGATGCACGTTGCCTGGAATATTCGATGCCCGGCCATCCGGAGCGGCCGACGCGCATCGGGCGCACTGTTCCGTTGCTGAAAGATCGGCATCCTGATTGGGAATGGCGCAAACCGGAGGCTGCCAGCGAAGCGGCGTTGCTCCGAGCGCATTCGAGCGGTCACCTCGCGCGGATAAGAGCGGCCGCTCGCGATTTCGATGCGGACACGCCAGCGTATCCGAACATCTACGAACATGCGTTGCGATCTGCTGGAGCCGCGATTAACGCTGCGCGCGCAGCAGTGCGGGAAGAGCGTGCTTTCAGTTTGATGCGCCCGCCTGGCCATCACGCGACCCACGACTGCGCCATGGGGTTTTGTTATTTCGGCAACATAGCAATCGCTGCTTTAGACATTTTGGAAAATGGCGCCGAACGCGTCGCGATCTGGGATTTTGACGCGCACCACGGCAATGGCACGGAAGCAATCGTTGCGCATAATTCGCGAATCGCGTTCGCGTCGATTCATCAGTTCCCCGCGTATCCTGGAACAGGAGCAAAATCTTTCGCGAATGTCGATAATTATCCGATAGCGCCGTACACCTCGCGTGTTCAACACGTCGATATTGCGGAGCGCGCGCTGAAAAAGCTCCTTGAATTCAAGCCTGATCTCCTGCTGGTCTCCGCAGGCTTCGACGCATACTCGGGGGATCCGCTGGTCCAGATGACACTCGAACAGGAGGATTTCGCGAAATTCGGAAAATGGCTACGCGAGATCCACATCCCCGCGGCAGCAATTCTCGAAGGCGGTTACAGCGACGACCTGCCGGAGCTCATTGATGTTTTCTTGACGGCCTGGACGTCGAAATAAGCGAAATCGAAGTCGATCTACTCAGCGCTGGGCATGCGCTTCCATTTTCATCGCGATCATCGCCTTCAGTTGGGCCGCCGCATTTTCAATTTCGTAATATTTATGTTGGCCTGCCCTGCTCTGTGCAGCAAGCACCCCACAGCGATGAACGTTCTTGAAATCGCCGTAGGGAAATTTGTATCTTCGTTTCGTATTCTCGGCGTACCGATCGTCGATCCCGAGATGCCATTTTGCATATTCGCGGAAACCATGGAGACGAATGAACTCATTCTCTGCCACTGCCGAAGGGCGATGTTCACCCCACTCTCCCCTGCCGTCCGCAACGATGTGCCCCTGCTTGATAAGTTCTTTAGCGTACTCGAAGGCGCCAATGTTTAGCTTTACCGAATCCGTGCTCTCTTGGCCGCTGCCATGTGCCGCCGAAATCGCGCAGAAAAAAGCAAACGCCGCGGTAAAAAACACGGTCGCTATTCCTTTATTTTTCAGATTCATCAAGCAGCGCAAACGCTGTTAGTTTGCGTGCCGTAAAAGGGTTGCTCAATCCACTTTTGACCTCTGGCGATTTTCTGCAGTTGGTGGATAGTTCGCGAGCAAACGGGCCGTAGCACAGCTTGGTAGTGCGCTTGAATGGGGTTCAAGAGGTCGCGGGTTCAAATCCCGCCGGCCCGATGGTTTCCTACATTGACGGACCAAGTGATGCTCTCCCTCGCGTCCCACTCATTTCCAGACGACGCAGAGATCTCGCCTCCAGTTATTGCGGCTGTTGGGCTATCGCAGTACTGTCGGCGCCTATGCTAAGCGCTGGGATCGTCGGATTGCCGAACGTCGGCAAGTCAACGCTCTTTAACGCAGTTACGCGTACGCACAAAGCACCAGCCGAAAATTATCCCTTTTGCACGATTGATCCGAACGTTGGCGTCGTCACCGTGCCGGATCCGCGTTTGTCGAAACTTGCTGAGATCTCACATTCGCAAAAAATTGTGCCGACCGCGATTGAATTCGTTGATATCGCGGGTCTCGTCAAAGGCGCGAGCACGGGTGAAGGTCTCGGCAATCAATTTCTCAGTCACATTCGCGAAGTTGATGCGATCGTTCAGGTCGTTCGCTGCTTCGAGAACAGCGACATTCATCATGTCAGTGGAACAATCGACCCGGTTCGAGACATCGAAGTGATCAACACCGAGCTTGTGCTGGCCGATTTGGCGTCGCTGCAGAAACGCAAAGACCGCTTGCAAAAGGAGGTGCGTGCCGGATCCAAGACCGCAAAAATCGAAGACGAGATCAGCGAAAAGCTTTTGTTGCATCTCGACGCGGGAAAACCCGCGGTCACCGCAAAATTAAGCTCTGAGGAGAAAACGGTCGTACGTGGATTTTTTCTGCTTACATCGAAGCCAACGATCTTCGCTTGCAATGTGGCGGAACCGGATCTCGCTGCGATTTCCTCGGGCCAGATCGACAATCGCGCGCCGAATCGTATAAGCAGGGTACAAGATTACGCGCGGCATCATTTCGCAACGGAGGCAGTCGTAATCAGCGCCCAGATTGAAAGCGAGCTTGTCGATCTCCGCGAAAATGAGGCGATGGAATACTTGCGGGGCTTAGGTGTGGAGAACAGCGGTGTTCATGCGCTCATTCGCGCCGTCTATCATTTACTCGGTTTACGAACATTTCTGACCACCGGCGAAAAAGAAACGCGTGCCTGGACAATTCATGGGGGTGAGAAAGCGCCGGCCGCCGCGGGAGTAATCCATTCCGATTTCGAGCGCGGATTTATTGCCGCCGAAACAGTTCATTACGACGATCTAGTCGGATTCGGTTCTTTCGCGAAAGCACGTGAAGCTGCTAAGGTGCGAATGGAAGGAAAAGATTATGTCGTGCGAGATGGCGACGTCATTTTTTTCCGCTTCAACGTGTGACGAGAAAAAATCAAATCAGAAAGCCAGGAAACCCGTGTGCAAGGCAGGTCCGCTCCTCCGACGATGTTGATCTTACGCTGTGTCGTACAAGATCCGGCCGCAGTTTTCGCAGCTTACAATTTCTTTTCCTGCTTTTACGCGATGCGCCGTTTGGGCGGTCACTTTCATGTGGCAACCGGTGCAGACTTCGTGTTCCAGCGCAACGACCACGGCATCGCCTTTGCTCTTGAAAAGGCGCTCGAAGCGGCTCAGCAAATCTTCGTCGATTTTGCCGGCGATCTCGGCCCGTTCTTTCGTCAGCTCTTCCAGCCGCGACTGTAAAGTTTCTGATTTAGCTTCGAGATCCGCGGTCTGACGCGCGACTGATTCCTTGACGGTTGCAGATTTCTTTTCCTCGACGCCAAGATCGGCTTTGACCTTGTCGGCCTCCACCATCAATTCGAGCTCGTCGTCTTCGATCTTGCGAATTTCGCTTTCATAACGCTCAATCTCATGCCCGATCGCCTGAAATTCGTCGTTCTTGCGCGTTTGGTACTGTTGCGTTTTAAGCCGTGAAATAGTTTCGGTCCGCGTCCCGACGTCCAGCTCGAGTTTTTTACGATCCATTTCAACCTGGCGCGCTTTTTGTTTGAGCGCTTCAACCCCGGCTACGCTCGCCGCTAATTGCTCTTCAAGGTTTTTCTTTTGTAGCGGCAATGTTTCTACTTCTGTCTGGATCTGCTTGATCTTTTGTTGTCGATCTTGAAGAACGAGTAATTGTTCGAGGTCGGGATGCACGCGCGCTGAAGTTATTGATTCTGCAGAGCGACGTCAATCGCGCCTGGCGGCAGCACGTATTACCCGTAATTTCTAAGGACCACCTTTCGCCTGCATCTCATCAAATGCTTTTAGCACCTGTTCGGAACGCGCACGAACAGCAATGTTTTCCGTCAGATTTACCCAGCGAATTGTCCCAGAGGAATCGACGAGAAACTCAGCCGGGCGCGCGATATCGGCGCCCTTCGATCCCGCGCTACGATGCAACACATCCTAACGGCAAATGACTTCTGCCTTGGGATCAGAAAGCAGCGGGAATGTGTAACCGATAAAAGAGAACCGATCCAGATCGACCAATTCCAGTTTCGTTTCATGTCGATCTTGCCGCCAACATCCGCAAGATCCACCGGTAAAGCACTACCGCGATAACGGCGAAGGCCAGGCCGCCGATGATCCTCCCGGCCGTTTCAAAACCTGGCCCGACCAGCGCCAGCGGTGCAGATACGCCGGAGAAAACGACGATCGCCGAGATCACGACACCGATCACGCTCTCGCCGACGATTAACCCCGACGCGAGTAGCACGCCCAGCTGCTTCGCCGCTTCCGGCCGGGGAGTGCGGTTAGCTCGCTGGTCGAAAAGCCAGCCAGCAACCGCTCCGACGACGATCATCAGGGTGCTTTGTGTGGGCAGATAGATCCCAAGACCAACGGCGAGCGGTGGCACGCGCATATGTCGCGTCGTCCGTGCAAGAATCTCGTCGAGCAAAATGATACAGACGCCGATCAAGCCGCCCGTGCGGATTAGGCTCCAGTCGATCTCACCGGTGATGACGCCTTGGGCGAGTGAGGAGATCAGGCCTGCCTGAGGCGCAGGTAGTGGATTCGGACGCAACTCGGCGCCTGGAGCTCCCACAAAACCGTAAGCATGATTCACGAGATCGAGCACCGGCGGAATCACGAACGCGCCCGCGACTACACCGATCACGAGCGCCACCTGCTGCTTCCACGGAGTTGCATCGACCAGTTGGCCTGTCTTGAGATCCTGGAGATTATTGTTCGCGATTGCGGCAACGTTGAAGATCACTGCGGTAGTAAAGAGCGCGAACGCCATCAGCGATTTGCCCGCGTCCGCCGACACGTACGGTTTTACACCGAGCACGAGCAGCAAGGCAGCGCCAATCACCACCAGAATGCCAATGCCCGACAGCGGACTGTTGGAGGAACCAATCAGACCGGCCATGTAGCCGCAGACCGCTGAGACGAAGAAGCTCATCAACACAACATAAGAAACGCCGCCGATGACGAGTGTTGGTAGATGCGCGCCGAGGCCACTGCTCGTACCAAAATAGCCGAGCAGCCAGCCGATCGGCAGCATGCAGACCAATGTGACAATACCGACAATACCGATTGGAATGTCGCGCTCGGTGATCGGCAACGTGTCGGCTTTGCCGGCCTTGCGCGCACGCGAAGCGGCCATCGCGCTGGCGAGCCCACTGGCAACTGGCTTTACCAGTTTCAGCAGCGTCCAGATCGCCGATACGCCGATTGCGCCTGCTCCGAGGAAACGCACTTTGTGACTCCAAGTAGTTTGCGCGAGCGCGCCGGCGCTGCTGGTGAGATCGAGCACGAGCGAGGAATAGTGCGGCACGCCCCAGCCCCAGCCAATCAATGTGCCTATAAGCATTGCAATACCAACCGAGAGACCAACTAAGTGCCCGATCGCCAAAAGGGCAAACGACAACGCAAAGTCATAACCGCTCACTGCACCTCGTCTGCCGATGCGGAACGTCTGCGCTACATCTGAGGCAAATAGTTGCGTGGCTACGATGATCGCAAACACCGCTGACACGATCGATCCCCACAACACCGCAAGCAGACCTGCGCGGCCGTGTTCAATGTCCGAAGCATGCGCCGAATCGCCACTGCTGCCGACCTTCAGTACTTCCGCACAGGCGACGCCTTCCGGGTATGGCAGATCCGAAGTAGTTACTAACGCGCGGCGTAATGGGATTGAGTACATTACGCCCAGAATGCCGCCCAACGCACAGATCGCGAACGAGATCCAAAAGGGGAAACCGGTCCACCAGCCGATCATGATCAGGCCCGGCAATACGAAAATGATTGACGACAGTGTACCGGCGGCCGAGGCGACCGTCTGCACAATGTTGTTTTCCTGGACGGTCGCATCGCGAAAACCGCGCAGTATCGCCATTGAAATCACTGCCGCGGGAATCGATGTCGAAAAAGTAAGACCAGCTTTAAGGCCGAAGTACACATTGGCCGCAGTGAACACCAGTGTGATAGCGACGCCTATGATAAGGCCGCGGACAGTGAGTTCCTTGCGCATATTCGCTTGATATAGGCCGACTGACGAGAGCGGAGAATAGTCTGGAATCGCCGGAGGGGTCAAGATGTGGTCTGGCTCACGCGCGGCTCGTCATTCTGAGCGGAGTCGAAGATCTCCGGGGAATCGCCTTAAGCTTCTACAACAGGCGATCCCTCGATGACCATAACGAAATCCGCTTGTGCTCTAGGTCTGCTTTTTCCAAGCTTCCGCAAATGGCGACGGTCCATATCGAGAATCCGCCACAGGAATATCCCGATATTTGCATGATGTCGGGCCTGTGAACGAAATCCGGTACCCCTGCCGCGTGCCCCAGCCATTGGCGGATCGTAATAGCATCAGCCGCATCCGGACGGTAATCGGGAAGGTATGTCGACAGGGTCGCGTCGAGATTGATGCGATCTTTCTGCGCGAGGTCCAAGATAAGCGCGGCCGTAAACTGCTTTGTCAGCGAGCCAATTTGAAACCGCGTCGTTGGCGTGTTGCGGATTTTCCACGTCTCATCGGCAAAACCAAATGCTCCTTCATAAACAACCGTGTCCCCGTATCCGACTAGCGCAGATCCAGAGAACCTGCCATCCCGGTGGTACTGGAGAAGGATTTGCGCGATCTTGTGTTTGGATATCGAAGCGCCGGTGCATGAGCATAGAATTGCCGTGAGAAAGCCGGCTCCGGCAGTTTTCAAAAACTTCGCCCCAGACCAGCTTCGAGACATCGAAGGTGATTAATAAAGCTCGACGGGCGAGCGTTTGGCGTCTTCGGGACTGCGTTGCTTGGCACGTTCTTCGCCAAGGACAGCGACGCGCAGGTCCCAGATTTCGTTGTCGATCTCGTGAAATGCGGCTTCGGAAAATTCACTGGGCGGGGCAAGATTCTTTTTGAAGCGCGCGATCTTGGCGAGAGCGCGCTCGATTTGATCGAGCGGCAATTTTGCAAGGATGCGACGGACGTTTTCGATTTCCGAGATGCGATGGCAGATCATGGTGAGATCGTTTCCGGCAGCGATTGCGAGACGAATTGTTTCTTCGAGGCCGTACTCATTTAAGATCGCACCCATATCGAGATCGTCGGTCATTATCAATCCCGCGAAGCCCATTTCGTCGCGCAGCAATTCCGTTACGACGCGATGCGACAACGTGG
>WNFO01005887.1_pt1 | contig 10781 bp, 10 predicted proteins | sample 5400251 | NCBI WGS metagenome assembly WNFO01 (sample SAMN13153354, study PRJNA577476) | soil metagenome | isolation source: 100 cm saprolite under Madrone tree | place: USA:California | collected 2016-06-14 | reverse complement strand
TACTGCCAGTGACGGTAAAGGTTCCGCTGGTCGCATTGTATAGTTCGGCCGTAGCGAGGGGATGTTGATATGCACCGCCACCGGCAACTAACACTCTGCCATCAGACAGCAGAACGGCGGTGTGCATGGTGCGCCCTGCGTTCATGTTGCCAGTTTGCGTGAATTGTCCGGTCGCAGGATCATAAATCTCAGCGCTCAGAAGCGCGCCACTGTTTTCGCCGCCGGCAACCAACACGTCGCCACTTGCCAGCAGTGTGGCAGTAAAGTCGCCGCGCGCTACCGACATGCTACCGGTGGGAGTAAACACGCCTGCACCTGGATCGTAAAGTTCGGCAGTCGCAAGCAGGCCTTGACTGCTCCAACCGCCGGCAATAAGCACTTTGCCGTTGCGCAACAGCGTCGCGCTATGTCCGACGCGTTGAGTGTTCATACTTTGATTGGCAGCAGTGAATCTTCCGGTCGTCGGATCGTAAAGCTCGGCGCTCCGGAAAAGGACACCGTTACGTTCCATGCCACCCGCAATCAGAACTTGTCCATTGGGTAACAGCGTCGCGGTATGACCGGAGCGCGCTGCCGTCATATTACTTGTGGGGGATATAGTGCTGGCATCGGTAGCGGCCAGTGGGTTGTTAGTCGGCTCGCTTGATTCGTGTGTGCTTCCTTTGCAACTGCTTGTCAGAGTCGTTGCGATGATCAACGAGACCAGCAGCGCTTTTGGGTGTTTCATATTTCGCATGGTTTTATTCGACTCGTAGTAAATTGCAGCAATCTAACGTCCGAAGTGACCGGGCGAAGTGATGAACAACAACCCCGTCCGCAAAGAATCAAGTTTAACGAACACGCGAACCCCGGCTCTGGTCCAACCGACTTGTTTGCTGGCGTCATTCATGGGAACGCGCTTGTTTATTCATTCTGTTTCTTTTCCAGGACTTCAATGATACCTCTCAATTGCCCCTTTGTTCTTTCATCTGTCGCCGTTCCCATTAGCTTTCTTAACGCCATAAGATGCGCCGTTTTCAAAGCTTGCTCTGTAGGCACTTCAACATCTGGTTTGACGCCGGTTCCTTCCCAGTTTGTTTTAGTAATAGGACTGATGGCGCGACCCATCGGCAGAAACATGAAAAAGTGTTCGTTGATTCGATACTCGAATCCGGGATTGGCCGCGCCCGCCGTAGTTTCACCGATGACAGTGGCACGCTTCAAGTTTTGCAGATGATAGACGAATCCTTCACCTGCCGAGATCGTATCCTTACTGGTCAGGAAATACACCTCTTTACCAATATATTTTTTGCCGGGAACGTATGGCATGGTCCAAATTTGCCGCGTGCGATTCCCCTCTCTCCAATAAATGTCACCAAGATGCACCGGTTCAGAGTCGAATAGATAACTGGAGAGTAGCGTGCTCATCGTCGGGTCGCCACCATTGACGCTGTAGCGCAAGTCAAAAATCAACGCATCCGTGTTGGCAAGAAAATTCATCGCCGCAATGGCAGTTTCAGCACCAACGTCGGTGGGCATGAAACCATCTACCCTGAGATACCCGATATTGCCTGCCAGCCGATCTATTTTCTCAAAGCCGAAATTCACCGAAGCCGCGAACCGCCGCATGCTGTCCCGCTGCTCAGGCGTTGGTTCGCTGCGGCCGTCGTTTAAGGGCACGGGTTGCTGGCTGTAATGTACTTCCAAATGCTTGTCGTGGCTGATGGCGCGTAAATGCGAGGTTAATGTTTGGGCCAGGAGAGCAGCCCTGGTGATTTGGTCATACTCTTTATTTTGCCAGTGCAGGCGAATTGCTGTTTCCATTTGTTTTGCGACTTCCGGGAAAACATAAAAGTCGTTGAGTCTCTTAATGACTCCCTCGATAACTTCATTGCGAGCGGAAGCATTGATAGCGAGATCAGGCTGATCGGCGCGACCTTGTGCGAAAACGGAAGTTGGCGGCAATAAGATTGCCGCCAGGATTATTGCAGTAAACGAAATATGGGCCATAAGCCGCTTCATCTTAATCTCTCCTGACGTACAACCGACGCGAACCGCCAAACACCGAAAGTTCGCCTCTGATTCCTGGATTTAGAAAATCGCTGACTGAAAATCGGAAAGTCGGAAGATCTCTTCCACTAAACCTATCGCCTTTTCAGCATCAAATTCTCCGCACGTGTAAATAATGGTTGAGAGAAACTTCGGATTCACCCACACCCCAATATAAATGCCGGAATCAACTAAAGGGACAAATCCGTCAAAGCCTTCGTTGATGTCTTTACCCGCGCCGCTCGTCCGATGAATTATTGGTTCCCCGTACGTCCGCAGTCCAAGCTCAGATGTGATGCGCGAAAAATATTTTCTCAGGCTGTCTTCAGTCACTTCCACGTCGAAATAGCCCTCGACAAGAAGCCGTTTCCTGAAAATTTCCGGGGCGATGTTGGTTAATGGAGTTGTGTTCATAAACTTCGGAATGAGGGAACTGACGACGCGCATCAACTCACTTTTGAAAATCATGTCGCGCTAATACCAGTGCCACCGACATTGTAATCCCAACTATCGTTATCAGAGCGGTTGCGATTAGAAATGGAACGGCTTGGAAATACTCTGCGCGCATCACTAAGACGAGCACGACCGGCAGGCTGAGAATGGTAAGCCCAATGGCAAGGTTGATTACCCAGGCCCAACGTTCGCCGGCGCGTATCCCCGAAGCAGTATAAAGCGTAATGAATCCGAGGGGGATGAGCAGAATGCCGACAACTATATGATTCAGCAGAAAGGGTGGAGAGACGATCCGCAATTCTTGTGGTGTCAGCACGCGGTCTAAAATAGCGCTCTTTAGAACAGGTGTCACAAGCAGATGAATAGCTGCCACAATCAGCAAGAGAACACCGGTTACACTTATCAATCGAGCAACAATCAAACGCCGATTCATAATTTCACCTCAGCGGCTATTAATCTGTTTTGTCACAGAAACCACTACGATTTCGCTGCATTGAATGTTGCACCTGAGAAGCGCCTGGGGTTGCAGAACCCGGAGCGGTAGCGACGGGATGTTACGCTCAACGTGAGTGGCAGGGCGAATTTGAATGTACGTCACACGCAGTTTCCGAATCACCCCAGCGTCTGCGACCGGATCCACCTTGCGATAAACGACATCTCCTCCATTTCATGGATCGCCGAAAACGCTAGCTTACAATGGCGGTGAACTCAACACTTCGCAGACCCGGTCGCTACTGCTCCCGGTTCTGTATTCGTCGACCCACTTCAGACTCTTCATATTTATCCCTCTCGCAAATGAAAACATGCCGGTGCAGCTAGGCTCATAACTGATCCCGCGAAGAAGTTTTCATATCTCACGCGCGATTAGGAATAACTGAAACCTTCCAGTTGATTGATGATAAATGGAATTGTATTTGAGACGATTGATATCGCTAAGCCGCGGTGCCGTGACGGAGTTTCTCCACCTGCTGGATCTTTACTAAGTAACTGTGGGCCTCGGCCGATTGAAATAATTCTCGGGTTTCAACTTCGTCTTCCATGACAGGCATGATTGCAAGGTCGTTGTATTCGAACCGTTGCGGGTCTTTGATGACTTTCCTCAGAATGAAGTAGCATCGCAAAAAGAGCGACATCCACTGAAACTGTTTCCACAGCGTTTCGGCCGCATATTTCGGGTAAAAGATCCAGGGGGGTTCCGTCGGCAAACCGGGACGGCGATCCCGGCGAAACTTTAGGCGTAAGAACCCGCCTTCCACCGGATGTGCTTTCTCAATCTCTGTGTTGCCGCGAAACCAAACGAGATTGGACATCGTCTTGCCCGGCGAAGTTCCCGTCGCCACACACCGTCTGAGCACCGTTGCCACGTGCTCGTCCGAATAATAGTTCACCGACGCCTGAGCGTAAGCAGTTTCCCATTCCTCGCGCGACATAAGTGGATGCGCGATCGTCACATGATTTACATCATAGCGGTTCAAGTCGGCATCCATGGGAATACCAGCTTCATACAGCTTGCGGTGATCCTCTGAACCAGGTAATGGCGTGAGGCAAGTGTATTCGATTATGTCGATCGGCAATTCGCTTTGGATAATTCGCACGTCGTTCAAGATCGATTCCAGCGTATCGTGCGGGAAGCCGATAATGTAGCCACAAAAAATCATCGCCCCAGCGCGCTTCCAATCAAGTAGCATCTTGCGGTACTCGGTAATCTTGTTTTGGTTTTTTCTGGCGCCGCTGAGGTTATCCGGATTTATGTTTTCCAACCCAATGAAAACGCGCTTCACGCCGGCGCGGCGGGCTTTATCAATAAAGTTTGGGATGCGGTGGCATCCGGTGTCGATCTGAATGCTGCATTTGAGATCAATCTTCTCAACCTCGCGCAGATAAATCAGGCGATCGAAAATCCCCTCCCAATTCTTGTTGCGCGCGAAATTGTCGTCCGTGATAACAAAGCTATGAACATCCTGCGCCAGATTCTCGCGCACAATTTTCTCAACATCGTCAGCCGTGCGGGAGCGCGATTTACGACCTTGAACGTTGATGATCGTGCAGAACGAGCAGGTAAACGGACAGCCGCGTCCGGCATCGAAACTCGTGTTACCGAAAGCTCGCTTCACAATATCCGCGGGAAGAAAAGGCGTTATTGCGCCTTCGAGATCGGGCAAGTCATCCATGAAATCGTAGAGCGGCTGAAGTTTATTGTTAGCGGCGTCCTGCAGCACGCGGTCGAGCCTGCCTTCGACCTCGCCGGCAAAAAGCGAGACTCCCATCTCTTCAGCGCGCCAGACATCACGGTCGCGTTCTTTCAGCATGGCGATCGTACCTGACACGTGAAAGCCGCCGATCGCGACCATGATCCCGCGTTCACGCAAAACCGCTGCAATGTCGAGCGCTCGTGGAAACTGGTTCGATTGAACTCCGACAAGCATCACCATGCCGGCATCCGCGAGCTTGACCAGCGAGACAATGCGTGTCGGGTGAACGCGCGCGATCGTTTCATCGAGAGGGTGGATTTCGATCTCGACATTATCGCCGAGCACTTTTCGCCGGGCGCAGTCGAGCGCCAGGCCATGCAGCACTGCCAGCGAATTTGAGGGGACGGGAGATCGCAGCCACTGGATGACATACCCGTCGTCGTCATAGTGCGAAGGCTTAATGAGAACGAGGCAAAAACGCTTTGGTGGTTGCTGGTTTGAGTTGCTCACGATGTACCTGAACCGCCGGCAAGAGTTCCTGGCCCAATGGTCGCGCGAACAATATCTGATAATGGACCATGCGTCAACGCAACCCCCGTGGGGGTCAGTTTGGGTTGTTATATGGCTTCATTGGAACCGCGGGCAGGGAACGCGAAGCGATCTCATTAGCACCGTGGCTTCAGCCCGGTGGTCAAGTTCTGCAATGATTCCTTGAACCGTTTCCAACGGTTTCTGCTCATCCTCCAGCCAACAAAAACCGTTAGAAACGGTTCCTTGTCAATTCCGGTTTGCTATCACAGGGCTGAAGCCACGGTGCTAATGAGATCGCTTCGCGTCCCCCGCCCGGGCTCTGAGTAAAAGCGGCGAATCATAGCCCATCTTCTTGAAATTTCTAACTGACCCACTACCCGCATCGGGGTACTGAGGCAATTCGAGCAGCCGCCGCGGATTGCCGATTGCCGGTTGCTTCTGTCACGAGTGGCCAATCGGCAATCGATAATTAGCAATCGCGTCACTAAGGCCGTATCATCCCTGGGTTCCTGGTGAATCCGCCCGAGAAGAGTTTTCTATCATTTATCGCATCGCAACAGGTCTAATTTGATCGAACATAATTCCAAGCGACAGAAACGTTTCTCTCTGGTGCTCATCAAGCCGTCGCACTATGACGATGACGGCTACGTCATCCAGTGGTTGCGCTCCGCGATGCCCTCGAATTCATTGGCGGCGTTGTATGGGTTGGCGCTGGAGTGTTCTGAACAGAAGGTACTCGGCGACGACATTACGCTCACAATTCATGCTTTCGATGAAACTAATACCCGCATCCGTCCTGAGCACATCGCGTCGCTCGTTGAAAGCGCGGACGCAGGGATGGTGATGCTGGTTGGCGTTCAGTCGAATCAGTTTCCGCGCGCGCTCGATATTGCGGCTCCTTTGCGGCAGCGGGGAATCCCCGTCGCCATCGGTGGCTTTCACGTCTCCGGCACCATTTCCATGCTCAAAGAGCGTGACGCGGACGTAAGCCGCGCCGCGGAGATGGGAGTTTCGCTGTTCGCCGGCGAGGCCGAAGGCCGCCTCGGAGCGGTGCTGCACGACGCCTGCGCCGGGACGCTAAAGCCGCTCTACAATTTCATGAATGATTTGCCGGGCCTCGAAGGAGCAGCCATACCGTTGCTGCCTGCGGACCGAGTTAAGCGTACCGCGGGTGCGAATACTACCTTCGATGCGGGGCGTGGTTGCCCCTATCAATGTTCGTTCTGCACGATCATCAACGTGCAGGGGAAAAAATCGCGTCGGCGTTCACCCGATGATGTGGAGCGCATCGTGCGGGCGAATCTCGCGCAGGAGATCCACTCGTTTTTTATCACCGATGACAATTTTGTTCGCAATAAAGATTGGGAGGCGATTCTGGATCGCCTCATCCACCTGCGTGAGGTCGAAGGGCTACGAATAAAGTTCACCATCCAAGCGGATACCTTGTGCCACCGGCTCCCTAACTTCATCGAGAAAGCAGCGCGCGCCGGCGTCAAGCGTGTCTTCATCGGACTTGAGAATATCAACCCGGACAGTCTCATCGGTGCCAAGAAACAACAGAACAAGATCACCGAGTACCGCAAGATGCTGCTCGCCTGGAAGCATGCGGGCGTGCTGACCTGCTGCGGATATATTCTCGGGTTTCCCAACGATACCCAGGAGTCAATTCTTCACGACATCCACATCATCCAGAAAGAGCTCCCGGTCGATCTCCTCGAATTTTTTTGTCTCACGCCGCTGCCGGGCTCGGAGGATCATCGCAAGTTGAGCGAGGCTGGAACGTGGATGGACCCGGACATGAACAATTACGATGTCACTCATATCACCACTGCGCATCCGCGCATGTCGCGTGAGGAATGGGAGCGGGCCTATCAGTTGGCCTGGGTGACCTATTACTCGACCGAGCATATTGAAACTGTGCTCAAGCGAGCGATGGCAACGGGAGCCAGCCCCGGCAAAGCCTTGTTCTATATGGCGTGGTTCAAAGGCTGCATCGGCATCGAGGGAATCCATCCCCTCGAAGGCGGATTACTGCGTCTTAAGTTCCGGCGTGATCGCAGGTCCGGCCAGCCGCTTGAATCTGCCTGGGTGTTCTATCCGAAGTACCTGGCCGAAATGGTTCGGAAGCAGTTCCATTGGCTCTCGCTCTATGCGCAGCTGCATCTTGTCTATCGCCGGATCAAAACCGATCCGCGACGCGGTGAGTATATGGATCTCTCGCTGATACCGGTGACCGATGACGACCTTGATACTAGAGAGTTGTTCCAATCCGAGGGCGCGCAAGCTTATGTAGGGCGAGTGCAGCGACTCGAGAGAAGCCGCCGTGGTGAAGCTGCATGACGCCTCCCTTCAAGGTCGGGCGACAACTAATCAACCACTCAAGTTAACGAATCAGAGACACGCTGGTTCCGGTCCGCTGCAAGCGCCTGTTAGCTGCGCCTTGAATTACAAAATCTTAATCTTCCATCAAAGCATTTTTCACCGAGTCATATAGCTCTTTGCTCTCGAGCACGATGAACCAGTTTCGGTGCATTAGGAAGTACATTCGCCGACTGGCATCAAATCCGTCATCGAGCTTGGGGTTTGGTTGTCCTTGAAAGGAATAGAGATACCGTCCTGCTTTTAGCTGCTCCGTCACTGTGAGGTTTTCCGCGCCTCTCGGATCAGGAAAGAAGATTACCTCTACCACTCCCCGCTCCGTTCTAAAGAAGGCTGCCTTTTCAATGCCCGGGAAGAAGCTTTCTAACTTGGACTGATGCACGCTTTTGACATTGATTCCGCGTTGATTAAGGAAACGAGCAAATTCCATCGCATCTGGATAAGCTCGATGCTCGGGTTTTAGCAGTGATCCGTCTTGTGATGAGTTGACCTGAGAGAGAGGGGAAGAGACTTCTTGAATATGACCAGCCTCAAAACCTAACACTGTCACGAGATAAAACAGTAGAAACATTCTCATGCCAACCTCTTTTCATTATCGGCGCAAGCGCATAACGCCTGGCATCAGCGGCGCGCGCGAACGATGGAGATCAAAAAGATGCTGATCGCGCGTCCGCTGCATGCCGTTGTTATGTCGCGGCTCGGCAAGTTCAATCTATGTAACTTCAATCTATGATGGACCACTCAAGAAACGGCTTGGAGATTTTGATGATCTTATCTTTCGGGCTTTCACTCAACTTATTTTCCGGCTCACCAACGGGCGCGAACTCCACGTCAACTTTGATATACGGGCAATTACGATAAGCGTAGCGCCGCCAAGTCCTCGTGGAGATCCCACCTTCTTCTTTGAACACTTTCAGGAGGTCAACCCTGGTCATGCCAACCGTGACGCTTTCGATTTCTTTGAGGCTCTTCGCAACCCATTCCGTATGCTCATCTGTTCCGCAAGACTCCGAGGCAGGTAAGACAGCAGCAACGGAGATAAAAGTAACAAGACCAAACGCAAGTACCGATATAAGCATTTTCATGTTCGCAATCTCATTCCCCAATCAGCGGTGTAAGCGGCATAACGCCGCGCTTCAACGGTCGGGCGACAACTAATCAAGCATTCAAGTTAACGGATGAGAGACACTCTGATTCCGGTCCGCTGCAAGCGCTTATAGGTCACGTTTGCGACTAACAACCTTGCCAAGAATTGCTCCTAATCCGATTAAACCAACACTCGCCATCGGAATGATTGGTCCACGCAAGTTCTTAACTGCGATCAGCGCCGCAACAACAAACCCGATCAATCCGCCCAAGAATGTTGCGCCATAGCTTGCACGATCTAAAAGCCGGAGGCGAACTGCTAGCCAAACTGCTAACGCAACGCCAACAATGCCACCGATGGTCGCACCAGCAAAAAGCCCGATGCTGGGGATGCTGTGCCCCATGAAGGAGCCGAGTAGTATCAATATAGCGTCCAAGCCAGACACGATGAGGAACAGCAATAGGTTTTTAAGAGCCATGGTTGATACCAGAAATCACCAAAGGTCACCGAGCAGCATAACGAGTTAACCGGCGCGGTGATTAGCAAGAACGTCGAATCCAATAATCAAGTTTCAAGAACACGCAACACGCGCTCCGGTGCAACGAATTGTTCAGCGGCGCATCAATACAAAAACGGCCCCTTGCTTACTGTGACCCGTCCGTCGAAATCAACAATCACCCAACGCTCTCCAGCTTCTTTCGAACCAAATATGAACGTCCAATCTCCATCTTTGGAAGTGGTAACCGCAAGCGCTGCGTCGATACAATAGAACTTCTCATCTTTGGTTGCTAGACCCCCTGCATATTTACGGCTTCATGAGCAAGCTGCATGGCCTGCGGCAACTGCCTGCGCGGCCGGTCTGTCGGGTTCCAGGAAATTCTTCTGGTCGCAGACACGACGGCAAGACTAACAAGCAAAAGGAACGCGAGCATCTGAGCCGTTTCCTTTATGATTTATGTACCTCACATTCGAGCTCCGACCAGAAGGGGAGCTGCTGAACGATTGGGTTGACCGGACACGGCGATTACATTCAACCTTCGATTTAATCCATCAGATTGCGAAACACTCTTCCCGCGCTCCGGTCAAACTTGCGACCCGCACTAACGCGACCTAGTGGGAATGAACCGGTGCATAGACATAACTTTTTCGCGCTCGCACGACAGTGTTCTCGCGATTGACAGCGACTTTTATCGCGCGCCGGCCGCCGGGCATTGAGTTATTCGCTGGGTAATATCCCAGGTTGTACTGATAACGCAATTCCTCGGCGATGGAGTTGAATACTGGCGCAAATTGTTTTGGATCATCAGCGTGAAAGAACCGTCCTCCTGTCCTATCGGCTAAGCCATTGAGATACCTCTTGCCTACGCAGCTCCATACTTCTGGCTTCTTGATCAGATTCTCAGCTTCATCTCCCACGTTCTGACAATCCTCGACAAAGGGCTTCACAAACTGAATTGGATAAATGATGGTGTCTGCTTCTTCGGCGTCATACAGCCCTTGCTCGGCGGTCACACAGGGAAGAAGATTGCAAGGCGGAAATCCGACCAGCGTAACTGTCGCCCCTTTTGCCGACAAACTCTTGAGAAAAGTAGGTTTCGTCCGCGCATCGGCGTCTTCGCCGTCGGTAAGCACGACCAGCGCTTTTCGTCCGCGAATGCGATTGAAGAAGCGCGTAAGCAACAATTCAACGGTTCCATAAAGAAGTGTCCCGATACCGTTCCAGGATAGGTGCTGCAGCGCCTTGCGCAGCTGCTCCCTGTCCTTTGTTACCTTACTTACTACTTGAAGATCGCCATTGAAGGCGACCACCATCACTCTATCTTCCGGGCGCAGCTGATCGATGAAGCTTACCGCTGCGCTTCTTATTTCCTGCCGGTAGGGACGCGTAGAAGGACTCGTGTCAATCAGCAAGACGACGGTAAACGGCGCTTCCACTGGATTGAAGAATGCTATCTCCTGGCGCACACCATCTTCATAAAGGCGGAAATCAGCCTGCTGCAGATTGGGCACGAACCTGCCATCGCGGTCCATTACCTGCACCGGGACGTTAACAAGTGTCGTCGTAACTCTTAACGTGTCAATCGGAGGCTCTTCTTAAGACAGGGCTTGAT
>WNFO01025601.1_pt1 | contig 10782 bp, 14 predicted proteins | sample 5400251 | NCBI WGS metagenome assembly WNFO01 (sample SAMN13153354, study PRJNA577476) | soil metagenome | isolation source: 100 cm saprolite under Madrone tree | place: USA:California | collected 2016-06-14 | reverse complement strand
TTCTCATGTTATTTTGCCCAGAATTATTTAAACTCTTTTTCAGAGTTTTTCAGAGTGGGAAATTCTAAGAGATAGTTTAACACTTATCAGGGTTTTCTACAACTTTCTCTGTCAGAAAACTCTGCTTTGCATGCAGTGTGTGAACGTCCAGGGCAGCAACGACTGCATGGCTGGTATGATAACCATGCGGCAGACGACAGTAGAGTACGTGCAATTGTGCGGCCTCGAAATACTTCACAGCGAGGACTTCATCGTGGACTCTGAGCAGAGGAAGGTCCGAATCTGAGACGCCAAAAAACTCCAGGGTGTTTTGATCAACTATCTTTATGTTGTACGCCCAGATGTCCCTGAGGTTCCAATCACTGATAGACTTGGGCATCCTGTGACTGCAGATGAGCCGGTTATGCGAGAAACATGTGGTGTCTGCACAGAGGTGTGGGACAGGAGTTGTCGGGTATATCTACTCTAAGGACCCTGCGCTCCCCTCTCCACCGCCACTGTGGCCGCCACCGCGAACTTGTCTTAATTTAATGGGTCGCTTGTCACAATGCATTCTTCGTAGTCACCACCTCCCAGTTCCCTTCTCACTGTCATCTCCAATGAACGTGAGAGAGGGAGCGTCTCTGTCACTCATCTCGCCTTCTGTCCTCGCCACCACATCCTTCAACTCCACCGCTTCCGCCTACCGCCTCTACAGCCGCCGTGGAGAAGTGCCACGACCTGTCTTTCCACCCCCCACACGTCTTGCTCGTAATCCGGCACGATCGACGGCATGACATCGTCCCGTTTTCAAACACATTGCCCGTTCCGGACAGGTGTGAGCACGGGCCACCACAACCAGTCAATGTGCGTGTCTCATCCAATTGTTCCAATTGTTGTCGCGAGATGATGTCATGCATGTGAAAACTGCAGGCTCGTCAGGCCACCGGGAACTGGGAAGATGTCGAACCGATCGTCACCGCGAGCGTAACCGCCCAATGAGTGTCTTTTGTGCTATTGACACGGTCCCCTCTTTTCATGCCGCTGCAGCTACGTCGTATCGGACTCGACATTGCAAACCGGAAACACTTTTTCCTGCAGGGCATACTAGAATATGCCTGTATCACGCAATTGACTGGTGCCATCGCCGCAGCAGCCACCATCCTTTGGGCTCACTCCTGGTCCACTTTCTTGTGAGTACGTGTCGCATGCCTCCCTCCTCGCCCCATTCTTACATCGCCACAACAACTTAGTCCGGTTCCCGCCGACAATATCGACCTCGCTCAAGGCGTGTTTATTAAGACGTTCGTCACCGCGGCGCTCTGCCTTGCGGTGATGCTTACGGCGGAAGCATAACTCGACCTTTTGCCCCTCTATGCGAAGGGCGAGGGCAAGAAGGACAATCAGTGTCTGCACGAGGACGGGAACAAACTTTGTTCCCGTCCTTGCGTGCGGACACTGATTGTCCTTCTCCCCCTTCCCGCCCCCTAAACTGTCAATAAAGTAAATATAAAAGCAACCGTGCGCTGTGCCTTGGGTTCTACTGGATTCTCTACCGGACGTGTGATGGAATCTGACATCCCATATCTTCCCGGCGTACAATGCCTCCTCTCACTCTCCGATGGCCTCGCGGGGCCTTCATTCGCTTCAATGCTCTTGTGTTCCAAAAAACACCTGCCGGTTCTACCGAGCCCGTCCGTGTACCGGGCCCACTCGATCACACAACGCTCCCCGAGACCGAGCCAACCCGTGTTGGGCTATATACGGTCCATGCGATGCTTAACGTAGGCTAGCCCGTGTTTCTCACGGTCCTCTTCATCCTCCTCACCATAAATCTGTCCGACCCGACTTTCGGTGATGTCCTAGGTGTGCTTCTGATGCTCGCTCGCATCCCAGGGTCTCGTATTGCCCCATCCCTCGCGACGTGTTCCTTACTGCCCTCGCGAAAGCCGCACTCCCACCACGCGTCGTCCCCATGCTCGACGGATTTCCACAAGCTTCGCCCTCTGTAGCTCCCCCGTCTCACTTGAATGATTCACGCTCGGCCTTGAGGGTAGCGGCGGAGGTGGCGCCGCACCATAGCCGATAGGACTAAGCTTGCGCAATTTGGCGTGCTTACTTGCCCTTGTTGCTCCCGCACTATTCCTTGCTAGAACGCTTGGCCCAAGCTGGTTCGCGACGGGACTCGTTGTTGTGGGACGAGTCAAAGGTGGATGTAGCTATGACGTATGTATTTACTGTAAACCTAGGCCAAAGTGGAATACGTATGACTCGTTGCTTGATTCCTCCGTACGTCTTCAAAGTCATCTGGGCCCACCGCAAATTCTTTATTTTCTGATCCGCTCGTCGAAGTCGGCGAGTTCATGGACCGACAACGAACTTCAGTGCTATCGCATAACGATAGCACATCAAGGCTCGGCGGCCTTCTTTGGTCAAGTAAACCTGCCTCAACCGCAGATCAACGACAACGACATCCTCACTGGTGCCCTTATAGGTCCCAATGCGGTTCTGGAAGATATGGACGACGACACCTATTCATTTCTCCGCACCATGCACCTTGCAACACGTCTTGACGCTGAAGAATCGATTGTGGATCAGCTCTCCTGCCAACTCTTCAGGACTCTGGGTTTCGTCGGCTTTGCTCAACGTAGAGTCATCATGCAGCGGAAGATCCTACACTTTCAGGTGTGCGCAATGGAGAGGGCAGCAATACCCAATATCTGCTTCATCGATGGAAACGATATTATCCGACTCATTCAAGAGAACAAGCGGCTGACATCTAGCATGGATCCAGCACCACAACTCATTGCTCAGGCAATCGCAGCATTTTCCCACAACAATAGTGTTCGCGACGAACAACATTTGGCGCTACTACAGTCTGAGGTTATCCTGGGGATAACCATGGTTAGAACCACTCCAACCTTCTACAAGATCCGGGTCAGTAGGGATCTCGTGGATGCGGTCCGTGACGGCACATACCCACAGTCAGCACATGCGACAACCGTTTTCGCCCACCGCCCATTTGAGGTGGTCCTTAACAACAATGCAAACAACGACGCACTGGCCGCAGTTCACTGGGAGAACCTGGACGACCGGCTCGGTATATTGTCCTGCTTTGAGGCCTTCAAGGCGTTCCTTTAAAGTAGGCTGCTCCGTCCGGACTCTTTTTTTACTCTCCTCTCGCCGGTTCCATCATCTACCTTGGAGAAGAAAGCAATTTTCCGATGAGAAAGTCGTAAATCTTGATCGCCTCCGTCTGAGATTGCCAAGGTATCTTCGGCGAGATGTCCTTTATGACACAGTAGAGATTCCTTCGTAGACAAATATCTTTTCTTTACACAAATTGGCGTCGCAATTCGGAGTAGACTAAGAGTATGAGTCGTGCTTGCAGCGATGCCGTAAAACTTCCAGAGTAAGCAAGTTTATTAGAATGGTAACAAGAGCCGGTGGTGCGCTGAGCGATCGGCTGGGGAGCGGGGCTGAATGCACGACAGCGCTAATAAGGATACAAACGGGATGGTGATGGGTCATGAAGACAATGACGAGCGAGAGACGGGAACAATAAGGGCAAGAAAAAACATTCCTGTGCCGCACACACAAGAATGAAAACCAGTAAAAAAATACAGACAACTCCCCATCATGCCTTGAGCAACTCTTCAACGACCTTGTCGTCCGAGATCTTCGCGACATTTGCGCCACGATAATTCAACCGCCGCAGCACGTCGATCTGCGCGAAGGCGTCGTCTCGTGAGTCGAGACGAGTAAGTACGGGGTCATTGATACACGCACCACTTTACCACGCTCAAAGCCGATGGCTTCAAACTGGTCAACGTGTGCCTTATCGAGACCGGCAATCGCGACCTCATCGCGTACGCCAGCCCCGATCTTCCCAGTGGCGGCACCCTGTCCTGAAGGGGATACAGGTCCGCCGGCGTAGACGTGGGTCCAGTAACGCGCAGTGTCCTCAAAACTTGAGCGCGAGGTCATGTAGTGCTTTGCAACCTCGGCATCCTGCGGGTCGTTCGGCTCGGGGCTGCAGAGAAGAGATTGCAATGAAATGAGAGTGGATTTCAGGGTGAGAACGGGTGACCAGGCGTCCTTGAGGATGTCGAGGCAGATCGCGCCAGACGCGGAAGAGACATTCGGATGGTAGACCTTCGTGATGAACTTCATCTTGACTGGTTGGAAAGGATATGAATCGGGGATGACAATATCCTACGGGTAGTGTAAATGATCTCGCACGGGGGGGTCTGTGGTGACGATAGGGAAGAAGACGCACAACTTCAAAGTGACCGCCTTGATAAGGGGTGTCCTGTGGGCCATCAAAAGAACCACGAAGATGAAAGGGTGAGTTGTCGATGAGGTCGATGTTGATTTTCGACGACTTGTCGTTCTTGCAATCTATGACAGATCAGAAAAAACCTACAAAACGAACCGACCATCGGACGCACCAGCGATCTCCTTGTTAACTCGACGGAGTCGTGCGTCGGACATGGTAGAACGCGAAACGGTGTTGAAAAGTGTTGCTCGAGTTGGGTTGAGGTAGAGGGTTGCTTTTATGTTTATGGCAGCGGCCAGTCCGTGCACGTGGCATTGACTGGCCCCACATCCATCATGTCCGAGTCCGCTATGCAGAAAGCATTTGAAGAATATATCCTCCAACTTCAACACAAGATCGTGACCGCGTTAGAAAACCTTGACCCGAACGCACCGCTTTTCTTTCGCGATCGCTGGAATCGTCCCGAGCAGGGCGGCTACGGCATATCCTCCGTCTTTTCCACGCCCTTCTCCTCAACTCCCGCCACAACAATTCTTGAAAAAGCCGGGGTCAACATTTCAGTCATCCATGGCACCCTGCCCCCCGCAGCAGTAAAGCAGATGCGCGCATACCACGACACACTGCCCTATGATCCAGACAGCCAAATAGACCTCCCCTTCTTCGCCGCCGGTATCTCCCTCGTCATCCATCCGCGTAATCCACATGCGCCAACGGTGCACGCCAATTACCGCTACTTCGAAGTAAGAGACTCCGCGGACAAATCCAAAGTACTCGCGTGGTGGTTCGGCGGCGGGTCCGATCTCACCCCGTCCTACCTCTACGAACAAGATGCGCAGCACTTCCACGCGACACTCAAGGCCGCATGTGACGAACACGGTGCTGCGCTTCACCCAGCGTTCAAGGCATGGTGCGACGAGTACTTCTTCATTCCGCACCGTGGCGAGGCACGGGGCATCGGCGGCCTCTTCTTCGACGACCTCTGCGACAGAGAGCACAAACATCTCCCCAACGCAAAGCCCGACGATCGCCCGTGGGATCCAGAGAAAATCTTTGCGTTCGTGCGTACAGCCGGAGACGCCTTCATTCCATCGTACCTTCCCATCTTGGAGCGTCGCGCGCACACGCCCAGCACGGATGCTCAACGGCACTGGCAGCTCCTCCGCCGCGGTCGCTATGTCGAGTTCAATCTCGTAAACGATCGCGCTGACGCGGACAGCGACGAAGGAAAACTGCTCGAGGTGTTGAAAAAGCCGAGAGTATGGGTGGTGTGATATCGAAGGCGTCCTATGGATGGTCCTGTAACTATTAGAGCAGTGCGTCGTGGATTGTCTATTCATTTATTACTGCTATGTACTGTAAGTGATGTAACAGACCCTCAATACGACGACCAGGTCTACCTCTCGATCTTCCTTACAACCCGAGAGCCCTCGCCTCACGGATCTTCAACTCACATTACTCTTGCAGGCTGTAGCAAAGCGCAGCCCCTAGTAACCCCAAACCGTGACACTAGCCGGCATGACGTACGAAGTAGACACAGCTCGCAACTACACTACTAGTAGCTTGTCCGAGTCTTCGACCAGATGAAAAATATTGTTTGTGATAGATGCGTAAAATGATATACATCCCATGACTCCACGCTCGACACCCCCCTTTTCTCGCGCTACGCAACGATGGCCAAGGCCATGGGAGTTGTCCTGCGTCTAGTGATTCACCAAAAGCCATAAGCTCGCTCAACAGTAGTATAAATTGTAAAGTTAGTGCTACATGGGGTTCTGTACCCCGAGGTGCACGTAAATGGAACTAAAAAAAAAACATCCCCTGACTAGATACAGACCGAGTACATGTAATATGTTTGATGCTGGGATAGCTTTTGTCCCACGTTCAAGTTTCTTCATGTCAATGGTGCCTCGTGATAATCAAGTTGGTTTTTGTTCGTTGCAGAAAATGGCGTATACATAGAATGATAGACATTCATCTCGCGAGGGACCGTGACGAGATTTCGTCCCTAACATTCGACGCAAGTTGAATCTCGTCGTCTACTACCTTCCACTCCTTTTCCAGCTGCGCAACCGTTGGATACGTCAACCTCTCACTGGCCTTCCCGATGCGCACGACAAGACATATATCCCCGGACACCGTTTCCAACGATAGCTCCCCCGAGTTATTCGCGGCGTACTGGCTCTGGCGGCTGTTGAAAGTAGTCATCGGCGTGGCCCACTCTATTTTCTCAGGTTTTGCCTGAAAATGCAGCGAAGCCCTGTGCCACTCCAAGTGTTTGCACACGATGATCCCACCTTCCGAGCGCAAAAGCCTGAGGATATCAAAGGAGTCCCGCGGAGAACAGTCCAAGTCGAGCGGATATTGGACGAGTCCACCTTCGGGCAAGTCCCCATCCAGCTCGTAGTAGAGGTACAGCACCGGCTCGAATCCAAGTGCACGAGCACTCCTATAAACGACAGCGTCGATGCCCTTGAGCATAGCGTAGATATCGCTGAGCTTCTCGTCATTTGGATAAACATGCCGCAGACCAAATCCAAGCGTCCCGCCCTCTGGTAAGAACTCTGGATTCTCGAGTAGCGCCGAAAATGCATCGTGGAATGCGCGTTCATTCGCCAGGGGACAGAAGGGATCCAAGATCTGGTCATTCGCGGGTACTAGTAGAGCTCCGCCATCGTCAACTTCAGTGTAGAGGTCGTATGTCAATGTGACGCGATGACCGGATATGATAGGCGTGACTTCGTGCTCGACGTCTTTGAGCAACACGACGTAATCGATGGAAGGCGCATCCATGGCAGCCGCGATCTCCCGACTAGGGTCGATGGACCATTCATGATTACCGCTCCTGAGGGACAGAGCCCCACCGTCGTGCAGCGTTGGGAAGATGATTGCGAGTGATCCAAGCCTCCTTTTGCCCGGCAGGGGTTCGACTCGGACGCTTGGGAAAGATCCCTTACCTAGGTGGGTAGTAAGCGAATGCCAGGAAAAATGACGATGGAATGCATACTGTCCACGTTTAGTTCCCGTAGCTCGATCCTTAATCCTTGAGTCGTCATGTCACCTTCGAAGTGATAGTCCCTTATGATTTTGACCAGATTGGTTTGAACAGGCACTAGCAGTGGGGCAAAGCATCCAGGGACCATCTTCCCAGGCATACCCAATAATCTCTCCCCGCTCATAGCAAAGGGGGTGGATTTACAGGCCCAGGCGAGTTGCTCCAACTCATCAAAAGTAGCGTTCGCAAGGTTGACGTGCCTATAAGGCGTCAGTCAGGCTGGATGTCAGAAATTTTCAATTCCTCAAACCTGGCGTTATGACTGTCTTTGGTGGTCCTGTAAAACAGCGAGAAAAATGAAGCCGGAAGTCCAAGGGTCCCGCTAACATAGGGGGGCTTGTTGATGATTAACTCACGTAGCGGGGTGAGCTGTTCTTCAATACGGGCCGTGTTTGAATATTCCGTTTCCATGTGTCAAGTAGATCAACCACAAGAGTGAGCACAAGCAAGAGAGTTTGAGCACGAGCCAGGAGCAAGGGCCAAGCGGAGAAAGAGAACGTGGTTTGAATACACTTGACGTTTTAGGGGGTTCAAAGAAAGAGCGAGGTCAGGGGTCAGCAAAACAAAAGCATACAAAAAATTGTTGGAGCCTGAACTGTTAGTACGAGTAGATCTGTTGAAACGATAGGAGACAAGGATAGAATTACCAAGACGGAAACCTGCCAGTGGGCGTGAGCCATGTCAGGTGACTGTGACTGTCACAAAGATCACGCAGTCAGGGTTGGTGCGTCACAGTGATGTCCACACACGCGTACGACTCGGACGAACATCACAGGCCACAAGATCCTTACCATCTGGAATACCAACATAACTTCCGCCATGCCATTCCTCTTGAGTTAACCAACCGAGATGGCGCTGCCTGACTCTCTTTCCACCCGCTTCCTAGCGTCCCCGTTGTTGTGTCGCACAAACGCCTGCCAGTGAGCGCCTGAGCACACCGCCTCGAAGTGAGCGGCGCGCGGCTTGGTTTGGAGTCGCTCAGGCTGTCTCGACTCAGGAGCCGCTGCTGTGCTGTCGTGCATACAGCCCCACTCTACCACCGATTGCTCAATGCACCACCGGCTCTTGTTACCATCCAAATAAACTTGCTCACTGGAAGGTTCTACAGCATCGCTGCAAGTACAACTCCGAATTGCGACGCCGATTTGTGTAAAAAGGCATCTGTATCCGAAGTAATCTGCATTACAATAAATAACGTGGGCCACCAGCACGAGATAATAGGTGCGATTATAGCCGTGGTTTGTTCAGGCAGGCGTGATAAGGCATCCGCCGCAGTGTTTTTGTCTGCAGGGAGGTAGCGGATGGTCGCATCGTACTGTGAGAGGAACTCCATCCATCGCACTTGTCGCCTGGAGAGTTCTCTCTGTGTGCCGAAGTGCTCCAATGTGCGATGGTCAGTCCACACCTCGAACTGGCATCCTAGGACGTCCGTCCACCGTCCACCATTTAGCAAGTGCGGTCCTTTTCGTGGACCGGGTAGTTGAGATCCGGATCCGCACCTCTTGATCGAGGAGAGTACTCCGCCAGAGCCGCTATGCCAAACAATTACTAACCAGTATTTTACGTCATTACCTTATCATACCACATACCGCATGCAACCCCCCTGTCCCACCTCCCACCTTCAAGTTGTTGCTGCTTCTGTGGGTGCAAGCACATATTTATGCATAATTGGCTCATCTGCAGTCGCAGGATGGAATCTGCCCTTGCCTCTCGTCCCCCCCCAAAGTCTGGCAGTGATTGGGATGACAAAGACCTCCAGCGGTACAACATAAAGATAGTTTATCAAAACACTCTGGATTTTTTTGGTGTCTCGTATTCGGAGTCGGATTCGGAGCTTCCTCTGCCCAAAGTCCACAATGAAGTTCTCACTGTGGAGTATCCCAGGGCCGCACAGCATGACGACGCCTACCTATTGCTCTCCACCATGAATCATGTGGTGAACAATAATCAAGGCAAAGACTCCTCAGTTGTCGACTTCATTGCCCATCTTTTCAGGGTCCTTGGATATGTTGGTAGGGCTGAGGGTAGATCCACGAGGAATAGAATCCAGGTGCCCATCTCTAAATATTATCCGGAGATTTTGGCGAAACCGGATATTTGCATCATGGACAAGAAGGATCAAATCGTACTACTGGTGCAGGAAGACAAAACCAATTTGTATTCAAGTCACTCCACTCATCCAGAGGTTGAATTGATTGCAGGGGCAATTGCAGCCTTCGTCAGCAATAAATCGTTCATTCAACGTACCAGTCGACTCGGAGATATTCTTGTCGATCAGGTCATGGCTGGGATAGTAATGAGGGGGACGATGCCCGTTTTCTACAAGATCCCAATCACCGCTCAGCTTGTTGACGCGGTCTCACGTGGCATGAAACCCGAACAAGAGACAATTGTTGACGCCTATATTCCCGAATTTCCGGAACAACCTTCTGATGTCAGCGTCAAACAGAGTTTCGAGTGTTTGAAGAGTCGTCGTGTCATTCTCTCATGTTTCGAAGCCTTCAAGAAGTTCTTCTGATATCTCGTTCATCATACAAATCGTTTAGTGTACTGTATGTGTATGATCCAATTTGCCCTGCTCGATGTTAGTCACAGTTGCAGGTGTTTTTCTACCTTAGTATCTCTGAATGCACAAAGATCGAACCATTCGAAGATGTATTTGAATTACTGTAAATGCATTGCGTGTCATCTGCCCGGTAGTTATGCCATTAATATTTATTATTTATGCAGTCGTCGCGGCTCATATGCTCACAGGTCACAAATCTCTCAAGTGCTGACTCGTCTACTAGATCTCCTTATATATCTTCTCGTCTATTACAGGTATCGTGACGACGAACGCACCTTCGCACATGATGCTAGACACGCTCGAGCATGCACTTTGGTCGAGATCATCGCACGGATAAAAGCAGGCCCGAATGCATGCGGTACGTTTAACTGCCACTGCTTGCTCCTGATTCACCCTTGAGCCCTTACATACAAGATTGATCATTCACGTTGGGTTCATGCAGTACTAGTAGGTGAACCAAACACCACAGCCTAAATGTGAGGATGAAACATGGAAAGCGGACTCCGGCATCAGCAACATGATGTTGTTGAGTGCCGGATTTGGGAGATGAGTTACCTTGCCCGGTGAGGTGCCCATCATTTTTGCGGTCGCCCCGTAAGTCTGGCCCTGTTTGGGATCGGGGTGGCGACATTCTCATCCGAGTCATGCAGGTGCTTCGGGCATAAATCCTTGATATTCTCCGCCGATAATGGCGCACGTGGCCTCACAGTCTCAGTCTGCGGAAGGGCAACACCACGGGGTTTTCGAAGACCAATTGCGAGTTTGCGGCTGATTTTCGACCGATTTGTGTGCACGTGGACCGTTTTGAACGGGCGTCGGACCGTTCTTATCCGACGTTCGCATGTCCCCTCCGACGCTCACACTCGCACTCTCAGTCAAGACGTGACGTTCCTGGCCTCCCCCACC
>WNFO01005885.1_pt1 | contig 10782 bp, 6 predicted proteins | sample 5400251 | NCBI WGS metagenome assembly WNFO01 (sample SAMN13153354, study PRJNA577476) | soil metagenome | isolation source: 100 cm saprolite under Madrone tree | place: USA:California | collected 2016-06-14 | reverse complement strand
TGCTGCTTTTGCCTCCGGGCGGTTACGAATTGCGTGCGGAGGCGGAGGGTTACGAGTCGCTGGTGATCGCTTCGCTTTCGTTGAATACGAATGAAGTGGTCACGCTGGAGATTCGGCTGGTACCCAACGGCGCGGCGGAAGCGCGCTCGCGATTGCCGCGACAGCCTGAACTTGGGCCGCCACTTCCCGCTGAAGCCGCGGCGATGATGGGATGGTATCGGGAGTTTCGCCACCGGCTGGATTCGGATCCGAACTACATCCTGGAACTTTCGCCAGATGTTTTGCCGCCGATTTCCGATGTTTTTAATGTGGTGCCGAACCGCTGGGCGCTGGAACAGCCGGACTACCGGCGATACCGACCGTCGGGCGAATACATTTATACGAAGCCGCACTGGTACGACCCGTTCAATCGCAACCGTTTCAAGGGAGATGAGCCGATCTGGCCCGTGGTGCTGGGGCAGCAGGTATTTTTCAATTTTACGGGATCGGAAACGACGTTCATTGACGGCCGAAAAGTGCCTGTGCCGAGCGATGTGAGCGCGGCGCAGCCTGGGAGCAGCGCGTTTTTTGGCCGCGGCGAACAATTTTTCCTGGACCAGACTTTCCGGTTCACTTTCGACCTGTTTCATGGGGACGCTTCGTTTAAGCCGGTGGATTGGCGTATCCGGGTGACGCCGGAAGTGAGCTTGAATTATCTGGATGTGAAGGAATTGGGGATTGTGGGCCCGGATGTGCGCGCGGGAACGACGCGGCTGGATTCGCACGTGGGATTTCAGGAAGCGTTTGTGGAGTATAAGGTGCACGACCTGAGCGTCAACTATGATTTTGTTTCGGTGCGGGCGGGGATTCAGGAATTCAACGCGGATTTTCGCGGGTTTCTGTTTGTGGAGGAGCAGCCGGGATTGCGGGTGTTCGGCGACCTGAAGAACGATCGCATTGAGTACAACGCCGCTTATTTTGATTTTCTAGAGAAGAACACCAACAGCGGATTGAATACCTTCAGCCGGCGAAAACAGCAGGTGATGCTGGGGAATGTTTATATCCAGGATTTTTTCTTTCCGGGATACACGGCGGAATTTCTTGGCGCTTACAACAAGGATGATGGCGGCTTGCACTACGACGACAACGGATTTCTGGTGCGGCCCGCGCCCGTGGGGAACGTGATCAATCAGGGCGTGGGCGCGATTCCGCACAGCATCCAGGTCGGATATTTCGGGTGGCTTGGCAGCGGGCATATCAAGCGCATCAATATTACCCACGCGTTTTATGAAGCGGCCGGTAAGGACAGCTTCAACCCGATTGCGGGGCGGCCGGTGACGGTGAACGCGCAGATGGCGGCGGTGGAGCTTTCGCTGGACCGGGATTGGATTCGGTATCGGATTTCGAGTTTTTATTCTTCGGGCGACAACAATCCGCGCAACGGGCGGGCCAATGGATTCGATGCGATTGTGGATTTGCCGAGCTTTGCGGGCGGTTTGTTCAGTTTCTGGAACCGGGAAGGGATACGGCTGCTGGGGTCGGGAGTTTCACTGACGACGGATGGCAGCCTGTTGCCGAATATGCGTTCGAACAAGAATGAGGGACAAGCGAATTTTGTGAACCCGGGAATTTTTCTGGTGAATGCCGGAACGGACATTGATATCACGCCAAAACTGAAGGGCTTCGTGAATTTCAACTATTTGCGGTTCATGCGCACGGAGCCGTTGGAATTTGTGCTGTTTCAATCGCCGATTCGCCACAATATCGGCGAAGACTTTGGCGTGGGGGTGACGTACCGGCCGCCGCTTTCAGAAAACATTATTTTGACTGGCGGAGCTTCGATGCTGCAGCCGGGGCAGGGATTTCGCGATATTTATACGGGCCGGACCCTGTTTTCGGTGTTTGGATCCGCGAAGTTAACGTTTTGAGGTTGCTGAGAATGACAGTGTTTCTCAAATCCGGGGCGGTTCGCGTTCTTCGCAGCGAACGCGGAAGATCTGGCCTGTTGATTGGCTTCTTTTTGACTGCGTCGGTATGCCTGTTATTTTTCAGTTTGATTCGAACGCAGGCGGCACCTTCCGAACAGGATGCGCAAGCGCCTTATCGCGGACAATCGCAGGAGGCGGCGATGGCGAAATCCGCAGGTTGCGTTTCCTGCCACACGGCGACGGACGAGCCGACGATGCATCCTTCGAAAGGAGTGCATCTAGGCTGCACGGACTGCCATGGGGGAAATAATTCGGTCGTTGTTACCGCGAGTGTTTCTCCAAGTTCGCCGGAATACCATGCCGCCAAAGCAAAAGCGCATGTGCAGCCGCGCGATTCCTTTTTCAAGAACCGGACGACGCTGCCCGAAGGCGCCTATACGAAATGGCTGAAAGAATCGCCGGAGTTCGTGAAGTTCATTAATCCCGGTGACCTGAGGGTGGCCCGGGAGACTTGCGGCACGGCGGGATGCCACCCGAGTGAGACGCGGGCGGTTTCGACGAACATGATGACGAACTCAGGATTTCTTTGGGGTGCGGCGCTTTATAACAACGGGGGAATCCCGTTCAAGAACACGCGATTTGGCGAAAGTTATGGCCGCGACGGAAAGCCGCAGGCGTTGAAGACGAGTCCTGCGCCGACGGCGGAAGAGACTCGTGTGAAAGGCGTCTTGCCGGAACTGAACCCGCTGTATCGCTGGGAAATTTCGCAGCCGGGAAATGTGTTGCGCGTGTTCGAAAGAGGCGGCGAGAAGAAGGCGGAGATTGGGAATCCCAGCGGCGAGGAGAGTCCCGGAAAGCCGGATGACAAGCTGAGCGACCGCGGGTTTGGGACTGAGCTTCGCACCGATCCGGTATTTCTGGGATTGCAGAAGACGCGGCTGCTTGACCCGGTGCTTTCCTTGCCGGGAACGAACGATCATGCCGGCGACTACCGTTCGAGCGGGTGCTCGGCTTGCCATGTGATTTACGCGAACGACCGCGACCCGGCGCATTCAGGTGCGTATGCGCAGTACGGGCATAGCGGCTTCAGCGCCTCGGTGGATCCGACGATTCGCAAGGATGAGCCGGGGCATCCGATCAAGCACACGTTCACGCGAGCGATTCCGTCCAGCCAATGCATGATTTGCCATATCCATCCGGGCACGAACATGGTGACGACCTATTTTGGGCTGACGTGGTGGGACAACGAAATTGACGGCGACAAAATGTATTCGCCGGAGCAGCGGAATCCGACCGAGGAAGAGCGGTATCGCTCGGCGCTGAAGAATCCGGAGGCGGCCGCTGCGAGAGGGCTGTGGGGCGAGGAAAAATTTCTGGAGCAGACGGGCAGTCCGGAGCTCAATGCAAAGTTGAAGACGACTCAGTTTGCGGATTTTCACGGACATGGCTGGGTGTTTCGCGGAGTTTACAACCACGACCGGAAGGGAAACTGGCTGGACAAGGAAGGGCAGCCCATCGCGTTTGACGATCCACAGCGGTTTCAGAAGGCCGTGCATCTGGCGGACATTCACCTGGAAAAAGGAATGCAGTGCGCGGATTGCCATTTCGCGCAAGACAACCACGGCAATGGGAAAATTTATGGAGAGCCGCGTGCCGCGGTGGAGATCGATTGCGTGGATTGCCACGGCACGATTCGGCAGAAGGCTACCCTGATCACGTCGGGTCCGGCGGCGCCGGACGCACCGCGGCCCGGCGAGCCACGGGGGCGGCGATTGGATGCGTTGCGTACGCCGTCAGGATTGCGGCGCTTTGAGTGGCGCGGGGACAAGTTGTTTCAGCGCTCGATGACGGATGTGAATGTGGAATGGGAGATTGTGCAGACGAAAGACACGATCACTCCGGGAAATTCGCACTTCAGCATGAAATCGCTGCGCGCGAAATTGATGAACAGGGATGGCGCGGCGTTTTCGCAGATGCCGGCGGACGACTCGCAACTGGCGCACGCGAACTCTTCGATGACCTGTTATGCCTGCCATACTTCGTGGACACCGACCTGCTTTGGTTGCCACCTGCAAATGACTGCCAATGTGCGGCGGCCGATGCTGCACAACGAAGGACTGATGGCGAGGAATTACACCAGCTACAACTTTCAGGTACTGCGTGACGACGCGTATTTCCTGGGCGTGGATGGAACGGTGACCGGGCATCGCGTTGCGCCAGCGCGTTCTTCGTGCGCGGTGCTGGTGAGTTCGCAGAATGCGAACCGCGAGTGGCTCTATTACGAGCAGCAGACAATTTCGGCGGAAGGATTTTCCGGGCAAGCGTTCAGCACGTTTGTGCCGCACACGGTTCGCGCGAAGGAAACCAAACAGTGCGGCGATTGCCATCTTTCTGCAGCGAATGACAATAACGCGTGGATGGCGCAGGTGCTGCTGCAGGGCACGAATTTCATGAACTTCATGGGCCGGTATATTTTTGTGGCTACCGGCAACAAGGGGTTTGAAGCGATCACCGTTGCCGAGCACGACGAGCCCGAAGCGATTTACGGAAGCGACCTGCAGCGGCTGGCGTACCCCGACAACTACAAGAAATTTGTGGCGGGGAAACGCGAGCTTGCGCCGGTCGCCGAGCATGAGGGCACGATTTTCGATATTCAGGCGCGCGGAGAGTATGCGTACACGGCGAATGGCAAGGGCGGGATGCGCGTGTATGACATAGCGAATATTGATAACAAGGGATTCTCGGAGCGCATGACGACGGCGCCGGTTTCGCCGATCGGGCAGCGGTTTTATGTGCCGACGAAGGATGCCGTGGCTGTGGCGACGCCGACCACGCTGGGCGTCGATCCGCTGCGCGCAAAGCTCAAGGAAAACGAAGAGCAGGCGATTCACCTGATGTACGGATTTCTTTATGTTGCGGACAGAGAAGAGGGGTTGGTGATCGTTGGCACGCCGGACTTGAAGGCGAAAAGTCCGGGAGTGGGCACGCTGCTGGACGGAAATCCCGCGAATAATTTCCTGAAGCGCGGGCTTACGTTTAACCCCGATGGCGTTTTGACCGGCGCGCGGCGGATCACGATTGCCGGCACGTTTGCCTACGTCCTGACGGACAAAGCGCTGGTGGTGGTGGACCTGGACAATCCGCTGGCGCCGAAAGTGACCGCAACCATTGTGGCTCCAGTGCTGCACGATCCTCACGCGCTAGCCGTTCAGTTTCGCTACGCGTTTGTGGTGGATCGCGACGGATTGAAAGTGTTGGACGTGACCAACCTTGCGCAGCCCAAAATTGTCTTGAATGCGCTGGTTCCGTTCGAAGACGCGCGCAACGTCTATGTCGCGCGCACGTACGCTTACGTTTCCGCCGGCAAGCAGGGAATGGCCATCGTGGATGTGGAAAGGCCAGACGCGCCGAAGCTGGATCAGATGTTCACGGCGAACGGGCAGCTCAATGATGTGAATGACGTGAAGATCGGCATGGTGGCCGCGAGCGCGTTCGCGTTTGTGGCTGACGGGAAGAACGGGATGCGTGTGCTGCAGATTCTTTCTCCGTGGGATGACCCGGCCCACTTTTCGGGGTTCAACCCCAGGCCCACGCCGAAGCTGATTGCAACGGCGCGCACCAAGGGGCCGGCTCTGGCGATCTCCAAGGGAATTGACCGCGATCGGGCCGTGGATGAGTCTGGGAATCAATTGGCGGTGTTTGGGAGGCGAGGGGCGCGCCCGTTGAATAAGGAGGAGACGGAGCGCCTGTATCTGCGGAACGGGGCGATCTATACGGTGTCGGATGAAGTCTCTGAGAGTCCAAAATTGGCCTCGGCCACAATTCCTCCCGAAGGGTGGCTAGAGCACTTTAGGGCCTGGTTGGCGAGGCAGTACTAAAACCTGAAATTTAATTTTGACGTATCGCTTTTTCTTCGCATTCTGGCCAAGTGGCCAGGCTTGTCGCAAGCTCTTCATTTCAAAGCAGTTTTATGGATAACTCTTTTTTCTTCAACCGTTTACCATTCCGCTGCATCTTATAATATTGTCACAAATCATTCACGTTTTCCACGCATAGCACCCATCAAAATAATTCGTGGGGCGACACTGGCCGGTACCGGTTAACGTGTATGGGTGGGGACTTTTCGGGCGCCCGGCCCGGCTCAGAGCCCGTCGAGGCGGGCAGGATAGGCCTTCCAGGAGAAGGCACAAAGGTATAGAAAGAAGGAGGACGATCCCTATGGTTAAACAATATCTTCTGGCGAGCGATTTCGACCAGACATTGAGTTTCAACGATTCCGGCGTGGCGTTGAGCGAGTTGATCGGATTTCACGGCTTTCACGACAAGGTGAAGGGCCTGGCCGAGATGAACCTCGTTCAGCAAGGCGCCGAGCTTTCGTATTTGATTCTGCACGACCCGGATTTCCGGCGGGTGCGCAAGGAGCACCTTGTGCAGACCGGCAAAAAAATACGGTTGAAGCATGACGTGGACCTGTTTGCGCGTTCAGTAGAGAACCTTTCGGACGGATACAAAATATCCTTCTACGTGATTTCCGCGGCACCGCAGGAAATTATTCAGTCGGCGCTGGAGGGGATTGTGCCGCCGGAGCACATTTTTGGGACGAGGTTCCGGTACAACGAGGCGACGGGAGAGGTTCAGTCCATCGTGAGGGCTTCCGCAGGGTGGGGGAAGATTACCGTGCTGGAGGAGTTGCGGGCGGATCTTGGGATCAGCCACGACCATATTATCTACATGGGCGACGGCAGTTCGGATTTGCCGGTGATGATGCATGTGAACCAGTATGACGGGCTGACGATTGCCGTGTCGGAGGCAAAGTTTATTTCGCGAATCGCACGGAGAACGGTGTTGAGCGACAACGCGATGAGCGTGCTGGTGCCGGTGATGGAAGAGGTGCTGCACTGGGATTCTCCGGAAATCCGGCGGTTCTTTGCGGCACACGGGCTGATGCTGCGCGAGTGGGACAAAATGCGCACAGATATGCTGACGATTGAAGAGAACTCGGTGCCGAATACGACCGCGGCTGTGCAGTGAGAAGAGCCGATAACAGATAACAGCGATCAGATAACAGGAACCTGAAATGCGGGCTCTTGATGGCCTGCGCTTAAGGTACGTCTTGGTTGTAATCCCTCACCTGCGGATTTTGTGGGTGGGGGATATGTTTTTTTGCGATAAGGCAGGAAGGGCAGATTCCTCCTTCCCCTTGAAAAACGAACGAAGGGAAGGATGGGATTCCTCGCGTAGATTTCGGCGATTCTCAAGGCTTTTTGCTATGCTGGGTTTTTGAGGAGGATGAGATGTCGCGGAAGAAAATTCTGATGCTGGTGGGGGATTATGTTGAGGACTATGAGGTGATGGTGCCGTTCCAGGCGTTGCTGATGGTGGGCCACACGGTGCATGCGGTTTGTCCCGGGAAGAAATCGGGCGAAGTGGTTCGCACGGCGATTCATGATTTTGAGGGCGATCAGACGTATTCGGAAAAGCGCGGGCACAATTTTGCGCTGAACGCGACTTTCGACACGATCAAGGCGGAAGATTACGATGCACTTGTGATTCCCGGGGGCCGCGCGCCGGAGTATATCCGGCTGAACGCGCGCGTGCTTGATATCGTGCGGCACTTTGCGAACGGGAAAAAGCCGATTGCGGCTCTCTGCCATGGCGCGCAAGTTTTGGCGGCTGCGGGCGTGTTGCAAGGGAAGAAGTGCAGTTGCTATCCGGCGGTGGCGCCGGAGGTCACGCTTGCGGGTGGAACATTCGCAGACGTAGCGATGACCGAGGCCGTTGCGGACGGCAACCTGGTGAGCGGACCGGCCTGGCCGGCGCATCCGGCGTGGCTGGCGATGTTTCTGGGAGTGCTGGGAACGCGCATCGAAGCGTAACCGCTTTTCCGGCGAATGCGACTTTGCCGGTTTAATCGAACGCAAAATTTCGATTGGTTTCTTCGGTTAATCAAATGTTTTGTTGCCCCTTCCTAAAATTCATGGCAGCGTCCATAATCATTTGTTTTGCTAATTCACACCGAGGCGAGCAGAGCATCATGGCGAATATCAACGTAAAAAAGGGCGTGATCGGAATCTTGACGGGAGGCGGCGACGTGCCGGGATTGAATCCGGCGATTCGCGCGGTCACTTTTCGCGCACTTCGAGAAGGTTACGAAGTGATCGGCATCCGCCGCGGCTGGGCGGGGCTTGTGGACATGGTCCGCGACGAAAAGCACGACAATTCGAATAATTTTCAGCGGCTGACGGAGGATGTAGTGAATCGGGCGGGCCGCACCGGAGGCACTTTCCTGCATTCTTCGCGCACGAACCCCGCGCGCGTCAGCAAGAGCAGCGTGCCGGATCACCTGAAGGGCGAGTACAACGCAGAGAAGAACGACCTGACGCCGGAAGTGCTGAAGAATCTGGCCTGGTTGGGCATCGAATACATGATTCCGATCGGCGGCGACGACACGCTCAGTTACGGCGTGCGGTTGTACCGGGAAGGCGTCCGCGTAGTGGCCATTCCAAAGACGATGGACAATGACGTGCCCGGAACCGACTACTGCATCGGCTTCAGCACCTGCATCACGCGCACGATTCAGATGACGAATGCGCTGCGCACTTCGGCCGGCTCCCACGAACGTTTCATGGTGCTGGAAGTTTTCGGAAGATATGCGGGATTCACGGCCATGCTGCCGACGATGGCGGGAGCGGCGCATCGCTGCGTGATTCCGGAACACAAATTCAAGATTGACCAGTTGACGGAACTGCTAGTGAACGACCGCAACCGAAATCCGAGCCGGTACGCCATTGTGTTGGTTTCCGAAGGAGCGATGTTCGAAGGCGGGGAGATGGTTTTCCAGAAAGATGCCGCCGACGCGTTTGGACACAAGAAGCTGGGGGGCATCGGGGACGTGGTGGCCGAAGAGCTGACGGAGCTTTCGCCGAAATACAACAAAGGGAAAAAAATCGAGTGCATCAGCCAGAAGTTGGGTTACCTGGTGCGTTGCGGCGATCCGGACGCGATTGATTCCATCGTGCCGATGGCGTATGGCAACCTGGCGCTGGACCTTTTGCTCAACGGGATCCACGGGCGATTGGTGGTCCTGAAGAACGGGCGCTACGACAACATGCCGATTGAGACGGTCACCGCGACGAAAAAATTCATCAGCCTCAAGGAACATTACAGCACCGAGCGGCTGCGCCCGATGTTCAAGAGCTTTGAGATGAAGCCGCTGTTCCTCATGACCAGCGAGATAGCCTGATCATCCCAGCCGGGCGCGTGGAGTCACTTGCGCGCCCCACTTTCTTCCTGCATCCTAGCCTTGCCCACCGCTCGGCACCGGCCCAAGACAAGATTGATGTTCCTGAAGGTTCCCCATGCCCGACGCAACTCCTTCCGCATCCGCCACCAGTAAAATTCACCGTGCGCTCATCGTGCGCTCCGGTCCGGAAATCGATCAATTGCTCTCCAGCTTGTTCGAGAAGGAAAAGTGGGAAAATCAATTTGCCGAGCACAATGCAGATGCGTTGCAGCTTGCCAAAGATGCGCCTTTTGACCTGATCATCACCGGAGAACAGACACCAGGAAAAGAGGACATCGAACTGCTTCGGCGGTTGCGGATGGTCCGCCCGCACACGCGGTTGATTATCCTGACGGAAGAATTTGTTCCCGGGGATGTGCTGGCCGCCATTCGCGAGCGCGCATTCAGCTATTTCTCGCGACCGTTCTCGACGGAAAAGCTTGCCGAGATGATTCGAATCGCGATGACCGAGCCACTCTGGGACGACGGCATCGAAATCCTCCACGGCACCCCCAATTGGGTTCGCCTCTGCGTACGTTGCGATCTGGCGACCGCCAACCGGTTGCTGCAGTTTTACAGGGAGGCTTCCGATCTTCCCGATGCGGAAACGGAAGAAGTGGCCACGGCTTTCCGCGAAATTCTGGTGAATGCGATGGAGCACGGCGGGCACTTTGATCCTTCGCAACACGTGGAAGTGAGTTATGTGCGGACGCGGCGGATGATTCTTTGCCGGGTGAAGGATCCCGGCCAGGGATTTTCGCTGGAAGAGTTGCAACACAGCGCGATTGCCAATCCGGAGGAGGATCCTTTCAAGCACATGGAGACGCGGGAAGCGCAGGGCAAGCGTCCCGGTGGGTTTGGCATCTTGATGGCCACGAAGCTAGTGGATGACCTGATTTACAACGAGAAGGGCAACGAGGTGTTGCTGGTGAAGTATCTCGATCGTCCAGCCCGCGCTACCACCCCATAACTTCGCTATTGCGACCAGGCCAAGATGGTGCAATAGCGCGATTATTCCCAGCGTTCCCACTTATGCATTTTCCTTCGCCGTTTCTACCATCTTATGACTCGGTTTTATGTAACTGCGGTTCCCGGCGATACATCAAAAGTGTGAATCTAAGGGTGAGGTGATGAATGGAATTTCGCGCGCTTGGAATAGCCGGTCCGCAAGTATCCGCGCTTGGGCTTGGCTGCATGGGAATGTCGGAGTTTTACGGATCGCGGGATGATGCCGAGTCGATTGCGACGATTCACCGCTCGATTGAGCTGGGGATGAGCTTTTTGGATACTGCGGACGTTTACGGCTTTGGGGACAACGAGATTTTGGTAGGAAAGGCCATTCGCGACCGCCGCGACAAAGTTTTCCTGGCCACCAAATTTGCCATTCTGCGGGACCGCGCCAATCCCACCGTGCGCGCCGTTAGCGGAAAGCCGGAGCACGTTCGGGCGGCTTGCGATGCCAGCCTGAAGAGACTGGGAGTGGATGCGATTGACCTGTACTACCAGCATCGCGTGGATCCCAATACACCAATAGAAGAGACAGTCGGCGCGATGGCGGAACTCGTAAGACTGGGAAAGGTGCGCTATCTGGGA
>WNFO01024692.1_pt1 | contig 10783 bp, 7 predicted proteins | sample 5400251 | NCBI WGS metagenome assembly WNFO01 (sample SAMN13153354, study PRJNA577476) | soil metagenome | isolation source: 100 cm saprolite under Madrone tree | place: USA:California | collected 2016-06-14 | reverse complement strand
TCTCCGCATCAAGCGTCTGAGTCAGCCCGAAGCCCGACCAGGGGCCGCCGGTTCGGATAGCTCATTGCCCGAGTCCGAGTACCACCATTACCACCATCGAGGTTTGATTTGACCGCTCACCTCCGTCGGAAGATACACTCTTCGGAGCTCACCCTTGCATGTACTGGAGAATCTCTTCAAAACTCGAGCTTCCAGGCTGTTGCTCTTTATGTTGCAGAAATGACATTGGAACCTCGACAAATTTCAATCAAACACGGAATTAAACGCGCTTCCTTCCATCTCGCCTGTCATCGGGCTGACCCCAGAAAACACTCCCCCTAAGCTTCTCGCCCGCGTCTTAACTTACACGTTGCAATGATATGTTTTCATACGTTTTCCGTCCGGCCATCTCTCCCTGGATACCGGCAAGATGATGTCAAAGGTCTTGTGGTCACTTCTCCGGCCGATAGCCGATGTGCAGTGGTCCATCTGATGGTCTTCCATGCCTCCAGTACCCCGAGTGAAATCCACCGTCGACATCTTTCCATCGCGGCGTCTCCCGAGTGTGCCCCGATGGGGTGCTGATACTTACTACGGGCATATTAAATCGGCATCTACAAGTCGGGTTCGATCATCGATCCTCCTTCCACTCCTCCTTCCAACTTGAGTCATGCAATGCCCCAAAATTATCCCCCTGTTCCTGAGAACGTAACAACGACGACATTCGGATCGGTTTCGGCGGCTTACTGTAAGTTACCCTTCATCTGTGAGGCACATCTACAAACTTGTTCGCATCAATTCTCTTTACTAGCGACACAAGCTGGGATGCCATGTACCTGAGGCCTTTGCAAATGCATGGATCCCGACATCCTTTTGAGCGGTATTGTCGCTTGTCGCCCCGTGCAACAATGACCGGTCACGATGAGTAGACCCGACCCTACAACCTCTTGGCATTTTCGACGAGGTCTAACGGACCCTACTACACCATATGCCAGAGAAAGGTTCATTTTCGATGTCAAACCGTAATACTCTCGCAAACATGGACGGATATGTAGGGGGGAAACTGGATTCTCGATTTGAGTCGGCGCAGAGACGTCAAAATATCACATGATTAGCTAGCTAGCTTACACTCTATATATAGCACTCGGACTCGACGCTAACGCAATCTCCACGACGCTCGGAGGACCTGCAGCAGACAATAACTTGAACGCCGAGATACAGTACAGTTCACATGGTAGAACCTCCTCGTACATAGAACTTCAATTGTACCACAACGGGGCATGCGACAATACATAGACCAAGTCAAATGGCAATCTATCGAGAGGGATGGCAGAACACCTGGAACGGAAAATGAACGGACCAAGGTAAGTCAGAGGCAAAGTGTCTGATCGGCAACGCTGGGAAACTTTTTGGGAGAGACTCGGGGAGGACACGGTACGTTGGCCTTGGCCCCTAGGTGTGATAACTGGGGTGTTAGATACAGAAACGACAGAGAAAGGGCGACGGGGGAGTTGTGAGATTACCACTGCAGGGATCTCAGGCATCAGACTTGCACATTACTAGGATCATCCCTTGAACTGTGAATACGTATCCCCTTCCAGAGAGTAGGACAGTGCATTTGTCGGAGCGGTACACCAAAAAAAAACTACGAAACGCTCTCAGTCCAGGACGGCCTGCGCAGCCCCACAATCGAAATCATTTACTTATCTTATTCCTAAAGTCCACACTTTCTTCTCTCGCTCCTTTAAAATCCATTTTAAAAAAATTGCCCATAGGGCGTAAAGAATGTCAAGAACGAGCGCGAAGAGGGGGAGGAAGCAGGAAGAGATGATGGTCGCACCGCTTGATGATCAAAGCGGAGGCGCACGATGCGAAACGAAGATAGAAGCTCGCTCGACGATCGGCGTTATCAGAGGAAGGTGCGTGTATAGGGGTTGTACACTTTGAGTTTGCGTAATGAGTCTGTCCGTCGCCATCGCTCGGATTCGCTTGTGGATTGCCCCAAGACTGAGTGTGACCCTTCCGGCATTATCGTGGTGTGTGTGCTCCAACAAGCCCACGTATTCAGTAATTCTTCGAGTGAAAATAAAAGGTTGATAGAAGACTGAACTAGATCAGGAGTGTCTTCTAGAATGCGCAGTATACGCTTTCCATCGTGGCCCTCCGTGAGGGTGTTGATTCGGTTTGGTATGCTTTACTTGAGAGCTATGATCCCCACTCCAGCATCGTGTCGCATCGGGCAGCTAAAAATGTTATGTTAGGAGACACGAGCAGCGAGGTCCGCTCACCGATGTCCTCGAGCGAGTCAAAAGTTCGCTTTGGAATTATCGAAAAGCCCCCGAACCAGGCTCATGTATGACGAGCATAGTTGTGAAAACCATAGTTGCCAACCAATTTTCCTATTTGCCATTATTACGACGAAGAGTATTGAGCAGAAGGTGGCGGATGATCATCGATCATCGATCATCCGCCAACTGTATGATCGAGAACGAGACGCGAGAAGACGCGAGACAACTATTGATCGCGTTTCATCACGTGATCGCGATACCCCTAACCCCAAATCTCAATACCGCCGCAGGAGAATATCGGTTTTCCATCGGTTTTTTTTCTTTTTTTTTTTTGGAATCTGCATTTGTTACATGCAACATGTATGTAAGTACAAAGACGCGTGCGGGCGACTGTGCGACCCGGTTGGTTTGAGTGTTTAATAAGTTCTAAGTATGTTTGTTGAATTGGCTGCTTCTGATCGTGTTGTTGGTGACATGCGTTTTTCCATCGTTTCTTTGTAGCCTACTCCAAGTCGCAGAAACAGTATCCTCCGGTATTGTCGTTTTCTTTCTCCTCACTTTTCCGTATTCAAGTCCTTGACCAACTGCTCAGTTATTCAAGATATCGTAGTAGCCATACGTTACGAAACAGAGTCTTTTTAACCATATTCTGACTCGCCTATGGTCTCACATTCAATCCTCGATGGCCGGTCATTCATTTCCGATTGCGACTCCGACAATAATGGCTACGTTAAAGTAAGAGAATGATAGAGAGGTGTGAGAATACAATTGAACACTGAGGTAAGGTATACAGTAATATGACCGTATGTCACCAGGACCATCTAAACCTTGTCAGGCGATCCCAGGGCGAGAGATTGACGCGTCGGAAGGGAGGTCAAGATCAAGACACTTCAGGCTCCGGACGGCTCAGATCTCAGGGTCAGAGGTGCTGGAGCGGTCTATGCGATCCATCTTACACTGCACCTCCACACACCACAATCGAAACAAGACAAGAAATTATTGACACACTCAGGCTGTAGGACCGTACAAGTATATATTTCTACTATATAACCGCGTGGCCATCAATATTTGCTTTACTAGGTTCAATTCAAACTCGATCCGAGTCGTATGATACCGACAATTTCAGTCTCCTGGGACGCCCCCAAAACTCGGAGGTGGGACGTTTCTCGGCTGCTCCAACACTTGCTCCATCTCTTTGCAATAGTCTTCTCCTTTCAGCGTGTACACTTTCAAACAGAAATGGCAGTCCGATTCGTCGACATGTTTCTGAAGGGCCCTCAAGAAGTTATCGTAAACTTGCACGTACTTGGGGACGGCGTTGTAAAATCCGAGTCCACTTTCGCATTGAGATTGCCACGAATGGGAAACGTCGAAAAGCCACTGAGGTAGACAGGGGCGGCCGTCAATGGTGCGACAGCCAATCCAAATCTTCTTAGGCCCGCTTACGAACGATTTCAAGCGTGAGGAAAGGTCATGTAGACAGCGCTGGCGAAAGTCGACGAGGCCATGCAGTGCCCGGTCATCGAACAAACGCAGTGCCTCGCCAATGCTTTCGAATGTCAGTGGATAGTCCAGACTGAGGCGGGCTGCGGTCTCCATTTCTGGAACCAGCCTTTTGTTGTAGGCGATGGCGTACATCTTGAACACCCCACCAGAGTCTGTCGGTGACAGCAACTCCTTGCGATTGACCTCTGCGCGGATGAAGGATTGAACCGCACCCATGTCATATTTATCAGTGGCAGCAAGCAGAGCCAAGATACTGTCGCTGGAGTGGGGCAGTTCGGGAGGTACTGGGTACAGCATCGAAATAAGGCTATTCAAGACCTCCGCATCCTCGGATACGGGCACCACTGGGGGTCCATCGGATGCTACGCCGTTTAAGGGTTGGGGGAGAGAGAACATATCTCTAAAGAACGGCGACGACGTGATCAGTACAGATCGATGGACACCGAAATTGACAAGGTCGGACGACTGGAGAACGATGTCCGCATTGGGCATATCCGAATAATTTGGCGGAACCCGAGTTTCCCTGGCCTGAAAGTCATTTTCAGGCCTCGTTCCTTCGACGCCGAGCACGATGTCTGACTCAGCCTGTGCGCCACGGTCAGGTCCATCACCCGACCCAGCTATATGCAAGAACGTTACCTTGGCCATACTACCTTGAACGACGGCCGTCAAAGCGTCCCAAAATTCGTACAGGTCCTCTGATAGCTCAGAGCAATATGAACATTCCTCGAACATCCTCGCATACCGCCCCTTGTAATGGTCTTCATACTCCGAGTGGAAGTTATTAAAATCGAGGAAGCGGGAAATGTTAATATATCCTTGTACAAAAAGGTAGCTATCGAGCCAATAAGGGATACCCGAATCGGTGAGCGATATGCAGCTCGAGTCCTTCACTATTGCGAGCTCTTCAAATCGTGATGATGATTTGAACTCTTCTACGTCCGACCGGAGAATTGACTGAAATCTTTGGTCATATTTCCAGAGTTCGTGAAGAAAAGCGCACGGCATCAAACCGAGCAAGTCCTCCTCGGCCAGAGCCTTGATAGTCAAATATGAAAAGCCTAATATGCATCGTGCGGCCTGGAGTGTTTCTTTACGAAGACCATATTTCTGGGCAAGAGCATAAACAGAGAAGGCGTTCTCTTTCCGGATAAGTGGTGGCTGTTGTTGAGCGATGTGGTTTCTAATGTGAGTTAGTATGACGTCCATCTTGTACATTTGTGCAACCGATAGGAGCTCCATGATCTGCTCTGTGGTTGATGGAAGAATGGGTGGTATGGGGAAGATATAACTGAGAAGGCTGATAAGGATGGTGCTGTTGACGGAAAGGTGGACTACTTGATGCACATTCGCGGTGTCTGTGGACCACTCGACACCGGGCCGTGTGGAGATTGCAGAAACGCCAGACTGAGGGTTAGGCGAGATAAGTATTTCATCTCTGAGTATGGGGGAGCTATTGATGATATAAAGTTTAGGTACGCGGAACTTATAGCAGTCCTGAGAACGAAGGATGACGGTCCCCTCTTCTGGGCAGTGAAGGAGTAAGTTTTCCAAAGATGGAAATGAGCCCGAGGGTGAGTTTTCTGGGGCGACAGTCGACATAAGTCAAGGTATCGAATGTTTGAAAGGACTGCTGGATGGGTGTTTCAAGCGAGGATAGGGGGTCTGGCCTCACGATTCGGACGTCTCGGCCCGCCGGGTAGTGCCAACAATGCGCTGCTGTGTACCGTCTGTTTTCCCTTAAGCGCAGTATCGTCAAGAAGTGGGTACCCGGACGTACAGTAAAAATGAAGAAAAGAACTAAGGAATATATTGGGAGGGCGTACTGATGCCGCGCAGCTAGGCGTTGACTGTCGTTCAAGTTGTCTTGCCTCAGTGGTCGAGAGGGAGGCGATGGGCTAGAGGCGAGAGGAGCAGTACTAGTGAAAAACAAAGAGAAGGAAATTGGACACGTTAAGTTGAACGCGTGGCTGGGGGCGCTCCGTTTGTTCCGCTCCGATCCGATCCGAGCGCGAAGTACTTCTTACACCGCGGTGCACACTTCCACCACCAGATAATCCTCGTCCATTGAAATATCCTGACATCCATTATAGAAAGTGACCGTTCCAACATACGGCAAGCTCATCTCAATATCGTTGCAAAAACAATCACCACGATACACAAATGTTTTCTTGACAGCCTTCACCATACTCCCACAAGCAGAGCGTGACTTCCCTCCGAGCCACACCAAACAACGCGATGCGCGCCGCACGCTGTATGTATTAAAATCGCGCATCATGATGCGCGATAGCAACACGGTTGCGCACCGCTCGCCAGTTAAGGAGCCGTGGTCTAGAATGCGTGAGTTAATCGGGCCCCACTGGCACGTCTCCCATGATGAAATGAGGATCGTTATCATGCCCGTTCCCTTAGGCTCTACACCCGCTGGACCCGCTTGCGCCTGGACATTGATGAATTCGAGTTTCGCGATATACTTCTATTCCGATAACAACCAGTGCCCATGAACTACGTACGTCCTTTTGATATGAATCGAAAGAATGTTATCGATTCCGTATATGTTTCCGTAACGCAGATGTTTCAGGCTCTCAATATGATCGTAATGGCAAATCCCGCAGCAAGGATGTATCGCTCTGTTGATAATCATGTTAATCCACGCGAGGCTCCCCGAGGAACTAAGCGTACAGTAGCATCAGACGGATATGTCCGTACCTAGGTCGGACTACGGCCAGTATACGACGTCACAGATGAGCGGTTCTGGTTCGTACATTAGTACAGACCTGCACAGAGTGAGCCTCAACGTCGACGTAGAGTGGGCTGGAAAAAATGATGGAGAGTCGTCGATTCCTGGATGCTTGTTCCTGCTCTCTCGGGCGGCGTTGACGCTATGGATAGATGGGCGAGATTCAGCCTTTGAAAGTATGACATTCAGCATTATAAATATATGAACCTCGAGGCTAGTCACTGTGACATGTCAATATCGAGGTTCAGGTGATCCATGACAACTGGCAGGGAGTCGACGCATCGGGAAGGAAATCGAAGCTAAGAGCATATATGCATGCCTTCTGCCAGTGCTCTCTCACCTCAACTCAGATTTCAATGTAGTTCATACAGGCTTTTTAGTAAACTAACTTGTGTCTGCCTGTTTGTGGGCAATTTAATTCTGAATATTTTTCGGTTCTCGCCGCACAACGGAATGCTGGTGCCCTGATTTTGATTTCTTCTCCCCTGTCCCTGTAATTCTTTTCTCCGCTGACGACGTGTATTTGTATTGGGACTGGTGTGGATGTTTTTCAGCCGTCTTAACGCCAAGGGTAGCGAAATCAAAAGTATTGCAGCCACGGAATGGCTCCCACAAAGAGCTTCAAGCTTGGCTTCAAGTGTAGGATTAAGGCCAGGTCTCTACTCTGCGTCCGTACATCTAGCCGTGCCCCTCACCGTGATGGTAACTCGAAGTGTGTACAGGTACAGTTTACTGTGATAGAAAACGCGGGATGTACGTAATGGCGATACAGTTGATCCATTTTTGGGATTCTACAATTAGGCTAGGTAGTCTACAAGAATATGTAACAATTTTTTGGTGCAGAGTTCTGGGCCAGCCATGAAGTGGAAATAAGTGCTCAAAAAAGCTATGCATTATGAGATAGTCAACTGTACCAATCGCTGTTTCTGGCTTGTCAGTGTGGAGCGCCGGACGCCGACTCGAATGTCTACCAGGTCTGTCACGATTTTGTCGAGGATCATTCTAATTCTAACCTAGCTTGAGACCATCTAAACCGGTCCCGGACTAGTCAGATATCTGGTTTGAAATCAAACTTTTGGGTCAGAGGTCACGGGTGCAGTCACACGGATCCGGATCAACCCCCAGCAGGTTGGAAAGAAGAAAGAATATCCAGGAAGGAAATGTGCAAGACATTCGATCGCCGATCATCAGCCCAGACAAACTATTGACTTCTCGAGACTTCAGGTTGGTAATTTCCTCAGTAGCCGTACACATTTGAATGGCAAACGGTGCTGAGTCCTGGGAACGACACTTTTTGGCGGCCGATAAACACAAGCAGTTTTGCTTTCGAGGAGGAGGACCCATCTGTTTCCGTTGTAGTCTCGATTATGTGAGAACACCGGAACTCAGATCTTAGCCGCCAGGGCAGAAAAAATAATAACCGTTCGTCACATATTTCTGCTCGGGGGCTAGTGAGATCCATGTTCCGATGCGAAATTTATCGTCCTCGAAACAAACGATGAAGCCGCCACCGCCACCAACGCGTCCTGGCCTACCATTGTCAAAGTTTCTCGGCCCCCGCCTGACCACTTCTTGCCATTTGCCATTTCCAGAAGACAATACAGTATAGTACTATATATGTCGAAGGCTTTAAATGCTGGCTGTCGCCAAGCTGACAGGCCACTTTCCCCTTACCCATCGCTCTCCTATTCATTCCTTCAAAGCTTCGTGCCAGGATGGTGAACTACCACGATCCACATACAGTCGCTCGGGATTTCAGTGCGTACGATTTTCCGTCTGGCTCAGGAGCTTGTTGCCCAACTTTCCGGTCGTTCTTTTCAGTGGCACTTGAAGATTTCCATCATATACTCGTCGGTTTATTTGTGTGAGTCTACCTGCCCTGCCGCGCTAGACTCCAGGCTCTGCTTGATCACTCAAGCGTGACCCTTCGCATCTAGGTGGGAATTCTTCAATACCCTTGACTTTGAGTTGGATGTCATTCGAGGGCGTCGCCCATACCGACGGTCGATATGGGTCTGTGACTTTTTCGGCTTTCGTCACTGCCCACCCACAACAGAAGATTAAATGTTCCCTGTCATAGGTTTACTCCCTCGCGCGCGTGGCCACCCTTTCGACCGTGGTTTCCGAAATGAGTGGCTTGGATATCACAACTCGATTCAACTGTCAGGTGAGTCCCGCGTCCCACGTTTGGCTCGTTATACTGTCTGGTTAACTGCGATCCCAAGGCCTGGGGCACTTTGGCCATCGTAAGCAACCTCCCCTTATGCGGCCAGGCTGGAGCATCTAACATCTCATTCCCTTGTTTCTAGCTTTTTCCTAACACTGCCTTTGCTGCCGCTTCGCTGTTGATTGTGTACCGTATGTACGTCTCCGATGCGTTATGATTATCATCCAGAAACAGGGCATTTAAGAAAGCTTGGCAGAATGGCCATTTGGAGGGAGGAAAAGATTATTGTTTTAATCGCAAAAGGAGTGTGGGTGGCAGACCTCGCATTCCTCATCATTGGTGAGTACTTTCTACCGATCATAAAAAGTATTTCTTACAAACCCGGTGATATTACAGGTTGCGTACGGGTGAAAATTTCAAAGCCGCCTATTTTTAACCTGCTAGGCTTATCTGACAACCGTAGCTTCGTAATACGTGGTCGAACGAGAGCAACTCCTGCGACTTCGTTAACCCAGAGAGCACAAGACCTAATATTATTGGCTCGCTAATTGCCGACGTTGTATTACTTCTCATCATGCTCATTGGCTTGCTCCGCATGTTTATTGAAGGTGAAACGTTTGATTTGCCACGCATCCTCTGGAAACAGGTGCGATGGTTGCGGTTTTCGCTGGCTGTGGTGCTCCAAATTTACTAATGTGATTTTTTGTTCGTTAGGGTCTCATTTGGCTCTTGGTTGCATTGGTCGCCGAGATTCCTTCAACGGTACGTCTGTTTCTGTTTGTTCTGTTACTCTCTTTCTTCCTGCTCATCTCTATTTCATGACATAGGTGTTCGTATGTTTGAATTTGAATGGTATTTGTTCTTTCTCTCCAATCTATTTTCGACGCGCGTTGATTGAACTTTATTCCGGCATGGGTACCAGTGCCTATGAGCTACGTACGTACTTGTGCTATGTGTAGGGAAAAGGTTATCGACTTATTATGCCTTTTTGTAACACAGATATTTCAAGCTCCCAATACGATCACAATGACAATTGCTGCAACAAGGATGTATCGCTCTCTCATGGACCTGGGCTCTTCTGAAATGTAAGGTATTCTCCCTCATTGCTTCCTTCGCCGGGCTAATTGTGGTTGATGATCATCCTAGTTCACAAGACAGTCCCCGGGACTGTAGGCACACGTTATCAAAGATGCGGGTCCGCTCGGGGCCAATCCCGCTTAGCCAGATGGAGACCGTGCTGACGGAGATCGACCAGTCCCCTAAGTCACAGACGTGTGGTTCCAGCTCGTATATCAGCACAGACCCGGTGAAAGGAGAGTGGGCGAAACACGTTGTCGTCACACCAGACGCAGAGGACGAATAGGAACGAAAATTGTCACTGTAGTATGGAGGGAGAAACTAATACTGCCAGTGAAATGGAAAGGGAAAGTGAATAACAGCCGTCCAAGAGGAGAGCGCGAGAGGTAAAAAAAAAAAGGGGGGGGGAAGGAAAGAGAAACAAGAGATAAGGTCAAAACGCGTTCGCATTTGTCTTGCACCGGCAGTCGGGGAGTGCCAGTGGCCGAAGTGGTGAACACTTGGTGAACGGACCAATGAATCGACGACTATCAATCATCGCCACTCCGAGTCGTCGATAAGAACAAACTACTATTTCCGAATCCCATGCCATCCGCACAGTACATTTCGTGATAGCAGCTCCACGCGATTAGGTTACATCATTTTGTACAGCACAAGCCCCTTCTCGTCTTGTTGGTTTTGTCCGCGTCCTTCATTCTCCTCTTTCGACCCCCCGGCGGTTATCTGACAACAACAATGAACCAAATGCGACCCAACACATCACCAAATGGATACTTACTTTGTCTACGTCACGCACACTAAGTAGAACCTGGTTCTGTTCCATATAGACTGCTCTGCACCCCGGCACGTCCAACACAGTTTCCAAGTAAGGGAGCCTTGTTGTCACATCTTCCTCCAACCAACTCTTTCCTTGTATCGTTTTACCTTCTATGATTTCACGGGTACCATTCGGGCAGACTTTTCTTGCATTGCCTTTCCCTTCATGAGACTCAGCGTCAGGGCGGGGACCGTTCATAGAGGCCCTTG
>WNFO01005881.1_pt1 | contig 10783 bp, 10 predicted proteins | sample 5400251 | NCBI WGS metagenome assembly WNFO01 (sample SAMN13153354, study PRJNA577476) | soil metagenome | isolation source: 100 cm saprolite under Madrone tree | place: USA:California | collected 2016-06-14 | reverse complement strand
ACCTGTAGGAGTAATACCATAGGGTCGGCCCTGACGCCACCGCCCTGTCACGCCGACCGGCTGTTCTCATGGATCGATCACTCGATCCGCGCGCAGCACGACCGAACCGAAGCGCTCGTCGGCGCCCGCGAAGTCGAGCGGGCGCGGTGAGGAGAGAAGCGTGAGGGCGACGACGGCGGCGATCAGCCGCGCGGCGTCCACCTGAGGTTCGGCTCGCGGGCCGCGCGCGTCTGGTCCAGGCGGCGGACGGGCGTGGTGACCGGCGCGCTGGTGGCGATGGTCGGGTTCTCCTGCGCCTCCCGCGCGATCTGGAGCATGGCGTCGCAGAACTGATCGAGCGTCTCCTTCGACTCCGTCTCCGTCGGCTCGATCATCAGCGCCTCCTCCACGATCAGCGGGAAATACGTGGAGGGCGCGTAGAAGCCGAGATCGAGCAGCCGCTTCGCGATATCGGTGGCCGTGACGCCCTGCTTCTTCTGTCGGCGCGCCGACATCACGCACTCGTGCATGCACGGGCCCGGCACCGATACGTCGTAGCTCGGCTCCAGCCGCTTCATGATGTAGTTGGCATTGAGGACGGCGTTGTCGGAGACGCTGCGCAGGCCGTCGGCGCCCATCGTGCGGATGTAGGTGTAGGCGCGCACGAGCATGCCGAAGTTGCCCCAGAACGCCTGGAGCTTGCCGATCGACTTCGGTCGCTTGTCGTCCAGCGCGTAGGCGTCGCCGTCCTTGACCACCACCGGCGCCGGCAGGAAGGGCTCGAGGTGTGCCTTGACGCCGACGGGCCCCGCCCCCGGCCCGCCGCCGCCGTGCGGCGTCGTGAAAGTCTTGTGCAGGTTGAAGTGGCAGACGTCGAAGCCGAGATCGCCCGGCCGCGTGATGCCGAGGATGGCGTTGAGGTTGGCGCCGTCCATGTAGACCTGCACGCCCTTGGCGTGACAGATCTCGGTGATGTCCATGATGCGCGGCTCGAACATGCCGAGCGTGTTCGGCACCGTGATCATGAAGGCGGCGACGTCCGGCCCCACCTCGCGCGCGAGCGCGTCGAGGTCGACCTCGCCGTTGGGCAGCGACTTCACCTCCACGACCTCGTAGCCGGCCAGCGCCGTCGACGCCGGGTTGGTGCCGTGCGCCGAGTCCGGGATCAGCACCTTGGTGCGCTTCTCGCCGCGCGAGGCGTGATAGGCCCGGATCATCAGCACGCCGGCGAACTCGCCCTGCGCGCCCGCCGCCGGCTGCAGCGAGACGGCGTCCATGCCGGCGATCTCGGCGAGCATGCGCGCCAGGTCGTACATGAGCTGCAGCGCGCCCTGCGCGTCTTCCGGCCGCGTCAGCGGGTGGAGCCGCGCGAAGCCGGGCACGCGCGCCATGTCCTCGTTGATCTTCGGGTTGTACTTCATCGTGCACGAGCCGAGCGGGTAGAAGTGCGTGTCGAGCCCGTAGTTCATGCGCGACAGCCGCGAGTAGTGGCGCACCACGTCGAACTCCGAGACCTCCGGCAGCGCGGGCGCGGCGCCGCGCAGGAACTTCTTGGGCAGCAGCTCGGCCATCGGTCGGCCCGGCACATCGCTCTCGGGCAGCGAGAAGCCCACGCGCCCCGGCGACGAGAGCTCGAAGACGAGCTTGTCGTAGGCGCTCACGCGAGCACCTCCGCCAGCGCCGCCGCGTAGGCGTCGATCTCCTCGCGCGTGCGCTGCTCGGTCACCGCCACCAGCAGGCAGTCGGCCAGCGTCCTGTCGTAGGTCTTGAGGGGCACGCCCGGCAGAATGCGCTTCTTCGCCAGCTTCGCCACGATGCTCGCCGGCGGCTTCGCCAGCGCGAGGGTGAACTCCTTGAAGAACGGCTGGGCGAACCGCAACGACACGCCGGGCACCTTGGTCAGCTGCTCGGCGGCGTAATGGGCCTTGGCCGCCGACAGCTCGCCCACGCGCTGCAGTCCCTGCTTGCCGATGGTCGAGAGATAGATGGTGGCCATCAGCGCGCAGAGCGCGACGTTCGTGCAGATGTTCGACGTCGCCTTCGCGCGCCGGATGTGCTGCTCGCGCGTCTGCAGCGTCAGCACGAAGCCGCGCCGCCCGTCCTTGTCGACGGTGGCGCCGACGAGGCGGCCGGGCATGCGCCGCACCAGCTCGTTCTTGGCGGCAAAGACGCCGAGGTTCGGGCCACCGAAGGACATCGGCACGCCGAGCCCCTGGCCCTCGCCCACCACGATGTCGGCGCCGAGCCGTCCCGGCGCCTCGAGCACGCCGAGATTGATGGGATCGGCGACGACGACGAGCAGGGCGCCGGCCGCGTGGGCGAGCTCCGCGGCGGCCGCGACGTCCTCCAGGCAGCCGTAGAAGTTCGGCGACTGGACCACGAGGGCGGCCGTCTTCTTGCCGACGAGCTTCGCCGCGGCCTCGGCGTCGAGCACGCCCTCGGGCGCGGGCACGTCCCGCAGGCGGATACCGGGGCCGTCGCAGTAGGTCGCGACGACGCGGCGATAGAGCGGGTTCACCCCGCGCGCCAGCACGATCTCCGTGCGCCCGGTCACCGAGTGCGCCATGAGCGCGGCCTCGGCGAGCGAGCTGGCCCCGTCGTAGATCGACGCGTTGGCCACGTCCATGCCGGTCAGCTCGGCGATCATCGTCTGGTACTCGTAGATCGTGCGCAGCGTCCCCTGGCTCGCCTCCGGCTGGTACGGCGTGTACGCGGTGAAGAACTCGCCGCGCGAGATCAGATGGTTGATCGGGCTCGGCACGTAGTGGTCGTATGAGCCGGCGCCCTGGAAGCAGGCGTAGCGATCGGCGTCGGCGTTCTTGGCGGCCACCGCCCGCATGTGCCGCACGAGGTCGGCCTCCGCCAGTGCCGGCGGCAGTGCCAGGGGCCGCGAGAGCCGGGCCTTCGGCGGGATCTTGACGAGCAGGTCCTCGATCGAGGAGGCGCCGATCGTGCGGAGCATCTCGCGCTGCTCGGCCGGCGTGTTCGCGATGTAGCGGCTCGCCATCAGTGCCCGCCGCCCTGCGCCACGAACTCCTCATACTGCTTCGCGCTCAGGAGCTGGTCCAGCTCGGCGGCGTTCGAGGGCTTGACCAGGATCATCCACCCCTTGCCGTAGGGATCCTTGTTCACGGTCTCGGGCTTCTGCGGCAGCTCGCTGTTGGTTTCCACGACCTCGCCCGAGATCGGCGCGAAGAGATCGGAGACGGCCTTGACCGATTCGACGACGCCGAACGCCTCGTGCGCGGTCACCTTCGCGCCGACCTTCGGCAGCTCGACGAAGACCACGTCGCCCAGCTGCTCCTGCGCGAAGGCGGTGATCCCGACGCGCACGCGGTCGGCCTCCCGCTTGGCCCACTCGTGCTCGCGCGTGTACTTCAGGTCACTCGGAACGTTTGCCATTGGTTGGTCTCTCTTGCTCGCGCATCATTCTGATTTGCCGTCGGAGCCCCTGCGCAGGGCTCCGGGGCTCGACGGTCGGCGAATCAACGCGCTTACTCATTTCTTCACACGAGATGGATGGAAGGGGGTTCTGACGACGCGGCCGGGCTTGACCTGGCCGCGGATCTCGACGCCCAGCTCGGTGCCGACGGCGGCGTGCGCGCTGGCCACGTAGGCGAGCGCGATGGAGCGCTCCACCGAGGGACCGTACGACCCCGACGTGACTATCCCGATCGGCGTCGGGGCGCTTTCGCGCCCGACGTTCGGCGAATCGACGCGCGTGGTCACCGGATAGCCGTGGCGCGCCACGGAGCGGTCGGCCATCTCGAGGCCGATCAGCTTGCGGCGCGGCCCCGCCGCGCGCACCTTCTCGATCGCGTCGCGGCCGACGAAGTCGCCCTTGCCGGGCTTGACGATCCAGCCGAGTCCGGCCTCCAGGGGGTTCGTCGTCTGATCGATGTCGTTACCGTAGAGCGCGTAGCGCATCTCGAGCCGCAGCGTATCCCGCGCGCCGAGCCCGACGGGCACGGCGCCGTCGCCGCGGCCGGCCTGCAACAGCGCCGACCAGAGGCGCGGCGTGTCGGCGGCGCCGACGTAGAGCTCGAAGCCATCCTCGCCGGTGTAGCCCGTGCGCGAGACCAGCGTGCGCACGCCGCCGACGGTCCCCTCGGCGACATGGTAGTAGGCGATGCGTGTGACGTCGCGGTCGGCGAGCCGGCCGACGAGCGCCTCGGCCTTGGGTCCTTGCACGGCGATCAGTCCCGTCTCGCCGGAGACGTTGCGCCAGCGCGCGGCGGCACCGTGTTCCTGCACCCACGCCCAGTCCTTGTCGATGTTGGACGCGTTCACGGTGAGCATGTAGCGGTCGGGCGCGAGACGGTAGAGCGTGAGGTCGTCCACGATGCCGCCGTCGGGATAGCAGAGCAGCGAGTACTGCACCTGGCCGACCTCGAGCGCGCCGACGTCGTTGGTGGTCAACCGCTGCAGCGACGCCAACGCGTGCGGGCCTTCGACCTCGAACTCGCCCATGTGGCTCACGTCGAAGCAACCGCCGGCGGCGCGCACGGCGCGGTGCTCCTCGACGATACCGGCGTACTGCACCGGCATTTCCCAGCCGCCGAACGGCACCATGCGGGCGCCGGCCTTCACGTGGGCGTCGTACAGCGGAGTGCGCTTCAGGGGCGTATCCACGAGCGATCAAGTAGACCACCGGGCCTCCGGACGGGTCAAGGGCCGGGCCGGTACCGCCAGGGACCCACTCGGCATCCCGCTTGCTGTTGACCCCAGGTATGCAGGACGGGGGGCGGGAGAAGGGGGACAGACTGCGGGTGCTCTTCGTGGAGGACTCCCCGGACGTCCGTGAAGTCTTTACGCTCCTGCTCCGCAGCGAGGGTGTGGACGTCGTTGCAACGGGTAGCGGCTGCGAGGCCGTGGCCCTGGCCACCAGCACCGATTTCGACGTCGTCCTGACGGACCTCGGCCTGCCCGATATCCCCGGCGATGTTGTGATTCACCGCGTCCTGGCCGGCTCGCGGCGCCGACCGCGCGTCATCGTCGTCACGGGGTACGACGAGCCGTTCGTGAGCCGCGCGCGTCAGGCGGGTGCTGACCTCGTGGTCATCAAGCCGATCCTGTGGTCGACCCTCGCCGACATCCTCGCCGCGGTCCGGCAGTCCATCCGGCTCGCCGGCGACCGGCTGACCGCCGCCTAGCGTGTAAGTTCTTCCCCCAGGGAGAGACTCAGCGGACCTGGTAACCCTTGTGCGACATGCACGTGGCGTACGCCTGCTCGTATCCTTCTTTCGACTTGGAATACTTGTAGCCGCCACCGACCGCCGCTCCGCCGACGGCGCCCGTGGCCGCGCCGATGGCCGCGCCCGTGCCCGCGCTGCCCGTGGCCGCGCCGATGGCCGCGCCCGCCGCGGCGCCGCCGAGCGCGCCGATGGCCGCGCCCACGCCGGCGCCCTTCGCCGTGTCCATCGCGGGGTCGTAGCCGGTCTGCTGCTTGGCCGCGAACTGACAGTCGTTCGTGTCGCGCGCATGCTGCTCGGCGCTCTGGCCTTTGAGCGGCGTGGTGAGGGTCGAGGGTCGGGGCGGCTCCGACGAGGCGCAGCCCGAGAGCGCGATAGTCACCAGGATTGCCGCAACCGCTCGCTTCATCCGAAGTCTCCTGGCCCTCCCGGAAGGGATCACGCGCGCCAAATGTTACACGAGTCGGGGCAGGACCTCGTCTCCGAGCAGGCGGATGCTGCGCAGCACGCGCGCGGGATCCATGCCGGGCCACTGCACGCGCACGATCAGGTCGGTGATCCCGAGCCGCGCGTGGTAGCGCGTGATCTCCTCGCGCACGCGCTCGGGGTCGCCGATGAGGAAGCGGTCGCGCGCGAGCGTCTCGAAGTCGTGCGCGAAGCTCTCGCCCGAGGGCAGCGCCTTGTCCTGCTCCCACGCGCGATAGGCGACGTACTTGCCCTCGAGGAAGGGCTTGGCCTCGGCGAGGGCGGTCTTCGCGTCGGGCGCGACGTAGCATTCGCGGATCAGTGGAACGGCGCGCGCCGCCGCCCGGCCCGCCGCCGCGCGCGCCTCGTGGAAGAGCGCCAGCTGGCGCTCGAGGGTCGGCAGCGTCGTGTGCGGATTCATCAGCCACGCGTCGGCCAGCCGTGCCGCGCGCCTCACGCCGGCGTCGGCGTTCGCGGCCAGCCAGATCGGCGGGCGTGGCTGCTGCAGCGGCCGCAGCGAGATGCGCACGTCGCGGAGCTGGAAGTGCTTGCCCTGGTACGACACGGGTTCGCCGCCCCAGAGCCGCTCGATCACCTCGAGCCCTTCCTCCAGGCGGCCGACGCGGGCGCGGGGATCGACGCCCAGCGCCGCGTTCTCGACGTCGCGATAGCCGAGGCCCACGCCGAAGATGAAGCGGCCGCCCGTGATGACGTCGAGCGTGGCGACCTGCTCGGCCACGTCCACCGGCGAGTGCAGCGGCAGCAGCAGCACGCCGGTGCCGAGCGCCATGTCCCCCGACTCCGCGGCCACGCGGCCGAGCGTCGGCAGCGGCTGGAAATAGGTGTACGGCGCGGACAGGTAGTGCTGGCTCGCCCACACGTGCGAGAAGCCGGCCGCGCGCGCCGCCCGCACCTGCGCCAGGTGTTCGGCGAAGCGCGTGGCCTGCGGGTCCTCGGGCGGGTGCTGGACCGACAGCCCGAGCCCGAGCCGCATCGTTACTGCCGCGCGACCACGCGGGCGAGCGCGTTCACGAACCGGTCGGCGTCCTCGTCGCTGGTGGCCAGCGCGACGGCGCCGAGGCCACGCTGGGTCATGAGGATGCCCTCGTTCACGAGCCCCATGAACACGCGCAGCGGCGTCTCCGCGTCCTTGGGCCGCGCCGAGCGATAGTCGGTCAGCTTCTCCGTCGTCCAGTGCAGCCAGAAGAGCGAGCCGACGCCGCTCACCTGCCCCTTGCGACGCGTGGCCGTCAGCAGGCGCGAGACGCCGCCGCGCAGCCGCTCGCCGAGCGCGTCGAGCCGCGCGTACGCCTCCGGCGTGAGCGCGTTCAATGTCGCAAGACCGGCAGCCATCGTCACCGGATTGGCGTTGAAGGTGCCGCCCTGGCTGATGCGCGCTGCGCCCTGCCGTGGGTCGTAGTACGCCATGATGTCGCGCCGGCCGCCGAACGCGCCGACGGGCAGGCCGCCACCGATGACCTTGCCGAGCGTCGTGAGGTCGGGCCGGACGCCGAAGCGCTCCTGCGCGCCGCCCCACGCCACGCGGAACGAAATCACCTCGTCGAAGATCAGCACGATGCCGCGGCGCTGCGTCTCCTCACGCAGCCACGACAGGAAGCCCTCGGCGGGCGAGATCAGCCCGGCGTTGCAGAGAATCGGGTCGACGATCAGCGCGGCGATCTGCTCGCCGTCCTTCGCGAGGATCTCCGCGCACGCCTCCTGATCGTTCCACGGGAGCACGACGACGTGCTTGAGCACGGCGGGCGGGATGCCGGCCGACCACGCGACCGGCTTGGGGCGCTTGCGGTTGCCGGCGGCCTTCGGGTCCGGCGACACGCTCACCATCACCCAGTCGTGGGTGCCGTGAAAGGCGCCCTCGAACTTCGCGATCTTCGGCCGGCCGGTGAAGGCGCGCGCCAGCCGCACCGCGTTCATCGTGGCCTCGGTGCCCGAGTTCGTGAAGCGCAGGCTCTCGAGCGATGGCATGCGGCGCGTGATCGCCTCGGCCAGGCGGATCTCGTGCTCGGTCGGGCCGGGGAACGACAGCCCGTTCTCGGCGACGCCCTGGACGGCTTTCACCACGTCGCCGTGTGCGTGACCCAGCACGAGGCTCGTGTAGTTGTTGTTGAAATCGAGACGCTCGACGCCGTCGGCATCCCAGATGTGCGCGCCCTGGCCCCGCTGGAAGTAGAACGGGTATGGGTCGAAGAACGTGGTGGTCCGGCTGTTGCCGCCGGGCATGACGGCCACCGCCTCCTCATGCAGCGCGCGGGAGCGGGGGGTCTTCGACGCGTACTCGGTGACTTCCTTGTCCAGACTCATGAGGCGGTCTCCTGTAGCTCGACGCGCGCGAGGGCGGCGTCGGACTCTCTGAGCAGGCGGTGGGCCTCGGGCACGGCCACGGCCGTGAAGCGCAGGCGCTGGCCGGGCTTGGCCTGGCCGACGCGCGCGATGTCGAAGGAGCACACGGTGGCGATCTTCGTGTAGCCGCCCGTGGATTGCCGATCCACCAGCAGCACGATGGGTTGACCGTCGCCCGGCACCTGCACGGCGCCGAGCGCGATGCCGTCGGAGATGATGTCGTGGCCGCGGGCGTGGGCGATACGGGCGCCGTTCAGCCGCGCGCCCATGCGGTCGGACTGTGGCAGCACCTCGTAGGCCGAGCCGAGGAACGCGGCCACGCCCTCGTCGGTGAAGCGGTCGGCCTGCGGCCCGAGGACGACGCGCAGCACGGTCTCGCCGCCCCACTGCGGCCGGGAGGCCGCCGGCACGGCGCGTCGGCGTATCGGCGCCGTCGGCCCGAGACGGAAGGCGTCGTCGCGTGCGAGGGCGCGTCCGCGCATGCCGCCCAGCCGGCCGCGCAGGTACGTCGCCCGCGAGCCGAGCACCGGCGGCACGTCGACGCCTCCCCCGAACGCGACGTAGCCGCGCACGCCCGTGCGCGCGGCGCCGATCTTGACGACGTCCCCGGCGGCGAGCACGAGCGTCGTCCACGCGGGCGCGGGCGCGTCGTTGAGGGTCACCGGCGCCTCCGCACCGGTCACGGCAACCGTGCACGGCGCCTCGGCGCGCAAGCGCGGCCCCATGAGCGTGAACTCGAGCGCGGCGGCACTCTCGGCATTGCCGACCAGACGATTGGCGAGCACGAACGAGGGACGGTCCACGGGACCGGATGGCGGGATCCCGTACCGCATCTGCCCGGCGCGCCCCGCGTCCTGCACCGTCGTCTGCGGCCCCGGCTCCAGCACCCGGATCATCGGATCACCGGCCGGAAGCGTCCCGCCGCGACGCGGGCCGCGACGTCGTCGAACTCGCGGCGGTCAATCTGATGGAAGCGCACACGGTCGCCGGGCCTCAGCAAGATCGGCTCGGCGGCGTCGGGGTCGTAGAGGCGCACGGGCGTGCGTCCGAGCAGCCAGAAGCCGCCGGGGCTCTCGACCGAATAGATGCAGCACTGGGTGCCGCCGATGGCCACGCTGCCCGCGGGCACCTTGACGCGCGGCGTGTCGAGGCGTGGGATCGTCAACCGCGCGGGGGCGCCCGTCATGTACGGCAGCCCCGGCGTGAAGCCGATGAAATAGACGAGGTACTCGGCGCCCGCGTGCAGCCGCACCAGGTCATCCACGGAGAGTCCGAGGCGCGCCGCGGCCGCCTCGAGGTCCGTCCCCAGCTCGCCCTCATAGCAGCACGGCACCTCGACCTCCCGCGCGGGCGGCATGGCCGTGGTGGTCGCCTGCTCGGCGAGGGCGGCGAGCTGCGCGCAGAGGGCGTCGTAGCCGACAACGGAAGGATCGTAATACACGAGCAGGGATCGATAGGAGGGCACGGTCTCGACGACGCCGGGCAGCGCCTTCTGATCGACGAGGTACTCGAGGGCGCGCACGCGCGTGTTCACCTCCGCGCTGATCTCCTCGCCGAGCTCCACGGACATTGCGAGATCGCCGGTGGGGAGAAACCTCACGAGCCTAGAACGCCGCGAGCGTGGCGTTGGGAAGGTCGGTGATGAACATGTGCCCCGGACTGTGCGTGAGCATGAAGGGTGGCTTGGAGGCGAGCGCCACTGCCTGCGGCGTCACGCCGCACGCCCAGAACACCGGGACGTCGCCGGGCCGGAACGGCTGCGCGTCGCCCCAGTCGGGCTTGCTGATGTCCTTGATGCCCAGTGCCGCGGGGTCGCCGATGTGCACGGGGGCGCCGTGGGCGTTCGGAAAGCGCGCGCTCGCGGTCACCGCCTTGGCGAGCTGCGCCGACGGGATGGGCCGCATCGAGACGACCATGGGGCCGTGGAACACGCCGGCGGGGCGGCACGCCGTCGAGGTCTTCCACATCGCGACGTTCTTGCCGTGCTTCACGTGCCAGAGATCGATGCCCGCCTCCAGCAGGGCCCACTCGAACGTGAACGAGCAGCCGAGCAAAAAGGCGACGAGGTCGTCGCGCCAGTACGGCGTGGCGTCGGTGACCTCGTCTGCGAGCACGCCGTCCTTGTAGATCCGATATCGTGGCAAGTCGGTTCGCAGATCCGCTCCGGGAGCCACCCCCGTCGGTTCGGGCGATCCGACCTCCGTGACCTCGATCAGCGGGCACGCTCTTGGATTTCGCTGGCAGAACAGCAGGAAATCGTACGCATAATCCCTCGGCAGCACGGCGAGGTTCGCCTGCACGTGTCCCTCGCCCAGTCCGGCCGTCACGCTCGTGAGCTTGCCGCTGCGGATGTCTGCGCGAATCTCGCGCGGATGGCGCCGGTCGATCGCCATGAGAGGATTCTACCTGATTCCCACCCGTGGCCAGACGTCGGGGTTGGCGAGCACGTGCGGGCGCTCGCCGCGCAGCACGCGCAGCATCTCGCTGGTGACCTGCAGCGTCGCCGTGTGCGTGGCCTCGGCGGTGACACCGGCCACGTGCGAGGAGACGACGACGTTGTCGAGGTTGAGCAGCGGGTTGTCGCGCGGCGTCGGCTCCTGTTCGAAGACGTCGAGCCCGGCGGCGCCGAGCTGGCCCTTCACGAGCGCCTCGAAGACCGCGCGCTCCTGCTGCACGCCGCCACGCGAGGTGTTGACGAAGATGGCCCCGCGCTTCATGAGGCCGAGCGTCTTGTCGTTGATCATGCCGCGCGTCGCGTCGGTGAGCGGCGTGTGGGTCGTGAGGAC
>WNFO01011702.1_pt1 | contig 10784 bp, 10 predicted proteins | sample 5400251 | NCBI WGS metagenome assembly WNFO01 (sample SAMN13153354, study PRJNA577476) | soil metagenome | isolation source: 100 cm saprolite under Madrone tree | place: USA:California | collected 2016-06-14 | reverse complement strand
GACCACCTGTTTGGCGGTGACGGCGACGATCTCTTCATTGTCGACCATTCATCGCTCATCCTCGGTACCACGATCGACGGCGGAAGCGGCAACAACTCGGTCAATATTTCGGCCAACTCAGGTACGGTCGGCGATGCCGAACTGCTGGCGTCGCTTACGAACGTACAGTCGATCGATTTCACCGCGAGCAATGTCAATGCGTCGCTCAACCTGTCTGGCAGCCAGATCAGCCAGATGGACGGCGGCGCGGCCAACACTCTCACGCTGCACTTCGATGCGGGTGACGTATTGAATATCACCGATCCGGTGGCAAACTATTCGAGCGTGGTAGTTGGCAACACGACGACCTTCACGATCTACGACGATGCCTCTCATACGAACGTTGTCGCGCATCTTGCGATGGTCGCCTGATCAGCTCGGCGGCTGCCGGCTGGCGAACCTCTCATCGTTGGCGGCCGCTCGTGATGCGATGGCGTTTCCGAGCCAAAAGGCTGCCCGGACGCGGTCCGGGGAGGGTACCGAGATAATGATGTCATGAGATAATTGCGGCCCGGCTTTACTGCCTCAGCGCGTTGTCTTTCAACCGGCGCAGTGGCTTCAGGATCGTGCCAAGAACGCTCTGTCGATTGCCGATGACATCCACATCCGCGAGCATACCGGGGAGCACCGGATGATCGGGACCGAGCGCAGCCGCGTCGGCTTCCAGCCGAACCCGGAAATAGGGGATGCCGCGCTCGTCCTGATGCGCGTCAGGTGAAATTTCCGAGACGCGGGCGCTTAATCCGCCATAGACCGAAAATTCGTAAGCGCTTACCTTGACGATAGCGCGCTGGCCCGGCCAGACGTCCGCGCGATCAGCCGGTGACAGCTTCATCTCAACCTCGATCAAGCCATCCGCGGGCACGATCTCGGCAAGCGCCTCGCCAGGCTTCACCACGCCGCCGACGGTTGTGACGTTCAATTTATTGATGGTACCGCCCACCGTGGCGTTCACGTCGGAACGGCGGCTGCGATCCTGCAAGGCTTCAATACTCCTCGTCAGCTTTTCAAGATCGGTCGCTGTTTGCGCGCGCTCTTTTTCGGCGTCGGCCTGAAATCGCGATATGGCCTCTGCCTTACGTTGCTCGAATTCCGCAACCGCGGCTTCGGTTCGCGGAATTTCGTGCGCCAGATCGGATAAGCGCGAAATGGCTTGCTGCAGGACGCGCTCGGCCTCGAGGCGCTCATTGTTCGACGCCGCGCCCATGGCAGAAAGGTTCTTGAGGCTTAAAAGGCGCTCTTCCGAGATCTGGCGCTCGCGGATCACCGAGGGCTGGCGAGAGCGGAGTTCTGACAGTTCGATTTCCTTCTGTCGCTGCTGCTGGACAAAAATGGAAAGCTGTTCGTTCAGGTTGGCCTGGCGGCGACGGAACAGTGAGGTCTCGTTGTCGACAACTTGCCGGCTCACCGCAGTCACTTCCGGCGGAAATTTAATGTCTTTCGCGCCGGAGGTTTCGGCGTCCAGACGGAGGATCCGGGCCCGCTTTGCCCCCAGTTCGATGGCCGCTTGCGCCAGCTCGGATTTGAAGAAGCTGTTCTCTACCCGCATCAGCGGTTGGCCGGCCACGACCGTGTCGCCCTCCTTGACCAGGATTTCCGCGATGATGCCGCCTTCCAGATGCTGGACTTCCTGCTTGGTCTGCTGGGTAACGATGCGCCCGGAAGCACGGGTTACCTTGTCGATCTGTACGACGACGGAAAATACCAGCGCGAGAAGGGTGCAAATTCCAAGAATAACGACGAACCGCCCTTGCGCTTCGGTGGCGATCCGGTCGATGCGGCGAGGAAAAGCTGTCGATTTTTCGACCACCGGTGCGACCTCGTCAACGCGAGGTGGCGCTGCGGCAGCGCTGGTGATGTTGTGAACGCGGAGGGGATGCAAGATCGACTCATGCTACTGGGACAGTCAACCTATTGAAGCTAAAAACCATTTACGAACAATTAAGGTTAATTCCGTACGCCTAGTCCTTTGACCGGGATTGGACGCGTGGACCACATGATTTCTCGCAGCATCGATCTAACCCGTGTTTCCGCGAGGTTCGATGCTGCGCTCGAAAGCTTGGCGGCGATCGGTCTGACGGAGACGCGAGATCCAAACAGGCTCGACGTTTCAAACTTGCCACGTCCGGATATGCTGGCGCGGCTGCTCACAGAAATTTCCTCGGTCTGGCGTCAGCAGCGCGGAGAGCTGACGCACCGCGCGGCCGAGCTCCAGGAAATCGACAGCCCTGAAGCGCTGGTCTCGTTTGCGGCGGTCAATGACATCGATGTCGTTTTTGAAAACCGCCTGGTCGCCTCGTTGTCGACCGAAGACCTGCCGGCGGTGATGCTCACAAACGACGGCATGGGCCGAATGCTGGTCGCGCGCCGCGGCCGCAGCTTTGTCGCTCACCACGCCGGGAAAAGCTATTTCATCGATAAGGATGCGTTGGCGGCGGAAGAGGCGGGGACCATCTTTCTTGTGCGGCCGCGCAGTTTGGCCCCGGGGGGAAATCCTGCGGAACTGGTGTCGGCGGTAGCGGGTCCGGAACCTGCCGATCCGGTTCGTGGCATCTTGAGCTTCATGACCGCCAGACATCGGAAGCTGATGGTTCAGCTGCTGATCGCGGCCGCATTCTCCAACATGATGTTGCTCGCGCTTCCGATCTATACGGGCCTCATTTTTGATCGCGTCATACCTCATTCCGCTTTCGATACGCTTTGGGCCATTTCGATCGGCGTTACAATGGCGCTTCTCGCCGATATTGCCGTCCGTTGGGCCAGGCTTAAAATCCAGGATGCGTTGGCAAGTGCCGCAAGCTCGGCCATTCAAGCCTCGGTGATGCGAAAGCTGCTCGAGGCGAAGATGGTCGAGGCACCGCGATCGGCGGGCGCGATCGCGCTTCGGCTCCGAAATCTTGACGGAATGACGCAGTTGGTTCCGCAACTGGTGACGGGCGTGGTTGTGGATATCCCCTTTCTGCTTCTCGTCTTCTCATTGCTCTGGTTGAACGGCGGTCCCGTCGTTCTGGCGCCGATTCTGGGTATTGCCGCTCTGATCGGCGTGCATCACTGGACAAATCTCGGTTCGGAGGCCGAGCAGGTGCGGTCGACGGCATTGATGCAGTTGCAATCCAACCGCCTGGCCGAGGCGGTGGAAGTGCTCGAGATGATCAAGGCGACCCGCACCGAACCGCGGATACTGAACCGTTTCGAGCGCATCTTCGATGAATTTGCCTATTCGTCTCACATCGTGCGGCTGTGGCAGGGCGTGGCAGCCTATGCCAACGCCACGGTGGGGCAGATGATGGTCGCCATGGTGCTGATTATCGGTGCTTATGAAATTTCTTCCGGCAACATGACCGTGGGCGGCCTGTCCACATGCTCACTGCTCGTGGGACGGATTATAGCGCCAATTGGCCAGTTGATCTCTGTCATCCATCGCATAATCCAAAGCCGCGCGATGTTGAAATCGCTTGCCGACGAAAGCAAATACGAAAGTGAGGTCGCGGGCGATGAAAGTGGTGCCTTGCGCGCGCCGATGCGATGTTCCCTGCGCCTCAACAACATTTCCTTTTGTTATTCCGATCAGGGAGCGCCGCAGATCGATAGCCTTTCGGCGACCATTCGACCAGGCGAGCGGGTCGCCATCGTCGGCCGTTCGGGATCCGGAAAGAGCACCTTGTTGCGGTTGATCGCAAGGCTTGCCGAACCGGACAAGGGCTCGATTCTCCTCGATGACTTTGACGTGCGTCAATATGCTCCCTCGGAGCTACGGCAGGCGCTCGGATATATGGGACAGACCACCGGGCTCGTCGACGACACGTTGATGAAAAACCTTACGTTTGGGCTGGATAAGCTCGATCCGGAGCAATTCGGCCTGATGATGCAGTTGACCGGCGTTGCCGACTTCGCTGCCGGTCATCCCCGTGGTTTCGGGATGCCCGTGGGACCTCGGGGCGAGAGACTTTCCGGCGGCGAGCGACAATCCGTCGCGCTGGCTCGGCTGCTTCTCGCCAATCCGAGAGCGCTTCTTCTCGATGAGCCCACGTCTTCCATGGATACAATGCTGGAAGCGCGTCTGGTAAAGAACCTAAAGGATTTTATCGGCGACCGTACGCTTATCGTCGCTACTCACCGGGCGCCGGTGTTGCAGCTCGTCGACCGGATAATCTGGCTGGATTCAGGCCGGCTTGTTGCCGATGGACCGAAGGCTGATGTTCTGAAACGCATGTCCGGCGTTGCTGCTTAGTCTGACCCGCCTTCTTGCCGATTGGAAGACACGCCAAGATCCCTGAAAAGGCAGGGTTGGCGCGGTCGGAAGATTTTACTGCGGGAGCACAAGGTATGCGTCGGTCCGCTACTCGATCTCAAGTTTGAAAGTCTTGGTCAATACTTCGCTGCCGTTGTTAAATATGCCGAAAGTTGCCTGGTAGAATCCCTGGGGCCACTCCCTCTCTCCGCGACGGCGTCCCGCGCTTATAAAGAACTCCGCCTTGTCGATATCCAAGGGCGGAATGCGGTTTTCCGCAAAAAGCTTCCCGTCCGGGTGCCGGATCGATATGACCTGTTCATCGCCCTTCCTGAGACCAATTGCACGGACGTAGGCAACGAGTTGATCCGATCGCGGATTGGGCTTTTGCCGACGCAGCGCGCCGCTCTCAATGCCGTCCATCGTCGCTACGGCGCCCGCGAAACCGAAGTTCATGATCTCTCGTTCTTGATACCGAAACGAGTCAGAGATCGGCCTTGACCAAAGCGAGCGGCCGCCTGAGCAGGTATCCGGGGGTTGTCCGTAAGCGAAGGGGTCGACGACCGTTCCGTTGTGCCTGACGGTGAGATGCAAATGCGGCACCTCGGTCTTGCCGGACAAGCCGACCCTGCCAAGGGGCGCTCCAGCCTTGACGACCTCGTCGGGCATCACGACGACGCTTCCCTTTTGAAGGTGGCAATACTGGGTACTCCACCCATTGCCGTGGTCGATGACCAGGCCATTGCCGCACTCCTTGCCGGCCATTGCTGCCCGTCCCGCGACGCGAATGGAAATGTCGCTGACGCCGTCGCGCGTGCGCAGCACGCGTCCAGCCGCCGCCGCCAGTACAGCGACACCATTCTTTTCCACCTGTGTGTCGATCAACCTGATGTCCGTACCGTCATGATTGTTGTAGGTGCGCGAGCCGCACCTGAAATCCCTGGCTGCGTCGCTGCTGTCGTGATCGACGAAGTTCTGTATGAAACAAGTTTGCCCGAGCTCGCATGCGACCGGCCAGGCCAGCGCAAACGGTTCATCCGCGCGGATCATTGCAAGCGGGCTCAAAGAAGCGAGGACAATCCCGATCGCAGAGAGCCATCGCTGCGCTGCAAGGCTCGAGGCTCGGTTCGTCATGACGACCTTTAGCGGGTTGATCGCGTACGATCGCCCCGGCGCATCATCGTACGGGCTCGAGGAAAGGCAAGTACAGGTATGTGCTTGGCCTGTGGAGCGAAACCAAGAGCCTGGCGATGCTGCAGAATGAGCAAGTCCAGGTCGACATTAACTGAAAACTGGTGATTGAGTGGTAAACGTTCTGAAAGGATCAACGACTCCAAGGGTAGCGCCCGTCGGCTTATCGCATTGAAAACGCGTGGTCAAAGAGCCAGCAGCACCTTCTTGCGATTTCCAGCAGAGAATCTGTTCCCAGTGAAGTAACCGATATTCTCTTCGTGAGAGGCGATAGCGGCGTGGTGAACGCGGTGACGAAGAATAGCGGTGCGGCGTTACAAGTTTTAAAATCAGTAACCGGTTTGAACCGGCCCGCCGAATTTGTAGCTCAGGCCAACGCGGACCGTTTCGTACCTAAAGGCGCGCGACCATGTCGTAGACTGCTGATCACCGGCCAGCGTGTTCGTAACGCTCCCAAGATCGTAATGAAGGTATTCAGCACGCGCGATCCAGTCGGTATCCAACATTGCTTCGACACCACCACCGGCTACCCAACCCAGCTTCCTGTCGGAAAAATTGGCGGTAATGTTTTGGCTGACGGTATTCGACCCGCATCCGGCGACAAGGCAGTTTGTGTTGATGGAGCTGTCGAACTTGGCCCACGCCGCGCCGCCAGTTCCGTATATCATGAAGCGGTCCCAGGTATAACCTAAACGCCCACGTGCTGAGTCGAGCCAGTCGGCTTTCCCGTTGAGAATTAGAAACCCGCGCCCGTTGTCGGTGCAGGCAGCTGACAAGTTGTCGGTCTGACGGCAAAAGCCATTTTTGGTGTGAGTCCAATCCCAATCCGCCTCTACGCCGAACACCCACCGGGTCATCTGCCAGTTGAAACCGGCGTGAACGCCGCCAATCACCGCCCTGTTTCGCAGCGAGTTGGATTGCGGCGTGTTGGTTTGCGCTGCGGGTGCATTGGAAGAAAAGAAGTTGCTGGTCCCAGACTCATTCTCCCACGCTCCGCCGACATTGCCGCCGACATAAAAGCCAGTCCAGTTGAAAACCTCTGCCGCCCTCGCTGGTGCTTTGGCATGAAGATCGGCGGCAGGTGCAGCGACGGCGCTGACGGCAAGAATGGAAGCTGCAAGCGCAAGCGTTTTCATGGAAATCCCCATGCGATAAATCGCGCGAGATCAAAGTAACGCTATTCCGTTAACGGAACGCGCGCTGTGCGCAGCTTTTAAGTGACACTCGCGGCTATTCGGGGATCGATTACCTTTGGATGCAACGCAGCACTCGAAGTGATGGTTGTGGTCTGTTTTGACCATCCTCGTTTTCGATTTCCCCCTAAGGTCGCGCAAGATCAGCGAGTACGGTCAAACTCGCCATGAAAGCCCGAAATTGGCCGACCGCCCAAACAGGAGGATCAAACCGCTCTTATTTTGCGGATTTGCCTGATCTTCCGCCCGTCATTGAACTTCGGCCGCTCATTTTTCGAAGAGACCGACAGCTAGTCGCCTACAAATTCTTGTCGATGGCGGCTTCCGCGAGGGTCGGGAATGTACGCGCGGTATCTGAAAATCCTCTCCTCGGCGGGCTCGGCAGTGGTGCTTTCCTTGTTTGCGTTCGTGGTGTGGATTGGCGAGAAGAGCGGCGCGACGATGCTTCCCGAAGATATGGCAACCGTTCAGAGCGGCGATGCGAATATCGTGGCCGAACCCGTTCGATCTTCGCTATTGGGCGGCCATGAAGATCCAGCGAATTGCGCATGATCAACCGGAAGTCGTTTCGATAGGCTCATCACGCAGTCATGAAATACGCAGTGCGATGTTCAAGCCGTATCGGTTCTACAACGCGTCACTTACGGCGTGGACGCTCGCCCAGGTAATCGAAATGGTGGACAGGATCACGAAGGTCAGCAAGCCGCGCGTGATAATCGTCGGACTTGATTATTCGATGCTCACGGACCACCTCGCTGCTAGCTTAAATAATGAAAGGGTGATGGAATTTGAGAACGGAGTTCACTACCGATACCGAAGTGCACTCGCAACCCTAAAGACAATCGTTTCCCAACCCATTCTACTGTCCGCCCTCTGGAATCGAAAAAGGGACACCATCCCCTATTTCATTGGACTTCATGCATTCCAAACGGCGACCGGATCTCGCTTCGACGGATCTAGACTGATGCAGCGCACCGTTTATCAAACGGCACAAAGTAACCTTGCGAGAAATATGGGTCAGCTCGACGCCGTACCTGGCGGCCCTCACGTCAATGCAGGCCAACTTTCCGAGCTCTTTAGGCTGGCAAAACTTGCCAAGGACCGCGATGTCCTGCTCGTCGCCGTTCAGTATCCAATTTACAAAGCGTCGGTCTGGGAATTGTTTTCTTCGATCTTACGCGGACAGAAATGACCGCGGATGGCCGATATTTTACCGACGCTGCACATCCGACGGAAACGGGCATGTCGGTTGCCATCTCCGATCTTGTGGGCGACGAACGTTTTCGGAAAATATTTCCCGCAGTTGATCCCGAGCGCCTCCGTATCGACAGGGACAAAGCCACTGCACTGGGCGATCCCTTCGAAATATATGGCAACGAGTTTCATGGACAGAACTGACGTCATAACGATCCTGGCCCGTCGAAACTTGCCGAAGATCAGGCAGTCGAGAGCCTGAGCCGTCGATCATCAATGAAAAGGCGACCGTCGACTTCACGCGCGTGGTTGGGCAACGGGAATTCTGCACGGAGAGCCGATCGCCAACGAATAGCCGGGCTCGAAGGCCGGGCTGATCGCAAGTATTTCTTAAGGTGAGGCAATACGTGTGGTTAAACTGGAGTTGCCCCGTCCGTCTGTGCACTATGTAAGAGAGGAACCCTTACTCGCGGTGACCGATATGCAGCTTCAATCGAACCTGACTTGCCCGAAATGCAGCCATCAGGCTATCGAGACGATGCCGACCGATGCCTGCCAGTTCTTCTATGACTGCAAAGGGTGCGGCGAACGGCTCAAGCCCCTCGCGGGCGATTGCTGCGTGTTTTGCTCTTACGGGTCGGTGCCGTGCCCGCCGATACAGAGCAACATGCGCTGTGTGCCAGCCGTTCACTAAACCCCCGACGCCACCTGCGAAGCGCAGGCTGACGCTGAGAAAGCTCATCTAAAGCCGTTGGACCGGTGTTCGGACGCTTACAAGCTTGACAAAGGTTGATTGGCCCACCCGACTCGATTCGAGCGTGTGACCTTGCCTTCGGAGGCAAAAGTTCGTCCGTTCGCCAGATCGACCAACGATTCGGGGACGATCACCGATCGCATTTAAGGTGCGGAAAAAGGACCATCACATCCGCATGTGCGCAACCCAGTTTTCCTTGAACGGCGCACGCATGGCGTTGTTTGCCACCACATCCGTCAGGATGTGGCGCATATGCGTTGCAAATCGCTCCGTGTCCAACCGCAGCACCCGTTCAGGTCGTGGTCCAGCTTTCACGTGCGGCTCCAATTCCGGCTCAACAGGATATCCGTTTGGCCGGTTATCCAGGAAGAGCTTGACGATCGCCGCGTGTGCCTTTCCAAAATCCTTCTCGATGGTTTCTTCCAGGGATCGAATGACCGTGGCACTGACCATCAGCTTGTCCAATTGCGGCTGAGTCACTTTCCATTGTGCGCGCAATAAAATAGTGCTTGCCGTGCAAGGGGCATGATCGCGGCGCGGCCGTGTGCTCGTCATTAGCCCGATCTTGCAATCCTGTGTATCGCCACCGCCGTTGTCATGGTCAATGAAGATGATGCGTGCGCGATCATATTCGCGTTGGAGTGTCTTCGGTTCAACGTTCATGCCGATAAGAACCGCAGTGCGGCCCACGAGCAGAACCGGACCTTCATAGTAGTGAACCGGGCCAACGTCGCCGCCCGACGGATTGATGAAGGACATCCTGAATTGAAGAACGGAGCCGTTGTTCCAGATGTAGACAACCTCGCGAGCTACATCCCCCGTATCAATGAAGTCAAGGCTGTACCGATAGGCAATATGAACCCCGCAAAGCCAATTTTGCAACGCCGCGGCCGTCGAGCGGTAGTCCGTCGGCATCGTGAGCGGGATCACACTGGACTGAGAACGTTGTGCGTTGAATTCTGCAATTGAACGGCTTGAAAGCCAGACAGGCTGAATATGCGGCACGGCAACACGGTTGAAGAAATCAGCCAGTTTCCTTCGCGTGTTTTCGTTGATGCGCGCGGTGCCGCCAGTGAGAATGCCGAGCAATGTGCCCTGTGCCAGCCCCGTTTCCTGCGCGATGTGGGCTGCGATCTGGTTGTCGCCTGCCGGAAGGCGCAGCGCAACGCCGTGCTCGCTGATCAATAGGCGCAATATCGCCTGCGCGGTCATGCGGCAGTGCTCCAAACTCAACAATAATCAATTTTGGCACAAAAACACCCCAAAAACCATACAACATTGGCTTCATGCTGACCGACCGTGAATCAGCTGATGCCAGCTGCTCAAGAATTACAATGTAGAAGCGAGTTGCCATCGAGGGCGGTTTCCTCGACCTTAAGCTGCGTTGTGCGCTCGATCGTTATGCTCCGTCCGGCAATTGCGGAGGAAGCGAATTTCTCCCGGCAGCTCGCGACCAACGAGAGCGGACCGAGATCATCCCCGGGTCCGCACGCCGATTGCTCATCCAGCTTGCCATCTGGACTGTGCTTCGCATATGCCAAGCACAGGTAGTCATTTGCTTTACGCATGTATCTGATATTCCGGCTCGCCCTTGGTTGCATGCGGATTCTGGAAGTCTGCCAGATCCCGTCGGGACGCGCTGGCTTCCGTCAGAGAGAATATGGGTCCAGACTCCCCTTTCACCTGCAAGGCGCGCAAGGAGTGCCGGGCATATGTCTTGTAGCAGAGGCAATAGCCGTCGCTGGCAGTTGCCTGCCTGTGCACCCCGCGAAGATTATTGAAAGCCAGGAAGCAACCTGCGTCGATCGATACCCTCACGTGCTGTCGGTTGATTTCCGATGAAAGTTCGGCCAAGGCACCAGTGCCGATCGCGTCATCCAATCTGGCAGCACGAACAGCGTCGCCGGGCCAGGCAATCTCGGTATGACCGAGCGGCGACCCCGATAGTACCGCACGAGGCTCCGACCAAGTCGTCGCGTCCGATGCCGAGCTATGCGGTGAACGAAACGACGCAGACGGGCTGTAGAGCCAGGCTTTTGCGCGTGAACTCAGGGTTTGCTCGACGGGCTTGATGGGCGCATAGGCGGTGTAACTCCCGGGCGTATTTTCGACGCCGATCAAACCTATCCATTCAGCGCGACGCTCACGTGGGATCCACGCACCTTCAGTGCGCCAGTCCAAC